>Ga0068851_10000415_pt1 | contig 19126 bp, 14 predicted proteins | sample KBSCornC12_FD_66588 | JGI IMG/M metagenome (GOLD analysis project Ga0068851, IMG submission 66588) | Corn rhizosphere microbial communities from Kellogg Biological Station, Michigan, USA - KBS Corn C1-2 | ecosystem: Host-associated > Plants > Roots > Rhizosphere > Soil ...
GGCGCCGCGGGCGTCTCGCCCGTCCCCGGCAGCGAGATGCCGATATCGGCGTGCTTGCTCTCCCCCGGCCCGTTGACGATGCAGCCCATCACCGCCACCGACAATGCCTCGACTCCCGGATAGCGCTCGCGCCACTCGGGCATCGAATTGGTGAGGTTGTCCTGGATTTCCTTGGCCAGCACCTGGAACGTTTCGCTGGTCGTGCGCCCGCAGCCAGGGCAGGCCGCAACAATCGGCAGGAACTGCCGGAACCCCATGGTCTGCAGCAATTCCTGCGCGACCCGAACCTCCTGTGTGCGGTCGCCGCCCGGCTCGGGTGTCAGCGACACCCGGACCGTGTCGCCGATCCCCTGCTGCAGCAAAATGCCCATCGCCGCCGAGGACGCGACGATGCCCTTCGAACCCATGCCGGCTTCGGTCAGCCCCAGATGCAGCGCATAGTCACAGCGCACGCTCAGCTCCTGATAGACCGCGATCAGGTTCTGCACATCGCTGACTTTGGTCGAGAGGATAATCCGGTTGGCCGGCAGACCGATCTCCTCGGCCCGCTGAGCACTGAGCAGCGCCGACTGGATGATCGCCTCGCGCTGCACCGCCGCCGCCGACACCGGCGCCGCTGAAACGGCGTTCTCGTCCATCAGCCGGGTGAGCAGCTCCTGGTCGAGGGAGCCCCAATTGACCCCGATCCGCACCGGCTTGCTGTGTTTGATCGCAAGCTCGATCAGCGTCCCGAACTGCGCATCGCGCTTCTCGCGGAACCCGACATTGCCCGGATTGATCCGGTATTTGTCCAGCGCCTCGGCCGCCGCCGGATGGTCGGTCAGGAGCTTATGGCCGATATAGTGGAAATCCCCGATCAGCGGCACATTGATCCCGCGCGCGCGCAGCCGGTCGCGGATATGCGGCACCGCCGCCGCGCTCTCGTCGCGATCGACCGTGATGCGGACCAGCTCGGACCCCGCGCGCCACAGCTGACCCACCTGCTTGACCGTCGCCTCGATGTCGGCCGTGTCGGTATTGGTCATCGACTGCACGACGATCGGCGCGCCGCCGCCGACCATGACGCCGCCGACATCGACGCCAACCGTGTGCTTTCTGGGAGAAATGCTCATTGCGCCAGACAGATATGCCCTTGCGCGTGACCGCGCAATGACGCCTCAGCCGCCTGTTATCGGAACCGGCGGCGAGCCCTTGAATCGCCGCAGCCTGGTCCCACATTCCATGGAGTTGGGAGGGTCGCCATGCGCCGCTTGCTGCAATTCCGGAATGAACTGGTCGTCCTCTGGCGCGCTTTCCTCGCGCCCGAAACACCCATCTGGATCAAAGGCTTGATGCTGCTGATCCCGGCTTACCTCCTGAGCCCGATCGACCTCATCCCCGATTTCATCCCGATTCTCGGCTGGGTCGACGACGCCATTATCATCCCGCTGCTGGTGAGCTTCATCGTGAGCCTCCTGCCGCGCACGGTCGACGCGACCCGCACGCGCAGCGACCGCAACGGTCCCACCATCGACGGCAACTGGCGCCGGATGTAACCGGCCGGCGCCTACTCGAACCGCACCAAGAGGTCCTTCGCGTCGATCTGGTCGCCCGGCTTCACCGTGACCTCGGCAACGACGCCGTCCGCCTCGGCGTGAATCGCCGTCTCCATCTTCATCGCCTCGATCGAAAGCAGCACGTCGCCCGCCGAAACGTTGTCGCCGACCTTGACCTGCAGTCCCGAGACCACGCCGGGCATCGGCGCGCCGACCTGCTTGGCGTCGCCCAGCGCCGCCTTGGCGCGCACCACCACCTCGCCGACCTTCAGCCGGTCGGGTACAGTGATCGTGCGCGGCTGACCGTTGAGGTCGAAGAACACCCGCACCTGGCCCTTTTCGTTGGTCTCCGCGCGGCCGAGATAATTGATCACCATCGTCTTGCCGTGCTCGATCTCGGCGAAGATCTCCTCGCCCTGCTCGAGCCCGTAGAAATAGACCGGCGTGGGCAACACCGCCGTCGGCCCGTATCGGTCCTGCGTCTTGAGATAATCGGCAAAAACCTTGGGATACATGAGGTAGGACGCGAGCCGGAAGTCGTCGACCTCCTCGCCGCTTTCCTTGGCGATCTCGGCGCGCTTGGCCTCGAGGTCGACGTCCTTGAGATAGGAGCCCGGCCGCTTGGTCAGCGGCTCCTTGCCCTTCAGCACCTTCTTCTGCAGCGCCTTGGGGAAGCCGCCCGGCGGCTGGCCCAGATCGCCGGCAAAGAACCCCACCACCGAGTCCGGGAACGACACATCCCTGTTCGGGTCCTCGACATCGGCGCGCGTCAGCCCCGAGCTGACCATCGCCAGCGCCATGTCGCCCACGACCTTGCTGCTCGGCGTCACCTTCACGATGTCACCGAACATCTGGTTCACGTCGGCGTAAGTCCGCGCCACCTCGTGCCAGCGCGATTCGAGCCCGAGCGAGCGCGCCTGCTCCTTGAGGTTGGTGAACTGCCCGCCCGGCATCTCGTGGAGATAGACCTCCGACGCGCCGCCCTTGAGATCGCTCTCGAAGGCGCGGTACTGCGTCCGCACCGCTTCCCAGTAGAACGAGATTTCACGGATGACCTTGGCATCGAACCCCGGGTCACGCTCGGTATCGCGCAGCGCCGCTGACAGCGACCCAAACGTTGGCTGGCTCGTGGTGCCCGAGAACGCGTCCATCGCCGCGTCCACCGCGTCGACCCCCGCTGCCACCGCCGCCATGATCGTCGCCGCCGACGCACCCGACGTATCATGTGTATGAAGGTGGATCGGCAGTCCCACCTCCTGCTTCAGCGTCGAAATCAGCTTCGTCGCCGCCGCAGGCTTCAGGAGGCCCGCCATGTCCTTGATCCCCAGCACATGCGCGCCGGCCGCCTCGAGCTCCTTGGCCATCGTCACGTAATATTTGAGATCGTATTTCGGCCGGCTCGGATCGAGCAGATCGCCCGTGTAGCAGATCGCGCCCTCGGCGACCTTGCCGGCCTCCGCCACCGCGTCGATCGAGACGCGCATGTTCTCTACCCAGTTGAGGCAATCGAAAATGCGGAACACATCGACGCCGCCCACCGCTGCCTGGCGCACGAAGAACTTCACCACATTGTCGGGATAGTTCGTGTAGCCGACGCCATTGCTCCCGCGCAGCAGCATCTGCGTGAGGATGTTGGGCGCGCCCTTGCGCACCGCCGCGAGGCGGTCCCACGGATCCTCATTGAGAAAGCGCATGGCCACGTCGAACGTCGCGCCGCCCCAGCACTCGAGTGAAAAGAGCTCCGGCAGCCCCCGCGAATACGCCTCTGCGATGCGCGTGATGTCGTAGCTCCGCATCCGCGTCGCGAGCAGGCTCTGATGCGCGTCGCGCATCGTCGTGTCGGTGAAGAGCACGCGCTTTTGCGCCTTCATCCAGCGCGCCAGTCCCTTCGGCCCCTCGCGGTCGAGCACCTGCCGCGACCCCTCGACGACGATCAGCGGCTCATAGACCGGCACCATCGGCTCGATCGCCTCGGCCGGCGGCCGCGGCCGGTCGCGCACTTCCGGATGCCCATTGACCGTCACGTCCGCGATGTAAGTCAGGAGCTTCGTCGCCCGGTCCTTGCGCTTCTGGATGTCGAACAGCGCCGGCGTAGTATCGATGAACCGCGTCGTGTAGCGGTTATTGAGAAAGTCCGGGTGCGTGATGATGTTTTCGAGGAACGCGAGATTGGTCTGCACGCCGCGAATACGAAACTCGCGCAGCGCGCGGTGCATGCGCGCGATCGCCTCGTCCGCGGTCGGTGCCCAGCAGGTGACCTTTTCAAGCAGTGGATCGTAGAACCGCGTGATCACCGCGCCCGCATAGGCCGTGCCTCCATCGAGCCGCACGCCGAACCCCGTCGCCTCGCGATAGGCTGTGATCCGTCCATAATCTGGAATGAAGTTCTCTTCAGGGTCTTCCGTGGTGATCCGGCACTGGATCGCATTGCCGTTGAGCCTGATGTCCGCCTGTTTGGGCACACCGCTCTCCGGCGTACCGATCACCGCGCCCTCCATGATGTGGATCTGCGCCTTGACGATATCGATGCCGGTGACGACTTCGGTCACCGTGTGCTCGACCTGGATGCGCGGGTTCACTTCGATAAAGTAGAATTTGTCGGTGTCGGCATCGAGCAGGAACTCGACCGTCCCCGCCGCTCGATAATTCGCAGCACGCCCGAGCTTCAATGCCGCACCCGTCAGCGCCTCCCGCGTAGCCTGCGACAGATACGGCGCCGGCGCCCGCTCCACCACCTTCTGGTTGCGCCGCTGCACCGAGCAATCGCGCTCGAACAGATGGACGAGGTTCCCGTGATCGTCGCCCACGATCTGCACTTCCACATGCCGCGCCCGCTCGATCAGCTTTTCGAGATACATCTCGTCCTTGCCGAAAGCGGCCTTGGCCTCGCGCTTGCCCTCGCTGACTTCCGCGACGAGATGCGCTTCGTCCATGATCCGGCGCATGCCGCGCCCGCCGCCGCCCCAGCTGGCCTTCAGCATCAACGGATAGCCGATGGCGGCCGCTTGCCGCTTCACCTCAGCCATGTCGTCGGGCAGCGCGTCGGTCGCCGGCACCACCGGCACGCCCGAGGCAATCGCCATGTTGCGCGCGGCGACCTTGTTGCCGAGGTCGCGCATCGTCTGCGGCCGCGGCCCGATGAAGATGATCCCCGCTTCTTCGCAGGCTTCCGCGAACTCGGGCGATTCTGACAGCAGCCCATAGCCCGGATGGATTGCGTCGGCGCCGCTCGCGCGCGCCACCCGGATATATTCATCGATCTGCAGATACGCCTCGACCGGCCCCTTGCCCCGCCCGATGAGGTACGCTTCGTCGGCTTTGAAGCGGTGCAGCGCCAGCTTGTCCTCTTCGGCATAGCAGGCGACCGTCTTGATGTTCAGCTCATTGGCCGCGCGGAACACGCGGATGGCGATTTCGCTGCGGTTTGCGACGAGGATTTTCTTGATCGGCATTTTGGCGTCCGGAAGAGAGGGGTCAGGCGGTCGTCAAACTGAAGGGCAGGGGCCCTTCGTCATTTCTGGCTCAGATATCCCAGGAGATGGGACATATCGTACCCTGCCCCTGCCGCCGCCTCGACGATCTCGTCGGCCGGCATGGTGCCCGCCTGCGAAAGCGCCCACAGCGTGGTCGAGCGCGTGCCCGACCGGCAATAGCAGAGCACCGGTCCAACGCTCCCCTCGAGCACGGACCGGGTTTGTTCGACCATCTCGGGGCTCACCCCGTCGCGGCCGAGTGGAATATAGTGGTAGTCGAGCCCCGCCGCGGCCGCAGCCGCCTGCATCGTGGCCGTCGTTGGCTGGTCCGGCGCTTCGCCGTCGGGCCGATTGTTGACCACGCTCGAAAAGCCCATCGCCTTGAGACTGGCAAAATCCTCCGGCCTTATTTGCGGCGCCACGCTGACGTGGTCGTTGATCCGCCTGACGTCCAACAAACTGCTCCGAGATAACGCCGAGGGCTTCCCGGCAAGGGTTATAGCCGTGCGATAAAGCCCGGCGCAATGTCTGGCTATTGGCCGGACGGCTTACCCACCCAGGACTGCCAGATTTCGGCGCGATCGGCGACAAATCCATCGGCCACGCTGTCGACGCTCGCCCCGGGCTCGTTGAGCTTTTGCAGCAGCGCGTTCATTTCGGCGAAGGGCATATGCGCCCGCGCCAGATAAGTGGCCACATCCGGCGCGTCGAGATAGACCCACTGCGCCACCGCCACCACCACCGGATCGGGCGCGAAGCTGGTCGGCTTGGGATCGGGGCAAACCGTGCGCCCGAGACAATTATACGCGTCCTTGTTGAACGGCCCCAGGTCCAGCGGCTTGAACGAGAACTGCGACAGCACCGCATTGGGCTGCCAATAGTAGAACAGGATCGGCTCCTTCCGGCTCTCGGCTTCCGAAATGAGCGTATCGAGCTCGAACCGATTGGCCGGCTCGATCACATCGAATGCGTCCTCCAGCCCATTGGCCTTGAGCAGATTGCGGTTGATCACCGCGCAGCCCCAGTCCGGCGGACACGAGATGAAGCGCGGACGCCTGCCATTGCTGGCAAAAACCCGCGCCGCCGCCCGCAGATCGCCGACCGTTTTGATCTCAGGATGCGCCGCCGCGACGTAGTCCGGAATGAACCAGCCCTCGAACACCGGGTCCGAATAGGTCGTTCCCGCCTGCCGCACATTGTCGCCCTTGAGAGCGGCGTTCCACACATCGGCAACCCGCGTGATCCACATCTCGGGCGCGACCGCCGGCTGGCCGTTGCTGCCCATCGAGGACGCCGTCGCGGCAAGGTCGCCGGGCACGATCTCGACGTCGCAGCCGAAATTCTGCTTGATCAGCCGCGCGTGGATCGCCGCGAGCAATTGCGCCGACGGCCACTGCATGCTGGCAATGGTGATCGTTTCGCCACCGCAGGGCGCGGCGCCCGCGGGCTCCTCGTCGGAGGCTGAGGCGTCGGGCTGGTCCGAGGTCACGCCCGTCGCGGCGTCCGGCGGCGGGAGCGACACGATCGCGTTCTGGGCAAGGCTCGGAACGGTCATCGCCACGAGGGCCCAGGCCGCAAAAATCAATCTCAACATACCGCTTCGCCGCTCGCCAAACGGCGCGACCCTAAGCAGGCGCCGCCCTGTTAAGCAACCTCCCGGCGCTTTTGACCGGATGATCAAATCCGGGTGACTCCACTGCGACTTATGTGCAATATCGCCGCCAGCGGAGCGCCTTACCGGGGCTCCCATAAGCTGTTGCGACGCCCCTACAAGGCCGCAAAAGGCCGGTGGGGTGGGGCAACCCCAACAGAGGGACATCATGAAGAAAACCACCAAACTCGTCGGTTTCGTCGCCGCCGCAGCGCTTCTGGCTGCGACGCCGGCCTTCGCCGATGATCTGAAGCTCGGCGTGCTGCTCGGCTTTACCGGCCCGCTCGAAGCCATGTCGCCGCCGATGGAAGCCAGCGTCAAGCTTGCCCTGAGCGAGATCAATGCCGATGGCGGCGTCAACGGCCAGCAGGTCGGCGAAGTCTCCGCGGATGACGGCTGCTCCAACACCGACCTCGCCGTCGCTTCGGCCGACAAGCTGATCAACACCGATAAGGTCTCGGCCATCATTGGCGGCCTCTGCTCTGGCGTGACCATCGCCGCGGCCAACAGCGTTGCCATTCCGGCTGGCGTGCTGATGCTCTCCCCCTCGGCGACCTCGCCGGCGGTCACCACGATGGTCGACAAGGACCTCGTCTTCCGCACCGCCACCTCGGACGCCTATAACGGCCAGGTGCTGGCCAAGATTCTCTGGACCAAGGGCCTCAAGGACATCGGCATCACCTACGTGAACACCGACTACGGCAAGGGTCTTGCACAGTCGATCGCCGATGCCTTCACCGCCGATGGCGGCAAGGTCACGGCCAATATCGCCCACGAAGAAGGCAAGGCCGACTACCGCGCCGAGCTCGGCCAGCTCGCTGCCGCCGGCAGCAAGAACCTCGTGGTCGTGGCCTATGCTCAGGGTTCGGGTCACACCATCCTGCAGCAGGCCATCGAGAGCGGCGACTTCACCACCTATGCGGGCGGTGACGGCGTCGTCGACAATTCGCTGTTCGCCGGTATTGACCCCAAGGCCCTCGAGGGCATGACCGCGATGAAGCCCGGCTCGCCCGCGAGCCCCGGCATCGCCGCGTTCGAAGCCCTGGCCAAGGCCGCCAACCTCGATCCGACCTCGACCTACGTGCCGCAGTCCTACGACGCTGCATTCCTCCTCGCAGCCGCGCTCGAAAAGACCGGCGGCAAGAAGGAAGGTCTCTCCCAGGCGCTTCGCGATGTCGCGACCGCCCCGGGCGAAGTCGTCCTCCCTGGCGAGTGGAAGAAGGCTGCCGAGCTCATCAAGGCGGGCAAGGACATCGACTACCAGGGCGCTTCGGGCCCCGTTGAGTTCGATCCGGCTGGCGACGTCGCCGGCGTGGTCATCGAGATGACCGCCAAGGACGGCAAGTGGGTCGAAGTTGGCCCTGCCAACCCGTAAGGGCTGACGCATACGTCACGAAGGCCCGGGAACACTCCCGGGCCTTTTCGTTTGGGCCATTGGCGCCGGTTGTCCGAACCAATGATGACGAGGTGACGCGAACACTTGACCAATCAGGGTCATTCCCGCGAAAGCGGGAATCTCCGTTTGGAAATGAGCACCGAGTCAGAGAAAGGCCCCACCCTCGGGCAACGGCGCTCGCGCCCCTGAGAGCTGACTACTTCTCCCGCCGGATCACTTCCGGGATCAGCCCGCGCGGCGCGAACCTCAGGGCTAGCGTGATCACCAGCCCCAGGACGAACACCCGCATCTGGCTCGCCCGCGAATCCACATCGGGGATCGCCGGCCAGCCGAACTGCTTCAGCACGGCACTGATCTGATCGAAGATCGCGTGGCTCACCGGGTCCGACAGCGCCCAGACGAGATAGACGAACACCCCGCCGAACAGCGCGCCATAGCTGTTGCCCGCGCCGCCAACGATCACCATGACCCAGATCAGGAAGGTGTGGTTGATCGGCGCGTAGCCCGAGGGATCGAAGAGCTGATTGTAGCTGGCGAGGATCGCCCCGCCCAAACCCATCAGCACCGAGCCCAGGACGAACAGCTGCAGCTGCCGTTCGGTGACGTTCTTTCCCATCGAGCCGGCGGCGATGTAGTTGTCGCGGATCGCCCGCATCATGCGGCCCCAGGGACCGTGATAGGCGCGCTCGATGCCGTAGACGACCACCGCCAGCAACACGACCATCAGCAGCACGAACCCGCCACGCGCCAGGATGAATGAGTTGATCTGGCCGTAGCCGCTATTGAGGTAGTCGGTCACCGTCGGCACCGGCCACGGGATTGGCGACACCGTCAGCGTGCCGCGCGTCAACCAGTCCATGTTCTTGATGAAGGCGCGGATGATCTCGGACATGCCGATGGTCGCGATCGCGAGATAATCGCTCCTGAGCCCGAGCGAGATCTTGCCGATGACGTAGGCCGCCACTCCGGCAAGCGCCGCGCCCACCGCCCAGCCCACATAGATCGGCAGCCCGAGCCCGCCGACCCATCCGGCCCCCGAGTTCGTGTGCTCGATATAGTCGGCCGCCGGGTCGATCTGGGTGCGGTAGATGACGTAGGCCGCGAACCAGGCAATCAGGGAGACCCAGAACTGCACCGTGCCCGATGCGCGGAGCCGCCTGACCTGGCGGGCAAGAAAGACGATCCCGAGCCCGACGACCGCCGCAACGATCGCGCGGAACAGCAGATATGGACCCTCGGAATTCCAGAACCCCATATTGATCGGCATCGAGATGGAGGTGACCCCCATCGCGCCGACCATCAACAGGCCCATGATCGCGAGGTTGAACAGCCCGCCATAGCCGAACTGCAGATTGAGCCCGAGCGCGATCAGCGAGTAGCAGAGCGCCGTCACCATCAGCAGGAAGATGTTGGCGGTGCCGTTGACGAGGCCGACCACCACCATCAGCACAAACAGGGTCGCAAACAGGAGGAGGCCGCGGCGGGTCATGTCGAGACCCCCTTGAAGATGCCCGTCGGCCGCGACAGCAGCACCGCCACGAGGATCACGAACGAGACGACGAGCTTATACTCGGTCGGCACTAGTGCGAGGTTGGGGGCGTTGACGATGAAGTCGGGCAGGTAGGCATTGAACGGCTTGGTGACGACCGACCAGTCGAACACCGACAACGTCTCTGCAAATCCCACCAGGAACCCGCCGGCAATCGCGCCATAGGGCTGGCCCAGCCCGCCCACCACCGCCGCCGCAAAGATCGGCAGGATGATGTTGAATGCCAGGTCCGGCTTGAGTTGCACATCGAGCGCCAGCATCGTGCCTGCAAGGCACGCCAGCGCGCCCGAGATCAGCCACGTCATGCGCACCACGAGTTGCGTATTGATGCCCGAAACCTGCGCGAGGCTCGGATTATCCGACATGGCGCGCATCGCCTTACCGAGTCGCGATCGCGTCAAAAACAGCGCCAGCGCGATGCAGCAGACCAGCGTCAGCCCGATCATGAAGGCCTGCGGCTGCGTCAGCGTCAGCGGTCGCGTCGCCCCGAGCCAGCCAAGATCGATCCGGTACAAGAGCTTCGGCTCGTTCTGGAAGAAGCTGTAGCTCTGCGTGCCGGCGAACAGGCGCAGCACGCCCTGCAGCATCATCGTCACGCCGATCGAGGCAATGAGCAGCGTGATCGGTCGCGCCCCTCGTCGCCTCAGCGGCGCGTAGAACGCGATATCGAAGCCGTAAAGGACCAGCGCCGTCGCCGCCATCGAGACGGGGAGCACCACGATGCCCGAGGCGATCGGCCAGTGCAGTCCGAGCCCCGCAAAGAACGCCGCGAGCACAAAGCTGAAGAACGCCCCCATGGTCATCACGTCGCCATGCGCAAAGTGCGAGAAGCGAAGAATCCCCGCGATCAGCGTCACGCCCACCGCGCCCAGCGCATACACCGAGCCGATCACCAGCCCCGTGATCACCGCCTTGTTGATGATGAAGACAATGATGTCCACGCTCAGCCTCTCTTTGCCCCCCTCCCCCTTGCGGGGAAGGGTTGGGGGTGGGGGCGGCGCAGCATCAATATGACCGGCATGATATCAGCCCCCCAGAAAGCTCTTTGCGACTTCGGGGTCGGCGATGAGCTCCGCCCCTGTGCCGGTGAAGCGGTTCTGCCCCTGCGTCAGGACAAACCCGCGCGTCGCAAACGCCAGCGCCTGCCGCGCATTCTGCTCGACCATCAGGATCGCCACGCCCGCCTTGTTGACGGTGACGATCTTCTCGAAGATCTCCAGCACGAAGCGCGGGCTGAGCCCGGCCGAAGGCTCGTCCAGCATCAACAGTTTCGGCTTGCTCATCAGCGCCCGGCCCATCGCCACCATCTGCCGCTGGCCGCCCGAAAGCTCCCCTGCCAGCTGCCGGCGCTTCTCCTTGAGCACCGGGAACATGCCGTAGACTTCCTCGAGCGTGTCGGAGAAATCGTCGCGCCGGATGAAGGCGCCCATTTCGAGATTCTCCTCGACCGTCATCGAGGTGAAGACGTTCTTTTCCTGCGGCACAAAGCTCAGCCCCATCGGCACAAGCTTGTCGGGCAGCCAGTTTGCGATCTCCTGCCCGTCGAAGACGATGTTCCCCGAGGTGACCCGCAGAAGGCCGAAGATCGCCTTGAGGGTCGTCGACTTGCCGGCGCCGTTGGGCCCGACGATCACACCGATGTCGGACTGCTCGATGGCGATGTTGACGCCGTTGAGGATCGGCACCGCGCCATAGCCGCCAACGACATCCTTGACCTCGATGATCGGCATTAAGGCGTGCCCCCCAAAAGCATGTCCCCGCGAAAGCGGGGATGGGGCCGGTTTTGGGCTAAGGACGCGGTCATCAAGCGACTTCCGCCGGTGAGCCGAAATAGGCTTCGACGATCGCCGGATTGGCGCGGATTTCGGCCATCGGCCCTTCGGCGATCTTTTCGCCCTGCGCCATCACGATCACCGGATCGCAGAGTCGGCCGATCAGGTCCATGTCGTGCTCGATGACGAAGAAAGTGTAGCCGAGCTCGTGATTCATGCGCTCGATGTTGGCCGCGAGATCCTGCAGCAGCGTCCGGTTCACGCCCGCCGCGACCTCGTCGAGCAACACCACCTTGGCATCGACCATCATCGTGCGGCCGAGCTCGAGCAGCTTTTTCTGCCCGCCGCTCAGATTGCCGGCGAGCTCATTCTTGACGTGCCCGAGCTTCAGGAAATCGATGACGTCGGCCGCCTTGCGCCGGACCTCGGCGTCGCGCGCCTTGACGACACCCGGATTGAACCACGCCTTGAAGATGTTCTCGCCGGGTTGCGCCGGCGGCACCACCGTCAGGTTCTCGAGCGCCGTCATGTTCGAGAACTCGTGCGCGATCTGGAATGTCCTGAGGATCCCGCGATTGAAGAGCTCATAGGGCGGCAGCCCCGTCACGTCCTCGCCATCGAGCAGGATATGGCCGCTGTCGGGCGCGATATTGCCCGCCACCAGATTGAACAGCGTCGATTTCCCGGCCCCGTTCGGGCCGATGAGCCCGGTGATCGAGCCGCGCCGGACGCTGATCGAACAATTGCGCACGGCCTTGAGGCCGCCAAAGCTCTTGCTGACGTCCTGGACGTCGATGACTACGTCACCCGCCACCCGTGCCCCACCTGACCAATCCGGCTCTTCGGTTCCCGGCGTGACACCGGGCCTCTATCTGGCCGTTGGAGCAACAATGCACATATGTTGACCAGTCGGTCAAACGTTCAGAGCGCGGCCAGCACAGCGTCCGCCGTTGAGCGGTTGACGGCCATCAGCGTGTTGTAGAGAGTTGCGAGCCGGATCAGCGCCTTGACGTCCACGTCGTGCGGCTGCGCCGTCAGTGGATCGACAAAAAAGATCAGCACGTCGATCTTGCCCTCGGCGATCATCGCGCCGAGCTCGGCATCCCCGCCCAGCGGTCCGCTCAGGAGGCGCGTGACGTTGAGCCCCGTGCCGTCGATCACCCGGCCGCCGGTGGTTCCGGTTCCCCAGAGCTCATGGCGCGCCAGGGCGTCGCGATTCTTGAGCGTCCAGGCGACGAGGTCGTCTTTCTTGTCGTCATGCGCGACGAGGCCGATCCGTGCCATCCCGGCTCTCCGTTCAATCGGCTGCGTCAGAACTCCGCCCATTCCTTGTCGACGGCCGCGTTGCCGTGACTGAGGTAGCTCTTGGCGGCATTGCGGACGCGTTCCTGCAGGCCCTTGATGCCGCGGGCGGGAGCGGGCTTGTCGGGCTGGGCCGCTGAGGGCGCCATATGGTCCTCGGCCCGGAACTGCTCGACGATGCCGTCGAGCTCGCGGGCCTGTGCCTCGGCGCGTTCGATCGACGCATTGGTCTCCTCGACCAGCGCAGCATTGTGCTGCGTCATCTCGTCGAGCTGACGCACCGCATTGTTGACTTCCCCGATCGAAGACGCCTGGTCCTGGCTGTCGCGGGCAATGCCGTTCATCAGCTCGTTCGACGAGCGCGCCGCATCGACCATGGCGACGAGCTTGCCCGCCGCCTCGACCACGAGCTTGGAGCCGGTCTTGACCTCGGCGCTCGACTGCTCGATCAGGCCCTTGACCTCCGCTGAGGCCTGCGCTGCAGATTGCGCCAGCCGCCGCACTTCGACCGCGACCACCGCAAAGCCCTTGCCCGCCTCCCCCGCGCGCGCCGCTTCGACTGAAGCGTTGAGCGCCAGCAGGTTCGTCTGGAAGGCAATATCGTCGATCAGCCCGATGATGTTGGAGATCTTGCCCGACGACGCGGTGATCTTTTCCATCGCCTCGGTGGCATTGTGCATCACCACCCCGCCTTCCTCGGCGGTGCGTGTCACGGTTGCGGCGACCACGCTCGCATCCTTGGCCCGCTGCGCGTTCTGCATCACCGTCGCTGCCAGCTGCTCCATCGTCGCCGACGTCTCCTCGATCGTCGCCGCCTGCTTGCTGGTGCGCTCGCTGAGGTCATTGGAGCCCGACAGGATCTCGCCCGTCGCCTGCTTGAGCGCTTGCGAGGTTCCCTTGAGCTGGGCGACGATGCCGCTCAGCTTCTCGGCCACGGCATTGGTGTCCATCTTGAGCCGCTTGAACGCACCCTCGTACTGACCCTCGACCCGATGCGTCAGGTCCGTCTGCGCCAGTGCCGCCAGCACCCGGCCCGTCTCGCTGAGCCCGCGGTCCACCGTCTCGACCAGATTGTTGATCGAACCGGCGATGGTGTTAAGCTCACGGTCGGCGAACTGCGCCTCGACCCGCTTGCTGAAGTCCCCGTTGACCGCCGCGTCCACCACTTCGCCGAACGCCTGCTGCAGCGACGTCATCATCGCGGTGCGCTCGATGCGCCGTTCTTCCGACGCCGTCCGCTCGCCCTCGGTCATGCTCATGACCTTTTGCGCATTCTCCTTGAACACCTCGACCGTGCGCGCCATCTCGCCGATCTCGTCGCCCCGGCCGGTACCTGCCACCGCCACGTCGAGCTGTCCCTCGGCCAGCAGCTTCATCGTTGCATTGAGCCCGCTGATCGGCTTGGTGATCGAGCGCGACAGCAGATAGGCCAGCACCGCCGTGCCCACGATCAGCCCGATGCCAATCAGCAGCAGCAGGTTCCGCAGATTGACCACCGGCGCCAAGGCCTCGGCGGTGCCGATCACCGTCACCAGCGCCCATTTCTGCCCGAACGGGGTCATCGGCACTGCCGTCGCCAGCATTTCCATGCCGCGATAGTCGGGCAGGGTGCCTTGCGCCAAACCGCCCGCCAGCGCCGCATCCACCTCCGGGGCGTGGAATTCGGCCTTGAGCGTGTCGTTCTCCTTCGTGAATGGGGAGTCGCTGCGGAACTTGTAGTCCGACCCGACGATGAACGCCTCGCCAGTCTCCCCGAGGCCGTTCCGCGACGACATCGCATCGTCGATCCCATGGGGCGGAAGCTCAACGGCGATGACGCCCTCGAGATTGCCGTCAGCATCGGCGACCGGAGCGGCCATGAAGCAGGTCGGATTTCCGCCTGCCGGCTTGTAGGCAACGTCATCGGCAAAGAAGATTTGTTTGGGATCCTTGCTCGCCAGCGCCGCTTGGAACGCCCTTCCAAGCCCGGTGTCGACATACGGGCCGCCCTTGGCGACGTTGGTCCCGAAATCGTCGTGCTTACCCACGCTGTAGATCACGTCCCCATCCACATTGAGGACTAGAATGTCGCTATAGCCGCGCGCCTGCATTTCCGAGCGGAAGAGCGGGTGGAAGTTGTTGTGGTTAAAATTGTAGTTGAAGGTATAGGTCGAGATATCCATCTTCTCGCGCTGTCCTTCGGGATTGGGGTTCAGCGTGATGTAGGCGTTTCGAACCGTTTCGCCCGGGCTATTGGTCTGCGACCATATGTTCTCGAACAGCTTGGTGGCCTGCACGCCCAGATCGCCAGTGGTGATCCGCATGATGTTGGCGGCGGTGCTCTTGTAGTACGTCGTCACCTTTTCGGCGCGTTCCGTCGCCACCGAGCGCAGGCGCTCCTGCGTCATGTCGGTCATGATCGAGGCGCTGATGAAATACGCCACGACACCGATGCCCGCCCCGATCAACAACCCCGTTCCAATCAGCGCCAGCGGCAGCTTTTGCGCGATCCTGATCCTGGAAAATAAGGCCATCAGACCGTCCCCCGTGTTCGTCGCGGGAATCCTAGTCGAACATGGCTAATTTCTGATTACGGAACAGGCAACCTGCGCGAACTGCGGGCAGGCGAGCGCGTCAGCTCAGCGCGCCGATGACCGCTTCGATGCGCTTTTTCATCGTGCCGGCATCGAACGGTTTGATGATGTAGTTGTTGACGCCGAACGAGATGGCTTCCTTGACCTGCTCCTTGTCGGAGCGGCCCGTGGCCATGATGAAGGGCATGCCCGCCGTCTTGGGATGCTTGCGGATCACGCGCAGCAGCGTCAGCCCGTCGATGTCCTCCATGTTCCAGTCCGAAATGATCAGCTGGACGTTGGACTTTTCGAGCTTGCCCAGCGCGTCGCGGCCGGACTTCGCTTCGATGATGTCTTTGAAGCCGAGCTGCGTCAGGATGTATTTGCAGATGCCCCGCATGGACTGCTGGTCATCCACGATCAGGACGCTGATCTCGCTGGCCTTCGGCATCGATACGCAAACCCTTTTGGTGCCGGGAGACAGTGCGGCACCAGTGGCAAACTAGGGAGAAATCGTTACCATTCCCTCAACCCGGTCGATCGGCTCAGGCCGCGGATTTGAGTCGCGTCAACGCCGCTGCGACGCGGCCGGCGACGGCCTCCACGGCCACCTGCTCGATCACCGCGCCCTCTTCGAACGCGACCCGCGGCATGCCGTAGACGAGCGCCGAGCTCGCCGACTGGCCGATCGTATAGGCGCCGGCATCTCGCATCGTCTTGAGCCCGGTCGCGCCGTCGCGGCCCATGCCCGTCAGGATCACACCCACGCTCAACGACCCGGCGACTTTGGCTACCGACTGGAACAGCACGTCGACGCTGGGCCGGTGGCCCGAGACCAGTGCGTCCTCGCCGAGCCTCGCGCGAAACTGGCCGCTCACGCGCTCGATCCGCATATGCCGGTCTCCCGCCGCAACATAGGCGTGGCCATCGCGCAGCGGCATGCGGTCCTCGACCTCGCTGACGTCGATGTCGCACAATTCATCGAGCCGCGCGGCAAAGCGCCGGGTGAACCCCGGCGGCATGTGCTGCGCGATAACGATGGGCGGGCAGTCGAGTGGCATCTGGGTGAGCACGGTGCGGATCGCATCGACGCCGCCTGTCGATGCCCCGATCGCAATGACGGTGCCGGCCGGCGCCGCCGCCGTCACCAGCTTGGCCTGCGATCCGCCGGCCGTCCCCGGCATCTTGACCCGCGAGTGCGCAGCCGCTCGCACCTTCTCGCGCAGATCCGCGCCGAACGCCTCGATTCCCCCCGACAGGTCGGCCGAAGGCTTGGCCACGAAATCCACCGCGCCCAGCTCGAGCGCCAGTAGGGTCTCGCTGGCGCCCTTCTTGGTCAGCGTCGAGACCATGACCACCGGCAGCGGATGGAGCCGCATCAGCTTGTCGAGGAAGGCGAGCCCGTTCATGTTGGGCATCTCGATATCGAGCGTCACGACGTCCGGCGTGAGCGTCTTGATCTTCTGGCGCGCCTCGAGTGGATCGGAGGCAACGCCGATCACCTCGATGTCGCCGTCCCGTGCGAGCGTTCGCGTCAGCACCTCGCGGATCAGGGCGGAATCGTCCACCACCAGAACCTTGATCGTCATGCCGCACCCCTCTCATTCGCTGACGCCGGCATCTTGCTGCCGCGCGCCTGGTAAACCGTCTTGCCGACAAGCTTCAGTCCGGTGGTCCCCGCGTCGACATGTTCGGAGTGACCGATATAGAGAAAGCCGCTTGGCCTGAGGATCGCCGCGAGCCGCGAGAACACATCGTGCTGCGTTCCCCGGTCGAAATAGATCGTGACGTTCCGGCAGAAGATCGCGTCGAACGGACCCGACATCGGCCAGGGCGCCATCAGATTGAGCGGCTTGAAGGAGATCAGTCGGGCGGCCGCTGCCGGCACCCTCACCCGGCCGCCCTCGACATCCTCGAACAGCGCGCGGCGCTCGGCCGAGAGCCCGGCAGTCTCGCTCACGGGATAGGTCGCGGCCGCCGCCTTGGCGAGCACCGCGGTATCGATGTCGGTGGCCAGGATCTTGAAATCCCAGCGCCTCAGATCGGGATAGGCCGCGAGCAGGCAGAGCGCGATCGTGTAGGGTTCCTGCCCCGTCGAGCAGCCCGCCGACCAGATGCGCAACCGCTTGTCGGGGCGCATTTTCATCAGCTCGCCGACATAGGAAACCAGGTGAGTAAAATGATGTTCTTCCCGCCAGAATCGCGTCAGGTTCGTCGTCAGCGCGTTGACGAACTCCTGCTCTTCGACGGGATCGGACTGGCCTTCCAGCCGATCGAGCAGCGCCCCGAAGGAACCAAGATTGCGGGTCCGAACCATGCGCGACAGCCGCGCCACGACCAGCGTCCGCTTGGATTCGCTCAGCGAGATTCCGGCCTGCTCGTAAAGCCGCCGGCGCACGCGCTCGAATTCGCTGTCGCTGAGCGGAATGTCGTTGACGTCGAGCATCATGACCCTGCCTGCTGCCGCCGCGCCGGCAGGGTCATGGCGTGGCCGCTTGCCTGGCTCATCCCCGTGAGCTGTGTCTCGAGCCGGCTCACCGCGCTGCCGCCTTCGTCGAATGAAGCGGCCACCTCGTCCGTCCCGCTGTTGAGGCTGTCGAGCCGCGTCTCGAGGCCGGACAGGATGGTCCGCAGATTGCGCGCTTCGGTGAGGCCCGCACCCGATTGCGTGCGGCTGGTCGTGACCAGCGCCCGGATATCGCGGGCCGTCCGTTGGGTCGACTGCGCCAGCTGGCGCACTTCGTCCGCCACCACGGCGAAACCCGCGCCCTTTTCCCCGGCGCGGGCGGCCTCGACCGCGGCGTTGAGCGCCAGCAGATTGGTGCGGAAGCTCACGTCCTCGATCGCCGACATGAGCTTGTCGATCTCCTGCGTGGTACCGTCGACGCCGCCGGCAGCCGCATTGGCGCGTTCCGCCGCGAGGGCTGCCTCCCCGAGCGCCGTGCGGGCCTCGCGGCCAAGCGTGCGCAGTCCGTGTGCCTTGTCGCGGCCCCGCTCGAGTGCCTGCCCGGCAATGCTGACGCCTGTCTTGCCGCTCTCGGCGAGGTCAGCGATCGAGCTGATTGCTGCGCGGTATTTGTCGATCGCGTCGAGAACGGCGCGCATCTTGTCCTCGAGGCCGGAGCGCGCCTCGGCTTCGCTGTCGCGCTGTTCCTCGAGCGCGCCCACATAATCGGCGATCTCGCGCAATTGCGGCGACAGCCCCGAATTGGAGGCGCGCATCTGGGCCGAGAGCGGCTCTCCTGCCGCCAGACGCTTCAGCGCCGACATGCCCAAATCGAGCGCTTCGAGCCCGTCGGTCAGCACGCGCAGACCGGGCGCCGTTTCGAGGGCTCCGCTGTCAAAGCGGAAGCCCGTGTGGCCGCCCGCCAGGGCACTGGCAAAGGCATCGAGATCGTCGTCCGAAATATAGGCGCCGGCCGGGACGAACTCGATCACTGCGCGGCCCTTGCCGATCGGCCGCTGCGTGCCGCGGAACCGCGCGCCGCCGATGGTGACCAGCTCGTCGGAAGCCATGCCTCCAGCTGCGTAGCCCGGCCCGAGGAGCAACTCGACATCGGCGCCCTCGATCGCCCGCGGGCTGATGTCGGCGAGGCCGCGCGTCACCTCGAGGATGACACCGTCCGCGCCCACGATCAGCGCCGGACGGGCCAGCGCAGCAAACGCCGCCTTGAACGGACCCGTCCGCTCGAGCCGCGCCGCCAGATTGGCGATGATTGATTCGACACTTGCCGGCGCGGTGTCGTCCTTGCCGACGCCCACCGCCTTGCCCAGCTCTGCGAGGCGCCGCTCCATCGCCCGCTCGACCCGGCCGGCAACCCAGAGCGTGCTGGCGAGCGCCGAAATCACTGCCACGACCGCGATTGCCGCTCCCACCGGCCCGCCGGGCAGGAAAA
>Ga0068851_10000422_pt1 | contig 18903 bp, 16 predicted proteins | sample KBSCornC12_FD_66588 | JGI IMG/M metagenome (GOLD analysis project Ga0068851, IMG submission 66588) | Corn rhizosphere microbial communities from Kellogg Biological Station, Michigan, USA - KBS Corn C1-2 | ecosystem: Host-associated > Plants > Roots > Rhizosphere > Soil ...
ACAGAAGCTGACGGATCTGGACCTCTCAACGATCAAGGGCTACTGGTTCAAGTACGGAACGTTCTGCAATATCCCCAACACGATGGTCGCGCGCACCGGTTATACCGGCGAGGATGGGCTGGAGCTGGCCGTCCCGGCGAAGGAAGCGCCCTTCGTGTGGAAGGCGCTCGCCATCGCGGGCGCACGCCCCTGCGGGCTCGGCGCGCGCGATACGCTGCGGCTCGAGGCCGGCATGAATCTCTACGGCCAGGACATGGACGAGTCGGTCTCGCCGCTCGATGCCGGGCTCGCCTGGACGGTCGATCTCTCCGCGGACCGCGATTTCATCGGCCGCGCGGCGCTCGCGCGGCGCCCGCGCGGCGCCGAATTCCTGGGCCTGGTGCTCGAGGAGGCGGGTGGCGTCCTGCGCGCGCACCAGAAGGTGCAGTCGCCGCTCGGCGAGGGCGAGACCACCAGCGGCACGTTCTCCCCCACGCTCGGCAAATCGATCGCGCTCGCGCGCCTTCCCCTCGGCACGCGGCCGGGCGACAGCGTGAAGGTGCTCGTTCGCGACAAGCCCCTCGCTGCGCGCGTGGTGAAGCCGCCCTTCGCGCGTCACGGCAAGGTACTTTGATTCGTTTCCCGCCAAGGAAGACCCATGAAACTCCCGCAAGACCTGCGCTACACCGCTTCCCATGAATGGGCACGCCGCGAGAGCGACGGCACGCTCGCCGTGGGCATCACCGACCACGCGCAGGAACAGCTTGGCGACATCGTGTTCGTCGAAGCCCCGCAGGCCGGACGCAAGGTCGCGGCGGGCGAGGCGGTCGGCGTGGTGGAGTCGGTGAAGGCCGCGTCGGACATCTATGCGCCCGTCGCGGGGGAAATCGTCGCGACCAATGCCGAGCTCGGCAGCGCACCCGAAAAGGTGAACGAGGACGCGTTCGCCGCCTGGATGTACCGCATCAGGCCGAGCGATCCCGCCGCGTGGGAGAAGCTCCTCGATGCCGGCGCCTACGAGAAGGCCGCCGCCGATTCCCAGGAGCACTAGATGCCCGACACGCCCATCGGCGATTCCCCGTCGATCGAAGCACTCGAGGACGCCGGCGCGTTCGAGCGGCGCCACATCGGCCCCTCCGCGGCCGACCAGGCCGCGATGCTGCAATTCCTGGGCTATGCCACGCGCGACGAGCTCATCGATGCGGTGATCCCGCGCGGCATCCGCCGCCGCGAGGCGATGGGCATCGGCGCGCCGCGCGGCGAGGGCCTCGCCCTCGACGCGATGCGCGCCATCGCGCAGAAGAACCGCCTGTTCCGCTCGTTCATCGGGCAGGGCTACTACGGCACCTACACCCCCAGCGTGATCCTGCGCAACGTGCTGCAGAACCCCGCCTGGTACACCGCGTACACGCCGTACCAGCCGGAGATCTCGCAGGGACGCCTCGAGGCGCTGCTCAACTTCCAGACGATGGTCGCGGATCTCACCGCGCTCGACATCGCCAACGCATCGATGCTCGACGAGGCCACCGCGGCGGCCGAGGCGATGACGCTGTGCCTGCGCTCCACGCGCCTCGCGACGCGCGTCTTCGCGGTCGCCGACGACGTCCTGCCGCAGACGCTCGATGTCGTGCGCACGCGCGCCGAGCCGCTCGGCATCGAGGTGCGCGTGGCGCCGTTCGAAGCGCTCGCGGATGCGGAAGCGTTCGGCGTGCTGGTCCAGTATCCCGGCGTCGACGGGCACGTGCGCGATGCACGCGCGCTCGCGAAAGCGGTGCACGCGCGCGGCGGGCTCGTGGTCGCGGCGGCCGACCTCCTCGCTCTCACGCTGCTGCAGCCGCCGGGCGAGTGGGGCGCCGATGTGGCGGTCGGCACCACGCAGCGCTTCGGCGTGCCCGAGGGCTTCGGCGGGCCGCACGCGGGCTACATGGCGACGCGCGACGCGCTCAAGCGCGGCATGCCCGGGCGGCTCGTGGGCGTCACCGTCGACGCGCAGGGACGCCGCGCCTATCGCCTCGCGCTGCAGACGCGCGAGCAGCACATCCGCCGCGAGAAGGCGACCTCCAACATCTGCACGGCGCAGGTGCTGCTCGCGGTCATGGCGTCGATGTATGCGGTCTACCACGGTCCCGAGGGCCTGCGCCGCATCGCGCTGCGCGTGAACCGGCTCACCGCGGTGCTCGCGCGCGGGCTCGCGAAGCTGGGCTATGCAGTGGCTCCCGAGGCTTTCTTCGACACGATCGCCGTGGATACCGGCGGGCGCCGCGGCGAGATCGTGGCGCGCGCGCAAGCCGCGGGCGTGAACTTCCGCCTCGCCGGTGGCGAGCGCCTCGGCATCTCCCTCGACGAGACCACCACGCGCGCCGACGTGGAGAGCATCTGGCGCCTCTTCGCGGGACGCACCGCGGGCTTCGCCGTCGAGGATCTCGAACGCGAGACGCCCGGGGCCGTTCCGGCGGGGCTGCGCCGCGCGGCGGGCTTCCTCGCGCATCCCGTCTTCAACCGCTATCACTCCGAGACGGCGATGCTGCGCTACCTGCGCCGGCTCGCCGACCGCGACATCGCGCTCGACCGCTCGATGATCCCGCTGGGCTCGTGCACGATGAAGCTCAACGCGACCAGCGAGATGATCCCGATCGGCTGGCGCGAGTTCGCGCACATCCATCCCTTCGCGCCCGCGGAACAGTGGGAAGGCTATCGCGAGCTCATCGCATCCCTCGAAGAGCGGCTCGCGCGCGCGACCGGCTATGCGGCGGTCTCGCTGCAGCCGAACGCGGGCTCGCAGGGCGAGTACGCGGGCCTGCTCATCATCCGCGCATGGCATCGCAGCCGCGGCGAGGGCAGGCGGCGCGTGTGCCTCATCCCCAGCTCGGCGCACGGCACCAATCCCGCCTCGGCCCAGATGGCGGGGATGCAGGTGGTCGTGGTGGGCTGCGACGACGATGGCAACGTGGACCTGGACGATCTCGAGCGCAAGGCAGCGGAGCACGCCGGGGACCTCGCCGCGCTCATGGTCACCTATCCGTCGACGCATGGCGTGTTCGAGGGCGCGATCACGCGCATCTGCGAGATCGTCCACCGCCATGGTGGCCAGGTCTACGTGGACGGCGCCAACATGAACGCCATGGTGGGGCTGTGCGCGCCGGGTGCCTTCGGCGGCGACGTCTCGCACCTGAACCTGCACAAGACCTTCTGCATCCCTCACGGGGGCGGCGGTCCGGGCGTGGGTCCCGTGGCCGTTGCCGCGCATCTCGCGCCGTTCCTGCCGGGGCACGGGCACCTGCCGCCGCGCGAGCACGCCATCGGCGCCATCTCCGCCGCGCCCTTCGGCAGTGCCTCGATCCTGCCGATCTCCTGGATGTACATCGAGATGATGGGCGATGCGGGCCTCACCGCGGCGACCGAGGTCGCGATCCTCAACGCGAACTACGTCGCCCGGCGCCTCGCCCCGCACTATCCGGTCCTCTACAGCGGGCCGCGCGGGCTGGTGGCGCACGAGTGCATCGTGGACCTGCGCCACTTCAAGGACACTTCGGGCATCACCAACGAGGACGTCGCCAAGCGGCTCATCGACTACGGCTTCCACGCGCCGACCATGTCGTTCCCGGTGCCGGGAACGCTCATGATCGAGCCCACGGAGAGCGAGTCGAAGGAGGAGCTGGACCGCTTCTGCGAGGCGATGATCGCGATTCGCGACGAGATCCGCGCCGTGGAGGAGGGACGTTCCGACCGCGAGGACAATGCGCTGCGCAACGCGCCGCACACCGCCGCGGTGGTGACGGCGGACGCGTGGAAGCACGCCTACTCGCGCGAGCTCGCGGCGTACCCCGTGGCCACGTTGCGGCAGGACAAGTACTGGCCGCCCGTGGGCCGCGCGGACAACGTGCACGGCGACCGCAACCTCGTGTGCTCCTGCCCGCCGATGAGCGATTACGAGTAGGGCGGTCGCCGCGCGTTTGGATCCCGGACCATCGCGGCGATTGCAGCGTCCGGGATGACGCTGGCCTGTCGCCCCGGCCGCGGCGTCTGCCGCGATGGGCCGGGGCCCAGGTCAATCAGCCGCCGCGGCCGTTGTCCGGTGTGCCGCCGCCGCGCGAGCCGCCGCCGTCGCCGCGGCCGCCGTCCCCGTGCCAGTTGTGGCCGCCGTCACCGTGCCACTCGTGGCCTTCACGGTGTCCGTGCCAGTCACGGTCGTGGTCGTGGTGGCGGTGCCCGTCGCCGTCGAAGGTGCCCCCGACCGCGAAGCCCAGTCCCACCGACGGACCGTAGTATCCGGGCCCGTAGAACGGGTTGTCGTCGTAGGGGCTTACCGGCGCATAGCCGGGGGCGTAGCCCGGGTAGTCGTAGCCATTGCCATATCCGTAGCCGTAGCCGTAGCCGTTGTCGTATGGCGCCACGGCGCATCCGCCGACGAGCGCTGCGCCGGCGACGATGGCCAGGAGGGATCTGATCTTTGCCATGTTCCTGCCTCGCAAGGTCGATGCAAGTTCGGCCGCGGCAAGGTCGCGGGGTTCCGCAGGATGTTCCTTCGGCAGGGAGCCCGTCCTCCGGCCTGCGGACCCTAGGCCTTGACGTCCGACCATTCGGCGCCGGTGATGCGGCGCAACTCGTCGGGCTCCAGGGGAAACACGGAGTACGGCGTGCCGCCTGCGGCCCATACCGTGGCGAAACGGCGGATGTCCTCGTCGAGCAGGATCTTCACGGCCGTCGCATGGCCGATCGGGGCCACGCCGCCGATCGCATAGCCGGTGGCGGTGCGCACGAATTCCGCATCGGCGCGCGCGAGCGGCTCGCCCACCTGCGCCGCCACCTTGGACTCGCTTACGCGATTCGCTCCGCTCGCCACGACGATCACCGCCTGGCCGCTCGCGGCGCCGCGCAGGACGATCGACTTGGCGATCTCCGCGACCTCGCAGCCGAGCGCTGCCGCGGCCTCGGCGCTGGTGCGCGTCGGCCGGTCGAACTCGACGACCTGGGCCTCGACGCCGGCGTCGCGGAGCAACTGCGCGACTCGCAGGGCGGTGGGATGCCGGGCTGGCTTCATGTCTCGCCGTGGTGCGTGGATTCGGGTTACTGCGGGGGGTCGAGGCGCGATGGTAGCGCAGTCCCACACCATCCCCGGACGATTCCTACAGGATCGCCCGGCCCATCGTGCCTACAATGGAATTGCCTGACGCGGATCTCCCGGCACTACGGAGATGCCGGCGCCAGACGCTCCGGCCGAACCATCGCCGGAGAACAGGGGCACGGCGGCATCGTGCCCCTTCCATTTTCCGGGGGCGCGAGCGATCGCGCCCTTTTCGCGGCCGTCATCCCGGACGCTGCAATCGCAGCAATGGTCCGGGATCCAATTTTGTGCGGGCCAGCCTGGGCCCCGGCCCATCGCGGCAAATGCCGCGGCCGGGGCGACGAGCGCATTCCGTCATCCCGGCAGCCGTTCAGGCCCAGCGCCAGAAGTCGCCGCGCTCCTCGAGGAAGAGGCGCGCCAGCACCTGCTGGTGGACCTCCGTCGCGCCGTCCACGAGCCGCGCCTGGCGCGCATAGCGGTAGATCCATTCGAGCGGCGTGTCCTTCGAGTAGCCGCGCGCGCCGCAGAGCTGGATCGCGGTGTCGGCGCAGAGGTGCAGCGTGTCCGCGACGTGCACCTTCGCCATCGAGATCTCCTTGCGCGCGAAGTCGCCCTTGTCGATCAGCGTCGCGGCCTTCATCACCAGCAGCCTTCCGATCTCCACCTGCATCGCGCAGTGGCCGAGCTTCACCTGCACGCTCTCGCGGTCGGCGAGGCGCTTGCCTCCGCTCATGCGCTCGCCCACGTAGTCGGCGGCGATGTCGAGGCAGCGGCGCGCGAGCCCGAGCCAGCGCATGCAGTGCGTGAGGCGCGCGGTGCCGAGCCGGATCTGCGTGACCTTGAGCCCGTCGCCCACGTTCATGAGCCGGTTCCGGTCGGGGATCTCGAGGTTGTCGAAGGTGAGCTCGCAGTGTCCGCCGTGCTCCTCCGGGCCCATGATCGGGATGCGCCGCTCGATGCGCAGGCCCGGATCGCCCGCATGGAAGAGGAATGCGGTGAGCCCCTTGCGCGGATCGGCGGAGGTCTTCGCGACCAGGATGAAGTGCTGCGCGATGCCGGCGCCGGTGATGAACCACTTGCGGCCGTTCACGACCCAGTTGTCGCCGCGGCGCTCGGCGGTGGTGAGCATCATCGACGGATCGGAGCCGCCGCCCGGGTGCGGCTCGGTCATCGCGAAGGCCGAGCGCACGCGGCCATCCACGACCGGCTGCAGCCACTGCTCCTTCTGCGCCTCGGTCGCGATCTTCTGCAGCACGATCATGTTGCCGTCGTCGGGCGCGGCGCAGTTGCACGCGACCGGACCGAAGAGCGAGTAGTTGAGCTCCTCGTAGCACACTGCCATCTGCGCCACGGTGAGCCCCTGTCCCCCGCGCGCGGCCGGCATCTGCGGCGCCCAGACGCCTTCGGCCTTCGCCTTCGCGCGCAGCTCCTGCAGGCGGTCCTCGCGGAGGTTCTCGTGCTCGTCGCGCGCGGCGGGATCGGTGTCGTGCGGCAGCACGTGCGTGCGCACGAACGCGCGGTAGCGGTCGCGGTGGCGTTGCGTGTCGGGCGAAAGGGCGAGGTCCATCAGCGTTTGTCCACGGGGCCGAGGAGGCGAGGATTGCTCACGGCGAGGCGCGCCCGGGTGATCTCGCGCAACAAGGCAGCGATCTCGCCCGCGTCGTGGCGACCTTCGCGGATCTCGCGGGCGAGCCGGGCCGCATCGGGGACGCTGGCCGCGGACGGCTGCTCCAGCTCCCGGGCCGCGATCGCCATGGCATTCGCCACCATGCGTGCCGTGTAATGGCTTTCCGCCGGCAGCAGGGGCAGCAGCGATTCGAGGAGGCTCGCGCGTGCGACGCGCAGCAGCTCCACACCGGCGGGCTCGACCTTCATGCGGGCTGCGTCAATTCGAGGATCTCCCATTCGAGCTCGGGCACGATGTGCGCGGTGAGCGCGAGCTCGAGCGACGACTCGGCGCCCGAGCGGTGACGCTGCGCCTGCTGCAGCGCGATCACCGCCCAGCGGATGTGCGCCATGACCTGCCAGTAGCGCGTCGCGGCCGCGTCGATCGTGCGCCCGGATACCCGCGCGTATCCCTCGAGGAAATCGCGTGCCATGCCCACGCCGCCCGCCACGCGCTCGCCGCGGCCGAAGCGCCAGCAGCGCGCGAACATCCAGCCGATGTCCTCGCGCGGATCGCCCCAGCCGGCGAATTCCCAGTCGAGCACCGCGGCGAGGCGCCCTTCGTGCACGAGATAGTTGCCGGTGCGGTAGTCGCGATGCAGCAGCGCCGCGGGCCAGGGCGCCGGCGCGTGCAGCTCGCACCAGCGCAGGCCCCATTCGAGCACCGGGTTCACGCCGGCCGCGCCGAGCGCATCGAGGTTCGCGCGGTAGGCGGCGACGCGCTCGCAGGCGGGATCGTCCGGTACCTCGCCGAGGAAATCCAGGGCAGGGCGGGGCGGGGCGATGCCGTGCACGCGCGCCAGGTTCTCGCCCAGCTCGCGTGCCAGCAGCGGGCGGTCCGGCACGAGCGCATCGTCCTTCACCAGCCGGTGCCCCGCCGCGATGCCGGGTACGCGCGCCATCACGAAGAAGGCCGGGCCCGCGCCGTCGTCGCACAGCCAGAGGGGCCGCGGCACCTTCACGCCCGCCGCATGGGCCGCCACGAGCAACGCGAACTCCTCGGGGCGCGTGTGGCTCACGCTCACGGCGGAGGACGCATCGGTGCGCACGACCCAGCGATGCTCGCCCGCGAGCGCCCCGCCCTCGACGCGGACGTCGAGCGCGATGTTCTCCTGGATCGCGCCGCCGGAGAGGCGCTCCCAGCGAGACACCTCCACGTGCGACGCTCCCGCCGCCTGCGCGATGAAGCGCACGACGCGCTCGCGTCGATCCACGCCCGGCCCGTTCATGGCGACGGCGGCGGCGGCCGTGCTCATGCGCGGGCGGCCATCACCAGATGTCGGCGGGTTGCGCGGCGAGCGTCTTCGCGGGCTCGCACGCGAAGGCGTGCGCGAACTCGGGCATGTGGGCGAGTGCGCCCCGCACCCGGAAATGCGCCGGCGAATGCTGGTCGGTTTGCAGCAGCAGCCGCTCGTACGCGGGGCGGTATGCGGTGCGCCACTCGCGGGCGAAGGCGATGAAGAAGCGCTGCTCGGGCGCGAGGCCGTCGATCGGCTTGCGTTCGGTGCCCTCGAGCGCGTGCTGCAGCGCGAGGTAGGCGATCTTCAGGCCGCCCACGTCGGCGATGTTCTCGCCCAGGGTGAGCTTGCCGTTCACGTGGATGCCGTCCACGCCCTCGAAGCCGGCGTACTGGTCCTCGAGGCGCTTGGCGCGCGTGAGGTAGCCGTTGGTGTCGGCCTCGGTCCACCAGTCGCGCAGGTTGCCCTGCGCATCGAAGCGGCGGCCGCGGTCGTCGAAGCCATGGGTGATCTCGTGCCCGATGACCGAGCCGATGGCGCCGTAGTTGAGCGCATCGTCCGCGGCGGCGTCGAAGAACGGCGGCTGCAGGATGCCCGCGGGGAACACGATCTCGTTCAGCTCCGAGCTGTAGTACGCGTTCACGATGTGCGGGGCCATCCACCACTCGCCGCGGTCGACCGGACGGGCGAGCTGGCCGAGCAGCCGGCGCGTCTCGAACTCGTTGGCGCGCAGCCAGTTGGTGGCGAACGGCTGGCTGCCGATCTTCGCGTCGCGGTAGTCGCGCCAACGGTCGGGGTAGCCGATCTTGGTGCGCATGGCGGCGAGCTTCTCGAGGGCGCGCGCACGGGTGGAGTCGCTCATCCACTCGACGTTGCGAAGCCGCGTGGCGAGCGCCTCCTTCACGTTGCGCACGAGCTCCTCGGCGCGCTGCTTCGCGGCCGGCGGGAAAGCGCGCGCCACGAAGAGCTGCGCCACGGCCTGCGCCATGGGCTCCTCGCCATAGTGGCCGCCGATCACCTCGAGGACGTGGCCATTGCGCTCGGGGTACGCGCGGCGGCCGCGCAGCTCGCGCTGGTAGAAGTCGAAATCCGCATCCACGAAGGCGCGCGGCAGGACCGGCGCCGTCGCATGCAGCACCTGCCAGCGCAGGTACGTGCGCCACTCCGGGAGCTCGCGCTCGCGGGAGAGCTTCGCGAATGCCTGGAAGAACGCCGGCTGCGCGACGTTGACCTCTTCCACCTGCGATGCGCCGAGGGCCGCGAGATAGGCGCGCCACGGGAATTCCGGGGCGAGCGCCTCCAGCTTCGCGATCGACATCGGGTTGTAGGTGCGCTCCGGATCGCGGCGCTCCACGTTGGTCATCGAGGCGCCGGCGAGCTTCGTCTCCAGCGCGAGGACCACCTGCGCGTGGGACTGCGCATCCTTCGCGTCGTCACCGGCGAGCTGGAAGAGGCGGGCCACGTGCTGCACGTACGCGCTGCGCTGCTCCTTGCTCTTCGCGTCGTCGCGGAAGTAGTAGTCGCGGTCCGGCAGGCCCAGCCCGCCCTGCATGAGCTGGGCGAGGTAGCGGTTCGAATCCTTCGCGTCCGCGCGCACGGTGAACTGGAACCCCGCCCGGATGCGCCTTGCATGGAATGCGCCCAGCGCCTTGGCGAGCGATTCGGCATCGTCCACCGCGCTTGCCCGCGCGAGCTGCGGACGCACCGGCTCGAGCGCAGCCGCCTCGATCGCCTCGACGTCCATGCCGCTCGCGAAGTAGTCGACGGCCTTGCGCGCATCGCTGCCGGTGGGCGGAGGCGACTTCATCGCGTCGGCGAGCGCCTGCAGCAGGATGGCCTCGTTGTTCTTGTCGACGATGGAGAACGTGCCCCAGGAGGAGCGGTCGTTGGGGATGAGCGCGGTCTCCAGCCACCGGCCGTTCACGTAAGCGTAGAAATCGGAGCAGGGGCTTGCGCGGGTGTCCAGCTCCGCCACGTCGAGGGCGGCTTTTGCGGCGAGGGACAGCGATGCCGCGAAGGCGGCGGCGAGCAGGGCGGATCGGTTCATGGAGCGTGGTGCGGTGGCCGGAACGGCGATTCTAGACCGGTTCCCCGGTATAATTTTCGGCTGCATGCGAATACTTGTTTCGAAGAGATTCGGCTGTTCCGGCCCGCACAGAAGGCCTCCCCTGAAGACTCCTCGATGAAGTTCAGTGGGGCACTTTGTGCAGCGTTTCTCGTTCAAGCCGTTGCCTGCGCTGCCGCAGAGGGCCGGTTCTACGTGGGCGCCGAGTTAGGACGTATACACCTGGATTCGGATTTCGCGCAGCAAGTGACGAGCGTTCATGCCCGGGACGTGGTTCCCCCCGCGGAAATTCGCGCAAGTGTTACGCGGGCAACCGGCGGTCGCGTATTCGCGGGATGGCGCCTGAATCCGTATTTCGCCTTTGAAGTCGACTGTGCTCACCTCGGCAAGGTGACAACCGGATACAGGACGTTCGGCGATTTTCCAGGCACCGGGCCCGGGTCTTTCACCAGCCGCACCTTCAACAACTTCGAACACGGAACAGAGGTCGCCGGCCCGAGCGTCGGCATGACCGGCAATCTTCCGTTGAGCGCCGATTTCGCTATCTTCGCGCACGCTGCCGTTGCGCGGCTCCGGTCGAAGTCGTCGGTACAACTGGCAACGTTCATTGGCATCAACGATGACCGTGGCATACCCGATCCCCGCCAATCGTTCTTTGTCGGGGGCGCGCAGTTTGACGAGACAGCAAGGCAGACGCGGCCTGTCCTCGGTCTCGGCCTCGATTACGGCATCGCCGAGCGTCTGCACTTGCGCGCCGCATGGAATCGTTATTTCGACGTGGGAACGCCTCTGCAAACGTTCGAACCGCAAGGAACCGGCAGGCACGACATCGACTTGATCGGAGTCGGAATAACCTTCGATTTCTAACCGCGCGCCTTTTCGTCGGTCGGTACCTTGCATGCTTCCGCGCCGACTCGACCTTCAACTGACTTGCACGAGCGACTGCGTCGATTCCGCCTCGAGCCTGCGATCCCGGGAACCATTTTCGTCCGAACGTGCTGCACGCCCTGCGCGAGCAAGGGCCCCTATAATTCCCCAATGCTCCACTCCTCCTGCGGCACTGGGGTAAAAACAACTGCCGAGCCCGGCGCCGCACCAACAGCAAAATCAAGACCTTAACTTGCGCATTCTTCTTTCGAACGACGACGGCTATTTCGCCCCCGGACTGGCCGCGCTCGCCGAAGGGCTCGCCTCGTGCGGCGAGATCACCGTGGTGGCGCCGGAGCGCGACCGCAGCGGCGCCTCCAACTCGCTCACGCTGGACCGCCCGCTGCAGCTCGCACGTGCGCACAACGGCTTCCTCTACGTGAACGGCACGCCCACGGATTGCGTCCACATGGCGGTGACGGGCCTGCTCGACTTCGAGCCGGACATCGTGGTCTCCGGCATCAACAACGGCTCCAACATGGGCGACGACACGCTCTACTCCGGCACCGTCGCCGCCGCCACCGAGGGCTACCTGCTCGGCATTCCGGCGATCGCGATCTCCCTCGTGAGCCACGAGTTCGTCCACTACGAGACCGCGGCCCGCGTGGCGCGCGAGCTGGTGGAGCGCGTGGCCCGCTCGCCCTTCGGCGGCCCGGTGCTCCTCAACGTGAACGTCCCCGACGTGCCGTACGACGCCATCGCCGGCTTCGAGGTGACGCGCCTGGGCCGGCGCCACAAGGCGCAGCCGGTCGTGCCGGGCAAGAACCCGCGCGGCGAGACCGTCTACTGGGTGGGCCCCGCGGGCGGCGCGCGCGAGGCGGGTCCCGGCACCGATTTCCATGCCCTCGAGCGCGGCGTGGTCTCGATCACGCCGCTGCAGGTGGATCTCACCCACGCCGGGCAGATTCCGCTGGTGACGCAATGGATGGCCTCATGAGCGCCGGCATGGGCATGACGTCCGAGCGCACGCGGCTCAGGATGGTCGACTACCTGCGCCGCGAGGGCATCACCGACGAGCGCGTGCTGCTCGCGATGGGCGAGATCCCGCGCCACAGCTTCGTGGACGAGGGCATCGCCTCGCGCGCGTACGAGGACGTGGCGCTGCCCATCGGCCACGGCCAGACCATCTCCAGCCCCACCATCGTGGCCCTCATGACGCAGCTCCTCCTCGAGGTGAAGCCGATGCAGAAGGTGCTCGAGGTCGGCACCGGCTGCGGCTACCAGACCGCGGTGCTGGGCAAGCTCGTGCGCGAGGTCTACACGCTGGAGCGCATCGCCCCGCTCATGGACAAGGCGCGCCGCAACCTGCGCGACCTGCGCTTCTACAACGTGCGCTACAAGCACGCCGACGGCCATGCCGGCTATCCCGAGGGCGCGCCGTACGACGGCATCCTCATGGCGGCATCCGCGACGCACGTGCCCGAGGCGCTCAGGCAACAGCTCGCCGTCGGCGGCCGCATGGTGCTCCCCGTGGGTGTGGAGGACCAGTGGCTGTACGTGGTCGACCGGAAGGAAAACGGCTTCGTCGAGCAGCGCCGCGAGCCGGTGCGCTTCGTGCCGCTGCTGCCGGGGCTCGCATGAAGAATCGCATCGCGCTCGTCATGCTCGCGCTCCTGCTGGGTGCGTGCGCGGCCAATCGGCCCGCGCCGGTGGTCGACCGCGGCTCGCCGCCGCCTGCGCCCGCGCCTGCCGCCACGGAAGCTCCCAGGCCGCCGCCCGAGGCGGCGCCGGTGAAGCCGCTGCCCACGCACACGGTCAAGCGCGGCGAGACGCTCGTCGGCATCGCGCTGCAGTACGGCCTCGACTATCGCGAGCTGGCGGCGTGGAACAACATCACCAACCCGAACATGATCGCGGTGGGCCAGGTGCTCCTGCTCGCCGCGCCGGGCAGCAACCAGCCCGCGGCCACGCCGCCGGACGCACAGGCAGCGGCGGCGCAGCCGCAGCCCGCGCCGGGTGCGCCGGTGACCATGCCGCTCGCGACGACGACGCCCATCGAGGCGCGCCCGCTCGCGAACACGGCGACGGTGAAGGTCGAGCCGCGCGCGCAGAAGGTGCCGTTCTCGGAGCGCGCGCTGGCGCAGCTCGGCGGCGAAGCCGCCGGCACTCCCGCGCCCGCCGCAACGCCCCCGCCGGGTGCGCCGCCGCCGTCACGTGCCGCGCCCGCGCCCGAGCCCGAGAGGGCCGCCGGCACCGACCGCGAGGACATCGACTGGACCTGGCCCGTGAAGGGCAAGGTGATCGCGCCCTTCACCGAGACCACCAAGGGCATGGATATCGGCGGCCGCAAGGGCACGCCCATCGTCGCCGCGGCGAGCGGGCGCGTGGTGTACGCGGGCGAGGGCCTGCGCGGCTACGGCAAGCTGGTCATCATCAAGCACAACGAGACGTGGCTGTCCGCATACGCGCACAACGACAAGCTGCTGGTGAAGGAGCAGGAGGACGTGCGCAAGGGGCAGAAGATCGCCGAGATGGGCTCCACGCACGCCGACGAGGTGAAGCTCCACTTCGAGGTGCGCCGCCAGGGCAAGCCCGTCGATCCCGCGAAGGTGCTCCCGGCGATGTAACGGCGGTGTGCCGCCGGCCCTAGAGCCGCGTGATCCGCACGCCCGGGAACCACGGCGAGCGTTCGCCCGGGCGCATCCAGCGCCATTCGGGCGGGAAGGGCACCAGGACATGCATCGGCTTGCCGAGACCCGCGCGCAGGTGCGTGTTGGCGTTGCTCACGCCCACGTAATCGTCCACCACCGCGAGCAGCGCGAGGATCTCGTCGAGATCGTCGTTGGCGGCGCTCGCATCGTGCACGGGCGCGCCCAGCGCCTGCTCCAGCGCCTCGCGCTCCCCATCGCCGGGCAGGCGTTGCACGGAGACGAATGTCGCGTGCGAATCGCGCACGGCATCGGCGAGCACTGCGGGTACCACTGCCTTGAGCTGCACCTGCGCAGGACCGCGGGCGGCGAGCCCCGCACGCCACGTGAGCGCGACATGCGGGGGCGGTCCCCATGCGGCGAGCGTCTCGCGCCAGCGCGACACGCGAGGCGCGTCGGCCGTGAGCGGCAGGGGCGGCGGAAGGGCGCTCGCATCGTGGGCCTCGAGGAGCCAGGGCAGGTCGCCGATGTGGATGCGCTCGGCATCCGCGGTGGACGCGTGCTCGGGCAGGACCGCGAGCTCGAAGAGCCCGGTGCGCGCGAGGAGCGGCGCGAGCCGCATGTCGCCGTGGAAGGCGAGCCGTGCGCCGCGGCGCACCAGCTCGGGCGCGAAGCGCAGGAAGAACAGCACGTCGCCGATGCCCTGCTCGGTGATGAGCGCGAAGCGCCGCCCCACGAGGTTCGCGGGCAGGGGAGTGGCGGCCGCATCGGGCGCCGTGCGCGCGAGGCCCTGCGCCGCGAGCCGCCAGCGATAGTGCTCCCAGCCCTCGCGAAAGTCGCCCAGCGTGAGGAGCACGCGCGCGAGGTTCTGGTGGACCACGGCGAATTGCGGCGCGGCCGCGAGCGCGCGGCGGTATTCGGCCACGGCCTCGTCGAAGCGCCCGAGCGATTCGAGCGCGAGCCCGCGGTTGCTGTGCGCCTCGATCCACGCGGGGTCGGTCGCGAGCGTGCGCGCGAAGCAGTCGAGCGCTTCCGCGGCGCGTCCCGTGTCGCGCAGCAGCAGGCCCAGGTTGTTGTGGAAATCCGCGATCGAGGCATCGGCCGCGATCGACGCGCGCATCAGCCGCTCGCCCTCCACGGGATCGCCGCGATGCCACGCCGCCATGCCGAGGTAATGCGAGGCGATGGCGTGGCCGGGGATCGCCGCGAGCACCTCGCGATAGATGCGCTCGGCCTCGTCCACGCGTCCGGCCTGGTGAAGCTGCAATGCGCGGGGGATCTGCGCTTCCGGCGTGGGCGGGGCCGACGAGGCGCCCAGCTTGCCGTGGCACTCCTTGTAGCGCAGGCCGCTGCCGCACGGGCACGGATCGTTGCGCCGGACGGGCGTGGACACGTCAGGCGCGCGCGGGATCGAAGGCGCGCGCGAGGCGCGCGAGCTGCCGCAGCTCCTCCCTCGTGGCGCCGCTGCCGTAGCGCGCGGCGATGTAGCGGCGCGTGATTTCCGAGGCCTGCGGTGCAAGCGCGGGGCGCTCCGCGCTCAGGCGGGCGAGATAGTCGAGCGGCCCCTCCTGCGCGCGCCGTTCCAGGCCCGCGCGCGCGAGCTTGCGGCAGAAGCGGTTCCACGCGGCGAGCGAGGGATCGGCGCGCGGCGGGCGATCGCGCACCAGCAGGCCCAGCGTCACCGCGCCGCCCACCGCCGCGGTCGCGATGAGGAGCCAGAACGCGAGCGTGCGCCAGTCCACGTCCCCCATCCCGAGCTGCGAGAAGAACTGCCGCTGGCGCTGCATGTTGTACCCGACCACCCACGATTCCCATTGCCCGTTCGCCGCCTGCCACAGGAAGCGGATGTTGGCGAGCACGCCGAGTCGGTCGACCGCGACGAGCGTGGGGATCACGCCGATGGGCCCGAGCGCCGCGTTCACGCCGCCCTCCACGCGCAGCGGCGACACCGCGGAGGTGGGATCGATCCGCACCCAGCCGTCCTTTGCGAGCCAGACCTCGACCCACGCGTGGGCATCGGCCTGGCGCACGACCAGCTCCCGGGTGAGCGGGTTCACCTCGCCGCCCTGGTAGCCGGTGACGATGCGCGCCGGGATTCCGGCCGCCCGCATCAGCAGCGCGAAGCTGCCCGAGAAATGCTCGCAGAAGCCCTGCTTCGAGTTGAAGAGGAAGTCGTCGTACGGGTTCTCCGGATCCAGCAGCGGCGGCTCGAGCGTGTAGGTGAACTCGCGGTTGTACAGTCGCATCGCGCGCAGCAGGATCTCGCGCGGGTCGTGGATCTCGGCGGCCCACTGGCGTCCCAGCGCCACGGCGCGCGGGTTGCGATCGGGCGGGAAGTCGAGCGCCATCGCGAGGCGGGAGGGTGGCACGTTCTCGCCGTAGCGGTAGTCCAGCCACGAGCTCATCTCGTAGCGGTAGCGCTCGTTCACGACGTTCGCCGAGCGCAGCTGCAGGTCGCTGCGCACGAGCGTGTTCTCCGGCAGGCTCCCCGGCACGTCGAGGGCGAAGAGCCAGTTCTTGTTGTGCGGCTCCAGGTCGACGATGTACTGCACGGGGCGGCCGCGCCGGGAGTATTCGGGGCGGCGCGGGTATATCGGCTCGTCGACCATGCGCCACGTCGTGCCGTCGAAGCGCACCAGCACGGGGCCCCGCCAGTAGAGCGTCTGGTACGGCGGCATCTCGTTGGGGAAGGTCACGCGGAAGGCCACGCGTTCCGACTTGATGAGGTCGGACACGTTGCCGGGCGCCATCGTGTCCGAGAGGCCGGAGCCGGCGGTCTTCGCGTCCTGCGGGAGCGCCCACAGCGGGCCGTGCGTCCGCGGGAAGAGCAGGAAGAAGGCGAGCATGAGCGGCAGGGCCTGCGCCACCAGGGCGCCCGCGGGGCGCAGCCGCTGCATCACCGTGGGCGAGCGGCCCACGTGGTTGAAGCCGATCAGCGTCGCCATGAAGATCCACACGCACACGAGCATGTACGCGCCCATGGGGATGGTCTGCGCGAAGAGGAAGTTCGTCATCACCAGGAAGAAGCCGAGGTAGATGGTGAGCGTCACCTCGCGCTGCGTGCGCATCTCCAGGAGCTTGAGCACCGCCATCACGATGAGGAGCGTCACCCCCGGCTCGCGTCCCGTGAGGCGATGGTACTGCGCGAAGGTGCCCACGCAGGCCACGACCGTGATGAGGCGCATCAGCCACACGGACGGGAAATGGATCGCCGCCCAGCCGATCCACGCGCGCCACATCAGCACCGCGAGGCAGAAGAGCCCGACCCACGCCGGCAGCCGCCCGAGGTGGGGCGCGATCACGAACGCCATCGCGGCGATGAGCCACATGACGTTGCGCACGTCGAGGTGCGGCGAGGCGGCTGGGGCGGCGACGGTGCTCATCGGCGGTCGGAGTCGAAGAGGGCGAGCGCTTCGAGGCAGCGCGCACGGTGCGCCTCGCCGCGGCCGGGCGGGATCGCCACACCCGGCAGCCTGAGCCCATAGCTCTGGCCGAAGTCCTCCGCCTGGATGACCCAGTGCGCGAGCGCCGACAGCCGCGCTTCCACCTCCGCGCCCGGCGCGTCGGCCCAGTCGAGCCACAGCTCGCTCGAGGCCATGGCGCTGAATTCCTTCGTGAGGAGGCCCTGCTCGCGTGCGAGCGCCTTCCACGCGATCAGCTTCGGCGGGTCGCCCGGGCGGTAGCCGCGCAGCATGTTGAATTCCTCGTCGCCGGGCACCGGGATGCCTTCCTCGGCGACGCTGCGCGAATGCTGCGGCGGGGAGCCCGCGCCGGGATCGGGCCGCGGATAGACCAGCACCGACAGGCCGAAATCCACGTACGACCACGCGTGGAAGAGCCCGATCGGATAGCGCGTGAAGAGCTCGACGCGTCCGCAGCGCAACACGCCGCGGCGCGTGGCCGCCGCGGGAATCGGGATCACCGCAGGCTCCGCGGCCGTGACATCGGCATAGACGGGCTCGCCCTCATGCCGGCGCGCGCCGATGGCGAAGCGCGCCTGCGACGGCGTCTCCGCCGAGAGCATGAAGCGGGCGACATCGCCCGCGAACACCGCGTCGCAGCGGCCGGGGCGGATCCTGATGTGGGCGAGGTTGCGCCACGTGTGCAGCATCGCTACACCCGCCATGCTGCCCAGCAGGAACGTGAGCAGGAACGCGAGCTGCAGCGCGTACTGGATGGAGGCCACCAGCAGCAGCACGAGCGTGACCGCGAAGTAATAGCCCTGGCGCGTGGGCAGGATGAAGATGCGCCGCTGCACCAGCGTGACGGGCGCCGCCTCGGGGGCCTGCGCGCGGAAGATCCAGTCGGAGATCGCTTGCCGGACGCCCACTCAGGGAATCGGCACGTTCGCGATGAGCTCCGCGGCGGGGTCGAAGCTGCCCCGGGCCGCATCGGCGTTGCCGTGCAGGCGATGGCCCACGACGGCGGGCGCGATGGCCTGCACGTCCTCGGGAAGCACCTGGCGGCGGCCTTCCATCATGGCCCACGCCTGTGCCGCGCGCAGGATCGCGACCCCCGCCCGGGGCGAGAGCCCCTGCGTGAAGCGCGGCGAGATGCGCGTGTGGTGGATGAGCTGCTGCACGTAGTCGAGCAGCGCGTCCGAGACCTGCATCGCCGGGACCGCCTTCTGCAGCTCGGCCAGCTGTGCCGCGGTCATCGCGGGCTGCAGGTGCGAGATCATGTCGCGCCGCTCCGCCCCGCGCAGGAGCTCCCGCTCGGCCTTCGCATCGGGGTAGCCCAGGCTCAGGCGCATGAGGAAGCGGTCGAGCTGCGATTCGGGCAGCGGGAAGGTGCCCACCTGGTGCATCGGGTTCTGCGTGGCGATGACGAAGAAGGGCTCGGGCAGCGGGCGCGTCTCGCCCTCGGCGGTGACCTGGTGCTCCTCCATCGCCTCGAGGAGCGCGCTCTGCGCCTTCGGGCTGGCGCGGTTGATCTCGTCGGCGAGGATGATCTGCGCGAAGATCGGGCCCGGGTGGAAGCGGAAGCTCGAGCTCTCGCGGTCGAAGATCGAGACGCCGATGATGTCCGCCGGCAGCAGGTCCGAGGTGAACTGGATGCGCTGGTAGTCGAGGCCCAGCAGGCGCGCCAGCGTGTGGGAAAGCGTGGTCTTGCCCACGCCGGGGACGTCCTCGATCAGCAGGTGGCCGCGCGCGAGGATGCACGCCATGGCGAGCCGGATCTGCCGTTCCTTGCCGAGGATGACCTGCCCCGCGGCGGCGACTACCGCCTCGGTGGGGCCGCCGGCCAGCCGGCTGCGGGAATCGAGAAGCATCGAAAAGGGAACCTTGTCAGCGGTTTGTCGCCCCATCCCCGAGGGGCCCGAGGCAGGATAGCATGTGCCCGGAAGCTTTCAGTTTTGAAGGCTGTTCATGGACA
>Ga0068851_10000426_pt1 | contig 18827 bp, 17 predicted proteins | sample KBSCornC12_FD_66588 | JGI IMG/M metagenome (GOLD analysis project Ga0068851, IMG submission 66588) | Corn rhizosphere microbial communities from Kellogg Biological Station, Michigan, USA - KBS Corn C1-2 | ecosystem: Host-associated > Plants > Roots > Rhizosphere > Soil ...
AGCCGGCGCACGACGCCGAGCAGCCAGTGCGACGCGTCGGATTGCCGCACGGCGACCAGCGCACCGAGCATCAGCGTCTGCCCCACGCCACCGCTCGCGCAAATGCGCAAGCCGGCCAGGCTGCGATCCTTCACCTGCCACACCGGATCGCACACGGTCGCGAGGCTCGACAGCGTATCGGTTTCCTCGACGAGCCGCGGCTTCGTGCGCGCGGGTCCCGTGACCGCGTACACCTCGATCTCCTCGCCGCTGGTGGTATCGCCGGTGGGCGCATCCTTCTGCGGCTTGTTCAACTCGTGCTGGATGCGCGCGAGGCCGATGCGCACGCGTGCCGCCACCACGCACGGCGTGCGTGGATCGCGCCGCATGTCGGTGTTGAGATTCGGGGCGATCGCGGCGCGCGCCTTCTCGAGGATCATCGCGCGCTGCTGGTTGATCGGTCCGACCGGCCCCTGGTCGGTTTCCTCCGAGTGACGCAGCGCCGCAAGCGACATGTCGAGCTGATCGGCGAGCAGCGTCGTGTCGAGGTAGCGCAGCATCGACCCCGAATCCTGGCCGGTGCGGCGCACGAGGCCGGTGCGGCCCGCGATATCGACGAAAAAACCTTCCATCGTTTTCGGCAGCGCGACGAGCTCGAGCTTGCGGCTGAAACCGCGCACCTGTGACGCGGCCCAGTCGAGGTTGGCCGGCGACAGGTTGCCGCTGTTCAACTGATGCAGAAGAAGCGCATAGACGTACTCCTGCTCGACCGTCCATTGCGTCCCGTTGCCGCCCGACATCCCGAGCGACGTCGGCACGCGATCGACGCCGAGCTCCGTGGCGCGCATGTAGGCGCGATGCAGCTCGAGCCACTTGGCGGGTATCCAGTGCTCATGGCGGCATACGCGCAGCTTCGCGTCGGTGCCGTAGAAATGGATGAGGCGTGCGAAGAGGATCGGCACGTGCGGTTTCCAGCGGCCGTAAGCCGCGGGCGCCAGCGCCTCCTCGAGCGCGCGCTGATACGCGGCGATGAACGCCTGCGCCAAATCGAGGCTTGCCTGCCAGATGCGCTCGGAAACCTTCGGTGCGGACTCGAGACTCTCGACGTACTGGCGAAACAGCTGGCGCCGGTCGGCACCCAGCGCGGCGTCGATGTATTGCAGCGCCTGCGCACGTGCGAGATCGACGGGGCGGCGCGACTGGCGCATGCCGTCGAATGCGCGCACGACGAGTTGCTGGCGCGCGACAGCATCGAGCGACGGCAACTGGCGCAGCCATGCGCTCGCCGACTTGACCGAGACGATCGGATCGGCGGTGTCGCGCGGCGCGGACGACAGGAACGCGAACATGGCACCCATTCACGCCCCTTGAGTTGATGCAGGCGCAGCCTGCACGCGACGAGCGCGCATTGCGCAAAGCGGATTCAGCGTACGAAGCATCGTGTCCTCATTCAAGCGGCGCGCAGCGGGACGCGCACGGCGGGTCGGATAAAATGCGCTCGCGCCGCCGTCCGGCGCGTCGCGCGCCGGAGACATGCCGGCGCCTTTCCCAACGAGGTTCCCGCATGCCCTTCCCCGTTCGTCCTTCCTCGCGCTCGTTGTGCGGCACCTGTGCGCACTGGGTGATGATTGCGATCATCCCCGTGGCGATCGGATGCATCGCAACGGCTGCCACTGCGCAGACCTCTGCCAGCCAAGGACAAAGCAAGTTGAATGCCACACCAGAGAACCTGCAGAAAATCGATGTGAAACAGGGCACCGGAGCGGAAGCCGTCGCCGGTCACACCGTTGTAGTCCACTACACCGGCTGGCTGTACGACAGTTCGAAGCCCGATTCGCACGGTGCGAAATTCGACAGCTCGCGCGACCGCAACGCACCGTTCAGCTTCGGGCTCGGCGCCGGCCGCGTGATCAAGGGCTGGGACGAGGGCGTGGCAGGCATGAAGGTGGGCGGTCAGCGCACGCTCGTGATTCCGCCGCAGCTCGGTTACGGCGCGCGCGGTGCAGGCGGCGTCATTCCACCGAACGCGACGCTGATCTTCGACGTCGAGCTCCTCGACGTACAGTAGACGCACGGCCGATTGCACCGAATGACGTCCATGCTTCCGCGCGGCGCGCCACCGACGCTGCGCCGCCGTGCCGATTATCGTCCGCCCGCATTCCTGGTCGACGACATCGCGCTCACGTTCGATCTCGATCCCGACGCAACCGAAGTGACCGCGACGTACGCGTTCCGGCGCAATCCGGCCGCGGCCGAATCGGATCGGCATGCACCGCTTACGCTCGACGGCGAACAGCAGGAGCGGCTCCATGTGGCGCTCGACGCTCGCGCGCTGCCGCGCGAGCGGCTGCTCGTCGACGCGGCATCGCTGACGATCGCCGACGTGCCCGACGCGGGCACGCTTACGATCCGCACCCGCATCGCGCCGTCGCGCAACGTGGCGCTCGAGGGCCTCTACGTATCGTCGGGCGTGTTCTGCACGCAGTGCGAGGCCGAGGGCTTCCGCCGGATCACCTACTTCCTCGACCGGCCCGACATCCTGGCGCGCTACCGCGTGACGCTGCGTGCCGACCGCGCGCGCTATCCGGTGCTGCTGTCGAACGGCAACCTCGTTGCATCGGGCGAGCTCGCCGACGGCCGTCACTTCGCAACGTGGCACGATCCGTTTCCGAAGCCGACGTACCTCTTTGCGCTCGTCGCCGGCGACCTCGCCTCGCTTGAGGATGCTTTCACGACGCGGTCGGGACGCAGCGTCGCGCTGCGCATCTACGCGACGCCGGCCAATGTCGCACGCTGCCGGCATGCGATGAAATCGCTGCAGGCCGCAATGCGCTGGGACGAGGAGCGGTTCGGCCGCGAATACGATCTGGACACGTTCATGATCTTCTGCGCCGACGACTTCAACCTCGGCGCGATGGAGAACAAGGGCCTCAACATCTTCAACAGCCGGCTCGTGCTCGCCGATCCCGCGATGGCGACCGACGCCGACTACTGCGCGATCGAAGGCGTGATCGGCCACGAATATTTTCACAACTGGACCGGCAACCGCGTCACGTGCCGCGACTGGTTCCAGCTCTCGCTCAAGGAAGGGCTCACCGTCTTCCGCGACCAGGAATTCTCGAGCGACCAGGGCTCGCGCATCGTCGAGCGCATCGGCGCCGTCGAATACCTGCGGCGCGAGCAGTTCGCCGAGGATGCGGGACCGATGGCGCATCCGGTACGCCCCGACGAGTACCAGGAGATCAACAACTTCTACACGGCGACCGTTTACGAGAAGGGCGCCGAGCTGATCCGGATGCAGCACGCGCTGCTCGGGCCCGAGCGCTTCCGTCGCGGAATGGATCTCTATTTCGAGCGGCACGACGGCGAGGCCGTCACCTGCGACGATTTCGTGCAGGCGATGCAGGACGCGTCGGGCGTGGACCTCACGCAATTCCGGCGCTGGTACGCGCAGGCGGGGACGCCGCTCGTCAGCGTGCGCGGGCGCTACGACGCGGCGGCGCGCACGTACACGCTCGACATCGAGCAAAGCGTGTCGTTGCCAGGCAGCGAGCGGAGCGGGCCGCCGCTGCACATTCCGCTTGCACTCGGCCTCGTCGGTCCCGGGGGCGGCGACATCCCGTTGCGCCTGGCGGGAGAAGCGACGCCGGGTGCTTCGACGCGGCTTCTCGAGCTGACCGACGCATCACAGCGATTCACGTTCATCGACGTCGACGCCGAGCCGGTGCCGTCGCTCTTCCGCGGCTTCTCGGCACCGGTGCGGGTCGCGTACGACTACCACGACCGCGACCTCGCACTCCTCGCCACGCACGACAGCGATCCGGTGAACCGCTGGGACGCGGCGCAGCGCGCATTCGTCGAGGCCATCCTGAAGCTCGCCGATGCCCACCGGCGCGGCGAGCCGCTCGTGCTGCCGGGCCTGCTGCATGCGATCGTCGGCGGCATCCTCGCGGACGAGGCGAGCGACCCGGCGTTGCGCGCGCTCGCACTGGCGCTGCCCGATCCTGCGTACATCGCGTCGCTCGAGCCGACGCTCGAGCCCGACGGCGTGATGGGCGCATGGACGTTCGTCGAACGATCGCTCGCGGCTGCGCATCGAGGCGCCTTCGAACGCGCGCATGCAAGGCACCGGACCGGCGACGCCTACGCGCCGACATCGCCGCAGATCGCCGCGCGCAGTCTTTCCAACCAGTGCCTTCGCTACCTGGGCGCGCTCGACGACGACGACGCCCACGCGCTCGCCGCACGCCAATACCGGCACGCCGACAACATGACGGATGCGATCGGCGCGCTCGCGGCGCTGCGCGACTCGGCCTCGCCGGTGCGCGACGAACTGTACGCCGCGTTCGAGGCCCGGTGGCGCGACGAGCCGCTCGTGCTCGACAAGTGGTTCACGCTCCAGGCGAAGAGCCAGCGTGCCGGCGTGCTCGACACGGTGCGCGCGCTGGCTGCGCATCCCCGGTTCGACGCGCGCAATCCCAATCGCGTGCGCTCGCTCGTCGGCGCATTCGCGCTGCGCAACTTCGCCGGGTTCAACGCGCGTGACGGCTCGGGCTATGCATTCGCGGCCGCGCAGGTGCGCTCGCTCGACGCCACGAATCCGCAGCTCGCCGCGGCGATCGCCGGCGCATTCAACCTGTGGAAGCGCTTCGCCGAACCGCGCCGCACGAGGATGCAGCGCTGCCTCGCGCGCATTGCGCGCGCGCCGCATCTTTCACCCGATGTGACCGAGGTGGTGACGCGCACGCTCGCCGGTTGATTACCAGTACGTCTCGAGCGTGATGTGCCCCGGCTCGCGACGGCGATGCCGGCGCATGCCGCGCGTGGCAAGCACCTTCTGCACGTCATCCACCATCGCCGGGTTGCCGCACAGCATCGCGTGCGCGTTTTCCGCCGTCAGCGGCAGGCCCGCGCGCGCCTCGAGCCGCCCGTCGTCGATCGCGTTCGGAATGCGCCCGGCCAAGGCATCGGGATGCGCCTCGCGGCTCACCATCGGAATGTAGTGGAACGCGCCGGAGCGTTCGCGTGCGATGCCGCCGATCTCCTCGCGGTACGTGAGCTCTTCGGCGTGACGCACCGAATGCACGAGCACGACCCGCTCGAACTTCATCCACGGATCGTCGGTGCGAAGCATCGACAGGAAGGGCCCGATGCCCGTTCCGGTCGACAGGCACCACAGCGATTGCGCCGCAGCGGTTTCGGCGATCGTGAAAAAGCCGTTGGCGCGCGGCGCAAGCCACACGCTCTCGCCTTCGTCGAGCCGCGCAAGCCGCGGTGACAGCGGGCCTTCGGGAAGGATGATGAAGTAGAACTCGTGCGGCTGTCGCACCGGCGGATTCACGAACGAGTAGGGCCGGCCGACCATCGACTCCTTCGATCCCGGGGGTGCGGGAAGCGACAGCCGCGCGAATTGGCCGGCAGTGAACGCGATCTGCGGCGCGTCGACGAGCAGCGAAAAGAGGCTCGCGCTCCACGCGCGGCGTCCCGCCACGCGGCCTTCGATCCACGCGCTCAATCGGCCTCCCGCTAAAATGACGATTATGCCTACGCGCAAGAACCCGGCGACGCTCGAAGGCAATCGGGTTCACCTGCGACCGCCACGGCGAAGCGACGAGCACGCGTTCGTCGCACAGGCGGCGCGAAGCCGCGCACTGCATCGCCGCTGGGTCCAGCCGCCCGACACGCCGGAGGCATTCGCTGCGTACGTGCAGCGCTACCGGCGGCTCGACACGAGCGTGCGGCATGCGGGCTTCGTGGTCCTGCGCAACGACGACAACGCGCTCGCCGGCGTCGTCAACTTCTCCGAAATCGTCCGCGGCGCGTTCCAGAGCGCGTACGTCGGCTACTACGCGTTCGCTCCGCTGGTCGGTCACGGCTACATGAGCGAAGCGTTCGTGCTCGCGCTCGATTACGCCTTCGGCGCGCTGGAGCTGCATCGCGTCGAGGCGAACGTGCAGCCGGCGAACAGCCGCTCGCTTGCGCTCGTCGCGCGCATCGGCTTCGTGCGTGAGGGTTACTCGCGGCGTTACGTGAAGATCGCCGGCCGCTGGCGCGATCACGTGCGCTTCGCCATGCTCGCCGACGAGTGGGCGCGGCAGCGCGCGGGCGTGCGCCGGCGAATCGCGGCCACCCGTGGGTAACGTGCGCCGCCAGCGCGCATCGGTGCCGCTCGGGGTCACGGCGGCCTGCTTCGGCGCATGCCTGTCGGCCTGCACCCCGGCGCTCATTGCACCCGGAGAGCCGCGCGTGGTCGAGCGGTTGGTCATCGCGCCTTACGATGTGCACGAGCAGTGCACGGCGCTCGCCGCCGGCGACCGCCTCGATTACCGCTTCCAGAGCAGCGCGCCGGTCGACTTCGACATCCGCTACCGGCAGGCCAACGCGGTGCTCTCGCCGATCGTGCGGCAGCATTCGACGTCCGACAGCGGCATCTTCGAGGCGCACGAGCCTGCGCGCTACTGCGCCGACTGGCAGGCGGGCGCCGACGGCGCGATCATCGGTTATCGGCTCGCCGTTCGGCGCAGCGCCGGCTACAGTTCCGAGTAGCTGTAGGTCCGGCCCTGCTCGACGTCGCCGAGCACCAGCCGCTCGACGGTCTTTCGCGCCACGGCATCGGGTGGCACGAGCTGCCCGTGCGCATGGAAGCCTTTGAACAGGTCGACGCTCGGCAGCTGCGCATCGGATCGGCTGCGCGCATACGACTGCATCTGCGTGTCCATCACGCCCGGGCGCAGGCTGATCGCACGGAATCGCTGCGACCCGTGCTCTGCCGCGAGCGTGCGGGTAAGCATCTCGAGACCGGCTTTCGCGATGCAGTACAGCGCCTCGCCGGTGATCACGCTTTGCGCCGCCCCCGAGGAGACGTTGATGATGCGCCGCTCGCGCGCATCGTCGGCGAACACACGGCAGAAGACGCTGGCGAGCACGATCGGCGCGGTCAGGTTGACGCTGATCGACGTCGCGATGTGATCGGCCTCGGTCGTACCGAGGACGCCGACCGGATCGAGCGTGGCGGCATTGTTGACGAGGCACACGCGCGAGGGCCGCTGCGATGCGATGGCCGCGAACGCGGGCTCCAGCATCGCGGGAAGCATCGCCGCTTCGGACAGGTCGCAGCGCAGGAAGCGATAGCGCGCGTTCGCAAGACGCGCCGACGACGAGCGGCCGACGCCGAGCACCTGCGCGCCGCGCTCGAGCAGGTCGAACGCCAGCGCCTCGCCGAGTCCCTGCGACACACCGGTGATGATCACCTGCAGGCCTGCGCGTGCTTCGCTCATTGCCGTCCTCCCAGTGTCATGACGATCACGACCGCGACGATGATCGCGAGCACGAGCAGCGCGATCTTCCACGGGCTCTTCGGATACTCGCCGCGCACCGCACCCGTCACGCCATTCATCACGCACTGGAATCGACGTGCACCGTAGGTGTACGTCAACAGCCAGACCGGCGCCAGGACGTGCTTGAACGTCTGCTGCGAGTAATCGGGATGCACCGACAGGTTCCGGTACGTGTCGCCGGGAACCTGCGATGCGCACAGCGCGGCGAGCTTCGCATCCATCGCCGCGCGTGCACGCTGTGCCGCGGCGACGAGGTCGATCTGGTAGCGCTCCACGACCCACCCCGCGACGTACGCAGCGTCGTAGGGCTTGAGCTCACGGGTCGGGAACGGCTCGATCCCGCCGATCAGCGCGGGCTGCACTCCGGTGGATGCGCAGACGAGATCGTCATCGAAGAAATGCGCGACGTGTCCGGCCGCGGGCTCCCACCGGATACGCTGGACCTGGCGGGTGCGTGGCTGGCCGTTCACCATCACCGTTTCGGTCTCGTAGTAATAGTGACCGGCCTCGGCGCTCCAGTCGGCCTCGACATGCGCGTCGAACGTCCAGTAAGGCAGATACACGCCGTGAATGGTATCGGTCAGCGCGCGCCGCTTGAGCGCCGAGGGTGCTAGCCACAGACGCCTGTACCACGCGCGAATGCCGTCGCGCGCGGCGGTTTCCGCAATCGCGAACGGCAGCACGCCCTCGGGACGGAACGCGGGCTTCGCCTGCGTATAAGGCAGGAGCTGCGCCGAGCCGCAGAACGGACAGTTCTGCGCCTGCCGCGCGGGATCGAGCACCGAGATCGCGTTGCAGCTCTGGCAGCGCACTTCTCTCGCGCTCAACTGCCATCCGCGCGCCGTGTCGGGAATCGCGCGCAGCGCGGCAACGAGATCGTGCTCGACGATGGCACCGGTCGCGTCGATGCGCGCCGGCGACTCGGTGCCGCAGAACGGGCAGACGAGCTTGCGTTTCGCAGGGTCCCAGACGGCTTCGCCGCCGCAGGCCGGACAGGCGAACCTCGGTTGTGCCGTCTCCGCCGTCTGCGGCGCGGCCGCGCTCACGAACCGAGGAACGCGTCGACCGCCGCCTTCGGCACGCGCCATTGCGTGCCGATCTTCTTGCCCTTGAGGTCGCCGGCTTCGAGGCTCGCAAGCACATCGGACTCGGACACGCCGAGCATCTGCGCGACCTGCGCCGGATTCATCAGCTGGGGCACGCCGTCACCCCCGTTGCCGCTCACCGGTGCCGGCGCCGCGATGCCCTTCGTCGCCTGCGCCACGAGGCCGCCCGATGGGCTGACCATCTGCTGCGCCATCGCCATGCCGACCGCCATTTCGGCGCCGACACCTGCGACCCCGCCGCCGGCGCCCTTCTCCATCCCCTGCCCCATCTGGTACTTCACGTAGTCGTTCAGGTTGCCGACGGCGGCCATGCTCGAGCGCTTGTCGATCGCCTGCTCGACCTCCGCAGGCACCGACACGTTCTCGACGACGAACGACGTCATCGCGAGCCCGTACTTGTCGCCGATGATCGGATTGATGACCGGCAGCAGGGCCTCACCGAGCTCGGAGTAGCGTGCGGCGACGTCGAGCGCCGGGATCTTCGCCTGCGCGAGCGCATCGGAAAACACGCTGACGATGCGCGAGCGCATCGTGTCGTTGAACTCGTCGAGCCGGAAATGATCGTCGGTGCCCGCGACCTCCTTCAGGAACTTCGGCACGTCGGCGATGCGAAAGTCGTACGTGCCGTATGCGCGAAGCCGCACGATGCCGAAATCCTGGTCGCGCATCATCACCGGATTGGCGGTGCCCCACTTGTTGCCGGTGAAAAGCCGCGTGACGACGAAGTAGACGTCGGCCTTGAACGGGCTCGCGAACGCGTACTTCCAGCCCTTGAGATCGGTGAGGATCGGGATGTTGTCGGTCGTGAGCGTGTAGCGCCCCGCATCGAAGCGATCGCCGAACTGGCCGAGGTAGACGAACTGCGCCGCCTGCGATTCGCGCACGATCAGCTGCGCGCCGTTCTTGATCTCCTTGTCCTCGTCGGGGAAGCGGTACGACAGCGTGTCGCGCGAGTCGTCCGTCCACTCGATGATGTCGATGAACTGCTTGCCGAGGAAATCGAGGATCGCCATGGCGCTTCGTTCGTTACTTCCCGGCCGCGAGCTTCTTTTTCTCGACCTCGGCGCTCGCCATTTCCTTCTCGATCTGCGGCAGCGGCAGCGCGCCCGGGATCATGGTTCCGTCGGCAAAGATCAGCGTCGGCGTCGCATTGATGTGCATCGATTGGCCGAGCGCCTGCGTCTTCGCCACCGGGTCGCCGCAATCGCCCTTGTTGTCGGGGACCTTGCCCGACGCGAAGAACACGTCCCACGCCTGCGCCTTGTCGGCCGAGCACCAGATCTGCTTCGACTTCTTCGCCGCGTTCGGGTGCAGCTGGTCGATCGGGAACAGGAACGTGTAGATCGTCACGTTGTCGAGGCCCTTGATCTCCGTTTCCAGACGATGGCAGAACGGACAGTCGGCATCGGAGAAGATCACGAGCTTGCGCGACCCGTCGCCCTTCACGCGCTTGAACGCGAGCTCGTAGGGCAGCTTGTCGACGGCCACGCGATTGAGCTTGCGCGACCGCGCCTCGGTCAGGTTCTGCTTCGTCGCCGTGTCGTACATCGAGCCGACGAAGATGTAGGCGGCCGACGGATCGGTGTAGACCAGGTTGTCGTCGAGCATCACTTCATAAAGGCCGAAGTAGCTCGACTTGGCGACATGGCTGATCTGCGCGCCGGGAAAGCGCTGCTCGAGCGCGCCGCGGATGGCCGCGATGTCGGGGCTTGCCGGGGTCGCGTCGGCGCTCGGTGCCGCCGGCACGGCGGACGCGTTCTGCGCCAGCGCGGCCGCGCTCGAGCAAGCGAGCGCGACGACGCCGATGGCCAGCGCGCGGTACGTCCGTTGCGACCAGCGGTTCTCGATTCGTTGCATGGAATTCTCCAAAGTGACTGCGTAGCAAGCGACAGGGACAGCTAGCGCAGCGCCGGCTGGGCCAGCGCGCGCTTGATCATCGGCAACCGGTCGACCGCCGACAGGCCGGCATTGCGCAGCGTTCGCAGCCACGGCGTGCGCGGGCCGAACAGGCGCACGAGGCCGTCGGTGACAGCGTGCATGGCGAGCACCGGCTCGGCGCGCCGGCGCGCGAAGCGTTCGAGCAGGATCGGCGCACCGGCATCGCCGACGGGGCCGCGCTCGGACAGCACCGCGGCAAGCGCCTGCGCGTCCCCGAAGCCGAGATTAACACCCTGTCCGGCCAGCGGATGCACCCCGTGGGCAGCGTCGCCGACAAGCGCCATCCGATGGGCGACGGACGTGGGCAGGCGCAGCGACGATAGCGCAAAGCCCGCGGGCGGCGTGATCATCCGCAACTCGCCGAGCACTTTGGCGCCGGCGTCGGCCACGCGTTCGGACAGTGCCTCAGGCGACAGCGCCAGAAGCTCGCGCGCGAGCGCGTCGGGCGCCGACCAGACGATCGAGATGCGCCGCCCGGGCAGCGGCAGCCAGGCGAGAACGCTGCCGTCGTCGCGAAACCACTGCCGCGCGCATCCGTGGTGCGCGAGATCGCAGTCGAAGTTCGCGACGACGCCTTGCTGACCGTACGGTCTCGGTTCGGCGACGATGCCCGCGGCGTGGCGCACCCACGAATTCACGCCGTCGGCCCCGACGATGAGCCGGGCCGAGTAGCGGCGCCCATCGGCGAGCGTCAGCGTGCCTTCCTGCGCCGACCACGCGAGCGACGCGAATTCGGCGCCCGAGACGATGTCGATGCCCGGCACGTGCGCGGCGGGCAGGAGTGCCGCGCGCAACGACCGCTCCTCGACGATCCAGGCGAGCGCGCGCTCGCCGATCTCGTAGGCCGAAAAGTTGAGCGTCGCGCCCGCGTCGCCGACGATGCGCATCGACTCGATGGCCTCGATGCGCTCGCACGACAGCGCCTGCCATGCGCCGAGGCGCGCAAGGAAGGCCGCGCTGCCGGGGCTGATCGCATAGACGCGCTGGTCCCATGTCGCGGGATCGGCCGCGGCCGACGGTTGCACGCGGTCGAGCAACGTGACGCTCATGCCGTTTCGCGCGAGCGCTGCGGCCAGCGCGAGCCCGACGAGGCCGGCGCCGGCGACGAGGACGTCGGCGCGGCCGAGACCGGACACGTGCGACGGCGGCGCTCCGGTCACCGGGGCATCCGGGGAAGGCGCGGCGGCACTCGCGATGTTCACTCGAGCGTCTCGATGACGATCTGCTGGTTGGTGTAGATGCAGATCTCGCCGGCGATGGCGAGCGCGCGCTCGACGATCGCGCGCGCCGGCAGCGATGTGTTGTCGAGCAGCGCCTTCGCGGCGGCCTGCGCGTACGGCCCGCCCGAGCCGATGGCGACGATGCCGTGCTCGGGCTCGAGCACGTCGCCGGCGCCGGTGATCACCAGCGATGCCGTGCGATCGGCGATGGCGAGCATCGCCTCGAGCCGGCGGAGCACGCGGTCGGAGCGCCAGTCCTTCGCGAGCTCGACCGCCGCTCGCGTGAGCTGACCCTGATGCTTTTCGAGCTTGGCCTCGAAGCGCTCGAACAGCGTGAACGCGTCGGCGGTGGCGCCGGCGAACCCGGCGATCACCTTGTCGTGGTAGAGCCTGCGCACCTTGCGTGCGCTCGACTTGATCACCACCTGCCCGAGCGTGACCTGGCCGTCACCGCCCAGCGCCACGGCCGCGTCGCGCCGCACCGACAGGATCGTCGTTCCGTGGAAGACCTCGGCCATGGCAACGCGCTATCAGGCCGTCTTCTTGACGAAGTGCCGCGGCGAAATGCCGATCAGCAGCAGCAGCGCGCGCACGATCGGCGTGGCGCCGAAGATCTGCACGCCCTTGCCCTGGCTTTCGATGCGGCTGATCGCATTGGCGAGCGCACCCGCACAGATGAAATCGATGCGCTCGACGCCGGTCATGTCGATCGGCGCGACCGCGTTGCGCGCGGCGAAATCGGCGAGCCGGGCCAGCGGCGTTGGCGATGCACCGGTCATCACGCCGTCGAACACGACAAAATCGGCATCGGCCGGCGCACCGGCGTTCGCAGCGCCAGGCGTTGCCGCGGGCTCGACTGCACCGCGCCCGCCACCCGGCGGCGGCTCCCACGACGGCGGCGACAATTCGAACGCAACCGCGAATTCGACCGCACGCTCGTCGAAGCCGGCCTGCTCGTGCGCCCACTGCATGAGCTCGAGCGACAGAAGCCAGGCCCCTTCGCCGCCTTCGCGGCCCTTCGCAACGGCTTCCTCGAGCGCCGCACGCAGCCGCGCCGGCCGCTCGATGGTGAGCTCCATCCGCTGACTTCGCGCACGCGCCAGATCGGCGGCGAGCAGCCGCGCGCCCGCATCGTCGAAACCGGTGACCGACGACAGGTCGATGCGTGCGCGCGGCACGCATTTCTCGAGCGCGCGCTTGAGACCCTCGAGCTGCGAGGCGCTGCGGCTCGAAAGCTTCCCGGTAATGGCGATGTAGCCGCCGCCGCCCGCAACCTCGCCGGCGACGGGCTTCATCGCCTCGTCCCACGACGGCGCCGAGCGCTCGAACTGCAGCACGTACTGCATGGCGAGCTGATCGAATGCGGCGCGGTCACCGGCGCGCTGCATGAGGTCGAAGAGCGCGAGCCACGCGAGCGGCGAGAGCTTCGTGTCGGGGTCGCTGGCCACGCCCTGCTCGAGCAGCGCGCGCGCCGGCTCGTCCTGTCCGTTCGCGAACAGCAACGCCGCGTTCTCGAGCACCGCGCACAAGCCCGGGTTGGCCTGTGCGACTTCGATCGCCTTTGGCGCCGTCGACCAGTTGACGACGCTCGCGCCACGCATGCTCGTTTCGCCGAGCGGCTCGAGTCCGGGCAGCTTGCCCTTCATGCTTGCGGCACGCGCAGCGAGCTCGCGCGCCGACATCACCTTCGTCTCGCGCTTCGCGTCGCCCTCGGCCGGCTTCGCGGACCGCGTTTTCCTGGTCGAGGGCTTGCCGAAGATCGCCATTTACGCGCGGGCGAGATTTTCCGTCGCAAAATCCCAGTTCAGCAGCTTGTCGATCACGGCGTTCACGAAATCGGGACGCCGGTTCTGGTAGTCGAGGTAGTACGCGTGCTCCCAGACGTCGATCGTCAGCAGCGCAGTCTGTCCCTTCGACAACGGATTTTCGGCGTTGGGCGTCTTCATGATCGACAGCTTCCCGCCGCTCGCCACGAGCCAGCCCCATCCCGAGCCGAACTGGGTGACACAGGCGTTGGCGAACTCTTTCCTGAAATTGTCGTAGCCACCGAGATCGCTGTCGATCATCTGCGCGATGCGTCCGCCGGGCTTGCCGCCCGCGCCGTTGCGCAGGCACTTCCAGAAGAACGTATGGTTCCACACCTGCGCGGCGTTGTTGAAGATGCCGCTCTTGTCGGCCTTGCCCGCCGTGCCGCGAATCACCTGCTCGAGCGGCGCGGATTCGTACTCGGTTCCGCTCGTGAGCTTGTTCAGGTTGTCGACGTACGCCTTGTGATGCTTGCCGTAATGAAACGATAGCGTGTTGGCCGAGATGACGGGTTCGAGCGCGTTCTCGGCGTACGGAAGAGGAGGCAGCGTGAACATGAGGTCGGGCTCCTTCGATCGGTGAAAGGGAATGTCAAAAACGGGACGGGCCGCATGCGCGGCCCCGTCCCAGCGATCGAACGCCGGACGCGTCAGTCGCCGTAGAGCTTCTGTACGCGTTCGCGGCGCTCCTGCGCCTCGATCGACAGCGTGGTCATCGGCCGCGCGATCAGACGCGGCACGCCGATCGGCTCGCCGGTTTCCTCGCAGTAGCCGTAGCTGCCGTCCTCGATCATGCGCAGGGACTTTTCGACCTTCTTGAGAAGCTTGCGTTCCCGGTCGCGCGTGCGCAGCTCGAGCGTGTATTCCTCCTCGAGCGTTGCACGGTCGGAGGGATCGGTCGTGATCTCGTTCTCGCGCAGATGCTCGCCGGTATCATCGGCGTTACGCAGGATCTGATCGCGAATATCCTCCAGCCGCTTCCTGAAGAAGGCGAGTTGCGCCTCGTTCATGTAGTCCTTCTCCGGCGCCTTGAGGATTTCTTCCTCGGTCAGGTCGCGCGGCGGTTTTTTCACTGCCATTGCAGTTTTGGCGGCCATGCTTCGTTCCATCCTTGAACTTCGTACCGGTGCGACGTCAGTCATTGCAATCCCCTCATGGGCAAATCGAGAGGCGCCCGCACTAAATTGCGCATTATAGCCCGACGAGCCGCCGCAAGCGAATCCGCTCCCGCATGTGCGGCGGACGACCGGCGATTGCGCGGGCGTCCCTACAATGGTTGAAAAACAAAGGCTTCCGATGTCACCTCGCCGCATCCGGCTTCGCCGCCCCGACGACTGGCACCTGCATCTTCGCGACGGCGCAGCCCTTCGTGCCGTACTGCCTGCAACGGCTCAGGCTTTCGGCAGAGCAATCGTCATGCCGAATCTCACGCCCCCGGTGACGACGACGGCGGCGGCTCGCGCCTACCGTGAGCGCATCCTCGCTGCACGGCCCGCGGGCAGTGCATTCGAGCCGCTGATGACGCTCTACCTGACCGATGAAACATCGGCGGACGAGATCGCCGGCGCGAAAGCGAGCGGCATCGTGCACGCGGTGAAGTACTACCCGGCGGGCGCGACGACGAATTCCCAGTCGGGCGTGACGGCGCTTGCCAGGACCTGCGCAGCGCTCGCCGCGATGGAGCGTGAAGGCGTCGTGCTCGCCATCCACGGCGAAGCCACCGACCCGGAGATCGACGTGTTCGACCGCGAACGCGTGTTCGTCGAGCGCGAGCTGTCGGCGATCGTGCGCGACTTTCCCGGCCTGCGGATCGTGCTCGAGCACGTCACGACGCAGGAGGGCGTCGAATTCGTGGCCGCTGCAGGCGCGAACGTTGCGGCCACGATCACGCCGCAGCATCTCCTCTATTCACGCAATGCGCTGTTCGCCGGCGGGCTGCGTCCACATCGTTACTGCCTGCCGGTGCTGAAACGCGAGACGCACCGGCGCGCGCTCGTCGCGGCCGCCACGTCGGGCAGCGCAAAATTCTTTCTCGGCACCGACTCGGCTCCCCACGCGAAGGCGGCGAAGGAGACCGCGTGCGGATGCGCCGGGTGCTATTCGGCGCCCGTGGCGCTCGGGCTTTATGCGGAAGCCTTCGAAGACGCGAACGCGCTCGACCGGCTCGAAGGCTTCGCGAGCCTGCACGGTGCGGCGTTCTACGGTCTCGCGCCGCATGCCGATTCCATCACGCTGGTCCGTGCGACATCACGGGTCCCGGACACGCTTGCGTTCGGCGACGACGTGATCGTGCCGCTTCGCGCAGGAGAGGACGTGCGCTGGAGAATCGCGCACGCGGGCGAGTGAGCCGCGCGGTCAAACGGATGAACGCCGCGCGAACGCTGCGACCGACGGCGCCGAAGCGCCGGCCGCACCCTGTCTGCCCGCACGGTACAATGACGCGCGAAGCCCTCCAGATCGTCGCTGCCTCGGGTTCCCCAACCCGAGGGAGAGGAAAGTCCGGGCTCCACAGAGCAGGATGCCGGGTAACGCCCGGCCGCAATAGCCAAGGCCTCGCGGCCAAGGCGAAGGCGAGGAACAGGGCCACAGAGACGAGTCGCTTCCCTCGGGAAGCGGGTGAAACGCGGCAACCTCCATCCGGAGCAACGCCAAATAGGCGGACGACGACGCTGCTCGCCGAGTCCGCGGGTAGGCGGCTCGAGCCCGCCGGCAACGACGGGCCTAGAGGAATGACGGTCATAGCGTGCGGATTCCGTACGCCGTAACAGAACCCGGCTTATCGGGGGGCTTCGCACGATTTTCTGCGTCCGGGCAGCGAGTCCGGATCATGGGCCGCGACGTCCGCGATGACTGATGCAAGCGTGAACCCGGGCGGCGCGATCACGGCGAGCAGCCAGGAAGCTGCGGACGCCGGTGTGCACGTGCTCCGCGCAGGCGGCAACGCGGTCGACGGCGCCATTGCGGCGGCCCTTGCCACGTGTGTCGCCGACCCCTCCAATGCGGGACTCGGCGGTTACGGCGGCTTCATGCTGGTCAAGCGACGCGACGAACCCGCGCTTTGCATCCAGTTTCCGCTGTGTGCTCCGTCGCATGCGTCGCCCGAGATGCTTGCGCGCGAGCATCCCGGCTCCGGACCCGGGTGCTCCTCGGTACCCAATGTCGTGGGCGGGCTCGCGCGTGCAGCACGTGAATTCGCTACGCTGCCGTGGGCGACGCTGGTACAGCCTGCGATCGATCTCGCGCGAAACGGTGTCGTCGCCAATGCGCCCACGCGGCGTGCGCTCGAAGCGTGTCGCGGAGCGGCGTTCGTCAGCGAATGCTTCGTGCTGCACGAGCAGCCTGCCGGCCGCGACACGCGGCTCACCTTCCGTCAACCTGCGCTTGCCGCGACGCTCGAATCCCTCGCGGCTCGCGGGCCGGCCTGGTTCTATGAGGGCCCGCTCGGCCGCGCCGCGCAGCAGGCCTGGCCGTCGGCGACCGGGAACACGATGCGCGACGACTGGCTCCGCCAGGAGGAAACGGTTGACGCAGTCGTCGCTCCGACGCTCGAATGCGATGGCTTGTGCATCTCCGCTGCGCCGCTGGACCTCACCGGTTCGGCATGTCTCTTCGCGATGTATACGGCGGCTTCCCGGATCGCTGCGCGCATGGACTTGACGGACGGAAAGGCGATCGCGGAACTCGCCGGCGCGATCGCATCCGTCTGGCATTACCGGTTTGCAGTGGCGCCTCGAAACGACTTCTCGAAGGTCGATGTCGCCGAATGGGTGGACGCCGCGCTGGCGCACGATCGCGCAACGCCGGTCCTGCCGGATCGCTCGCACACGGCGCATCTCAACGCCGTCGACGCCGAGGGAACGATGGTCGCACTCACGTTCACCCACGGCCATGTGCCGTTCGGCGGTCGCTGGGCTATTCCCGGGTCGGGCGTGATCATGAACGCCGGCATGCACAACTTCACGTCGTCGGCGCTCGTCGAGCGCCACGGACGCTGGTTCGGCGTCAGCAACATGACGCCCACCCTCGCGGTCGACGCCGAAGGCAGCCGCTTCGCGCTCGGATGTCCCGGTGCGCGTCGGATCCCTTCCAACATCGCGATTGCGCTGGCGTGGCATCGGCTGGCCGGGTACGGTTTGCAGCAGGCGGTGAGCGCGGGACGGATCCATGCAGAGGATCACATGCGCGTCAGTTGCGAAACAACGCGTCTTGGCCCAGGCCGTGTCGAAGCGCTTCGTCGACGATTTCCTTGCGTCGAGGACGAAACGGGGGAAAGCTATTATGGCCCGTTGACCGCGATTCGTTGTGCGTCGAGCGGCATCGAGCTCGCGCTCGACGACCGGCTGTTCAACGGGTTCGGCGCACGCGCCTGACCCCCTGCGCTCGCGGCGTGCGAGCAGGACCCTCATTTGACGATCTGCGGTTTCCTCGGTTTCGGTGAAGTTGCGTCACGCTTCGCGCAGCGCTTGCACGAACGCGGTGCGCGCGTGCTCGCCTATGACGTGCTGCTGGACCGCCCGGGCGGACGCGACGTGCTCGTGTCGAGAGCCATAGGCCCGGCCCCCGACTTCCCGGCGCTGCCGGAGTTGACGGCGCGAGCGGATATCGTGCTGTCGACGGTGACGACGGATGTTGCACTGTCCGCCGCGAAGACCTGCGTCCCGCTGCTGCGCGCCGGTCAGGTCTATGTCGACCTCAACGCCACCTCGCCCTCGGTCAAGCGCGAAACGGCGTCGGTCATCGCACCCTCGGGCGCCGATTTCGTCGAAGGGGCGATCCTCTCGGCGATCGGCGTCGCGGGGGCCGACGCCAAGGTGCTGCTGTGCGGCGCGCGCGCCGGCGAGCTCGCCGCGGAACTGTCGAAGCTGGGGCTCAATGCCCACGCTTACGGGATTGAAATCGGCAAGGCGTCGAGCTTCAAGATGCTGCGCAGCGTCTTTTCGAAAGGGATCGAGGCGCTGCTGATCGAATGTCTTCTCGCCGGGCGCCGCGCCGGCATCGAGCAGGCGTTGTGGGAGGAAATCGTCGCCACGATGGACGCGGCATCGTTCGACGACGTCGGCGGTAACTGGGTGCGCACGCACGCGACGGCACACGCTCGCCGCTCGCATGAAATGCGGCAGGTCGCGGACGTCTTGCGCGAATTGCGCGTCGACGCGCCGATGACGGCCGCCACGCTGGCCCTGTTCGAGCGATCGACGCGAATCGCGTTGAAGGACGCATTCCCGGCGCCGCCGGCGAGCGCGGCCGAGGTGATCGCCGCACTCGATGCACGTATCGACCGACTGATGAAACACACGCAGGGACAATGATGCAGACCAATCGCATGAAGGCGAAACTCGCCGCCGGTGAGCCGGCATTCGGCCTTTCGGTAATGATTCCTTCGCCGCAGATCGTCGAGTCGGCCGCCGGGATGGGCTTCGATTGGGTGCTGATCGATTGCGA
>Ga0068851_10000435_pt1 | contig 18666 bp, 19 predicted proteins | sample KBSCornC12_FD_66588 | JGI IMG/M metagenome (GOLD analysis project Ga0068851, IMG submission 66588) | Corn rhizosphere microbial communities from Kellogg Biological Station, Michigan, USA - KBS Corn C1-2 | ecosystem: Host-associated > Plants > Roots > Rhizosphere > Soil ...
GTCGGAACCTTGCTCGCCGGTCGCCGGATCGATGAAGCGCAGGGCGCCCGATCCGTAGCCGACGAGGACCTTCCGGGCGACGGGATCGTAACGGACGTTGTCCGCATCCGGCATGTCCTCGATGCGCTTCAGGACGGAGAGCGTCCCCGCATCGACGATGTCCACGCGGTTGGCTTGGCCGTTCGCGACGAAGAGCCGGTTCGGCCCGGCGAGGTACAGCACTCCCTGCGGCTGGCCGAATCCCCGCAGGGTTTCACGCTGGTTGCGCTGCGTACCGACAACTTCGACGGTGTCGTTGCCGAGCGCCGCGACAAACAGGCGATGGCTCTTCACGTCGGCCGCCAGGTGGTCGATGCGTCCCTTCACGCCGGGAAGCGCAATGCTCGATTCCAGCTCGAGAGGAGGTGCCGCCTCGGCGCACATCGCGGCCAGGAGACCGATCGCCAGGAGGGCACCGCCCCTCACGGCGCCGTTGCGAGCTTCAGCGGTGCACCCACGGCCCGCCAGCCGGAGTGCCCGCTGTTCATGTACCGGGCGTCGAAGCCCGCCTCGCGCAACTTGATCGCGGTATTGCATCCGACGTGGAAGCCGTAGGCGCAGTACACGACCACGGGCTCGGACTTCGAGAGCTCGCCGATCCACTGCGGGACCTGCTCGGGATCGCGCCACTTCACGCCCTCGGCGATATCGTGCGCGCGCGACAGCGACATGCGCGGGCGTACGTCGATGACCTGGACGGGCTTGCCCGCCGCCATCATGGCCCTCACCTCCTCGATGCCGACGCCTTCGATGTCGCCGAACTCGGGCTGCTCGACCCCGCGCGGCTTCGGCGCCTGGGTCGCGTCGTGGTAGCGCCGTTCCAGGGCCGGCCAGTCGATGTTGCGGAAGAACGTTTCGACGTACGCCTTGGCATCCGCGCCCATGTCCATGTGGTAGGCGTGCTCGTACATGTCGAGGGCGAGGATCGGCACGCCGCCCGCGACCGCCTGCGAATGGTCGGCGGCATACTGGTTGATGAGCGTGCCGTCACGCGGCACGTAGGTGAGCAGCACCCATCCCGAGCCCCCGCCGAGCGCGTTGCCCATGGCGCGGAACTCCGTGCGCCAGCGATCGAACGAGCCGAAGTCGCGCGCGAGGATTTCCATCATCGTCGCGGTGGGCCGGCCGTCGCCGCCCATGCTGGCGAAATAGAGCTCGTGCAGCAGCGTGGAGTTGAGCGCCAGGAGCTGCTCGCGCTTGAGCGCGTTCAACACGTGCCCGGGCGCCTGCTCGAAATCGAGCGACTCCAGCTGCTCGGTGATGGCGTTCAGGCGGCGCAGCGCCCCGCCATAATTGTTCTCGTAATGGCTCTCGATCATCTTCACGGAAAGATAGCAAAGCGTCCACGGACGCACGCCGATCTGCTTCAGGCTGTAGCGCATGATGTCCTCCAAAGCGAAACGTGGTCAACGACTCGTCGCGCCCTCGGGGCTGCGGAGGCTTGCACTTTGGGAGGGTGGGAGCTCCGGTGCCCGCTCGCGCGCGACGTTCCACAGGATTGGACGGGGCACCGTCTTGGAGGGAAACATCCCGGGGGTCCTGCCACCCCCAGTCACGAAGATACTTCCGGACATCGGTCGAAGTCAATTGGTCGTTTCAGGATCGCGAAAAGTGCAACTTCATGGAGGCGGCAAGCGTCAATGGAACAACGCACCATGCTCAAGCTCTTCGGTTTTTCGAAAGTCAACGCGGTCGCGCGCGGTCACACGCGCGACCTGCGCGTGCTGTGGGCGCTGGAAGAGATGCAACTCCCGTTCGAGCTGGTCGGGATGGACCACCCCGCACAAGACCTGGGTACCGAAGCGTATCGCCGGCTCAGTCCCTTCCAGCAGATTCCGGCGATCGAGGACGACGGGCTGGTGGTGTCCGAATCCGCCGCGATACTCGTCTACCTGGCGAAGAAATCCGGCCGCCTGATACCCGGCGACCGTGCCGGCGAGGCGCAGGTGATGCGCTGGTGCTTCGCCGCGATGAACTCGGTCGAGCCGCCGCTGCTGGGCCTCATCGTGCTCGACTGGACGGCCGACGGCAGCTGCGGCAAGCACCGCGAGTTCCTGGTCGGCTGGGTGAACCGGGTGCTGGGGAACCTGGAGCGCTGGTTCGCCGGCCGCGAGTTCGTCGCCACGAACGAATTCACCATCGCCGATATCCTCATGGCGCACGTGCTCCTCTCGGGCATCAAGGATGAGGGATTGATCGCGCCTTATCCGAAGATCGCCGCTTACCGCGATCGATGCCTGGCCAGGCCCGCATGGAAGCGCACCATGGAGTCGTATTGCGCGCGGGTTGAAGCGGGGTAGCTCTTCCGGCCTGGCCCTATACCTCGCGCAATGCATCGAGGGAAGGGCGGGCGTGCCGAGCCTGGATTACCTTTAGTCGAAGCAGGGCCCACGAGCGGACGCCGGGTCGGGTGCGATAGCATTTGCCATGGCCGAGCACTTCCATCGTTACACCGCACCAGACCCGGAGAAGCTCGCGCAGGACATCGAGCGCGCTCGCCGGGATCTGTCGGAGGCGCGGGCGAACCGGAGCGCCTTGGCCATCATCGAGCACGCCGGCGACTTGGCGGGCATGCTCACCACCCATCGCCAGGAGTCGGAAGCGCGAGACCTGCTGGCGCCGCTGCAATCGACCGTGCGGGAGCACTTGTCCTCGGAGCCCGCGGGCTGGTATTACCTTGCTTTCGGTACGGCCAGCCAATATCTCGGCTTTCGCGACGAGGCAAACGCCATGTTCGCCGAGGCCTTGCGGCTGGCGCGCGAGCATTCGTGGGAAGTCCTCGAGCACTTCGCGTTGTCCCATTGGGGCCGCAGCCTCGTCGAAGAGGGGCAATTCCCGAGAGCCCGGGAGTGCTTCCTCCAGGCGTTGGCAATCCGGGAACGCCTCAATGAGCCGCGCGCGGCCTCTTCCCGCCGCCACCTTGCAGCGCTCAGCGAGCTCGAAGCGGGCATGAAGCTCGAGTCGCAAAGCGGAGCCGGGATGTAGCCGTGACGAGCGTCCCGAAATATTCGGCGATGGAGATCGAACGTCGCTGGCTGGTCGACCTGGCGGCGGCTGGCGATCTGAGCGCCACGCCTTTCCGGAAAATCGAGGATCTCTACATCGAGGGCTCCCGGTTGCGCCTGAGAAAGACCACCGGGCCGGATGGTCTCTGCATCTTCAAATTCGGAAAGAAGTACGGGAAGTCCTCGACTGCATCGGAGCCGGTTGCAAACCTCTACCTGACCGAGGCGGAATACGAGCAGCTTGCCAAGCTGCCTGGCGCTGCCACGCTGAAGCGGCGCTATTCGATGGCCGGGGGCGCATTGGATATCTACGAGCGGCCCCGGGCAGGGCTCGCGATATTCGAAGTGGAATTCGGCGACGAAGAGGCGGCCAGGACGTATCGACCGCCGCATTTCGTCACGCGAGAGATAACCGGCGAGTCATCGTTCAGCGGCGTTTCACTGTCGGAAGCTCATGGAAGACCTGCGCTGGCGCCGCGAGCTGTTTGAGCAATATGCATCCGGGCGCAGGAACGCCAGGGTGCCGGGATACTCGCTCGAGGTCGGCGCGGACATCACACGTCACCATCCCCAAGGCGAGGACGACGAGGCGCTCCTGTGGCTCGCCCGCTTTCCCAGATCGGCTGCCGATCGCCGTATCGACGAGGAGCTTGCCAATGTACGCAACCGCGGCTGGCACGCGGAATGGAAGGTGCACGATTTCGACGAGCCGGACGACCTGAAAGGTCGCCTCGAGGCGCGCGGGTTGTCCTGCCATCACATCGAAGCGCTGATGGTGCTGGACGTCGCCAGCACTCGCGCCCGCAGCTTCGATGAATCCAACGTGGAAGTGAAAGTCGCTTCCGCGGACGAGATCGAGGAAATCGCGAGAGTGCAGGAAGCGGTGTGGGACTGCCGGCTGCCCTGGCTCGCGCGGGCCCTCCGTGACATGACGCATCCGCTCACGGGAACCGCGAGCCTCTATTGCGCGCGCACGGCGGACCGGATTGTCGGGAGCGGATGGATCGAATTCCACGGCGGGTCGCGATTCGCCCAGCTGTGTGGTGGCGCACTGCTCGAGGCGTACCGCGGTCGAGGGATTTACGCCCGGCTCTTCGAGGCGCGTGTCGCCGAGGCAAGGATGCGCGGTGTGCCCTGCATCGCGGTCGACGCCGCGCCAATGAGCCGGCCCATCCTCGAGCGGCGCGGCTTCCGTTTTGTGTGCCACACATACCCCATGCGGACACGCGCCTACGAGCCGCTGCCCACGCCGCGATCAGCGGCTCACGAACAGGCGGCCGCCTGCGATCCTCATCGACGCGTTCTGCGCGAATAGGCGAGGGCAAGCTCCACGAACGCCCTCATCTTGGGTGGCTGCTGCCTTCTGCTCGGGTAGTACAGGTAGAAGCCGGGGAAGGTCGGAGAATAGCCCGCCAGGACGCGCCTCAGCCTCTTTGCTCGAAGATGAGGGCGCGCTAGCTCTTCGAACGTGTATGCAAGGCCGATCCCCTGCAACGCCGCATCGACTGAATACAACGTGTCGCTGATCGTGAGGCTGCCACCCACCTCATATTCGACCCGGCGGCCATCGACGTCGAATTCCCACTTGTAGACGGCACCGCTCCCGGAGAACCTGAACCGCACGCAATCCTGGTCCGCGAGATCGGACGGGTGCCTTGGCACGGGGTGGCGCTTGAAGTATTGGGGCGACGCGACGACGGCGACGGTGACCGCTCCTCCCAAAGGCACCGCGACCATGTCCTTTTGCACGCTCTCACCCATGCGGATGCCCGCATCGAAGCCTCTTTCCACGATGTCGATATAGCCCTCGTCGGTCGAAAGCTCGACCTGCACATCGGGATAGGTCCCCAGGAATTTCTTCAACAGCGGCCCCATGACCATCGCGGTCGAAATGCGCGCCGCGTTGATGCGGACAAGGCCTGATGGCTTCCCGTCAACCGCGTGGAGCTGCTCTCCCGCATCGAGCACGTCCCGCAGGGCGGGGCCGATCCTTGCGAGATAGGCAGCCCCGGCCTCGGTGAGGCTCACGCTGCGGGTCGTGCGGTTGAGGAGTCGCACTCCGATCCGCGCCTCCAGGGCGCGAATCGCCTGGCTGAGTGCCGACGGCGAGACCTCGAGCGCGGCGGCCGCCGGGGTGAAACCGCGGTGCTCCGCGACCTTCCAGAAAGCGAGAAGTCCGTCCAGCTGGTTCAGCTTCATGGTTTGAAGCTTACCTTCACAAGGCATTAAGCGTTTGCCGGTTTTTCTTCGTAATTCGGCCGCCTACACTGGCTTGACCCATTCATGAAGGCGCACTCGTGGAAAAGCTTGTCGATCGACGGAAATTCCTTGCCGCCGCTGCGCTTGCAGGAGCGGGCTTGGCCTTCGCCGCGGCACGCGCATCGGAGCGAGGCGCCGCAAAACGAAGGAGCGGAATGATGAAGACGCGAAAGCTCGGCCCACTGGAGGTATCGGAAATCGGCGCAGGCTGCATGAGCATCGCCGCCAATTACGGACCGCCGGCGCCGAGGAAGCAGGGTATCGAGGTCATCCGCGCCGCGCATGAAAAAGGCGTCACCTTCTTCGACACGGCCGAGGTGTACGGCCCCTATACGGACGAAGACCTCGTCGGGGAAGCGCTGCAGCCCATCCGCGACAAGATCCGGATCGCGACCAAGTTCGGCTTCGATATCGAAAACGGCGGCCTGGACAGTCGCCCGGAACACATCAGGAAGGTCGTCGAAGCGTCCCTGAAGCGGCTGAGGACCGATCGCATCGACTTGTACTATCAGCACCGAGTCGATCCACGCGTGCCGATCGAAGACGTAGCGGGCGCAATCAAGGACCTGATCCGGCAAGGCAAGGTGCTTCACTTCGGTCTGTCCGAGGCTGGCGCAAAGACCATTCGGCGGGCACATGCAGTCCACCCGGTCACGGCGGTCCAGACCGAATATGCGGTCTGGGAACGAGACCCCGAGAAAAACGGCGTGCTCGCGACGTGTGAGCAGCTCGGCATCGGCTTCGTGCCTTGGGGCCCGGTCGGGATGGGCTATCTCTCCGGGAAGATGCATGCCGGCACGAAGCTCGATCCGAAGACCGACCTTCGCGCGGGATTCGACCGCTTCTCGCCGGGCAACATGGCTGCAAACCAGCCTTTCCTGGATCTCCTCGAGCGTGTTGCGCAACAGAAGAATGCGACGCCGGCCCAGGTTTCGCTCGCATGGTTACTCGCGCAGAAGCCGTTCATCGTGCCCATCCCCGGCACCCGCAATCTCGACCACCTCGGCGAGAACCTCGGTGCCATCGATGTTCTCCTGACGCCGGCGGACTTGCGCGAGATGGACGCGGCACTGTCGAAGATACGCGTTCACGGCGGGCGCATGAATGCGCAGCAGATGCAGGTCGTCGACCAATCCGCATGAGCCATCGAGGAAGATCATGAGCAAGGTCTGGTTTGTCACCGGCGCGGGCAGCGGTATCGGCGCCGCGACGGCCGAGGCGGCGTTGAACGCGGGCGACCGCGTCGTCGCCACGGGACGGAACGTCGACAAGGTACGCAACGCCATTGGAAGCGGGGCAGGCAACAACCTCGAGATCCTCCCCCTGGACGTTTCCAACGAAGCGCAGGCACGCGCCGCCGCCGATCGAGCCGTGAAGCGATTCGGGCGCATCGACGTCGTCGTGAACAATGCGGGCTACAGCCTGCTGGGAAACTTCGAAGAGCTCACGAACGATGATTTCGAACGACAGTTGGCGACGAATTTCCGGGGCGTCCTGAACGTGATGCGGGCGGCGCTGCCGGTCATGCGGGAGCAGCGCTCGGGTCACATCGTCAACATCAGTTCCGTGGCGGGGGCGGTGGGACTGAAGCACTGCAGCGCGTACGCCGCCAGCAAGTTCGCCGTCGAGGGACTGACCCTTTCCGTGGCAGAAGAGGTAGGCAGGTTCGGGATACACATGACCCTCGTGGAGCCCGGCTTCTTCCGCACGGAGTTGCTCGCCGAAGCGAACGCGCAGTGGGCGCGCCTGCGCATCGCCGACTATGCGGCTGCGGAGCCTACCGCAAAGGAGATGTGGTCCCCATACGCCGGCACCCAGCCGAACGACCCTCGCAAGCTGGGCGAAATCCTGGTGAAACTCGCATGCATGGAGACTCCGCCGCGGATCTTCGTGGCGGGCCCCGACGCAATAGAGGTCGTCGGCCGGGCCGTGGAGGATCGCCTGAAGGCTGTGCGCGCCTTCGAGGCGCTTTCGAGATCCACCCACATTGCAAGTTAGAGTAGCGGACCTTTCCCGTCGAAGCCTTCCTGCCCACGGAAGGCTGGATCCCCATGGCGCAGTTTCGCTTCTTCTATCGCTGGACGATCTGGGCGCCCATCGCCGCGTGGGTCATGCTGGGCGCGGCTTATGCGCTGCCGCCTCATCCGGCGTTCGTCGCGCTCATGGTGCTGGCGTTGGGAGCGACGGTCTTCGCGGCCGTGCACCACGCGGAGGTCGTTGCGCATCGCGTGGGCGAGCCCTTCGGAACGCTGGTCCTCGCGATCGCGGTCACGATCATCGAGGTCTCGCTGATCGTCTCCATGATGCTGGGGCCCGGCACCGGGACGGCCGGCCTCGCACGCGACACGATCTACGCCGCGGTGATGATCGTATGCAACGGCATCGTGGGCACGTGCCTGCTGGTGGGCGGCATCCACCACCACGAGCAGCGCTTCGAGGTGCGTGGCGCGGCGGCCTCGCTCGCCGTCCTCGCCGCGCTCTCGGTGCTCACGCTCGTCATGCCCAATTACACGAGCCTGCAGCTCGGCCCGATGCTGAGCCCGCCGCAGCTCGCCTTCGCGGGCGTGTCGTCGCTCGTGTTGTACGGCGTCTTCGTCTTCGTGCAGACCATCCGCCACCGCGAATACTTCCTCGCCGAGGCCGAAGCGGGCGACGAGCATGTACACGCCGCGCTCCCCTCGGGTCGCGTGGCCCTTGCTTCCTCCGTCCTGCTCGTGGTGAGCCTCGTGGCCGTCGTGCTGCTGGCGAAGCTGCTCTCGCCGACCGTCGAGGCGGCGGTGTCGGGCGCGGGGCTGCCACAGGCGATCGTGGGCATCGTGATCGCGGCGCTGGTGCTGCTTCCCGAGGCCCTCGCCGCCGTGCGCGCCGCGCGGCACAACCGCCTGCAGACGAGCCTCAACCTCGCGCTGGGCTCTGCCCTCGCGAGCATCGGGCTCACCATTCCCGCCGTGGCGGCGGTCTCGCTCATCACGCACGTGCCGCTGGCGCTCGGCATCGACGGACGCGACACGGTCATGCTGGCGCTCACGCTGCTGGTCGTCACGATCACGCTGGGTGTCGGCCGCACCACCATCCTGCAGGGCGCGGTGCACCTCTTCCTCTTCGCAACCTACGTCTTCCTGTCGCTCGTGCCCTGACGCCCATCGGCGCAAAATGAAAAGCCACCCCGGAGAGTGGCTTTCCTGCCTGCGTGATGCTCAATCGTCGTTGTCGTCGTGCCTCGCCGCATTGGCTGCCGGACAGATCTTCCAGATGACGCCCGTGCCCGGGATCTGCACGAGCGGCGCGTCCGCGAGATCCTTGAATTGCGTCGCCGGATCGGATTGCCCGAAGTCGCGCACCGCGCCGTAGTCGACCAGGTACGCGCAGCCGTCGGGACCGAACTTCACGTCGGTGGGGCGGTTGATGCCACGCACGCCCGGATCCGTGAACGCCTGGTCGCCCGTCGTGTTGAACGCGAACTTCGTCTGCTGCAGCCGCAACGGTTGTCCCGACCCGCCGAAGTTCACGAGCTCGATGTCGTGGCCCGCTTCCGGATCCCCGTTCGCCTTCGAGAATCCGAAATCGCCTTCGCGGGAGACGAGCACCGCACCGCGCTTCACGGGGCCCACGGCGAACGAATTCGGCGCGAAATCGAGGCCCACCACCGCGACGTCGGCGGGCTCGAGCGCGATCGGCGCGGTGATCGGCTGCGGCGGCCTGGCGAGGACAGGCTGGACCGGCTTGCCGACTACGGCCGCGGCATTGTCGTCGCCGGGACCGCCGACCGGATTGAAGACGGCCTGCGTCGAGTCGAGGAAGCCGAAGCGATCGGGCCAGCCGTGATAGTCCGGGCTGCCATCCGGATTCTGCTGTGCGATGGCGAGGCGGTCGGGCGAATTGTTCGCGGGCCGCGCGCCGCGTTCATCCTCGCCATTCTCGCTCACGAGCAGCGCGCCCTTGAGCGCGTGGTCGCCAGGCGCGAAGCGCAGGCCGTAGGGATTGCGATAGCCCCACGACACCGGCTGGATGCTGGCCTTTGCATTCTTCGCGTCGAGCTTCGCGCGCAGGATGGCGCCGTCGCAGATGCCCGTGCCGGTCGCGCCGGTGAACGCCTTCACCGTGCCGCCGGGGTTCGTGGTGCCGAATGGCGAATAGCCGCTCGTCGTGACGCCCCCACCCGAATCGAACACGTTGTTGCTGAGCGTGATGTCCTGGCACGGGATGTCCTGCTGGTTCGTGCCGCCGCCGTTGTCGCGTCCGACCACGCCCGAATTCGTGGTCGAGCCCTGCGACCAGTAGATCCATCCATCCTTGAACGCGAGCTGCTCGGCAGGATGGTCACCGGTGGGGAGGCCGTCGATGAAAGGCGTGACCGCACCCGTCGCCGGATCGACCATCGCGATGCGCGAGCTGTTGTTCTGCGCGCCGGGCGTGCGGATCGCCTGGTTGGAATCGGTCACGAAGAGACGGCCGCCCTGGAAGCCGCGCTCGAAGCCGATGCCGATCGAGGGACCGTGCGGCAGCAGTCCCGTGGCGGGAGAGGTGGGCTTGGCGAGCGGCCCCGCCACCTGCGTGCCGTTCTGGTCGAACACCACGATGTCGGGCGTGAACGGATTGGTGGGCGAGGCGAGCCCTCCGACCGCGTCGCTCGTCTCGTCGTTGCATCGGCTCGGCAGCCCGTGCCCCGACTCGAGCACGAACACCTGGAAGCTCCTTGCGTTGCCGCGGAATGCGATGCCGACGGGGAAGTTGAGGTCCCTGGCGAATACGGAAACGGTGAAGCCCGCGGGCACGACCACATCCTCTCCGTTGCCGGGGCTGTAGAACGCGTCTTCGACGGGACAGACCGGGTTTGACTTGGTGACGCCGAGCGCGCCGGTCGGCACCGCGGCGAAGCCTGCGGTGACGAGGGCCGCTGTCGTGGTCCAGGTGGGGCTCTTCATGGATGTGTCCTTTCACGTACCTTGCATGGAGGCTGCAAGCCGTGTGCGCCTGGGTCCGCGAGGCCGTCTCCCGGGAGTCGCCGTGCGGCGACGAGCCGCGCGCCCTGCAGGAGCGTGCCGCGATGATCGCCGGCCGCATCGCGAGACCCGCCGAGTATGTTGTGCGGGCATTTCCCGCTCAAATATCAAAAATGCACGGCGTACCATGCCGCGAAGGCATGGAACACGCGAGCTCACCCCCCATCTCGCTGCGCCAGCTGCGCTATCTCGTCGCCGTGAGCGACGCGGGATCCTTCAGCGCGGCGTCCGTGCGCACGCACGTCGCGCAACCGGCGTTGAGCCGGCAGATCGCGATGCTCGAAGCTTCCGTCGGCACTTGCCTGCTGCAACGCTCGCGCAAGGGCGTCACGCTCACCGAAAGCGGCCTGCGCCTGTATGGCATCGCGCGCGGCATGCTCGAGCGCCTGTCGCACGTGCGCGCGGAGATAACGTCGGGGCCGGACGTCGCATCGGGCGTCGTGACGATCGCGTTGCCGCCGAACGTCGCCTCCATGCTGGTGCCCAAACTCGTGCGCGAGCTGGAGCGCTGTCATCCGCATGTCGAGCTGCGCGTCGAGGACTGCTCGAGCCTGGAGAGGGGCCGCAGCCTGCAGGCCGCATCGATCGACTTCGCTGTCGTGCCGGTCGGGTCCGCGCTGGTGGACGTGGCTTACGACTTGCTGTTGCGCGAATCGCTGTTGCTCGTCGAGCGGCGCAATGGCGGCTCGGTGGGGCCGGCCACCGTTTCACTCGCGCACGCCGCACGCGTGCGGCTTGCGCTCCCGCCGCCCTGGTTCCACACGCGCCATGTGATCGACGAGGCCGCGCGGGAAACCGGGCTTTCGCTGAACATTGCTTATGAGCAGCACTCGGTCACGACGATCGCGAGCCTCGTGCGCGAAGGGCTTGCCGCGACCATCACGAACTCTCCCGCCGTCGAGCAGTTGTTCAGGCACGGCACGGTGCGTGCACGGCGCATCGTGAATCCCGCGATCACGCGCCTGGTGGCGCTCGCGCGGCCGTCCGATCGCGCGCTGGGGCTCGCCGCGCAGGTGACTTACGGCATCCTGCGCCGACTGGCGCTCGACGCGGTGAGGGAGGGGCGCTGGCAGGGCAGGGCGGCGAAATGAAAGGGAGATCGACCGGTTGCGAGGCGGCTGGGCGTGTCACGCGTCCAGTTGTCGCGTGTGCTGAACGGCCGCTCTGCCGTCTCCGCCGACATGGCGATCCGGGTTGGCCTGGTCACTCGCACCACTCCCGAGTCGTGGATGGCGGCCCAGGTGAAGTGGGATTTGTGGCAGGCCTCCCGGAAGACCCGTCCGCACGTGATGCCGTTCAAGAAAGCGGTATAGGCCCGTGCGTCTGCCCCAAGGCAACTCATAAGCCTGTTAAAACAACGGGTTGCATGTGCACATAAAAGTGTGCGAAAATCGGCTTCGATAGGAGGTCGACATGGATCGCAACCTGACCATCCGCCTCGATGAGGCTTTGTTGGCTCGCTCGCACGCACTCGCGGCAAGCCGCGGCACCACGCTTACGGAGATCATTCGCCGCATGCTCGAGGGCTTGAATGCGAGCGGCGTCGGCGAGGAGCACGCAATGAACGGCAACCAGTTGTGCCTGTTCGCTTACTCGATGGGCCAGGTGAGCCGCGACGAAGCGAGGCGGAAATTGGGTGTCGATGACCATACGCTTGCCGTACTTCTTCGCGAAGCCGGATTCCCGCCGCCTCGCGCGAGCGAAGCCGATGAGGAGGCGATGCTGCATGCTGCGCGCGATGTGCGGCTGCGCAAGAGCCAGTGACCGCCGATGAGTTTGTAAAGATCGTGGTGCCCGACGCCGGCCCGATCAACACATTGGGCGCCGCCGGGCTCCTGGATTACCTGCTGCTGCCGGAAAATGCGCAATTGGTCCTGGTCGACGAGGTGCGGCGCGAGATCGTGAGCCGCTCCAGCGAACTCGCCGACTTCGTTGCGCGCAATGCCGCGCGTATCCTGACTTACGAGAGCGATATTGGCCGTGCGGCCGCGCACATGAGGGCGATGGGCCTGAAACCGTTGCGCAACAGTGGCGAGCAAGCCGTGATCGAGTTCATTCTTCACGGAGTCGATGAGGCGATCGGCAATGCGCCGGCGCTCATCGTTTACGAAGACAAGAGGTTGCCGCGCGCGCAACTGCGCTCCGAATTCGGGGAGCGGGCGCACATGATCACCACTGCGGCGTATCTGCGAAAGCTCGAAGCCGAGGGACTTATTGCCAGCTTCGCCGAAACATGGGCGCACATCGTGAGCGCAAATTCCAGCTCTGCTCGCGGAATCCATCGCGAACCCGGCAGCGAGGAACGCGAGATTCCCACGCCTAAAGGTAGCCGAATCCGCTTCAAACGATAGCGTCCGCCTGCAAGGCTGCCGGAAACAACGCCCCCCGGAGCCAACTCCAGGAGGCGTCATGGTTCGCGTTGCCGCAACGTGAAAGGCCAGACCCTCAGTCCGCCAGCTCCACCACCCGCAGGTACGGCTTGAGCGTCTTGAAGCCCTGCGGGTATTTCTTGCGCGCGTCGTCGTCGCTGACCGAGGTCGGGATGATGACGCCCTGGCCCGGCTTCCAGTTCACGGGCGTGGCGACGGCATGCTTCGCGTTCATCTGCAGCGAGTCGAGGAGCCGCAGCACCTCGTCGAAGTTGCGCCCCGCGCTCATCGGGTAGACCAGCATCGCCTTCACCTTCTTGTCCGGGCCGATGATGAACACGGAGCGGATGGTCGCGTTGTCCGCGGCGCTTCGGGTTCCACCGCTCGCGTTCGGGTGGATCATGTCGTAGAGCTTGGCGACGGTGAGGTCCGCGTCGCCGATGAGCGGGTAGCTGACCGCGCTGCCCTGCGTTTCCTCGATGTCCTTCAGCCAGCGCTGGTGGTCGCTCACCGGGTCGATGCTAAGGCCGATGATCTTCGTGTTGCGCTTCTCCCACTCGGGCTTGAGCTTGGCCATGTAGCCCAGCTCCGTGGTGCACACGGGCGTGAAATCCTTGGGATGCGAGAAGAGGATCGCCCAGCCGTTGCCGATCCACTCGTGGAAGCGGATCTTGCCTTGGGTGGTTTCTGCGGTGAAGTCCGGGGCCTCGTCGCCGATGCGGATGGTCATGTCTTCCTCCTTGACGTGCGTTGTCGTGTTCTCCCTGCTGAAGGGCAAATTGTAGGCCCGACCGCGGAGGAATGCGTACCCGCCGACCGGACCCTCGCGCCGATGCCCGCGGTGGTTGAATTCCGCACGCGCAAGGCATAGTGTGCGCAATCGCGTTGCACGCGGAGGTTCTCCATGGGCAATCCCGTCGGCTGGTTCGAGATCTACGTGCAGGACATGAAGCGTGCGCGGACCTTCTACGAGGCCGTGTTCGGCCTGGCGCTCACCCACATGGAAATGCCCGGCATGGAGATGTGGGCCTTCCCCATGGAGCAGCAGGGCGCGAGCGGCGTCTCCGGCGCCCTGATCCGCATGCAGGGGCTCGCCTCCGGCGGCAACAGCACCATCGTCTACTTCAGCTGCAAGGACTGCGGCGTGGAAGCAGGCAAGGCGGCCCGCGCGGGCGGCAGCGTCCACAAGGACAAGACTTCCATCGGCGAGCACGGCTTCTTCGCGCTCGTGCTCGACACCGAGGGAAACATGATCGGGCTGCATTCGATGGCATGAGCGGCGCGCCCGACGCCGTCCCCCCCAAGGCAGCCCCAAACCAGAGAGGAACCAAGATGGCCAAGCTGGTCGTGCTCTACAAGCAGCCCGCCGACAAGGCGAAGTTCGACGCGCACTACACCAACGTTCACATTCCGCTCGGGAAGAAGATTCCCGGCGTGCGCAAGTTCGAGGTGAGCCAGGGGCCGGTCAACACGCCCGCGGGCCCGTCGCCGTATCACCTCGTCGCCGTGCTCGAGTTCGATTCCGCGGATGCGCTGGTGAAGGGGCTGGGCACGCCGGACGGCAAGGCCGCCGCGGGCGATCTCGCGAACTTCGCTCAAGCCGGCGTGGATCTTCTCATCTTCGATACCCGCACCGTCTAAACGCGAGCAGGGGATCTCACCACGATGAGATCCCCTGCTCCAAGTTCGCGCGATCCGTGCCCCTAGAAATTCACGTTGCCACCGCCTTTCAGCTTGAGCAGCGCCCGCGCCTCGTCGGAGGTCGCCACCTCCAGCCCCAGTCCCTCGATGATTTGCCGCGCGGCGCGCACCTGCTGCGCGTTGGTCTCCGCGAGCTTGCCGGGCCCGATCCAGAGCGAGTCCTCGAGGCCCACGCGCACGTTGCCGCCGAGCGCCACGGACTGCGCGGCGATCGGTAGCTGGTTGCGGCCGGCGCCCAGCACGCTCCAGACGTACTGGTCGCCGAAGAGGCGGTCGGCGGTGCGCTTCATGTGGGCCACGTCCTCGGGGTGCGGGCCGATGCCGCCCAGGATGCCGAAGACGGACTGGATGAAGAAAGGGGGCTTCACCAGGCCACGATCGGCGAAGTGCCGCAGCGTGTACAGGTGCCCGATGTCGTAGCACTCGATCTCGAAGCGCGTGTCGTTCGCGCGGCACGTGTCGAGGATGAGCTTGATGTCGCGGAAGGTGTTCTTGAAGATGCGCTCGTCGGAGCCCTCGAGGTACGGGCGTTCCCAGTCGTACTTGAACTCCTTGTAGCGGGCGAGCATCGGGAAGAGCCCGAAGTTCATCGAGCCCATGTTGAGCGACGCCACCTCGGGCTTGAAATGCGCGCAGGGCTTCAACCGCTCCTCGACCATCATCGTGGGTGCGCCGCCCGTGGTGATGTTCACGACCACGTTGCACGCCTGCCTGATGCGCTTGAGGAAGGGCTCGAACGCCTCGGGACGCTGGTCGGGGCGGCCGTCTTTCGGATCCCGCGCATGCAGGTGCACGATCGCTGCCCCCGCTTCGTGCGCGCCGATCGCGGCCGCGGCGATCTCGTCGGCCGTGATCGGCAGGTAGGGCGACATGGTGGGCGTGTGGATGGCGCCGGTGACCGCGCAGGTGATCACGACCTTGCGCGGCGATTTCGGGCTTGTGGCTTCGGCCATGCGATTCTCCTTGGGGTCAATCGGGGGAATGGGTTTCCTGCGCGCGCTTGTGCGCGACCAACGCGGCGAGGCGCTCGTCGCGCCACAGGGACTTCGCGGCGATCTGCTCGCGCGAGGGCGTGCGTCCCCACGCCTCGCAGGCGAGCTTCCAATGCTCGTCGTCCCACACGCGCGGGGAGGGAAGGTCGGCCATGTAGCGCCGGAACCACGAGACATAGCGCTCGCAATAATCGGGCACGCCGCCGGGAGCGTTGAGCTCGATGGTCTCGAAAGGGCCCATGAACGCCCATCGCAAGCCCAGCCCATCGGCGATCGTATGGTCGAGGTCCTCCGGGCTTACATAGCCTTCCTGCACCAGGCGGAACGCCTCGGTGAGCAGGGCCACCTGCAGCCGGTTCAGGATGAAGCCGTCGATCTCGCGTTTCACGTCGATCGGCACCTGTCCCACCTCGCGCAGGACCGCGAGCGCGCGCTGCTTCGTTTCCGCGGTGGTCCATGGCGCGCCGCAGAGCTCCACGACCGGGACCAGGTGGGGCGGATTCACCGGGTGCGCCACGATGCAGCGCGCGCGTCCCGCGAGCTTCTCCGTGAATTTCGAAGCGACGATCGCGGACGTGGACGAGGCGAGGACCGCATGAGGCGAAGCCGCGGCATCCATCGCGGCGAAGGTCGCGAGCTTGGCCTCGACCGTCTCGGGGCCGCTTTCCTGCACGTAGTCCGCGCCCGCAACGGCCTCCTCGAGCGTGGCCACCCCGATGACGCGCCTGGCTGCGTCTTCCGCATCCTTCACCAGGCCATGGCGCGCGAGCTCGTGCAGCGATTGCCCGACGAGGCGCGCGGCGCTCTCGCGCTGCCGGGCGTCGGGATCCCACAGGCGGACATTCCATCCGGCGCGTGCGAACACGTGCGCCCACGCACGCCCGATGAGCCCCGCGCCGACGATGCCTGCATTGCCCATGCTTGTCCTTTCGTGTCAGAGCCAGAGAACCTGCCGGCGCAGCTCCATGTCGCTCGCCAGCGCCTGCGATGGGCCGACGTGGACGACCGATCCACGCTCCAGCGCCACGGTGCGGTCCGAGAGTGCCAGGGCGAGATCGAGATGATGGTCCACGATGAGGATCGAGACCTCGCGCCGCAGCTTGTCGATCGCGATGCAGAGCTCCTCCACCACCGCGGGCGCCAGGCCCTCGAACGGCTCGTCGAGGAGGAGCAGGCGCGTATCGCCGGTGAGGGCGCGGGCCACGGCCAGCATCTGTTGCTCGCCCCCCGAAAGATAATCTGCCGGCGAGCTTAGCCGTTCGCGCAGCCGCGGGAAGAACTCGAAGATGCGCTCCTCCTCCCAGTGCGTGCCGTGGCCGGTGCGGCGCCGCAAGCGGCCGAGCTCGAGGTTGTGCGCGACCGACATTCCCGCGAAGAGCCCGCGGCCCTGCGGCACGTACGCCACGCCCGCACGCGCCACTTCCGCAGCCGGCCTGCGGGCCAGCTCCTGCCCCGCGAGCACGATCGAGCCGGTGGCGGCCGCGGCGATGCCGATGATGCTCTTGAGGAGCGTGGATTTTCCCGCGCCATTGCGGCCGAGCAGCGCCACGATCTCGTTCTCGTGCACGTCGAACCCCACGTCGCGCAGGATGTGGCTCTTGCCGTAGAACGTGTTCACGCCGGCGACCTCGAGGAGCTTGCCCGCGCGCGCGGCACTTCGGCCCACGCGCTCCGCCAGCGCATGGGAGCCCGAGCCGATGTACACCTCCTGCACCTTCGGCGATTCGCGCGCATCGGCAACGGTGCCGTCGACCAGCACCTCGCCGTTGTTCATGACCGTCACCGCGTCGGCGAGCGCGAAGACGCGGTCGATGTCGTGCTCGACCAGCAGCACCGGCACTTGCGCCGAGATGCTCTTGATGAGCCGCCCCACGCGATCGCGCTCCTGCGCGGCGAGTCCCGCGAGCGGCTCGTCCAGCAGCAGCACGCGCGGGCGCGTGGCGAGCGCCAGCGCCATGTCGAGGAGGCGCTGGCCCCCATAGGAAAGGGAGCCCGCCTGCGCGCCTCCGATGCCATCCAGCCCCATGGTCCGCATGATGGCGGCACTCTCGGCATTGACCTCGTCCAATGCGCCGGCATCGATCCAGAACCAGAAGCGGCGGTGGTCGCGTGCCTGCGCGGCGAGCCGGACGTTCTCGGCCACGGTAAGGCTGGCGAAGAGATTGGTGACCTGGAACGAGCGGCCGATGCCCGCGCGCGTGACGCCCTCCGGCGTCATCCCGGCGATCGATCGGCCCGCGAGCGTCACCGTGCCCGCGTCCGGACGGAACATTCCGGAGATGGCGTTGAAGGCCGTCGTCTTGCCCGCGCCGTTGGGGCCGATGAGGGCATGCAGCGTGCGATCGCGCATGCGCAGCGAAATGCCCTGCACTGCGCGGATGCCGCCGAAGCTCTTCTCGAGGCCGGCCACCTCGATGATCGGCCCGTCTGCGGCATGCGTGGGCGGCCTGAGGAATGCCGGCAGCTCGGCTTCACCGGCCTTGCGCGCCGACATCGCGGCATCGCTTTCCGGCTGCGGGCGCCAGCGCCGCGTGAGCCGCTCGTAGAGTCCCACCAGCCCTTCGGGCGAGAACACCACGAACGCCACGAAGAGGAGGCCGAAGTAGAGCAGCCAGTCTTCCGTCACCCGCGAGAGGCTGTCGCGGAAGATCACGAAGAAGAGCGCGCCCAGCGCGGGACCCAGGAAGGAGCGCATGCCGCCGATGATCACCATGGCGAGCAATTCGCCGGAAAACGCGACGGAGATCGGCTCGGCGGAAGTCATGCGGTTGTTGAACAGCAACAGCACGCCCGCGAGCCCCGTGAGCCCGGCGGAGGCCACGAAGGCCACGAGCTTGTAGCGGTTGGTGGGATAGCCCACGAAGCGGGCGCGCTGCTCGTTCTCGCGGATGGCGACCAGCACGCTGCCCAGCGGCGAGCGATGGAATCGCCACAGGAGCGCCACGGCCACGAAGGCGATGCTGGCCACGAGACCGTAATACGCGAGCGTGTTCTCGAACGAAAAGGCGCCGATCGCCGGCCGCGCGATGCCGCCGAGGCCGTTCTCGCCGCCGGTGAGCTCGGTCCATCGGAACGCCACGGCATAGAGCATCGCGGACAGCGCCAGCGTGAGGAGCGAGAAATACACGCCGCGGCGGCGCAGGATGAGGAAGCCGAACAGCCATGCGAGCACCACCACGATCGCGACGCCGAGGACGACCGGGGCCACGAACGCGTCCTTGAACTGCTCGCGCTGCAGGATCGCCGCCGCATAGGCCGCGAGCCCGAACCACGCGCCGTGGCCGAACGACACCAGCCC
>Ga0068851_10000436_pt1 | contig 18618 bp, 21 predicted proteins | sample KBSCornC12_FD_66588 | JGI IMG/M metagenome (GOLD analysis project Ga0068851, IMG submission 66588) | Corn rhizosphere microbial communities from Kellogg Biological Station, Michigan, USA - KBS Corn C1-2 | ecosystem: Host-associated > Plants > Roots > Rhizosphere > Soil ...
CGGAAACTTTAGTAACATGCTTGTGGTCGTTGAGCGTAGTCGAAACGAACACCGGAAGCACTGATCGCTTCGACTACGCTCAGCGACCAATGGTTTCTTCCTACGGATTCTTCTAAAGTCGTCGACTTCGCTCCGACTTGAAAGAACCTCATGAAGATGATATCCTCAATAAGAATTTCATTGTTGAGCGTAGCCGAAACAATTATTACAATCTTTATGAAGATGCTGTTGGTCGTTGAGCGTAGTCGAAACGAACAACGATAGTTTTATTCCACTATAATCTTCCCATCCCCAATCACCAACCTTTCCTTCGTCCTCTCAACCCGATAAAAATATAGACCGCCTTCCCGGTCTTTCATATCGACAACTATACTTTGATCTGAAGTAATCAGCGTTTGAATAGGTTGTCCAGTTACGTCATACAAATAAATAGTATGATCTGTATTTTGATCTTGTATCGTGAGTGTGATGTATTCTTTAGCTGGATTAGGATAAACAGATACCAGGTTTATTGGATGGTGATTGATATCAGACAATGCCGACAAAGAGTCCAATAAAATAAACTCAACCTGGTCGAAATAAATATTTCCAAATGAAGGTCCGGCAGCAAATGCAGATAATGTAATTTGAATCGAGTCTGTCGGCAGCAGCGTGAGGGTATCCTTGACTGAATAAAACGCCCAATTCGGTGAATCGGCCGGGATTGTTTTTTGAATTACGGAGTTGCCTTTTGAACGAATCGCAATATTAGTGCCACCAAAGGCCTGTCCATCATCTTTCATCCACACGTTTAAGAGGTAATGATGTGTTCCGTTTTGCCCGGCGATATACGTACTCGCCGTGGCTGGAAAACCATTCCCAATCCCGGTCGCACCAAGTGACCAAACGCCGCCTGTTGGTGGAGTGTCTTTGTAAAATGCAATATCACATGGATTTCCCGGCAGAAGGGTATCGCAGAGATAGGTCAGCTCCTGGTGGCAGGCATCATACCAGCTAGCACAATTCAATTGACCATTGGATTCAAAAGTGGAATTGGTGATCAGGTTCTGGCCAAAACCAAAAACGGAGCAAAGAAGGAAAGGGAAAATGGATAAAAGGTGTTTCATGTCAATTGATTAGATCTTATTAAAGTTAGAGGTTCATTCTGTATGAGTCATAACTAAATATTCAAACACCCCTCCATCTATAATGTTCGTTGCGACTCCGTCTCTTGTTCGTTTCGACTCCGCTTGCTCCTTGTTCGCTTCGACTACGCTTGCTCCTTGTTCGCTTCGACTACGCTTGCTCCTTGTTCGCTTCGACTACGCTTGCTCCTTGTTCGCTTCGACTACGCTCAGCGACCAAGGGCATTCGCCTGTGAACTCTCCTAAAGTCTTCGGCTACGCTCAGACTTGGAATTACAATATGAAGATGATATCCACAGTAATGATTTCATTGTTGAGCGTAGTCGAAACAATCACCGGGAAGCATCAGTAGGATGCTAATGGTCGCTGAGCGTAGTCGAAGCGAGCATTTGGAGGAGTCGAAACGAGACTGTGTAGGGAGTCGAAACGAACAATGAAGGGACGCATTACCTCGCATTCATCAAATACTCAAACACCCGCCTCCACTCTCCCCAGCCTTCCACTTCACTCAAATTCGAATTGTGCCAAAGGAAGACTAATTGACCATTGTGTTTTTTTACTTCACCTATGATTTTCTCGCACAATGCAATGCTTTGTTCAGGCGTATAGTTTTTATAATAACGGAAACTCACATCCATGATCAATAATGGATGCTCCATGAGGGGTAATGTCCTTTTAAGAGCGATATCAAATATGGTAAAGGGTTTGCTCGTACCACATCTAAAACCTGGCTCAGCGGCATAACCCATTGTACTATCTTCTTTTATTCCGGCATCGACGAGATATCGCGCAGTGGCTGAGACAGAATACCGGAGATAATGTTGTCGTGAACTCGTGACCGCAGTATCAACATGTTTAGCCAGCAACATCTTCTCTTCCAAAATCAATTTAGTATCCAGGAAAGTATTGTAACTCGGGTGCAAACCAATACGATGTTTTCTGTCCACAAATGATTTCATCAGCCTTTGTATCCTGGGATCCGTGACCGAATAATAACCTTCAAATTTTGAAATACCACCAACCAACATATAGAAGTCAAAAGAGAGACCTGCTTTTTCAGCCAGGGACATCATGTAATCAAACTGATCATACGGGTCCGCATCTTTTCCAGATTCGACATCCTTGATCTTTTGCAAAGTTTGTTTGATCGTGGACAATTTTTTATTCTTCATCCACGCTGACAAGAGAACTTTCCATCTTGGTTTTCTCAACCAAAAGAAAGGCATGTCCACATCGCAGGTGGGTACAACTTTATACACATCTTTTTCAGGTGGAAGTGAATAACCCAATTGCTTCAACCATATTTTCAACAATGCCACATACTCATCCACAATCGGCCTCAGGATAAAACCCGATTTCACCACCAATGCCTGCGCAGCCGGAAACCGTCCATGCAAATCTTCATAAAGACCAAGCGATTCTTCCCAACGCGTCAGCATAAAAAACGCACCAGCAAAAAGATCCAGACCACTCACGATTTTATCGTTCGAAATATCCAGCTCTTCATCACCAAAAATTAATAGCGCATGGTGAAATCCCTCTTTAGTCGTTTCAACAATTCGTTCAGGAATCCTATCTGCGGAGATGTACGTTTGCCCAACAATCGTGTGACCACAGAATTGATCTTTGATTACAATCGATTTTCCCTCCCAGGAGATTTCATAATGAATCTGCCCGGATCGGGGTACAATCTCAATTTCAATTCCGCAGTAATGATGCAACAGCATCTCCACCGCATACCTGCGCTCCGGAATGAAATTGTTGGGGATGTAGACAGTGATCAAAGTGAGGTAAATATCCGTAAACAATGGAATCTTGGCATCTCTTCTCCCCCTAGCCCCCTGGAGGGGGTAAATGGAAGTCTTACAGTGGTATCTCTTTACCCCCTCCAGGGGGCTAGGGGGGAGAATGTTCCAAGGGCTAGGGGGAGAAGAAGTCAGGAAGAATTATCCTTTCAGAAACTTCCCAACATGCTCCCCGATATACTGTATCTGATCATCCTCCAGGTCCGGATGCATCGGCAACGACAACACCTCTTTACTGACCAGGTCCGTATTCTTCAACAAGACTCGTTTCCGCACGACATTATTAAAGGCCTTCTGCTCATGCATCGGCACAGGATAATAGACCATCGATGGAATTTTATTTTCCGCCAGGTACGATTGCAATGCATCTCTCCGTCCATCCTGCACGCGAATGGTGTATTGATGAAACACATGATCTGACCAGGGCACACGCTGTGGAATCATTATGCCGTCGAGGTTACCTAATTCTGCATCATATTTATTGGCAGCCTTTACACGCTGTTGATTCCAACGATCCAGGTAAGGAAGTTTGACACTCAAGACGGCAGCTTGAATAGAATCCAGTCGACTGTTGACACCAATCAAATCATGATAATACCGTCGCTCCATACCGTGATTGGCAATCGTACGTATGGTTTTGGCTACAGATTCTTTTCGCGCAAAGATGGCACCACCATCGCCATAGCAGCCCAGGTTTTTCGAAGGATAAAAAGAGGTGCAACCGATATCACCAATAGTCCCTGCAAACAAACGTTCATCATTGAGAGAAGTGCATTTCGCTCCTATCGATTGTGCATTGTCTTCGATGACGAAAAGTTCACGCGTATGCGCGAGCTTCATCAAAGCTTTCATATTAACACACTGACCGAAGAGATGAACGGGGATAATAGCTTTCGTGCGCGGTGAAAGAGAAGCTTCAATGTCTTCTATCTTCATCAGGAAAGTGCGCGGATCAACATCCACCACGATTGGCTTGAGTCCTAGAAGTGCGATCACTTCAACACTTGCAATGAATGTGAAAGATGGTACGATCACTTCATCTCCTGTTTGCAGATTCAATGCCATCAAAGCAATCTGCAAGGCATCCGTTCCATTGGCGCAACCGATCACATTTGTATTGTCGAGGTAGAAACTTAGGCTGGCTTCAAAATTTTTGACATCAGGTCCATTGATAAATGCACCGCTTTCCATGCAGGCCAGTACACGGCGATCAATATCGGTTTTCAACATTTTGTATTGACGCTGAACGTCGACCATCTGGATGGGCAGCATATCGGGTTATTTGGGTTGAAGAAATTCGCGGCCGATACTCGAGTAATGAAACTCGGAGGGAATATCTTCCAGGTCATAAATATTGCGGCCGTCAAAAATGACCGGCGCCTTCATGCGGGTTTTCAACTGCGTAAAATCAGGCGTGCGGTATTCATTCCATTCCGTGATGATGGCGAGGGCATCGGCACCATCAAGCACATCATACATATCTTCCGAATAGTCAATGTTGCCGGTGAAGAATTTTTTGAAATTGGGAATCGCTTCCGGATCTGTTGCGGTCACAATGGCCCCTGCTGCAAGTAAGTCCTCAATGATGTTCATTGCAGGAGCTTCGCGTACATCATCAGTGTTGGGTTTAAAAGCCAAGCCCCAAACGGAGATACGCTTTCCGCGAAGATTGTTATTGAAATACTTCAGGATTTTTTCTGCGAGGATATGTTTCTGCCGGTGATTAACATCCATGACAGCATCCAGTATCTTGAAATCGTAATCGTGATCTTTCGAAGTGAGATGAAGGGCCTGCACATCTTTCGGAAAACAACTACCGCCATATCCAACGCCGGGAAATAAAAACCGTTTTCCGATTCGCGTATCACTTCCGATGCCGCGACGTACGTGATCAACATTTGCACCGGTGCGTTCACACAAGTTGGCAATTTCATTCATAAAAGAAATCCGGGTGGCGAGATAGGCATTCGCTGCATATTTAGTCATCTCGGCTGAACGTTCGTCCATGAAGAGAATCGGATTTCCCTGGCGAACGAATGGTTTGTACAAACGCTCCATCACTTGTTTAGCGCGTGCTGATGAAACACCGATGACCACGCGATCGGGTTTCATAAAATCTTCGACTGCTACACCTTCCCTTAAGAATTCAGGATTCGAAACCACATCAAAGAGATCGGGAGAAAGGTGTTTAGCTAACTCGGCATGCACTCGTTCTGATGTTCCGACCGGCACTGTACTCTTATCCACGATGACTTTATAGGAATCGATGATATGGGACAGGTCGCCGGCTACACCCAGGATATAGGACAGGTCAGCGGCGCCGTCATCTCCGGGAGGGGTGGGCAGGGCGAGGAAGATCACCTGTGCCTCTTTGATCCCTTCCGCCAGGGACGAGGTAAAATGCAGCCTTTCCTGTTCCTTGTTCCTTTCGAAGAGGACCTCGAGGCCCGGCTCATAGATGGTGATCTTGCCGGCCTGCAGGCTGGCGATCTTTTCGGTGTTGATGTCGATGCAGGTCACGTCATTGCCGGTTTCGGCAAAGCAGACGCCAGTGACTAAGCCTACATATCCCGTGCCTACGACTGCGATTTTCATTGGAAGGCGAAGATAGAAACTGAATTCCAGTGTGGCACATTTAGCCTGGGATGAGTGGGGCGAATGTGCCACACTTTAGTATTAATGCCCTGGATAGGTTATTGATGGTTAGTCGCCAATTCGCGCCATTATTGCCAATAGAGTGCTCTCCGCCAACCAACGCGATCCAAAAACTGTAATGATTGTCCAGTTTTTTTAGTAATAAACTGGACAATTTTAGTATTTTTGCCGCGTGAATACCTCAGATTACATCATTGAAATCATTAACCGACTCCCCAAAGGGTATGTGATCACCTATGCTGACTTTATTACGGATGTAAATAGGAAGGAAGCCATCATCAAAGCGCTCAATCGGATGGCTGCATCCGGAAAAATCGCAAAGCTCTCCAAAGGAAAATTTTACAAACCTGAAAATTCTGCTTTCGGCGTATTACCTCCCAATCAGGGTCAAATAGTGAAAGACTTACTGGAAAAAAATGGCAAACTTATCGGCTATCTCACTGGTTACAGCATTTACAATCAGCTGGGATTAACCACACAAATCAGCAATACTATCCAGATTGGGAAAAACGAAGTGCGGCCTTCTTTCAAACGGGATCGTTACACCATTTCATTTATCAGGCAGAAAAATATAATCACTAAAGACAATATTCCATTGCTGCAGATTTTAGATGCCATCCGGTATATTAAAAAAATACCCGACAGCAATCCTGCCACTGCATGTAAACGATTACTGTTCATTATAAAAGGCCTGATAGAAAAAGATAAAAACACTTTGGTGAGGTTAGCATTAAAATACCCTCCAGCTTCACGAGCATTACTAGGGGCAATCCTGGAAGCAATTGGCAATAAATCATTGACTGAGCCTCTTTACAAATCCCTGAATCATTTCACCATTTACAAATTAGATGGAGTAAAGAAAATTTTGCCAGCTGCTGAAAAATGGAACATCAGATGAAACTACATACTGACATAAAATTTTTTAACGAAACGATTCGTGCAGCTTCGAATCATTTAGGTATTAAGGATGAGTTTGTAGAAAAAGATTATTGGATAACGCTGGTGCTTTACCAGCTTTCAAAAAGCAAATTGGCGGAGCAAACCGTTTTCAAAGGCGGCACCTCCTTATCCAAAGCGTATGGTATAATCAACCGTTTTTCGGAAGATATAGACATTTCCATTCTCAACAGCGATACGCAATCGGGTAATGAAATAAAAACCATTATCAGATCGGTTGAAAAAGAAATGACAAAACAGTTGAAAGAGCTATATGTGGAAGGCATAACCAGCAAGGGTTCGCGGTTCCGGAAATCAGTGTTTGAGTATGAGAGTAAAAACAACAACAACAAACTGATCGTGGAAGTAAATTCATTTGCCAATCCGTTTCCGTTTCAAAAAATGACTATCCGCAGTTTTGTATATGATTTTTATGTTGCTACTGGCAATGAAAAATATGTTGAGCAATTCCATCTTCAGCCTTTTGAATTGAATGTGCTGAACAAAGATCAGACACTAATGGAAAAGCTGGTCTCGCTGATTCGATTTTCGTTTGCCGAAAATGCTGTGGCGAGTATCTCCCAGAAAATAAGACACTTTTATGATTTGTATTTTCTGATGAATGACAAAGCCTGTGCCGAATTTATTAAGTCAGGAGAATTTAAAAAGCGGTTCAATGAGATACTGAATCACGACCGGGAATTGTTCGATGAACCTGCAGGATGGCAGAAAAAACAGCTTTCCGACTCGCCATTGGTAAATGATTTTGAAGCTATATGGCCACAGATTAGAAACAAGTACAAAACTGAACTTTCAGCTCTGGCTTTCTCTCCTATCCCTGATGAACTCAATGTGTCGGATGAGTTTAAAAAACTGATTGAATGTTGTAAATAAAGATTTGAATAAAATGATGGCATCACCATGGCCAGGCAAGCTATTAAAGTGTACATTATAGCACTGGCGATCCAAAATACTCGATGCCGTTGTAGGGAATGGCCCCAAAACAAGCGTGTCAGCCGAAAATCCGTAACTTTATAACATGATCAAAGAAGAAAAAAATGTGGATTTTATTACCTCCGGAAGACAGCCTTCTGAAGAGGATTTTATGCGTATCAGTGAGTGGATAAAAAATCAAAAGCAGTTAAAAAATAAAAATCAAAAAAAGGTTGATACCATTCAAAAGGCAAGAGTGATCAGGGAGGATTTAAGTTCAAGTATTAAGGATATGACCCCTGCTCAATTGAAAAAATATGTTGAAAGCAAAAAGACCCTGCACCCGGCGAAAGCCTGGAAAAAACAGACTGCAAGAGCAAAATGAGCACACCAAAACTTAAACCCTTTCCGGAACTGAAAACAGATCAGGAAGCCGAAGACTTTGTTCTCGACGCTGATCTGAGTGAGTATGATTTCAGTGGATTTAAACCAATGAAATTCGAGTTTATCAAAAAGACGAAGTCCGTTTTGAGTTTGCCAAAGGATGACCTGCCTGCTGACTGAAGACTGGCTACTGCCGACTTTCTTTATACCCGCTTTATCCGACAGATCCTGGAAGCTGTGGTGGAACAGGAACTACATTCCCGTGCCAAGAAAGCATAGTACGTTCAATGCTCTATGCCCCTTTGTTGCTCTCTATTCTCTGCCGGAATAACCGTATTTTTATTGTAAGCCAATAAAAGATATGTCCTACAACTATAAGCTTCTTCTTCGAAAAGAACCTGAAGGTGGATACACAGTAATCGTGCCTGCGCTTCCGGGATGCATCACTTACGGTGAAGATGTAGATGATGCAATCAGCATGGCAAAAGAAGCTATTGAACTTTACATCGAAGAGTTAAAGGATCATGGAGAACCTGTTCTAGATGATAGCCATGTGTTGGAGTATAATCTTAATGTGGAGAACCGATGAAACTTTTCTCCAAGTACCTGATTCAATTAATTGAACAGCATGAGGTAATAAATATTTTATAACAAACTGGAATAGATGATAATTAAATCTCATAGATAAATTATACTGTATTCTGTCGTGCTAAAGTGAAGAAATTTATAAACTTGTCAGAGAAAGAAAAATTATACCCTGAAGAATAATCACTTATGAAGACAATTTTACTGCAGTCAATAAGAAAAAATGTAGATAAGCAGTTTATACTAAATCATGGTATTAGGTATTTATATAAGGACTTATTTAATTTTTTGGTTAATTTGAATAATTCACTTTTTACAAATAACCACCAGAGAGTGTTAATTAGTATGCCTCAAGGTTTTTATGCTTATGGCAGTATATTGGCTTCTTACTTAACAAACGCAACATTTTGCTTCATTGCTAAAGACCTTCCATTAGAGAGAAAAGCTCATATTATTAATCAATTTAAGCCGGATGTAATATTGACACAAAACGATGCTAGTATATCCAATTTTAATACTATTCCGATAATAGATTTTGGAGACACTAATTATTTAGTCAATTTGTCAAACCCTTCCGAAACAATATTTTCTTGCTTTGATTCCGAAATAATCTATGTTTATTTTACATCTGGTTCAACCGGATTTCCTAAAGGATGTTGTATTAAGCGAATTTCAGTAGAAAAAATTGTGCTTTGGGCTATAAAAGAATTTGAACTTACAGGCAATGATATTTGGGGGCAATACACTCCCTTGCATTTTGACATGAGTTTAATTGATGTATTTGGTGCAACATGTTTAGGGGCATCTTTGGTTTCATTTTCAACCGTTGCAGATAAACTGAGACCTGGTAATCTAATTCGTGAACATAAAATATCTTTTTTAAATATAGTGCCACAAGTAATAGATATTCTAATAAAAGCTAAACAATTAAATAATGAATATTGTCAATCTTTGTCAACCATAAGGTTTGGTGGTGATAAAGTATATACATGTACTGTAGAAAAATTATTCGATATCTTGCCTAAATTGATTATAATTTCAACATACGGACCCACAGAAACTACTTTTTTTTGCACATTCATGAAAATGAATCAACAAAATTATAAAAATTATTCTACAGACATTTTAACTATAGGTGAACCAATTCCCGGCTGTAAAATTGAATTAGAAAATGTGGATAACGAAATAGGTGAAATAGTTATATCTGGGGAATATATTGGTTTGGGTTATTTAGGATCAGAACAATTTGGGTATAATTCAATTGAAATTGATGGCATAACTCATCGTTTTTATCGAACGGGTGATTATGCAAAAATTATTCAGAATTTCTTGTATTTTTATGGTCGTAAAGATTCCCAAATAAAAATAAATGGTCAAAGATTCAGTCTTTTAGAAATTGAAGTTGCAGCAAAAAAATGCGGTTGTGAAGATTGTGCTGCTATTTATTTCAATAATATGATTGTATGTTTTTATATAGATAGTAATAAATCATTAGGAAATAATAGATTAAATGAATTACTAAAAACATATATTCAGGAAATGTTTTTACCCCAAAAATACATATCAATGGACCAAATGCCTTACAATGCTAATGGAAAAATAGATAGACTTAAATTGCGTAAAATTTTAGAATAGAAATATTGTGAATAATTATGATATATTGAAAGGCCTCATTGCCCTAGAACTTAACTGTCAAATTGCAGATATTACAGATGATTCTGGCTGGAAAAAATCGCTTAATTGGGATAGTTTAGCTCATATTGGAATTATTACAGCTGTAGAAAACCATTTCTCAATTAGTATTGAAGATAGTGAGATTGAGAATATGAAAGATTTTAATAGTATTTTACAATTTATCAATAACAAAACAACAATTATGAATGAGGTTAAAATGGAATATTCGAAAGAAAAATCACTTACATTTAAAAGTTTAGATGGAATAGAACTTCATGGTAAACTAACGCAGCCAACAAATCAAAATATAAAAGGTGGGTTATTATTATTGCATGGATGCCCTGCATACATGGATGAATATGGATTTTATAGCTCACAACCAAACGAATTTATGACTCACGGAGGAATGGCAGAATTTCTATCTGCAAATGGATATGTAACCTTGCGATTTAATTATAGATCTCAATCTAAAGATATGACTCCTGAAAAAATGGGAGATTTATCTATAAGTGGCATGATTGCCGATACCGAAAGTGCATTTCTTATATTAAGAGATTTCTTAAAAGCCGAATTACCAATATACGTTGTTGCAACAAGTTTTTCAGGTGGAATTGCTATTCAATGGATTAATAATTTTGAACGAAATATTAAGCATCTATTTTTAATGTGCCCACTACTAGATATGCGACATACTTTAAGAAGAACACAGGCAGTTGTTAATGTTGGAGAATTTGAAGTATTGTCTCCAGATATTGCATTAGGACTTCAAAAAAATGGTTATGTATTTTCAGGTGATCGGAAAATGAATTATGCTTTTTTCGATGAGCTTTTAACAATGAATATAAAACGAGAATTTTCATTGTTGAAATGTCCTAATAGCATTTTTCACGGAACAATAGACCCATCAGTTCGATATGAAGATTCAAAAGTGTTTGTTGAGAAATATAGTAATGGACTCAGTGCTTTATACACTTATGAAAATGCTAGACATGGTTTTGGCGGTCCAAAAGATGCTGATGGTCATTCAGATATCACAATAAAGTATCGAAATCACCAAGATATTTTCAATAAAATGGTTAAAATAATGGAATAATGATTATTAAAAAGGGACTGAATATATATATATCTCCTGCCACAAAATATATTGACCAAATAGAAATAGGACACTCCTCAATAATTGGAGATTATGATGACTATGTAAATCCTGTTAAAATTGGTAAAAATTTTCGATTAGGCTCATTTTGTAAAATATCGAAAAATGTTACGATTGGAGATGACTGTGTGATTGAAGATAACTGTTTTATTTATCACGATACGAAGATAGGTAACAACGTTAGAATCGTAACAGGAAGTAGAATTTCCGCTAGGTGCCAAATTGGAAATAATGCAATTATTAATGGTAGTATTTCACAGAGGGTAATTATTGAAGAAAATGTTCGATTTTTTGGAAGAATTGCCCATAGCCATTATGACCATACGTTAGATTGGACAACAACTGCGGAACCCTCACCAATTTTTAAAAAAGGCTGTATAATAGGAGTAAATACTTTAATAATAGGAGAGGTTGAGATAGGTGAAAACTCATACGTAGCTGCTGGCGAGGTTGTCAGATGTAATATTCCTCCAGAGTCAGTATATCTTAAAGGACAGATTTTTGAAAAAAGTCATTTTAGAGGTATAATAATATGAAAAATATTGTCGCAAGTAATCCTTTTTATGATTTCTGGTTCAAAGAAACCTCAATTGAAATATATATAGTTTGCCAACGCGTATCAATACCGCCTAATGATGCTTATAAATATTCAAATGATTATGCATATAACGATAATTTAGGAGATAAAGATGCTCTATTTTATGCGTATGCACTTTTATATAGAAATTATCCTACTGCTAATATTCAAATTTACTATGCAGAGGATTTTATGGAAAAAGTCCGTAATTGGGAAAAGAAAAATATTCTAATTATTGGCGGGCCAAACTCAAAAAACCCAGTTTGTCAATTTTTTACTTATGAAGTTTTGCCTAATATTCATAAAAAATTGAAAAAAGGATTGCCAAGGTATATGTTTCCTCCGAAATATCAACATGAACTTAAGCCTAATGAAAATCAGAATTATTGTAAAGAGGTGATATGCAAAGGGTGCCCTAAAATCAAAAGCTGTGAAAGACTTGCACTGTGCATAAAGAATGATACAGATGTAGCTTTAATTTTCCCTGAAGTTGGGGATGAAATAATTGTACCTGAAACTGAAATTAAATTGAACGATAATTTGAATACCGAAATAGTAAAAGACGAGAATAATAAATTAAGGATTTCAGCCTTTGTTAAGAAGGATATTGGAATATTTGCTACTTTCCAAAATCCATTTGATGAGAATCAACATAACCAAATAGTGATGATTAGTGGTGTTTATACTTTTGGAGTTGTAGGTACTTGCCAGGCAATGAGTGCTTCAAGTCGGTTATCAATTAATAACTATAACGATCTTTATTTTGAGTTTATTGATAACAGAACAAGAGATTTTATTGCTTATTTTGAAATAGATATTAATAAACAACGTGAAGTTCGTTATTCAATTTTGGATATGAATAATATAATTTCATTTTCTGAAAAAATTCCAGATAATGAAATAAGTAATGTCTTTATTTCTTATCGGAGAAAAAATGGTAAGGATAGCGCTAATAAAATATTTGATTTACTGGAATCAAACAGAGATAAAAAAATATATCCTTTTATTGACCTAAAATTAAATAACAGTACTTTCACTCCGGGAATAGATTACGTTAAGGATATTCAGGGTAAAATTTCCCAATGTGATATATTTTTGTCTATTATTTCTTCTGATTGCTTTATTACTGATGCAGGAGCAGAGGGAGGATATAAAGCAGAATGGTTTTGGGCAGTTAAAACGGGTCAAGCGATTATCCCGGTTGAATGTGGTGCTAGTTATTATGATGAACTGAATAAAATCAAAGAGGAAATAATTACATTTTTTGGTGAGGATGTTTTCAAAGAACTCTCACGTCTTAATGCTGTGCCTATTAACCAAGACAACATAGTTGAAACCATTGAGCAAAAATTGAAACATCATTATCGATAAATATTTATGGTTTTGCTCTCAATTATAATTCCATGTTTTAATGAAGAAATGTATTTACGGCAGTGTCTTGAAAGCATTTTAAATCAAAATGAACACCTATTTGGTAAAATTGAAATAATAGTGGTAAATGATGGTTCGACTGATAATAGCTGGAATATTTTAGAATTTTATATTAGTCAGTACGCAGGGATAAGATTAATTGACACTGCTCATAATGGATTGGCCACAGCCCGAAATATTGGACTTCTTCATTCTTTGGGAACTTATGTAATGTTTGTTGATAGCGACGATTGGGTAAGTAGTGGTTGTTTACTGGACATTCTAAATATAATTTTAAATGACAAGCCTGATATAGTTATTGGGCTTATTGATGGCATACAAGAAAAGGGTATTACAAAAGAATATACGGACCCGAATATTACTTCTTTTAAATTAAATGAATCTTCACCTAAATTTTTATTAAAAATGCACACCTTCGGTTTAAAAATTGCACCCTCGGTAAAATACATTTTTAGAAAAAGCATTGTTGATGATAATCAATTATTGTTTACCAATGTTTTGCATGAAGACCAACTTTGGTCACCAAAATTGTTATGTTACGCTAAATCCTATAAATTATATCCAAAATATTTTTATAAATATCGATTACATAATGACGGGCTATCAGCAAATAAATCATTAGCTGTTGCCAATGACTACCTTGTAATAGCAAATAGCTTATTTTCAATAGCGGAAAAATTTATAATGGAGAAACAACAATTTCTTTATCAAAGATGTGGATACCTTTTAAATAAAATACATAAATATTCATTAAATTATACCAGTGAAGAGATTAAAACATTAAATGAATTATTAAACCAGAATTATTCTTTGATTTCATTTTGTGATAGTTATTTACACTCTGATAAGAAATAAATATAGATAAAAAAGAAATGAATGATCTTCTAGGTTCAGTTTGACATTATGACAGATGAAACGTATTTAGAATATTAATTGTAGGACAGACGCATTATTGATTCAACGATTCGAACTAAGTTTTGGTAATAAATATGATAAACCAATATTACTCAACTAGCTGTTTGTTTGTCACTTAATATTTTTAAAAAATACTTATCAGCTGGGGCCAGATCATAAGCTTCAATTGATCTTGGTTCCACAAATGCGATAGCATCATGATCCTTTAGCTCAAATGTCGCTTTTTCATATACGCATCCAAAAGCAATTAGTTCAATGAAGAAAGTCTCATATTCATAGATATTTTGTCCAAAATAGTGTATGTTGGAAATTTCCAATCCCAATTCTTCGAGCAGTTCTCGTCTTAAGCAATCGATAAGGTCTTCGTTAGGCTCAACTTTCCCACCAGGGAATTCCCAATATCCCCCAAGACTTTTTTCTGGCTTCCTCTTGGCAATAAGCACTTTGTCGTCCTTCCAAATGATGCCGCACACGACTTTAATGCTTTTCATTGAATCGAAGACGGTGTTTATCTAAGTAAATGTGATTATACGCACTCAGGTTTTTTATAGTTTCAAAGCCAGTTACGCCAACTTTTTTATATGCTTCTGGTTGGATGGAATCGGAAAGAATTATTTTGCCGGAGTTCTCGAAAGTGATCATGTGCCGATCAAAAAGCGCATCATAGGCAGGAGATAGGAGTATTCCGTTGTGGAGATCTAAGCGCTCTTCGTTTGTGGATTCTGTCCAAGGTAAAATATGTGAGGCAATAAGAACCTCAAGTTTTTCAAAACCTGTGACTGCACACTTGTATTCCCAACGATGGAGTATACGCTTACGATAGGCGCCTTGTCCTACCCTAGATGTAACCAATCCTTTTCTTTCAGTTTCGTTAGGTGGTTTGAAGGCAGGTAAATATTGAGGTGGATCTACTTCTTGTACTAAATTCAAACTCTCAGGTTTGATCGGTAGATAAGAACCTTTTCTTTTGAAGAAGAATTTTATTCCGGTTCTTAAAGCACCATTCGAATCCATGGCTTCGAAATAGTCCACGTCAAACACTTCCATTTCTCCCATAAACTTGACTAAGCCCCTCCCTTCAGCTTCAAATAGAAATACTCGCTTCCCATTCTGCTTGTGATCACGTAATGCCAGGTTTCCCCTGACGAACTTCATATCTCCAATCTGACCTTCACCAGTATAAGAAAAGACATCAGGATTGTCCCAGCCATCTTGATAACCATGCTGCTCTCCAGTTTGGCCAGAAAATATAAAGATATAGGGGAAATTTGCGGACGGGGAAATGCCTCCTTGCCAGCCTCCTCCAAATCTGGCATGGATGTCAGATCGCCTGTTGTATAATTGGTTTGGTATGAATGGAAGTTGATTCAATGAATAAATCTTACTTGTCCTTGTCTTGTATAGTGATAATAGTATTTAAAAATATAGATTTTGGACTTTGCATAAGTGGAATGCTAAAGTTATGATAATAGTTCGAGAATTCAATTTTATTTTCTAAGTTGTGTTATTAATAATTATTGTAGAATGAACAAAGGTACCCAAGACTCTCATTTAGATAAATGGCACCTACTAAATGGTATTGAAATACTAGCGTTTATTGCGAAAGCATTTTCAGAACCGTTTCAGGATGAGTTAAGGCACAAAAATCAAAATTCAATTTCATCAAATAAAAGAATATTTATTAGTTTTGCCATAGAAGATGAAATTTATCGATATTATTTAGTAAGACAAGCCAAATTAGATAGATCTCCATTTACATTTATTGATATGTCCGTAGAAAGCCCTTGGACTGAATACAAATGCATAATGAAATGTAAATCTAAAATTAAATTATGTGATGAAATGATTGTGCTTATAAGCAAGAATAAAATAAATGCTAAAGCTGCTATTTGGGAAATAAATTGTGCAAAAGATGAAAAAATACAAAGAATTGGAATGTGCGGTAAGAAAAATTATAAACACGATGTTCTTTCTGAATTGATTTGCATAAAAATTATTGACTGGACATGTAAAAATCTTAAAAATATTTCAAAATAATAATTCATGACTTTATATTCTAGTAGATATTTAAGATCATTATCTTCTAACAGACCCGATTTAATCAAGAAAAGGATCATTGAAGAAGGAAAGCAAATTAAAACTGGCTTTGATATTTTCCTATCTCACAGTTTCTTAGATAAATTGGAAGTTGAAGGCCTATTTCTTGAACTAACCGATTTTGGATTTAAAGTTTACGTTGATTGGATAATCGATCCACATTTAGACCGATCAAATGTTACAAAGGAATCCGCAACTTTGATTAAGTCAAGAATGACATCTTGTAAAGCTTTGTTGCTTGCAATTTCTACGAATGCTTCTACAAGTAAGTGGATGCCATGGGAGCTTGGTTATATGGATGGTAAAACTTCAAAATGTGCCATAATTCCTGTTTCTGCTGAAGCCGTAACGCCAAATTCATATAATGGATTTGAGTATCTCTCTCTTTACCCATTTATTAAAAAGCACCAAACAGTGAATAATGTGGATAAACTTTGGGTAATTGAGACTTCAAATAAGTATGTAGTATTTGATGATTGGATATATTTAAATTCTCAGCCATTCAAACGTGATGTAAAAATCTATTAAAATGAGAAAAGCATTAATTATAGGGATAAACGATTACATATTTGGATCACTAACGGGTTGCATTTCAGATGCTAATAGAATTTGTAATTTCTTATCAAGAGATTTTGATGATTCACCCAATTTTGGCTGTAAAAAACTTATTTCTTCCGACACAACCATTGATATTCCAGAATTAAAACAAAATATAATTGACTTATTTTCATTTGATTGTGAAGTGGCATTATTTTATTTCTCGGGACATGGGTCAGAACCAACTTCTACCAGCAGATCTTGTTTAGTTACTCAAGATGCCAAAACTTATAATGAAGGAGTTGAACTAAATTACTTATTGGATATGGCCAATACATCTAAAGCAAAGGAAGTTGTAATTATACTTGACTGCTGCTTTAGTGGTGCAATTGGTAATGTAAATTTCTTCAATAATATTTCTTCTCTTCGAGAAGGAGTATCCATTTTGGCATCAAGTCATTTTACACAAGTTTCGATGGATACAACAAATGGTGGAGTATTTACTACAATAATATGTGATGCATTAGATGGAGGAGCTGCTGATACAATTGGTTTAGTTACTATTGCGAGTATATATTCATTTGCTGATAAATTATTGGGTGTTTGGGATCAAAGGCCAATATTGAAATCAAATGTTTCGAGAATGATTCCTTTGAGAAAATGTAAACCATTGGTAGCACTTGATACACTTAGAAAGTTACCTATATATTTCAATGATCCAGATGATGAATTTCAACTTGATCCGTCGTTTGAGCCAGAGGCAGAACCCAAAGGACACGATAATGAAAAAATATTTGCGGATTTGCAAAAGTATAACAGGACTGGGTTGCTTAATCCTATTGGAGAAGAGCATATGTATTTTGCTGCCATTAATTCAAAAAGTTGTGGGCTAACACCACTTGGGAAATATTATTGGCAACTTGCAAAAAGAAGTCAGTTATGAAAGTTGGTATTACAGGACATCAAAAATTAACTTCGGAACAAAACCAATGGCTTCGAGAAGAATTGAAATTGGAGTTTAAACTAAACTCATTTGATGAAGCTTATTCTTGTTTAGCAATTGGGACAGATCAAATATTCGCAAAAATGGCTCTGGATAATTATGTTAAATTAGCAGCAATTATTCCTTGTAAAAATTACGAAATTACATTTGATTTCAATGGACTAGAAAATTATAAATCAATTTTAAAAAGAGCAGCAAAAATTATTCATTTAGGATTTGATAATCCATCTGAATTTGCATTTTATGAGGCGGGTAAACTTGTAGTTGAGAATTCAGATATTGTTATAGCTTTATGGAATGAACTTCCATCTAAAGGTCTAGGTGGAACTGGAGACATTGTATTATTTGCTAAATCTATCAAAAAGAGAATTGTGCATTTAAATCCTATTACCAGACTGAAAAAACATATAAATTATGACTAACAAAAGAGTTTTTATTGCGTTCGCAATAGAAGATGAATCGATTAAAAACCTATTCACTGGCCATGCTAAAAATGCAAGAGTGCCTTATGAATTTGTTGATATGTCTATTAAAGAACCATTTGATGAAAAATGGAAAACAAATTGCAGGACCAGAATTAAAGGTTGCGATGGAGCTATTGCCCTCATTTCTAGGCATACTAAATGGGCTTCCGGTGAATTGTGGGAAATTGACTGTGCGAAAGGTGAGAATATTAAACTAATCGGAATATATATTAATGGAGGAAATTACTCTGATAAACCTTTTAACATGAATAATATAGTTTGTAAGGAGTGGGAGTGGGAAAATATCAGAGAGTTTATTGATTCTCTTTAAAAATTGTATTAAAA
>Ga0068851_10000437_pt1 | contig 18605 bp, 15 predicted proteins | sample KBSCornC12_FD_66588 | JGI IMG/M metagenome (GOLD analysis project Ga0068851, IMG submission 66588) | Corn rhizosphere microbial communities from Kellogg Biological Station, Michigan, USA - KBS Corn C1-2 | ecosystem: Host-associated > Plants > Roots > Rhizosphere > Soil ...
GCCGACGCCGAGGACCTGGTGCAGGAGACCTTCGCCCTCGTCCTCGCCAAGCCGCGCGTCATCCGCAACGAAAACGACCTCGGCTACCTCCTCAGCGTCCTGCGCAACACCTTCATCAGCTCGCGCCGCGCCGCCGCCCGGCGCCTGCGGCCCGAGGCGCTCGCCGAGGGGTTCGAGCCGGTCGACCCGAGCCCGGCGACCCGGCCCGACCTCGCCGCCGAGGCGCGCGAGGTGTTCGCGGTGATCGCCGGCCTCGCCGAGCCGTTCCGCGACGCCCTCGTCGCGGTCGACGTGGCGGGGCTGAGCTACGCGGAGGCGGGCGAGCTCCTCGGCGCCAAGGAGGCGACGATCACGTCGAGGCTGTTCCGGGCGCGGGCGCAGGTGGCCCGCGGGATGGAATCGCCCCCCGCGGGCGTCCTAGAAGATTGAGACCGATGACCCACCACGAAGACGACATCCCCCTGAGCGACGAGGAGCGCGAGCTGGCGAAGCGGGGTGAGGCCCTGATCGCCGCCGCGGTTAGCGAGACCGAGGCGCCCCAGTCGCTGCGCGAGTCGATCGAGCGCGAGCGCCAGCGCGCCCAGTCGGCCCCGGCCCCGAGGGTCTCCTTCTGGCGCCGTCACGGGCGTGCGCTGGCCGGCGCCGGCGCCGCGATCGTGGTGCTCGCGGGCGTTGTCCTCGCCCTCCAGGGGGGCTCGGGCTCCGAGGAATCGGCGCCCTCGCTGGCGGCGCTCGAGGCGGCGACGGAACTCAGGGCGACCCAGCCGGCCCCGGCGAGGGCCGGCGGCGACCCGCCCGTCCTGCAGATGCGCGTGGGGCCGATCTCGTTCCCTGACTGGGAGAAGAAATTCGGCTGGGAAGCGGTCGGCAGCCGCGAGGCCGAGGTCTCGGGCCGCACGGTCAAGACCGTCTACTACCGCAACCCCGACGGCGCCCAGCTCGGCTACTCGGTCCTCACCGGCGACCCCCTCCGCGAGCATCCCCCCGGACGCCGCGTCATCCGCGAAGGCAACACCTACCACGTCGCCCAGGCCGGCAAGCACACCCTCGTCACCTGGACCCAGCAGGGTCATACCTGCGCGATCGTGGCCTCCGCGACGGTCCCCCCAGCGCGGCTTCTCGACCTCGCCGCCTCGCGCAACGTCTAATCGCCGTCGCGGCCCTAGGCAGTGAGCGCTGGCTTGCGGGCGCGGATGATTGCCGAGGCGGCCTTCTCGTGAACGCGGTGGGTCACGGTGATCTCGACGTCTTCGAGGCCGGCGGCGATAAGCGCCGCTTCGAACTGGCGGCGGGTCAGCGCCCCGGCGATGCAGCCGGTCCACTGGGCCATCTCGGCGCGGGTCGCGTCGTCCATGTCCTCATCGGCGATTACGTCGGAGATGGCGAAGCGTCCGCCCGGCTTGAGGACCCGTGCCGCCTCGGCCAACACCGCCGGCTTGTCGCCGGAGAGGTTGATCACGCAGTTGGAGATCACCACGTCGACAGTCGCGGCCGGGAGCGGGATCGACTCGATCTCGCCGCGCAGCCACTCGACGTTCTCAAGGCCGGCCTTGCGCTGGTTCTCGCGGGCGAGGGCGAGCATCTCGTCGGTCATGTCGAGCCCGTATGCCTTGCCGCTCGGGCCGACCCGCTTGGCCGAGAGCAGGACGTCGATGCCTCCGCCCGAGCCGAGGTCGAGGACGGTTTCCCCGGCGGCCAGCTCGGCGACGGCGGTTGGGTTGCCGCAGCCGAGCGAGGCCATCGTCGCCGTGTCGGGAAGCTCACCCCGGGCGGCCTCGCCGTAGAGGCCGGCGCCGAACACCTCGGCTTCCTTGTCGCCGAGGACGCCCCCCGGCCCGCAGCAGGACGTGCCCGCGCCAACGCTCGTGGCGGCGGCCGCGTAGCGGCTGCGAACGGCCTCGCGGATCTCCTCTCCGCTCGCCTCACCGGCCGAGCAGCCACAGCTCGAGGACTCCGGCGAGCAGCACTCGTCCTCGCGGAAGGCTCACAGCAATCGGCCTGTTGCTCCTGGGCGCAGCAGTCGGTCAGCTCAGCCATGTGGAGAACTCCTCCAGGGCCTGGGGGATCACGTAGTAGTAGGCCCAAAGGCCCTGGCGCTCGGAAGCGACGATGCCGGCGTCGCGCAGCACCTTGAGGTGGTGGGAGATGGTGGGCTGGGAGAGGTCGAAGAGCGGGACCAGCTCGCAGACGCAGACTTTGCCGGCGTGCTTTCTCAGCACGTCGACCAATTGCAGCCGGATCGGGTCGCCAAGCGCCTTGCCGATCGCCGCCATCCCCTGCGCCTGCTCGCGCTCCACATCGGGGTAGACAACCGGGTCGCAGCACGCCTCGCCCGCAGGGCGCTTGGTCTTCGGGGCGAGCTCCATATCGACGGGCATGTATTTATATTTATCTATTTAACTTACGTTTGTCAATGCAGCGTGAGACCCCTGGCAATGGACTAGGCAGATTCGAACCGCCGACCTCCTGGGTGCGATGCAGGGAGGGAAGTGAGCGCGAAGCCGTTAGAACATGAGCGTTTGCAGCACTTTTCTAATGAGCAAGAGAAGGCTGCAGAAAGTGAAATATGCAGGGATATGAACGGATATGCAGCGATTCAGGCACTTCTGGCGAAAAGTGCCTGAAATTTCGGAGGGCGGTTGGAAACGCCGTCTCGCATTCCCAAAGAAGCTTTTGGTTGCGCCGGAGCTATCCCAAGGAAAACGCCTGAACCTTAGGTTAGTCAAACGCCGTGGAGGCTTCAGGGCTTGGATGACGCAGCGTCGCAGTTTGCCGAGGCATCATCCCTCGTAGCTAGGCTCGCCTGACGATGGCCGATTCGCTGCTTGCTGATACGCCTGCTCTCCGCAAGGCTCGGGGGGCTTTCTTCACTCCTCCAGCGATCGCCGACTACCTCGCGGAGTGGGCCGTTGAGGGGAATCCTTCCGCCACCGTTATGGACCCAACCTGCGGTGAGGCGGTGTTTTTAGAGGCTGCCGGCCGGAGACTTGCTGATCTAGGCACGACGCAAGAGCAACTGCGTGAGCAGATGTTCGGCGTCGATTTGCACAAGCGGTCGGTAGAAGCCTCAGCTGCTCTACTTCGAGCACAGGGCTTAGACGGCTCCTTCACCGTCAGCGACTTTTTCGCGCTTTCCACGCCGAATAAGCTCGACGCCCAGCTCCCGTTCGTGGACGCGATCATCGGCAATCCGCCGTTTGTTCGCTATCAGGAGCACGTTGGCCGAGAGCGCAAGCAAGCGCAGCTAGCTGCTCTGGAGCAAGGTGTGAGGCTTTCGGGGCTCGCCTCGTCATGGGCCGCCCTTGTCGTCCACGCTTGTGGCTTCTTGAGGCCGGAAGGCCGCCTTGCGATGGTCCTTCCGACGGAGCTTCTCTATACGGGCTACGCGGAGCCAGTACGCGCTTGGCTCAAGCGACGCTTTAAGGCGGTGCACCTCGTCACGTTCGAGCGCCTCCAATTCGCCGATGCAACGGAGAAGGTGGTTCTTGTCTTGGCGCGTGGCAGTGGCGGGTGCAACGCGTTCTCCCTCGTGCCAGTTGAGGATGCCGAGGACCTTCGCAGCATTCGGATGTTCGGACCAATGCACCTGAATGTCGCACCACCCGCCCAGGGCAAGTGGACCGATTTGCTGCTCCCAGTGGAGCAGCGACAGGCTTTTGACAGAGTCGTCGAGGAGCATTTTGTTCCGCTGGCCGACTACGGCTCGCCAACCCTAGGGACGGTTACCGGAGCAAACGACTACTTCTGCATTAGTGAGGCTACTCGAATCGAGTACGGCATCGACGTATGTCATCTTCTGAAGATTTGTCCCCCTGGAACCAAGCACTTACGAGGCACCAATTTCAGCAAGCGCGATTGGGAGCGACTGCGTGACGAGGGATTCCTCGTGTGGATGCTTCAGCCTCTCGATGAGCAGCCAGCCTGGCTTGACGAACCGGAAAACGCCGGGCTTGCTGACTATCTGAAGCATGGGCTGAAGATTGGCATCAACAAGGCATACAAGTGTCGCGTGCGCGCGACTTGGTACAAGCCGCCGGCCGTTGCACCACCTGACCTTTTCTTCACGTATATGAGCCACCGCTATCCGAGGCTTATCACCAACACGGCAAAGGCAGGATTCGTCAATTCGATGCATGGCATCACCCTTTCAAGGGAGATGCCAAGCGAGGCAAAGCAAGCGCTGCCATTCTTGATGCTGAGCGCTGCAACGATGCTTGGGGCGGAGATTCACGGCCGTAGCTATGGCGGAGGGATTCTGAAGATGGAGCCGCGTGAGGCAGCTGAATTGCCTGTCCCGCGGCCTGAGGCACTAGTCGAGGCTTGGCGGAGAATTAAGCCGAACCGAGCGAGGCTAGAGCGTCAGCTAGAGCAAGGGCTTTGGACGGGCGTCGCCAAGCATGTGGACGAGGCGCTCTTGGTCGGCGCATGTGGCGTTCCCGCTTGGGAAGTGCAGCGGTTACACGAGGCCGGCCAGGAGTTGCGCCGAACTCGCCTTGGACGGAAAACCACGACGAGGAGCGAATAGTCGGTTATGGCGCTCGGTGAGGGGGAGGCGGGCGCCGCCGAGCGTGCCGCTGAAGTGCAAGCTAGATGGGGGCACCCAGACGAACGGTGGGAGTCACTTATCAGCAAGGTTCAAAACGGCGCTGTTCGAGACTTCAGCGCAGTCATTGACGACTGGCTTTCGTACATGTGGTGTCTCGATCAGTATCGAATTGCAGACGTACCACCCGTAGGTATGGGTGACCCGACCCAGCCCTACAGTCGACGCTTGGATGGAATCTACCGAGGCAAGGGCAACTCGTTCGCCACCCTCCTGTCCCTTTTGCTCGAGAATCGCACCGGCCAAGCTATCCGGAGCCGCTCGGCGATCAAAGGCTATTCGCAGAACCACCAGATCGACCTTGCGTGGCCTGACCGCCGCTCAGCCCCCATCGTTTGCGCTGAGAGCAAGCTAACCGGCGGACCGCCCTATCGGGGGCAGCGGGCGCGTGGAGCGATGGACGACTGGACGAACCGGCGGAAGGAGCTGAAGTTTTCAGCTACCGATCTGAAGCTTTCCCGGCGCGAGCAGACTGAGAGCATCGGACATTGGGATGTCTGGCGTCAGTCAGCGCTACCTAAGGCGTTCCTACTGTGGGGGGCACGTCTGTCGCCCGAGCGCGATAACCCCGATCGGATGGTGAAGGAGGTAGCCGCGATTGTCTCGACCTACCTCGACGGAGCGGGCGTTTGTCCCTGGCAGGAAAACGCATTTAAAACTGGCTATGAGAGAGTGATCTTGCCGAGCATGCCAACCGTCGAGACCATCGATGACGCCTTGTGGCGAATAGAGAGCGAGATCAAGAAGTCGGTGTCCTCTGGGGCCTTGCAGGAGGAACCCGAGCCATCGGCGCCGATGGATCCGGACCAGCTCGCCGACGACGCATCGACCAGCTCCTAGTTAGCATTTATAGGTAGATGGCAATAGTGGGATCACCTCCCGGCGGCCAGGAACAGGCTGGCAAAGTGTCGCCCCTGAGCGGAAGTCCCGCATCGCTTCGAAGCTGACTAACCGGTGTCGCCGCGCTGCTCGAGCGCGCCCCGAACCTCATCGATGATTGGGTGAGGGTCACCGTCGAAGTCGAGCCAGCTCGTGCGGCCTACGAACCGGGCGGGGGCTTTAATTTCAGTGATCTGCTTGAGGGGGCGGTTGTATAGGAGCGTTACCACATCGTCTTTCCGCAGTAGGTAGGCCTCGCTGCCGGGGGTCCGGTGGGTGACGACGAGGTCCATCAGTCGAGGACTCCATCGATTTCGTCGAAGTTCAGGCCCCAGCGGTCTATCAAGCGCCGCAGCTCCCCGGTGGCCCGTTCGCCGTTGCAGAACACCACCTGCCTAATCGCGTTGGGCTCCAGCCGGTCATAGATCTGGACCTCGGCGTATTGATACCCCTCGTCGCAGGCTTGGTGCAACTGGTCGGCGGCGGCCACGTCCTGATCGGGAAAGCGGCAGAGCAACTCGCTGACGTCGGCGAGCGGTTCGGCAACCATGCAAACACAGCCGACCGGAATTCGGTTCCGCGTCGAGGAGCCGATGCTGTCGCCGAGAACGACGGTCGCGCGCCCGCGGAGATCGTCCGCCAGCCGGATGAGGACGTTGCCGTATCCGTTGAGCTCGGTTGCCTCCTCCAAGCTGCCACGCACGTAGCCGTAGCGAGGACGGTTCTCCTCGCCGGCTTCCAGGGGGACGCCCATCATCTCGTGCTCGACGGTTCGTCGCGCCTGGATGTCTTCATATCCGTTGGTGATGCCGGTGGTGTGAAAGGTCAGCCGCTCTCCGTCCTCAAGCCACCGAATCAGGTCCGAAGGCTTCAGTCGTATCCGCAGCTCTTCCCCCGCGAGAAAGGCGGCCAGCTTCTTGCCGACACCTTCACGATAGGCATCCACCTCTTCGTCGGCCCGCGTTGCATACCGGGCGTCTGTTTCCTCGTGAAGCTCGATCACTTCCGCCCGCGCCGCGGCCGGGTTCGTGGGCATCGCCACGTCAGCGCTCCAACCGCTCGCGATCCACCGGGTCGACTAAGTCCTTTAGGCCGGGGTGCTTCTCCAACTGCTCCTCGGAGAGCCAGCCGGTCTCGGCGAACGGCGGCCAGTCGTCGGGGCGGATACGAACCGCGCGCTCGCGCGGGACAACCCCGACCACGTTCAGCTTCTCGTCGATCTCGAGCACTGCCCCCGACGGCTCCAGCGGTGGCAGTTGCGTTCCCGCCCGCTCTTCAATAGCACGGCGGACCGCAGGTCCCGGCAGCGTGTCGCCGGTCAGGTCGCGCACCGCATCGCGGACGCCCGCTCGCCACCAGCGTGGTCCGAGGAAGTCGGCCAGCGGCCCCTGGTACCGGACCTCGTCGAAAGCGGACACCAGGGCTGCCTGCGCGTCGCGGTCATCGACCACTTCTGGAGAGACCCCGCAAGCCATCGCCAGGCGCCTCCCGTCAAGGAGGAAGGTCGGGTAGGGAAGCACGCGCTGTCCAAGCCAGCGCAGGATCGAGAGTCCGTGCGTCGCGTTCCCATATTGGTTGAGGGGCGGTTGGGCAGCATGGACGTCACGTTCGGCAACGTCTGCCCAGCCCTCGCGGTTCAGTCCTAACAACCTGTACAGCGCTGCCGCACGGTCGCTGCCGTCCTTCACCCTCGGCCACTCCTCGTCGAGTGTCCGCAGTGCGGCCGCAAGAGATCGGATCCGGTGTCCGAGGGACGGGAGGCCCTTGATCTCGTCCTTGTCGAACGCCCACTCGACGCTGTTGAAGCGAGCGGCAGCGTGCTCGGTGGCGGCGGGGGTGAAGTCCTTGACCAGATCCGTGAGATTTGCGGAGAGAAGGGCGACCCCGCGGATCCGGTCATCTTCCTTGGGAAGCTGAGATCGAATCACCGCCGCCAGAGCGACCCCGTTGCGCGGCCGCTCGGCGATCAGCTGCTCCTCCGAGCGGCTGTCGGCCTCATCGGCATAGCGCTCTTCGATCCATTTTTCCAGCCGGTAGTCAACGAGAATCAGGTCGGCTTTCTCGACCTCAGCTCGCGACAACTCGTCCGGGTGGATCGAATCCGCGACTACCTCGCCGGCCTTCGCCGTTTCCTCGGCGATCTCCTCGGCGCGCTCCCCCGGTTCGTCGTCGACTATGAGCACGGTGGCGGCGCTCACGGCAGTCGCACCTCCAAAGCGGTTGCGAATCCTTTCCCGGGTTTCGCAAATCGGATCGTGCCGCGATAGTCCTCGATGATCGAGCGCGTGATCGGAAGCCCGAGGCCCATGCCCTGGCCGAGGGTGGGGTCGAGCGAGGTAGTCGTAGTCGAGGCGAATGGCAGGAACCACTGTTCACCTTCTGCCGGGTCGACGCCGACGCCAGTGTTTTCGACGCGCAGCTTTAACCCTTTACCGTCGCGTCCCCCGCGGCACCTGATCCGTCCGCCCTTTCCGGCAGCCTTGACCGCGTTGGTCAGCAGGTTGCCGAAGAGCACGGTCAGCTCCGCCGCGAACATCGGCGTCGTCCGCAGGTCGGGGGGGACCTTGTTCTCGATGACCACCTCGAGCCGGTCCGCGACCGGCTCGAGCAGGCCGATCGCAGATGCCAGCCGCTCGGAGACTTTGAGCCGGCGCCGGCTATCGCGTTTGGAGACCGTCGTCGTGTCGGTGAAGTAACGCGCCTGCGCGTTGATCCGGTCACCTACGTCACGCATCCGGTCGGCAAGGCGTCGCAATTTCGCTTGGTTTGCCTCAGCGTCGTCGGCGAGCCGGTCCAGCGCGCGGGCGATGCTCGAAACCGATCCCGCGAGGCCTTCGGTCTCGTGGATGAAGGCGGCCATCTGGGTCCCGACCGAGGCGAGGACCCGCAGCAGCGAGCGGTCGCTGGCGGCCTGCTCGGCAAGGCCCTCGAGCTCCTCGAGCGACTCGACTAACTGGCTGACATCCTCCCCCAGCGCGCCGGCGCCGAGATCGGTAACGACGGTGCGCAAGGCCCGCGCCTGTCTGGTCGCGTCGCTCATCTCGTCGCGTAGCCGCACCTCGGCGCTGAGGTAAGGCACCGGACCGTCGGCTCCCTCGGCTCTTTCGACACTGCCCTCGGCGACGCCGTAGCCGGCGCGGACCCGAGTGAGGAGGTTGACCGCGACGCGGACAGTTTCCCTGATCGCCTCGACCTCCCGGGAGGGGACGAACCCCTCCCGGTTGACCAGCATTTTCAGCTTGTCGGATCCGGCATGGGTGAGGAGCACGGCGCCGACGTAAGCGTTGTTGGGCAAGCCCTTGAGGCCCTCCCGCTCCCCGGTCGCGGCTGGCAGGCCCGGCACGTCCAAGTCGAGTTTGGGATTGCGTCGAGCATAGTCGCGGTTGAGTTCGAGCCAGTCGTTCCCGGCCTCTCCATATGGCGGCACCCGGAAGCCCTCCATGTAGACGCGGATCCCGGCAATGTTGGCGATGAACTCGCCTTTGCGCCTGGTGCCGCGGAAATTCTCACGCGCGAAGATCCGGGCGGTGAAAGACGGTTGCGTGTTTCCCGCCGAGGGTGGGAACCGAACGGTCACCGCTTCGACATCGACCCCCTTCTCAGCCAGAGGATCAGTCGTTCGTCGCGTCGGCGTGATCCTGATGACCACACGGCGCGGGGTGGAGTCGAGTTCGATCACCCAGTCGGTCGTCTTGGCAACCTCGTCCCAAGCTTCGTAGGCGAGGGCGAAGTCGCCGTCGAGCTTGAGCGAGAACGCCTGCTTCGAGGTCGCGTCGCGGAACGGCAACGCTTTCACTGCCGGCCGCGCGGCGAGGAACTCTTTCGGCAGCCCATTGAGCAGTAATTGCGGAGGTTCGAAGTCCGTCATCTCGGCGATGAACTTCTGGAGTTCTTCCTCATCCCACGCGTGGCGGAGACCGGAGAGGACGATCGCGGTGCCGGTCGGTCGCGCGTGGCGCAGGGTAGAAGGCTCGACTCGGAGGGCGTCTCTGCCGATCTCTGCCAGCGTCTCGTAGCGTTCGATCGCGTCCCAGTCGATCTTGGCTCTCACCTTGCTACGACCGCTGACGGCCTCGTCGCGCTGCTTCGCTGCCGCAATCGACTGGATGTCGAGCCGGTGGGCGAGTTTGTGCGTAGCCAGACGCCCGATCCCCTTTTCGCCGGTAAAGCGGCGACCGAACCGCATCGAGCGGCGATCACCTGCTTCCTTGCCACGGCCGGCGATCGTTAGGTAGCCGACCTCGAACTCGCGACGGGTCATGCCAATGCCGTTGTCGACGACGGTGATCGAACCCGCCTCCCCGTCTTCCAAGCGCTGGCCGATGACGCGAACCGAAGTCGCATCGGCGTCGTAGGAGTTCTTAACCAGCTCTGCCAGGGCAATCGAATCGCGCCCGACCAGCAGCTCTCCGAGCTCCCGGAACAGCTGAGTATCAACGGTAAAGGTGGGTTGCGGCTTCGGCATGGTTGGTTGGCGACGCGCAGAAGACACTACGGCGTGTTCACGACGCGATTCAACCTACGATCAACCCATGACGCCGGACTCTCTTCTTCGTGAATTGCAGGCTCCAGATCAGCTGTCGCTCCGGTTCAACCATCTCGGCTTCGGCTCGGCACTCTCGCCCGATGACGCAGCTCGGCACCAAGCCCGGACCATCGCTAGCGCGACGCTGGCGGATGAGGTTCCTAGGGCGATCCAGGAAAACTTTGAGCGAGCGCGCAAGCTCCATCTCTACGGCGTGCTCGAGTACGAATTCTTCACCGCTGCGGCCGATTACGCCTTGCTGGTGCTAGAGGCCGCCCTGCGGGCCCGGTTCCTCTCGCATTATGAGGGACGGGTGCCGGTCTACTTAGGCGGCCAGCCGACGTTCCTGGAGATAGATGAATTCGACGAGATATTCGTCGTGAAGAAGAAGATGGCGCTGCGGAGGGGAGAGATGAAGAAGCCTTTCCCGAGATATCTGAAAATGCTCCTGAGTTGGGCGCGCACCGAGCGCCTGCTGCCGGGCAGGAGGTCGCAGATAGTCGATCGGGCTCTGGTCAACCTCCGAAACTATGCTGCCCATCCGACGGGGCGCGCGGTGCATGGCCCCCCGGAGTCATCCAGGACGCTTCGCGACGCCGCCGAGTACATCAACTGCCTATGGGGAGTGCGCTCCCGCGAGGCGCGGCTCTTTAGAGCCCCGCTCAACCGCTGGCCGCGGGTCGCGGCGATCGGACCAGACGGATCGAGCGCCGAAATGGAGCTGCACCACGTCCCGGACGTTCCCCTCAACGAGCGATCATGGGCCTATGCTGTCTTTCTCGCGGCACGAGAGGAGAAACTCACCCTCCCGTTCGGTCGCGGCTTCGCTTACCAAGAGGGCTTTGAGGCGACGATGTATCCCTGTCGGCGACTCTGGACGGGAAATTGGAGCGAGCTTTCAGGCAAGGTCAAAAAAGGCGAATTCCTCGGCCTTGAGGATGAGGTCGAGCATCTCGATCGAGTCTTTTTCCTGCGCATAGGCGATAAGGAACCGGATATGGCGCGTGATCTGAAGACTCTCGCTGTCCTGCCGGATATTCCTGAGGGCGCTTGGCTGGCCATCGTCGCCGACACGCCGCAGGAAGCTCTTTGTCATGTGCGTGACCACGAGCCCTCGAAAGGGCCAAGCTGCTCTCATTGCTTCGTGGAAGTTCAAAACCGGTTTGACACGACGGCTGCGGCAGTCGACTTCGCCGCAGGCTGGGCTTAACTCGGCGAACCTAGCTCGGTCGGGCACCGCAAAGCGAGGCGGAATAACTCGGAATCGTCGCTAATCCCTGCGCATCCGGAGGCGGTTCGAAAGCCCTGCAAAAAGTGAAGTTGCCGACGTGCAGGGCATTTCGGCGATGGAGCTAGGCGGATTCGAACCGCCGACCTCCTGGGTGCGATCCAGGCGCTCTGCCAGCTGAGCTATAGCCCCGGGGGGTGCGGGCGGATGGGAAGTTGCTCCCATTGCCTCGCAAGCGACAGGATAACCCCATAGAGTTTGGAAGCCTCCTTCACGGACTGGCCGCATGAGCATCCTCGACGACGCAATCCGAGAGCATCTGGAGCTGAAGCGCGCGCACGGCGCGGATGAGGCCGAGCTGAAAAAGCTCGAGGACGAGGCCTTCGGGCCGCCTGGGCGACCGGAGGAGCCCGATCCCTTCGCCGAGGCGCCGACGCAGTTCATGGCGACCGAGGGCGCTGAGGCGGCGGAAGAGGCCGGTGGACGGCGGATCAACGTCGCCGATCTGCAGGAGCCGCCCCCGCCGAAGTCGGCCGAGCAGGGCGAGGAGCCTCAGGTGGAGAGCGCCGCTGCCGTCGAGCCGGAGGCCGACGCGTCGCCTGCTGCACCCGCCGAGGACCCAGCGCAGGCCGCGCCGCCAGCCGAGGAGGAGCCATCGGCGATGGAGCACGAGATCGTCAGCGAGCCGCCGGAGGGCGAGCGGCACGCGATCGCTGAACAGCCGACCGAACTCTTCGACGTCGAGGCGGAGATGGGCAGCGAGGACGTGCCCCCCACCGAGGCGGCGAGCCCCTCCGACGAGGAGATTGTCGCCGCCGAGCTGAGCGAGCCGAAACTGGCGCCCGCCGAACCGCCGACGGAAATTCACGCCTCCCGCGCCGAGGCCCCCGCCGAGCCCGCAGAGGAGGAGGACGAAGAGGACGAGGAATTCTGGAGTGACCAGCGCCTCTCCGAGGAGCTCGACCAGGCACTCGAGGCGCCACTGACGGACGAGCGTGAGCTTCCGCCTGTGACCGACGAGCACGAGGCCCCGGCCCCCGCCGCTGAGTCTCCCGCCCCCCTCTTCGACGCGGCGGAGAATCCGGAGAGCGAAGAGGACGACGCTCCCCGCCCGGACTACGACCCCGACACCGGCCACGAGGACGTGCTCGAGGACACCCCCGACTTCCTCGAGGACGCTCCGGAGGACGACGAGCTCTGGTTCGAGCAGAAGCCCCCGAAGGACTTCGACTTCGACGACTGAGCAGTGGAGCCAGCCGGATTCGAACCGGCGGCCTCCTGCTTGCAAAGCAGGCGCTCTGCCAACTGAGCTATGGCCCCGTCCCTCGGATTGTAGGGCCGAAGACATCCAAAGTCCGGCATAGGATGCTCGTGTGAGCGGGAGGTCGAAAGCTGTGGTTGCGGCGGCGCTGGCGATGTTGCTCGTGGCGGCCGCCTCGGTCCAGGGGGCGGCGCCGGGCGGTGGTGGGCCCGACACCGTGCTCGTCTCCCGCGCCGGACTGAAAGGCAAGGGCGGGGACGGCAACTCGATCGAACCGTCGATCTCGGCGAACGGGCGCTACGTCGCCTTCGCCTCGCGGGCGAAGAATCTGGTGCCCGGGGTCAAAACGGGCAAGCGCGCGATCTACGTCAAGGACCGTCAGACGGGCGCTGTGACGCTGGCTTCGGTGCCGACCGGCCCGATCGGGGAAATCTACGTTTCGGAAGCCTACGACTCCTCGATCTCCGCCGACGGACGCAAGGTCGCCTTTGCCTCCTCCGACAAAAGCCTGAGCCCCGACGCCAACGGCGAATCGCAGGTCTACGTTCGGGACCTGGACACGAACACGACGACCCTCGTCTCCCGCGCCCCTGGGCCGAGCGGAGCCGCCGCCGACGGCTGGTCGACCGAACCCTCGATCTCCGCCGACGGACGCAAGGTCGCCTTCTCCTCCTCCGCCCATAACCTCGCCGCCGGCCTGCCGGCCACGAGCCAGAACGTCTTCGTCCGCGACCTCGACAGCGGCACCACCGAGCTCATCTCCCGCGCCAGCGGCGCCGAAGGCGCGCCCGGCGACTTCTCGACCGAACCGTCGATCTCCGCCGACGGCCGCTACGTCGCCTTCTCCTCGCGCTCCCCGCTGGGGACCGACGACGTCGACCTCGAACACTTCCCCGAAGACGTCTTCGTCCGCGACCGCGCGGCGCAGACGACCACCCTCGTCTCGCGGGCAAGCGGCGCGACCGGCAAACCGGGCGAAGTCGAGTCCTCCGAACCCTCGATCTCCGCCGACGGCGACCACGTCGCCTTCTCTTCCGACGCGCCGCTCACGGGCAAACGCAGCCTCGACCCCAACGTCTTCGTCCGCGACGTCACCGCCGGCACGACCAAGCTGGTCTCGGTCGGCGAAGACCGCGCCGAGGGGTCATTCCGCCGCCGCCCGGCCGTCTCCGGCGACGGCCGCTACGTCGCCTTCCAGAGCGGCGGCGACAAACTCAGCCCGGTCGATGCCGAGGGCCGGGTCGACGTCTTCGTCCGCGACATGCAGAAGGGGCTGACCGTCACCGTCTCCCGCTCCTCCGGCAACCTCGGGCTGCCGGGCGACGGCCCTTCGTTCGATCCCGCGATTACGCCCGACGGGTCGGTGGTCGTCTTCGACTCCCGCGCCACCAACTTCAGCGCCGCCGACGAGGATCGCCTCTCCGACGTCTTCCTGCGCCGGCCGGTTTACGCCCCCGAGCCGCAGCTGCCGGAATGCCACGGTCGCGCCGCGACGCTGGTCGGCACCGGCGGCGCCGACGTGCTCAAGGGGACGAAACGCAAGGACGTCGTCCTCGCGCTGGGCGGCGGCGATCGCATCAAGACCTACTCCGACGGCGACATCATCTGCGCCGGCGCCGGGGCGGACGTCGTCGACGCCGGCGACAACGGCGAAACCGGCGGCTCGGACCTCGTCCTCGGCGGCCCCGGCAACGACAAGATCACCCTCGGGCGGGAGCTCGGCACCGCCAAAGGCGAAGCCGGCAACGACCTGCTGATCGGCAGCAGAGGCGGCGACAGCCTCTACGGCGGCGCCGGCGACGACGTGCTCCGCGGCGGCCCCAACCCCTACTACAACAGCGACTTCCTCTCCGGCGGCCCCGGTAACGACAAGCTCTATGGCGGCCCCGGGCCGAACGAGCTCAACGGCGGCCCCGGCCGCGACGTCGAAGTCGGCCAGCGCGAATAACCCCTCACCTGGTTCAGCCGGCGAGCAGGCTCTCGGCCCGCTTGCCCTCGGGCAAATTCTGGTCGGCGTGGTAGCTGGAGCGGACCAGGGGTCCCGCGGCGACCGACTCGAAGCCGAGGTCGTAGGCAGCCTTCTCCAGCGCCGCGAACTCGTCGGGGTGCCAGTAGCGGACCACCGGGAGGTGGTTCTCGGTCGGGCGCAGGTACTGGCCGACGGTGAGGACCTGGACGCTGTGCTCGCGGAGGAGGCCGAAGGTCTCGACCATCTCCTCGAAGGACTCGCCGAGGCCGACCATCAGGCCTGACTTGGTGACGACCTCCTCTCCGCCCATCTCCTTCGCCATCTTCAGGACGCGCGCGGAGCGCAGGAACTGGGAGCCGCGCCGGGCGACCGGGTAGAGGCGCGGCACCGTCTCGACGTTGTGGTTGAAGACGTCGGGCCGCTCGTGGACCACCTTCGCCAGCGGCATCTCCTGGCCGCGGAAGTCGGGGGTGAGGATCTCGACCTTGCACTCCGGCGCCAGCATCCGGATCGAGCGGATGACGCCGACGAAGGCGGCCGCCCCGTAGTCGGGCAGGTCGTCGCGGTCGACCGAGGTGACGACGGCGTGGCGCAGCCCCATCGCCTTCACCTGGTTGGCGACGCGCAGCGGCTCCAGCGGGTCGTTCCAGGTCGGCTTGCCGGTCTGCACGTTGCAGAAGCCGCACCGCCGCGTGCACACGTCGCCCAGGATCATGAACGTCGCGGTGCCGCGCTCCCAGCACTCGCCGACGTTCGGGCAGTTGGCCTCCTCGCAGACGGTGTGGAGGTTGTCGGAGCCGATCTTCTCCTTCAGCCGCCGGTAGTTCGGCCCGCCTGGCGCCGGCACCTTCAACCACGGCGGCTTGCGGGCGCGGCGGAAGGGGACGGTCCCCTCGGCCTCGGCGGCGGTCCCCCCCGGCTTGGCGCGGGAGCGGGTGACGTGGATGCGCTCGGCGGTCTCGCTCATCGACTTACTTGAGCGTAGCGAGGGCGGCCGGGGCGCCTTTGTCAACCACTGGTTTGCAAAAGCGCCCCGTGCTCGACAGCAACCGGTTCGCGATCGAAGACGCGAGCGTAGGCGGCGACCAGGGTGTCGGCGAAGGCGCCCAGGTCCTGCTCGGCCCCGAGCTCGCGGGAGAGCGAGGTCATCGCCACCCCCTCGATCCCGCACGGCACGATCCACTCGAACGGCTGCAGGTCGTTGTTGACGTTGATCGCCAGGCCGTGGGTGGTGACGCCCCGGCTGACGTGCAACCCGATCGAGCCGATCTTCCGCGCTTCCCCAACTGCCGACGGGCCGATTTCCGCTTGTATGGAGCGGTTTTCGTCCCGTCGGCGGGGGACCCAGACGCCGGTTAGGCCCTCGATCGTTTCTGCCGGGACGCCGGCCTCGCCGAGCGCCTCGATCATCACCCGCTCCAGGCCGCGCACATATATATGGACGTCGTCGCCGTAGGCGCCGAGGTCGACAATCGGGTAGGCGACCAGCTGGCCAGGGCCGTGGTAGGTGACAAGGCCGCCGCGGTCGGTGTCGCGCACCTCGATCCCCTGCGCCTCGTACCACTCAGCCCCCATCGGCAGCTCCTCCGGCTGGGAGCGCCGGCCGCGCGTGTAGACGGGCGGGTGTTCGATCAGCAGCAGCACGTCGGGGATCTCGTCCCGCTGGCGCCGCGCCGCGAGCTGGCGCTGCAGTTCTCGCGCCTCTTCATAAGGGACGATGCCGCAGCGGACGACGAGGATCTCACCGGCCATTTACGAATCGTTGCAGGAGGCCGCCGTATCCTTTGGCCGCCCCCCTCCCCATGGTCCATTCCAAGCCCCTGCGATTCGAATGGCTCCCGGCCGTGGCGCTCAGCTCGTTGCTGGCGCTGGCGATGCTGATCTGGAGTCCCCCCGTCGGCGACCTCGCCGCGCAGGTCTTCCGTGCCGAGCTCTTCCAGCACGCCGGCCTGGCGATCTGGAACGGCAGCTGGTACGGCGGCCACTACACCCTCACCTACAGCCTCCTCTTCCCGCCGCTGGCGGCGCTGCTCGGGCCGCAGCTGGTCGGGACCCTCGCCGTCGTCGCCTCCTCCTACCTCTTCGACCGCCTCGTCCGCGACCGCTGGGGGGTCGAGGCGCGCTGGGCGACGCTCTGGTTCGCGGTCGGCGTCGTCACCCTGCTCGCCGACGGCCAGCTCACCTTCGCCCTCGGCGTCGCGTTTGGCCTGGCAGCGCTGCGCTGCCTGCAGCTCGGCCGCGGGCCACTGGCGATCCTCGCCGCCGCGGCCTGCCCGCTGGCGAGCCCGGTCGCCGGCGCCTTCCTGGCGGGCGTGCTGATCGCCGGCGCGGTCGACCTCCGCCGCCGCCCGAGCGGCCTCGCCTTGTGGGCGGGAGCGCTGGCCCTTGTCCTCACGGTCGCCCCCAACCTCGCCTTCCCCGAAGGCGGCCAGTTCCCCTTCGTCTTCTCTTCCTACATTGCGATCCCCGCCTGGTGCCTGGGAGCGCTGGTCCTCACCCAAAGCGTCCGCGCCGAGGAGCGCCAGCTGCGCCAGGTGATCGTCGGCTACATGCTCGCCGCGACCCTGATCTGGCTCACACCGAACGCGATGGGCGGCAACGCGGTCCGCCTCGGCGCCCTCTTCGGCGGCCCGGTCCTGGCGGCGGTCCTGCTCTCGCGGCGCCCACGCCCCACGGTTCCGCTCTGGGTCTTCGGCCCGGTGCTGGTGCTCGCGATCGCCGGCAGTCTCTACTGGCAGCTGACCGCCAGCGTCGCCCAGATCGCCCGCTCGGTCGGCGACCCCTCGACCACCAAGGCCTATTTCCACCCGGCGGCGCAGTGGCTGCGCGCGCACGACGCGCAGGGGATGCGGATCGAGGTGCCGCCGACCGCCAACCACTGGGAGTCGGCCTATCTGGCGCCGAAGTTCGAGCTCGCCCGCGGCTGGCTGCGCCAGCTCGACACCACCCGCGACGACCTCTTCTACGACGACGGCCCGCTGACGGAGGCCGGCTACGGCACCTGGCTGCGCGCGAACGCGATCTCCTACGTCGCCCTCCCGGACGCGCCGCTCGACTACTCCTCGCAGGAAGAGCAGCGTCTGATCCTCAGCGATCCGTCCTACCTGACCCTGCGCTTCCGCTCCCAGCACTGGCGCATATATGAAGTGCGCGACCCAAAGCCACTCGTCGCCCCGCTCGGCGCCGCGGCGGCGGAGACCCTCTGGTTCGGCCGCCAGGGCTTCGCCCTCGACGTCAAGCGCCCTGGCGAGTTCCTCGTCCGTGTCAACTTCACCCCCTACTGGTCGATCTCCCACGGCACCGGCTGCATCCTCCGCCGCGGCGACTGGACCGTCGCCCGCGCCTCCCATCCCGGCATCTTCCGCGTCGCCGCCGACTTCTCCGTTGGCCGCGCCTGGAACGCGGTGACGGGAGCTAGGAAGACTTGTTGAGAGTGGCAAGTGCCGCGCTCACCACGTGCTCCTCGTGGGGGATCGCCGCCTGCTCTAGGCGTTTCGAGTACGGCATGTGGACGTCGGCGCCGGTGACGCGTTGGACGGGGGCGTCGAGGTAGTCGAAGGCCTGCTCGGTGATCAGGGTCGCGATGTTGGCGCCGACGCCGCCGTGGGGCCAGCCCTCCTCGACGATCACGGCGCGGTTGGTCTTGCGGACCGAGGCGAGGATCGTGTCGAGGTCGAGCGGGCGCAGGGTGCGCGGGTCGATCACCTCGGCCTCGACGCCGTGCTCGTCGGCGAGCTGCGTCGCCGCCCGCTCGGCCACCTGGGCCATTTTCAGCACGCCGATGATCGTCACGTCGGTGCCCTCGCGCCGCACCGCGGCTTCGCCGAAGCGCAGCGGCTCGCCATCGCCGTCGGGCACCTCGCCGCGCGCGCCGTAGAGGCTCTCGTGCTCGATGAAGATGACCGGGTTGGGGTCGCGGATCGCCGCCTTTAGCAGCGCCTTGCCGTCGGCCGGGGTCGAGGGGCAGGCGACCAGAAGGCCCGGCACCTGCAGGAAGAGGGCCTCGAAGCTGTGCGAGTGGGTGGGGCCGAGCTGATGGCCGCCGCCGCCCGGCATCCGGATCACCAGCGGCACCCTCGCCTGGCCGTTGAACATGTAGGGGATCGCGGCGGCGTGGTTGACGATCTGGTCCAGCGCCAG
>Ga0068851_10000438_pt1 | contig 18578 bp, 17 predicted proteins | sample KBSCornC12_FD_66588 | JGI IMG/M metagenome (GOLD analysis project Ga0068851, IMG submission 66588) | Corn rhizosphere microbial communities from Kellogg Biological Station, Michigan, USA - KBS Corn C1-2 | ecosystem: Host-associated > Plants > Roots > Rhizosphere > Soil ...
GAGACGACCAGGAACTTGAGGATCGGGTCGGTGCGCAGCTTGTGCCACGCCCCCGACAGGGTCATGATCCCGTTGATCATGCCGCCCCAGGAGGGCGCCAGCAGGATCAGCGAGAAGAGCATCCCGAGCGACTGCGTCCAGTCGGGCAGCGCGGTGTAGTGCAGGTGGTGCGGGCCCGCCCACATGTACGTGAAGATCAGGGCCCAGAAATGCACCACCGAGAGGCGGTACGAATAGACCGGGCGGCCGGCCTGCTTCGGGATGAAGTAGTACATCATTCCCAGGAAGCCCGCGGTGAGGAAGAAGCCCACCGCGTTGTGCCCGTACCACCATTGCACCATCGCGTCCTGCACGCCGGCATAGGCCGAATAGGACTTCCACAGGCTCACCGGCACCGCGGCGCTGTTCACGATGTGCAGCAGGGCCACGGTGAGGATGAACCCGCCGAAGAACCAGTTGGCGACGTAGATGTGCGCGACCTTGCGCCGGGCGAGGGTGCCGAAGAACACGATCGCGTAGGAAACCCAGACCACGGCGATCAGGATGTCGATCGGCCACTCGAGCTCGGCGTATTCCTTGCCCGACGTATAGCCCAGGGGGAGCGTGATGGCCGCCGCGACGATCACGGCCTGCCAGCCCCAGAAGGTGAACGCGGCCAGCCGGTCGGAAAAGATGCGGACCTGGCAGGTCCGCTGCACCACGTAGTACGAGGTGGCGAAGAGCGCGCAGCCGCCGAAGGCGAAGATCACCGCGTTGGTGTGGAGCGGACGCAGCCTCCCGTAGGTGAGCCACGGAATGTCGAAATTGAGCTGCGGGAAGAGTAGCTGCGCCGCGATCACGACCCCGACCAGCATCCCCACCACGCCCCAGACGACGGCTGCGAGGGCGAATTGCCGCACGACCCTGTAGTTGTACATCCCCTGCGCTGCCATGAGCGTCCCTCGCGTTTCGCGACAGGGAAATGCTAAGGAAGGGGCCCCGGGCCCCTTTGATCGGGGTCAATCCGGCAGGCCGGGCGGGACGCCGCTAGGAATATTCCTACCGCGAAGGGAGCCTCCGGCCCCCGCCGCTCGTTGGCATGGTCCTATATCGTCGCCCCGGGGTGACAGGACATGCTGGAACCATGCAAACACGAACGGTGGAGACGGGCATGGGCAACGACTTTCCCTTCATCCCGGGATTCCTCCCGGCCCTCGAGCGGTCGCCCGAGGCGCAGGAGGCGCGGATGCGTCTCGACCGCACCATCCGCAACGGCACCCTCGGCACGCGCGCCCGCGCGATGATCGCGCTGGCCGTCGCGCACCAGAGCGGCTTCGACTACTGCATCTGGGCCCAGGCCAACATCGCCCGCGGCGTGGGCCTCACCGGCGAGGAAATGATGCTCGCGAGCGTCGGCACGGCCCTCGACCGCCGCGAAGGCGCGATCGTGCGCCTCGCCCGCGAGATCGCACGCTCGGGCACGTTCTCGGAGCAGGAAGTGCGCAAGCTGCCCCAGGATCCGATCCTCACCCGCGCCGAGATGCTCGAGGTGGTCGCCAACGTGGCCGCCGCGGTCATCGACAACTACATCATCCAGAGCGTCGCACCGGATAACGCCCGCGCCACCCACGCACGGCGCGTCTAGGGCACCAGCACCGCGGCGCCCTGCAGGCGCCCGGCGCGCAAGTCCGCAAGCGCATCGTCGGCTTTCCCCAGGGGGTAGGCCACGGTGCGCGTTTCCAATTGCATGGACGCGGCAAGCCGCAGGAAATCCGCTGCGCGGGCTCCGGAACCGGGACCTCCCAGCCGCAGCGGCTCGCCTGGCCGGTACAGCCGTGCCGCCCTCAAGGCCTGCGCCACGCCTCCAGGGATTGGGCACCGCGCGCGGCCCCGACCGCGTCGTCCAGCGCGCTGCCGCAAACCTTCAGCAGGTCGTCCAGCGAGATCACCCCGACCAGGTCGGCCTCGTCGTCGATCACGGGCATGCGGCGCACCGCGCGCTGCCGCATCAGCTTGAGAGTCGCGAGCACGTCGTCGTCCTGGTGGGCGGTGACGAGCGAGACGCTCATGATGTCGCCCACCGTCACCGCGCGCGGGTCCATGTCGCTCGCGATGACCTCGACCACCATGTCGCGATCGGTGACGAGGCCCACGGGCTTGCGCCCGTGCGCACCATCGACCACGACCACGCAGCCCACGTGGTTCTCGCGCATGCGGCGCGCCGCCTCCGTGAGCGTGGTGTCGTGGCCGGCGGTGACGACGGGGCGGCTGCAGGCCTCTGCGATTCTCATGTGTCTCTCCCTGTGGGCGGATCAGTGGTGGAGTGCAGCGGCGGGCCGCGCCGTTTCGGTGGACCATGCACCCTCGAACGCGTCGAGGAAGCGCTGCAGGTCGCCACGGCCGACCCGCTCGATGCCTGCGGCCTCCCCGCGTCCGCCGCCCGTCGGGAACCGGCGGCAGAAATCCACCGCGGCGGGCTTGCGTCCCCGCGGCGAGCGCACGCTGGCGCCGTACTCGCCGGCGCTCAGCGGGATCACGACCATGTGCGCACGCTGCGGCTCGGCGAGGATGAGCCGGTTGGCGAGCTCGCCGCTCACGCGCCGGCTCCAGGGCGCATCCGGCAGCAGGTAGACGTCGCAGTTCGGGTTCCGGCGCAACGCCGGCACGGCGAAGGCGTTCTCGAGGTCCACGCGCCGTTGGCGCGCGAGGCCCTGCAGGATGGGCTCGCGGGCGACCAGCTCGAAGGGATCGGCATACGCGTGCACCAGCCGGTACGCCGCGGCCGGCGGGATGGCCACGTCGCCATCGCTCACGCCGTACGCGTTGTAGTTGAGCGTGTGGCCGAGGTTGCGCAGCACGTCGAGCGCGCAGGCGTCCAGGCCGATCGAGGTCCCGAGGCGCGCGGCGAGCGCGTCGAGCTGGTCGCCGAAGGCGCCCACCACGGCCCAGGCGCGAAAGCGTCCGCCCAGGTGGCGGTCCACCAGCGCGCTCGTGCACCAGCCGCCCGCGGTGTCGATGACCGGCTCCAGGTCGTCGCTCGCCGGAATCTCGCCGGCGTAGTGGTGGTCGAAATAGCGCACGTGCACGCCCCTGCCGAGCAGCGACTCGAGGCCCGCGCGGTTGCGGTCGAGCGAGAGGTCCAGCACCGTCACCACGTCGCCCTCGCGGGCGCGCACGCGCTCCAGCAGCGCGATCTCGTGCTTGAGGCCGGTGACGAGGATCGAGTCGAGGGGGTCGGCAAGGCGCAGCTGGTGCAGCGCGCAGATGCCGTCGGCATCGCCGTTGAACACATCGAAGTAGCGCACGCTCATGGCACTTTCACTCGTAGGCGGCGGGCGAGCGACTCCACGGTCGCCTGCCATTCGCCGGGATGGGAAGTATCGACGCGCGCCGAATGCAGCCGTTCCCCGGGAGCGAGCGGCTCGATGTGCGCGAGCTGCGACTCGAGCACGTCGATTCCCGCATCGGAAGCGTCGGGATTGTCGCGTGCGCGAAGCGATGCGCGCGCACGCAGGATGTCGGGCGGGCAGGCGCATTCGACGATCGCCACGGCAGCCTCGGCTGCCCGGGCGAGCGCGATGAACTCGTCACGCTGCGCGCGCCGCAGGAACGTCGCGTCGACGATGGCGGGATGCCCCGCCTGGATGCATGCCGCGGCGAGGCGCGCCACGTGCGCGTAGACCGCCGCGATCTCGCCGGCGTCGTAGGCGCCCTCGCCGGGACGCGCGCACAGCCGTTCCCACGCCGCGAGGCCCCGCAGCCGCTTGCGCTCGACGTCGGTGCGAATGCGCACCGCGCCCAGCGCCTCGAGCAGCCGCTGCGAAACCATCGTCTTGCCCGAGCAGGACACGCCGTGCATCAGCACCAGCAGCCGCGGCGGGCGGCGCGCGAGGCGGCGCGCGAGCTGCAGGTAGGCGAGGCATTCCGCGCGCGGGCTGGCGATGCCCCGGCCGCGGCCCGGAGGCTGCTGCGCGCGGATGGCGGCGACCTTGGCGCGGACCAGCGCGCGATAGACCATGTAGTAGCGCAGCACCGCGAGGCCGCCGTAATCGCCGCTTTCCGCGAGGTAGCGGTCGACGAAGCGCGCGGCGAGCCGCGGCAGCTCGTGCTCGAGCAGGTCCATCGCGGTGAACGCGACGTCGTTCATCACGTCCGTCCAGCGCAGGCGCTCGCTGAACTCGAGCGCGTCGAAGAAGAGGGGCCCGCCTTCGTGCATCACGATGTTGCCGAGATGCAGGTCGCCGTGGCATTCGCGCACGAAGCCATCGAGCTTGCGGCGGGCGAATACGGCATGCAGGAGCTGGTGCCGGGTGCGTGCCCATGCCTGCAGCTCGGCGACGGCTTCGCGCACCGGCGCGGTCGCGTCGAGCGCGGCGATGTCGCCGAAATTCTCCAGCATCGCCGTGATGACCGCCTGCGGCGATCCGAACGCGCAACCCGCGGCGGCATGCGGGAGCTGCGCATGGAACCGCGCCATGGAGACGGCGATCGCATCGGCTTGCGCATTGCCGATGACACCCTCGAGCGCCCGTTGCGCGAGCACGTCGCCCTGCGGGAAACGGCGCATGCGCACGGCATACTCGACCGCGGGCCCGCTGCCGCCGATCCTCACGCGCGGCGGCTTGCCCGTGATGGGCACCACGCCGAGGTAGAGGCCGGGGGCGGTGCGGCGGTTCAGCCGCACCTCCTCCTCGCAATAGAAGCGGCGCGATGCGAGTGAGCTGAAGTCGAGGAAGCCGAGGCGCACCGGCTTCTTCACCTTGTAGGCGAAATCGCCCGCGAGCAGGACCCAGGAGATGTGCGTCTCGAGCACTTCGACGGCACCCGCGGGATGCGGGTAGCACGCGGGCTCCTTCAGCGCGGCGATCAGATCGGCGGCGGACCGCACCGGGGACGGGGGCGGAGGCACTCGTGCATGCAACATCACGGGCATCGACTTCTCCTGTTCGATCCCACCCTATGCCGCACCGGACAAGGCGAAATTGACCTCGATCAACGGCGGCACCGGGATGCGGCCGACAATGGGTCATCACACGTGGAGGCTTCCATGAACGTCGAGCCGCGTCCACGGTCGCTGCGCCGCTCGCACCGGCATGACCTGCACTCGCAGGCAACCCCGACCGCCCTGTCGTTTGCCCATCCGGTGGTCTGCCCCGAATGCGGTGCTGCGTATCGCGAGGGACGCTGGTGCTGGGACGAGCCCGCACCCGGATCGTCGCGGCTGAAATGCCCTGCGTGCCGCCGTATCGAGGCGAACATTCCCGCGGGCGAGGTGTTGTTGTCCGGCGACTTCGTCGCGCACCACCGGGCGCAGGTGATCGCGCTGGCGCGCGCGCACGCCGCGCGCATCGCGGGCGATCACCCGATGCAGCGCATCATCGAGGTGATCGAGGATGACGCGGTGGTCGCGATCACCACCACCGACGGCCGGCTCGCGCGCGGCATCGGCGTGGCACTCCAGCAAACCTGCAAGGGCGATCTCGACGTCGTGTTCGAGTCGAACGCCAACTTCGTGCGCGCCGCGTGGCACCGCTGATCGCGTAAGGGCTAGACCTCCACGCTGTCCAGGTACTCGGGCACCTCGGATGCCCAGCCCAGGCGCTCGCGCAAAGTGCGGCGCAGGCCGTCCGCCGCACGCGGCTCGCCGTGCGTGAGGAAGACGCGCTGCGGCGAGCGCACGAAATGGCGCACCCACTCGAGGATCTCCTCGCGGTCCGCGTGCGCCGACATCGTCTCGATGTTGTGCACCTGTGCCCGCACCGGCAGGTACTCGCCCTCGATCTTCACCTGTCCGGCGCCATGGACCAGCGCATCGCCGCGGGTGCCGCCCGCCTGGAAGCCGGTGAACACGATCGCGTGGCGCGAATCGGGCGCGAAGCGCCGCAGGTGGTGCAGGATGCGCCCGCCCGTGGCCATGCCGCTGCCGGCGATGATCACCATCGGCCACGAGGACCCGTCCAGCGCGAGCGACTCCGCGGCCGTCTGCACGTGGCGCGCGACGTGGCGCAGGCGCTCGCACTGCTCGTGCGAAAGGCGGTGCAGGTTGGCATGGCGCAGGTAGATCGCGGTCACGTCGCTCGCCATGGGGCTGTCCACGTAGATGGGCAGCTGCCGCGGGATGCGGCCCGCGGCCTTGAGCCGGTCGAGGTGCAGCAGCAGCGCCTGCGCGCGCCCGAGCGCGAACGACGGCACCAGCGTGGTCCCGCCGCGTGCCGCCGTCGCCGAGATGATCCGCCCGAGCACGCTCTCCGCGTCCTCGCCGGCGTGGAGCCGGTCTCCGTAAGTGGATTCGAGCACCAGCGTGTCCGCCTCGTCCGGCCGCGCCGGCGGGCGCATGATGGGATCGTGGGCGCGCCCGAGGTCGCCCGAGAAGAGCAGCGTGCGCCGGCCCGCGGAAAGCAGCACCATGGAGGATCCGAGGATGTGCCCGGCGGGAAGGAGCGTCGCGGTCAGGCCGTGGCCGACCGTGAAGTCGCTCTGGAAGTCCACGGGCGCGAAGAGCGCCAGGGCGCGGTCCACGTCCGCGCGGGTGTAGAGCGGCAGTGCGGGCGAATGGCGCGCATAGCCGTAGCGGTTGGCGTGCCCGGCCTGCTCTTCCTGCAGGTGGGCACTGTCGGGCAGCAGCACGCGGCACAGGTCGTAGGTCGCCTCGCTGCAGCGCACCAGCCCCGAGAAGCCGCGCTTCACGAGCAATGGGAGGTAGCCGCAGTGATCGATGTGCGCATGCGTGAGGACCACGGTGCCGATGCCGCCGGGGTCGAGGGGCGGCGGCGCCCAGTTGCGCAGGCGAAGCTGCTTGTAGCCCTGGAACAGCCCGCAGTCGACCAGCACGCTGGCGTCCTCGTGCGTGACCAGGTACTTCGAGCCGGTGACGGTGCCGGTGGCACCGAGGAACTGGAGCTTCACCGGGTCATCATCCGTTCCCGGTGCCTCCCGCAGGTTGATGCCCATCAACGCGGCCGATGCGCGTGGAAGTAGCGTAAGACATGGCGTCCGTCGACGTTTGGAGCCGCTGCGCGAACCTCGTGCAGCTCTGGTGGACACGTCACGGCGGCGTTCCCGCCGCGGACCTGGCAGCGCATCGCCTTGCGTCGCTGGTGCGCTTCGCGCGCGAACGCTCGCCGTACTACCGCCGCCTCTACGCGGGCCTGCCGCGCGAGCTGGTCGCGCTCACGGCGCTTCCCGTGACGCACAAGACAGCGCTCATGGAGCACTTCGACGACTGGGTCACGGACCGGCGCATCACCCGCGCCGCGGTCGAGCGCTTCATGGAGACGCGCCAGCCGGGCGAGCGCCTGCCGGGCAACTACGTGGCGTGGCAGAGCTCCGGCAGCAGCGGCACGCCGGGCCTGTTCGTGCAGGATCGCCATGCGCTCGCGGTCTACGACGCGCTGGTCGCGCAGCAGTTCGGCGAGTCGTGGTGGGGCCCTGCGGCAGCGGCACTGGCGGCGGCCGGCGGACGCGCCGCGCTCGTGGCGCCCACGCACGGGCATTTCGCGAGCGTCGTCTCGTGGGAGCAATCGCGGCGCGCGCAGGGCGTGCAACGCGCGCGCTCGTTCTCGGTGATGGAGCCGCTGCCCCGCCTCGTGGCCGCGCTGCAGGAGTGGCGGCCCGCGTTCCTCGCGAGCTACCCGTCGGTGCTGGCGCTGCTCGCGAACGAGCGGCTCGCGGGGCGGCTGCGCATCCGCCCGGCGGCGCTCTGGTCGGGCGGCGAGTTCCTGGCCCCCAATGTGCGCGAGCACATCGAGCATGCGTTCGAAGCCCCGCTGCTGAACGAATACGGCGCTTCGGAATGCCTCAGCATCGCCGGGAGCTGCAGCGCCGGCGCCCTCCACCTGCATGCCGACTGGTCGCTGCTGGAGCCGGTCGACGCACAGTATCGTCCCGTGGCGCCCGGCCGCATGTCGCACACGGTGCTGCTCACCAACCTCGCCAACTGGGTGCAGCCGATCATCCGCTACGACCTGGGCGACCGCGTGGCGGTCGCGGCGCGCGCGTGCCCGTGCGGCAACCCGATGCCCGCGATCTTCGTCGAGGGCCGCACCGACGATACGCTGCACATGCGCTCGCGCAGGGGCGAGCTCGTGCCGCTGCCGCCGCTCGCGATCGCGACGGTGGTCGAGGACGCGGCGCACGTGCATCGCTTCCAGCTCGTGCAGACGGCGCCCGATGCGCTGGTGCTGCGGCTTCCGGCGGGTGCGGCTGCCCGCGCCGGCACGTGGAAGCTCGCGCTGCCGGCGATGCGCGCGTATCTCGACGGACAGGGCCTCGCCAATGTGCGCGTGGCGCTCGACCGGCTCTCGCCGCGCGTCGACGCCGCGAGCGGCAAGATGCGCACGGTCGTGGCGCTGCCCGGCTGACGGCCGAAAATCATCAAAGGCCCTTCGACGCAGATGAACGAGATGAACGCAGATAAACCCAGGTCAATGTATGGTGCCCATCAGGCCCGGCATGACACTTTCGGGGCCTTTATCCGCGTTCATCTGCGTTCATCTGCGTCAAAACGCTTTTCGCCCGCGTTAGGCGCCTCATGGTACCGGCGCGGGCGATGCATCCCGATTGACTGCCGTCAACGGCGGCTGCGCACGCCACCTTCCTCCTCGGCAGCGACATCGACCGCGAGTCCGTCGAGGCGAAGCTGGCCGAAGGCGTCCTCCACCTCACGCTGCCGAAGAATAGCGCGGTGAAGGGCGGGAAGATCGCGGTCGGCTGATGGAGCTTCCCCGGCGCCGAACGAGGTGCAACGCGAGCGCGTGGTCTACACTCTGTATGGCGGGCAACCGAAGCTCCATACCGAGGAGACGGCACGGCGACCGCTGGGCCCGTTCCAGAACATGGACGCCGTAGGCAAACTGGTGCACTGACATCGCGCGAACGCTGCGCGGATCGGGAATGCGCTGACATCGGCAAGATCGGCATCGTAGGCGGGGGCGTGTCGGGCCTCGCGGCAGCCGTGTGGCTCGCGCGCGCGGGCCTGCGCGTGTCCCTGTTCGAGGCGAACGACAAGCTGGGCGGCTGCTGCGCCACCACGAGCGTGAACGGCTATACGTTCAACGATGGCGCGCTGCACGTGGCGCTGCCGTCGCTGCTCGACCATGCCTTCGCGCGCCTCGGCCTCGAGCGGGCGACGAGCGTTGCCTTGCGGCCCGTCCTCGCTCCGCAGGCGGTGCGGCTGCCCGACGGCACCACCGTCGCCGTGGGCGCGAATCGCGAGGTGCGGGTGAGCGGGACGAACGGCGAGTCGCGCGGCGCGCAGGCCACCGAGGAGCTGGAGCGCTTCATGGAGCGCTGGCGCCCCTTGCTGCGGCTTTTCGCGCAGGACCTCTTCCTGCGCCCGTTCTCGTCCGCGCGCCTGTTGCGCAAGGGCTGGCGCCACCTGCACAAGCTGCGCGGCACGCTCGCCCTGGAGCTCGAGCGCCAGTTCTCGGACAACGACGTGCGCGCCGCGCTCGCGGGCATCCTGCTGTACACGGGAATGCCTGCGCGCTCGGCGCCGGTTGCCACGGCGCTGGGGCTCGTCGCCGCGCTCGACGAGGGCCTGCACGTGCCCGAGGGCGGCATGGGCACGATTCCCGATGCGCTCACCGCGGCGCTGCACGGTCTCGGCGGCGACATCTACACCAACGTGCGCGTGGAGCGTATCGAGATGAAGGACGGGCGTGTCTGCGGCGTGCGCATCGCGCGGCACGGTGTGCAGCCCCTCGACGCCGTCGTCTCGGCCGTGAGCGGCATGATCACCTTCGGCTCGCTGCTCGACGGCCGCGGCATCCCGGAGGCGATGCGCCACAAGGCGAGCCACGCGCCGCTGTCGCACAAGGCGCTCGCGGTGCAGCTCGGCCTCGCGAACGTGATCGGCGTGGACAGCCACTCGATGGGCGTGCTGCCGTTGATGGACGACCAGCACAAGCTCTTCCTGCCGAGCGACGGCCTGCCGCGATGGGTCAGCTACACGGTTCCGACCGTGACGCTGCCGGGGCTGGCACCCGCAGGCGGCAGCATCGTGGAGATGTTCCCGCCCATCGACCAGGCGTGGCCCGTGGACCGCTGGACGAACGAGACCAAGGAAGCCGTGGCGCAGGAAGCGATCGAGGCCCTCGCACGCAGCCATGCGCTGGACATCGCGGCGCGGCGGGTATCGGGCCCGCGCGATTTTCGCGACCGCATGCACCTTTTCAACGGCGCGGTGTACGGGCTTTCGCCCGGTGCGCCGGCCGCCGCGCAATTCCCGCATCGCACGCCCGTCGAGGGTCTCTTCCAGGCGGGACAGACCACGTACCCCGGGTTCGGCATCGCGCCGGCGATGATGTCCGGCATCCTCGCCGCCGAGGCGCTGGTCGCGAGCGTCCACGCATGACGCCGCGATGCCCCGGGCCGATGCGACAATAGCCGCCACAAGGAGGTCCTGCATGAAGATCCGACGCTGGTGTGCCGCGATATGCCTGTCGATTGCAGCGCCGTGGTGCTTCGCGCAAGCCGCTGCGCGCGAAGCGCCGGTGCCATGGGCCTGCGGCGGCGTGAGCAGCGACGAGCGGCGCGCGCTGCCCTCGCAGGTGCCCGATGCGAACCTCGAGCTGCTGTTCGTGGCGGGCAAGCGTGGCGCCTATACCGCCGGCACCCAATGGCGCGTGCTCGACCGCTCGAACGAGCCGGTCGCGTCCGGCGTCGCCAACGGCCCGCAATGCCTGCTGCGCCTGCCGCCCGGCCCGGTGCGCGTGCAGGCGAGCCTCGACGGCGAAAGCCGCACGGCCAACGCGACCATCAAGGCCGGCGCGCGCGGTGCGCGGCTCGTGTTCACCTTCGCCGGCGGAGCCGGCGCGGAGGACGAGCCCTCGGAAGAGGAAAAAGCGCAGGCGCGGGAGCCGTGAGAACAAAAGCAAGACACAGATGAACACAGATGAACACAGATGAATGCAGATGGTCCTGGGCGAGACATCCTCTGCGTATTCGTCTCCAATGAACACCATGAAAGCTTTTATCCGTGTTCATCTGTGTTCATCTGTGTCGAATGCTTTTGCTTTTCTAGTCCCGCGAGCGGTGAGAACGGTGGATGCTCGCGACCAGCCAAATGCTGTTCGCGAAAGAGATCACGATCCCCACCGCGCCGAGCAGCCACGCCGCGGATAGGCCCTCCGTCCCGGCGCGCGAGAGCAGCACCGAGGAGCCCACGATGAGCGCCGCGGTCACGAGCCCGATCACGAGCCGGTCGACGCTGCGCTCGAGGTGGCGGCCGAAGACCTCGACCTCGGGAACCTCGAAGCGCAAGGCCGCGTCGCCGTCGCCCAGCCGCCGCGCGAGCGACTCCACGAGGCGCGGCAAGGCGCGAAGCGCGCGGCCCGTCTCGCGCATCGCGCCCGAGGTGCGCCCGGCGATGCGCCCGGGAGACCAGCGCTCCGCCACGAGCCGCGTCACGTAGGGCGTCACGTACTCGATCAGCCTGAAGTGCGGCACGAGACGCGTGCCCAGGCCTTCCAGCGCGATCAGCGCCTTGAACAGCAGCGCCAGGTCCGCGGGCAGCACCAGGTGGTGCTCGCGCATCACGGCCGCGATGTCGGCGAGCAGCGTCGCGAGGTTCATCTCGCGCAGCGAGGCGTGCTCGTACAGATGCAGCAGGCGGCCCAGGTCGTCGGCGAAACGCTCCGCGGAGAAGCGGCGGCCGTCGGTCCATGCGGCCAGCACGTCGCGCATCGCCTCCGGATCGCGCGCGGCCAGGCCCGCCAGCAGGTCGAGCAGCTCGTCGCGCCGCTTGCTCGAAAGCCATCCGACCATGCCGAAGTCGATGAGCGCCACGCGATTCCCGGGCATGAAGAACACGTTGCCCGCGTGCGGATCGGCGTGGAAGAGGCCTTCCACCAGCACCATCCGCAGCATGGCATCGGCGCCGCGCGCAGCGAGCTGCCCGCGGTCGAGGCCCGCCGCGTCGACGAGCTCCATGCGCGTGGCAGGCGTTCCGTCGATCCAGTCCATCACCAGCAGCGACGTGCGCGTGAGCTCGACGTGCACCCGTGGCACCACGATGCCCGGGTCGTCGCGGAAGCTTTCGGCGAAGCGCTCCTGCCCGCGCGCCTCGGCGCTGAAGTCCAGCTCGCGCGCGAGCGACTTGCGCAGTTGCCGCACGACCTCGACCGGCTGGTAACGGCGCGAGGCCGGCTGCTCTTCCTCCCACCACGCGGCGAGGAGCTCGAGGAGGACGAGATCCGCGGAGACCTTGTCGGCCACCCCCGGACGGCGGATCTTCACGGCGACGGCGTGACCACCGGGCAGCGTGGCGCGATGCACCTGCGCGATGGAGCCGGCGGCCGCGGGCTCCATGTCGAATGTCTCGAACGCTTCCGCCAGCGGCTTGCCGAGGTCGGCCAGCAATTGCGCCTCGAGGTGCGCGAAGGCAACGGCTGCCGCCCGGTCGTGCAGCCGGTCGAGGCTCGCCGTCCACTCCGGGCCCAGCAGGTCCATGCGGGAGGCGAGCACCTGCCCCAGCTTCACGAACGCGGGACCGAGGGCCTCCAGGGCGAGGCGCAGGCGCTCCTGCACCGGCAGCCCGGCAATTTCGGGCGCGGCCCTCCATCCCAGCATGTGGCCCGCATCGTCGAGCGCGCGGTGCACGCCCACGGAACGCACCAGGTCGTGCATACCGTAGTGCACCAGCGTGCGGACGATCTCGAGCAGCCGCGGCAAGGCGCGCAGCCGCTCGATCGCCGCGATCAGCATGGTGCGCTCAGCCGAAGGCGAACCAGGCCGCGAGCGCTATCAGGACGAGCGTCACCACGACGTGGAACGCGAGCAGGGCGCCCGAGGGCGCATCGCTGCGCTCGCTTGCGCCAAGGATGACCTCCTCCGCGGTACGGCTCGTGCGCGGGGCGCATGGCTCGCTTGCCGAAGTGTCGCTGCGGGAAGAGCGCGGCGCTTCCATGGCGTGGTCCGCATTGAAAAGAATGGGGCGGATCGATCGGGCGTTCATGGCGGCACTCTCCGGGACATCGTGCGCGCACCGCAGGACCGCAGCTCGACTGCGGTCGACGGGCTACTTCTTCTCGAAGTGCGCCCGCGCCTTGTCGACTGCCTGCCCCATCGCCACCCATGCCTGGTCGGCGCCGCGGGAGAAGTCCTGCCAGGCTGCGGCCGACGCGTTCTCCAGCAGCTTGAGGTTGTAGAGGACCTTCTCGCGCTGGTCGTGCAGCAGCACCAGCTGCTCGTCGAAGCGATGCTTCGCATCGGCCTGCGCCGCCTTGGCTCGGGTCTCCCACACGGCCAGGTCTGCATTCCAGCGGTCCAGCTGTCCCTTGAGCTTCAGGACGTATTCGTCGCGCGACATCATGGCAAGCCTCCTCGGGCGGACACCCGAAGCCACGATACCCAGCGCGCCGCCCGCGGCTGTTGCCGTGGCTCAACTAAGCTTCGATGCGCACGTCCGCGATCCAGTTGCGTTGCCGCCGCGCGAGCCTCGCGCCCTCCTCCTCGCCGTCGAACGAGGCAGGCGTGCGCCTTAGCATCGCGGGATCCACGTTGTCGAAGGTGTTGACGTTCACGACGGCATAAGTCCGTCCTGCGATGCCGCTGGTCACCACCGCCGGCACGCCGCAGCGGGTGCAGATGTGGAACGACGCGGTATGCGTGCCGAACTCGTATGCGGTGACGTCCCGGGGATTACCCATGCGCACCGTGAGCTTGCCGCCGGGATTGGAGGTCCACACGCCGCCGTGCTTCACGCAGAAGGAGCAGCCGCAGGCGCGTGCGGGAATCTCCCCGGGATCCGGATCCCACGTGAGATCGAACGAGAGATTGCCGCAATGGCAACTGCCGTGGATCAGCATCGCGGGATTCTCGGTCGCTACGCGTGGCGCGTCAATCCGAACACGAGGTAGCACAGCACCGGGATCACCACCAGCGTGAGCAGCGTCGCCACGAGGATGCCGAAGGCGAGCGAGATGGCCAGCCCGTTGAAGATGGGATCGTCGAGGATGAAGAGCGCGCCGGTCATGGCGGCGAGCGCCGTGAGCGCGATGGGCTTCGCGCGGGTGGCGGCGGAGCGCACGATCGCCTCCTCGAGCGGCAGGCCCTGTGCCAGCCGCAGCTCGACGAAGTCCACCAGCAGGATCGAGTTGCGCACGATGATCCCGGCGAGCGCGATCATGCCGATCATCGAGGTCGCCGTGAACTGGGCGCCCAGCAGCGCGTGACCGGGCATGACGCCGATGGCGGTGAGCGGGATCGGCGCCATGATCACGAGCGGCACCACGTACGAGCGGAACTGGGCCACCACGAGCAGGTAGATCAGCACCAGCCCCACCGCGTACGCGAGGCCCATGTCGCGGAACGTCTCGTAGGTGACCTGCCACTCGCCGTCCCACTTGATCGCGTACTCGCGCCACGCGTCGGGCGGCTGGCGCACGAAGTACTCGCCGATGGTGCCGCCGTCCTCGATGGCGCGGCCGGCGATGCGCGGGCGCGCGGCGAACAGGCCGTAGAGCGGGCTGTCCAGCTCGCCCGCCGCATCCGCCACGACGTACACGACCGGCAGCAAATCCTTGTGGTGGATGGGACGCTCGCGGTCGCCGGACACCACGCGGACCACTTCCGCGAGCGGCACGAGGTTCCCCTCGGGGCCGCGCAGCGTGAGCTTGAGCAGCTCGGCGAGGTCTCCATGCCGCTCGCCCGCAAGCGCCATGCGCACCGGCACCTCGTACTTCGCATGGCCGTCGTGCAGGGGCGCCACGTCGAGGCCCGAGAAGCCCGCCGCGAGCGTGTCGACCACGTCGCGGCGCGTGAGGCCGAGGAGCGCTGCCTTGGCCTGGTCCACCTTGAGCACCCGGCGCGGTGCCGCGTCCTCGATCGAATCGTCGATCGCGACCACGCCGCTCGTCGCGGCGAGCTCCGCGCGAACCTGCCGCGCCACGCGGATGCGTCCCGCTTCGTCGGGGCCGTAGACTTCCGCCACGATGGGCGCCAGCACCGGCGGTCCCGGGGGCACCTCGACCACCTTCACGTTCGCGTCCCAACGCTGTCCGGCGCGCTCGAGGGCCGGGCGCACCGCCTGCGCGATCTCGTGGCTCTTCCGATGGCGCCGCGACTTGCCGGCGAGGTTCACCTGCAGGTCGCCCTGCTCGGGCAGCGAGCGCAGCGCGTACTGGCGCACGAGCCCGTTGAAGTTGATCGGCGATGCCGTGCCCGCGTAAGCCTGGTAATCCGTGACCTCCGGCACCCGCGCGACCTCGGCCGCGATGTCGTGCAGCGCGGCCGCCGTCACCTCGACCGGCGTGCCCGCGGGCATGTCCACCACCACCTGGAACTCGGACTTGTTGTCGAACGGCAGCATCTTGAGCACCACGAGCTTCGCCACCCCGAGCCCGACCGAGGCAACGAGCGCGAGCGCGATGCCGGCACCCAGCAGCGCGCGGTTGCGGCCCGCGCGGGGCGCGTCGATGAACGGCGTGAGCGTGCGCGTGAAGAAGCGCTCGAGCCGGCCGTCGAGCCTCGAGGGCGTTGCGGGCACATGGCTGCCCGGGACACGCAGCAGGTGCAGCGACAGCCATGGCGTCACCGTGAACGCAACTGCGAGCGAGATCAGCATGCCGAGGCTCGCGTTGATGGGGATGGGCGCCATGTAGGGGCCCATGAGGCCGCTCACGAACGCCATCGGCAGCAATGCCGCGATGACGGTCAACGTGGCCAGCACTGTCGGGCCGCCCACCTCGTCCACCGCGAGGGGGATCGCCTCGGCGAGCGGGAGCGACCCGCCCGCGTGCCGGCGGTGCACGTTCTCCACCACCACGATGGCATCGTCGACCAGGATGCCGATCGAGAAGATCAGCGCGAAGAGCGACACGCGGTTCAGCGTGAAACCCCACGCCCACGAGGCGAACAGCGTCACCGCGAGCGTGAGCGCGACCGCCGCGCCCACGACTGCCGCCTCCCGGCGGCCCAGCGCCGCCAGCACCAGGATCACCACGCAGGCCGTCGCGAATGCGAGCTTCTTCAGCAGGCTCGCGGACTTCTCCGCGGCCGTCACGCCGTAGTCGCGGCTCACGATGAGGCGCACGTCGTCCGGAAGGAGGGTGCCGCGCAGGGCGTTCGCCCGCTCGATCACGCCGCGCGCCACGGCGACCGCATTCTCTCCCGGCTTCTTGGTGACCTGCAGCGTGACCGCGGGCGCCTCGCCGTATATCGCGATGCCCTTCGCAGCGGCCGCCGGGCCCGAGCCCGCCCACACGTAGCGCGACGGCTCCGCGGGACCGTCCACCACGTCGGCCACATCGCCCAGGTACACCGGCCGGCGGTCCACGGCGCCCACGACGAGCTGGCGCACGTCGGCCGCGGACTCGAGGTAATTGTTCGTTTCCACGACGATGGCCGCGTTGTCGCGCACCAGAGTTCCCGACGGCAGCGAGGCGCTGGAGAGCTGCAGCGCCTGCCGCACGTCGAGCGCGGCCACGCCGCTCGCATTCATGCGGTCGGGATCGAGCAGCACGCGCACCACGCGCCCGGGGCCGCCCAGCGTCTGCACTTCGCGCGTGCCGGGCACGCGCTTCAACTCGATTTCCATCGCGTGCGCGATCCGCTCGAGGTCGTAGGCGCCCTTGGTGCGGTCGACGCTCACGAGCGTGAGCGCCACCACCGGGACGTCGTCGATGCCGCGCGGCTTCACCACCGGCTCCAGCACGCCCAGCTCCGGCGACACCCAGTCGCGGTTCGCCTGCAGAGTGTCGCGCGTGCGCACGATGGCCTCGGTGCGCGGGACGCCCACCTTGAACTGCACGGTGATGACGGCCATGCCCGGCCGCGAGACCGAGGTCACGTGCTCCACGCCCGCCATCTGCGCGAGGACCTGCTCCGCGGGCGTGGCGACGAGGGCCTCGACGTCCCGCGACGACGCCCCGGGAAAGGGCACGAACACGTTCGCCATCGTGACGTCGATCTGCGGCTCCTCCTCGCGGGAGGTGACGGCCACCGCGAAGAGTCCCAGCAGCAGCGCCACGAGCGCGGCGAGCGGCGTGAGGCGCGACGACTGGCAGTAGCGCGCGATGCGTCCCGGGATGCCCATGTCAGCGATCGGCCGCGTCCGCGTCCCGGAACGCGAGCATGCCCGCCTTCGCGCCCTCGAGCGCCACGCGTTCCCCGGCCCTCACTCCCGCGAGCACCTCGATGCCGTGCTCGTCGGCGGTGCTGCCCAGCCGCACCTGGCGCAGCCGCGGCCGGCCGTCGCCGCCGATCACGTAGACCGCCGTGAGCTCGCTCCTGCGCACGACCGCCTCCGGCGGCACCATGAGGCGCGGCACGCGGCCGACCACGAAATGCACGCGCGCGAAGACGCCTGGATAGATGCCGCGCACGTCTCCGGGCAGCTCCACGCGCACCTGCGTCGAATGGGTGCGCGGGTCCGCGGCGGGCAGCACCGTCATGCCGCGCGCGTCGAGCCAGCGTGCGGCCGACGGAATCTCCACGCGCGTGCGGGCGCCGCGCAATGCCGCCACTTCCGACGACGGCACGGTCGCGACGACCCGGAGGCTCGCGGGATCGAACCCGGTCATGAGCGGCTTGCCGGGTGTCGCCATCTCGCCCAGCTCGACATGGCGCGCCGCCACCACGCCGCTGTAGGGCGCCACGATGGTCGCGAAGCTGCGCTCCGTGGCCGCCTGTCCCGCGCCCGCGAGCGTGACCTTCATCTGCTGCTCCGCGGCCTTGAAACCGGTCTCGGCCCTGTCGTAGGCGGCCTGGCTGATGAACTTCTGGCCGAGCAGCTTGCGCGAGCGTTCGAGATCGGCGCGTGCCTGCGTGAGCGCGGCCTCGGCGGCCCGCACCTGCGCTTCGGTAGCGGCAACCGCCTGCGTGGCCGCGCGTTCGTCGATGCGTACGATCACGGCGCCCTTGTCGACGCGGTCGCCCACGTCGAAGCGGATGTCGACGATGCGCCCCGCGACCTGCGCGGACACGGTCGATTGCCGTACCGCCTCCACCGCTGCCTCGGCGGTGATCGCCAGGTCCACGTCGCGCAGCTCCACCGTGGCGGTGCGCAACGCGGGCACGGGCTCGCTTCCCCTCACCGGCAGCTCGCGCTCCCCGCACGCGGCGAGCAGCACGGCAGCCACGGCGAGGGCGATCCTCATCGCCGCGCCGCCTGCGGCTCGCCCGCGCCGGGAACGCCCGCGCGCCTGAGCAGGCTTTCCAGCGGGCAGAAGCGCGTGAAGCCGCTTTGCAGCAGGTTCGCCCCCGCGAAGGCCGCGAGCCAGAGGAAGCTGGCGTCGGCGAAGAGCGGGCTTCCCGGCGCGCCGTACAGGAGCGAGAGCAGCACGAAAGTGCCGGCGACGATGCGGACGATGCGTTCGGTGTTCACGGGGCCTCCAGTGGTTTTGCGTATACTCCGGGGGGTATGTTACGCTGCATCGCGTGTTTTTCAAGGGACCGCCGTTGAGCGGAATCAATGCGATGTCGACAATCGACGACGAGAAGCACCGGCGCGCGCTGGTCCTGCGCCTGAAGCGGATCGAGGGGCAGCTGCGCGCCATCCAGGCGATGATCGGGAAGGGCGACGACTGCGAGCGCATCGTGCAGCAGATCAGCGCCAGCCGGCATGCGCTCGACAAGGCGTTCTTCAACGTGCTCGCGTG
>Ga0068851_10000446_pt1 | contig 18427 bp, 8 predicted proteins | sample KBSCornC12_FD_66588 | JGI IMG/M metagenome (GOLD analysis project Ga0068851, IMG submission 66588) | Corn rhizosphere microbial communities from Kellogg Biological Station, Michigan, USA - KBS Corn C1-2 | ecosystem: Host-associated > Plants > Roots > Rhizosphere > Soil ...
GCCAGGGTGCGAAGGATTACGTAACCAAGCCGGTCTCCGAGAGCGAGTTGCTCGAGAAGATCAAGGCACTGGGCTAGGGCAGGAGGAGACGATGGGTCGCCGCACCGGCCTGCGCGAATTCCAGCTCTCCGTCGCGGAGCGGCTGCGCACCGCTGCGACCAGCCAGACCGCGGTCGCCTCGAAGCTCGGCTTCCAGGTGGGCGGCGAGAACTGGTTCGTGGCCCTGCACGAGGTGAGCGAGGTCATCCCGGTGCCCCCGGCGGTACCCGTGCCGCTCACGCATTCGTGGTTCCGCGGGGTCGCGAACGTCCGCGGCAACCTGCACAGCATCATCGATTTCGCCGCCTTCCAGGGCGGCGACCCGACCGGCTCGGGCATGGAGCGCCGCGTGATCCTCATCTCCGACCGCCTGGTGGCAGGCGCGGGGCTGCTGGTGTCGCGGATGCTCGGGCTGCGCAACCCCGAACAATTCAACGCCGCACCGCGCCCCGCAGGCGCCGCCCCGTGGGTGGGCGGCACCTTCACGGACGCGGGCGGAACCCGCTGGACCGAGCTGGATCTGCCCGCCCTGGTGCGAGAGCAGCGTTTCCTCGAAGTAGGCGCATAGGGAGAGCAACGAAAATGGCGAAAGCACAAGCCGTCAAGGCCCGATTCTCGATCGGGGATTACTTCAAGCGCTTCACCGCGCCGAAGGCCAGGACCCCGTCGCGGCCGCCGCTGGGAACGGCGACCATGACCAACGTTCCGGCCGCCGGAGGGCCGCTCACGCGCCCGGGCCCGGCCGCGCGCAGCGCCGCCGAGCCGGCGCGGCGTCCCGCGAAGGCGGAGGGCGGCTCGCTCGTGGGCTTCCGCGCGCCGTTCATCGGCCACAAGCCGATCACCCAGCAGATGCAGGTGCTGGGCGCGATTGCCGCGGTGCTGCTCGTCGCCACCGGCGTCCTGGTGTATGAGGACACGGTCCAGCGTACGCGCAGCTCCACGTACCTCACCATCGCCTCGCAGATGCAGTTCCACACGCAGCGCCTGGCAAAGGCCTCGGGACTCGCCGCCCGCGGCCAGCCCGCGGCGTTCCCGCAGCTGCAGGGCAGCCGCGACGAGTTCGCGAGCTACCTGAACACCCTCCAGAACGGCGGCACCGCGTTCGGCGTGGACCTTCCCGCGGCCGGCAGCAGCGACGCCACCCGCGCTTCCATCGGCGAGCTGGCCAAGAGCTGGCCGCAGAGCCAGGCATCGGCCACGGCCATCCTGGGCGCCCAGAAGGACTTGCTCGCGTTGTCGAAGAACATCGCCGAGCTGCGCTCCGGCGCCGAGGAGATGGCGACCCTTTCGCAGGAGCTCACCAGCCTCATGGGGCAAAGCGGCTCGCCGCCGGCGCAGGTCCTGCGCGCCACGCGCATCACCTTCCTCTCCGAGCGCCTGGGCCGCGGGTCGGCCGAGATTCTCGGCTCGGAAACGATCGATCCCGAAGTCCCGTTCCTCATCGGCAAGGACACCAACGACCTGCGCGAGCTGATCCGCGGCCTCGAGAACGGCAGCGAATCGCTCGGCCTCGCCGCGGTGCGCGACGCGGAGACGCGCGCGAAGCTGGCGGAGCTGAAGAAGCAGTTCGGCGCGTTCGAGCAGAACGTGAGCCCGATCCTGCGCGAGCTGCAGAAGCTGGTGTCGGCACGGCAGGCCGGCGCGCGCCTCGTGACCACGAGCGAGCAGCTGCAGGCGGGCGTGGTGCGGCTGCAGGCGGCCCTCCAGGCGGAGAAGCCGGTGGCGACGCTCATCGCGGTGATCGTGCTGGGGGCCTTGCTGGTCGCGGTGCTGGCGCTCACGGCGATGGTGTTCCTCGCCGACACGCGCCGCCGCACGGCGGACGCCGAGTCGGAGAACAAGCGTAACCAGGAGGCCATTCTTCGCCTCCTGAACGAGATGGGCGACCTCGCCGACGGCGACCTCACCATCCGCGCGCAGGTGACCGAGGACATCACGGGCGCCATCGCGGACTCGATGAACTACACGGTGGAAGAGCTGCGGACCCTGGTGACCGGCGTGAACAACGCCGCGCAACAGGTGACGCAGAAGACCGCCCACGCGCAGTCGATCTCGGCCGAGCTCCTCGGCGCCGCGGAGCGGCAGTCGAAGGAGATCGAGGAGACCACCGCGCAGGTGTTGCAGGTGTCGCGCTCGATCTCGGAGGTGTCGTCCACCGCCGAGGAAGGCGCGCGAGTCGCGCAACGCTCGCTGTCCGCGGCCGACAAGGGCCGCCTCGCGGTGCAGAACTCGATCTCGGGCATGAACGACATCCGCGAGCAGATCCAGGAGACGTCGAAGCGGATCAAGCGCCTCGGCGAAAGCTCGCAGGAGATCGGCGAGATCGTGGAGCTGATCTCGGACATTACCGAGCAGACGAACGTGCTGGCGTTGAACGCCGCGATCCAGGCGGCCTCCGCCGGTGAAGCGGGGCGCGGCTTCTCCGTGGTTGCGGAGGAGGTGCAGCGGCTGGCCGAACGCTCGGGCGAAGCGACCAAGCAGATCGGCGCGATCGTGAAGACCATTCAGGCGGATACGCAGGACGCGGTGGCGGCCATGGAGAAGTCGACCATGGGCGTGGTCGAGGGCGCCAAGCTCTCCGACGCTGCCGGCCAGGCGCTGTCCGAGATCGACTACGTGACGAAGAACCTCGCGCAGCTGATCCAGACCATCTCGCAAGCCACGCACACGCAGGCCGCGGCGACCACCAAGGTCGCGCAGAACATGCAGGACATCCTGGAGATCACGCGGCAGACCACGCGCGGCACGCAGCAGACGGCGGGCTCGATTCGCGAGCTGGCAACGGTCGCCCAGGAGCTGAAGAGCTCGGTTTCGGGCTTCAAGCTGTAAGGAACCGCCGCAAGGCGCAGGACACAACGGCGCAACGGGCACAACCGCGCGGCTGATAAGCGCGGGCCCCGGCGCATGGAAAGAAGCGAGCGACATACATGGCGGCGAACCCGATGACCGATTTCGACCTGGGACCCCTCACTTGGGTCAAGACCGAGATCGACCACTCGCTCAACCAGGCGCGCGAGAGCCTCGACAAGCTCGCCGCGAACGCCTCCGACCGCGCACCGGTCAAGTACATCCTCACGCATCTGCACCAGGCTACCGGCGCGCTCGCGATGGTGGGCCTGGGCGCGGCTACGCGCTACAACGAGGAGCTGGAGAAGCTGGTGGCGTTCCTCGAAGGCGAGGAGGCGGAGCGGCTGGCCAGGCCGATCGCGGTCGCGAAGAAGGCCATCGCCACGATGTCCTCGTACCTCGATGCGCTGATCGCCGGGCAGCCGGATCGCCCCATGCGCCTGGCGACGGCCTACGTGGAGATCAATCGCGCGCGCGGTGCCGCCGACGCCACGGAAGCGGATCTCTTCTATCCGAACCTCGCAGCGCCGCTGCCGCCCGTCCCCGGCGGTCCCGCGCTCGACGATGCGGTGCTCGTGAAAGCGCTCGCGCACCAGCGCAGCCAATACCAGCAGGGCCTGCTGCGCGTGCTGAAGAGCAACGATCCTGCCGAAGCGCTGCGCCACATGCACGCTGCGGTGGGCGCGATCGAATCGCTGCAGCTCGCGACCGCCAATCGTCCCTTCTGGACCGCCGCGACCGCATTCTTCGATGCCCTGGTCCTCGGCGGCCTCGAGCTGGCGCCTGCCTGCAAGCCGCTCTTCGCCAAGATCGACCAGCAGGTCAAGCACCTCATGGACGGCAGCGGCAAGGTGGCCGAGCGCCTCTTCCGCGATGTGCTGCTCCAGGTCGGCCGCTCCCGCCCGGTGTCGGAGCGCATCTCGATGCTGCAGTCGGTCTACCACCTCGAGGCGTTGCTCGCCGCGCCGGCGCTGGTGCCCGGCGCCGACGACGAGCAGCTCGCGGCCCTCCTGCGCGAGCTGCGTGAGCTCACCGCCCAGCAGAAGGATCTTTGGCTCAAGTACACGTCGGGCAACCGCGCGGCGCTGGAGCCGTTCGCGAAGCAGGCCATCGCCATCCGGGACCGCGCCGCGAGCCTGCCGCGCGAGGACATTCCCGCGATCTTCGCGCGCCTGGCCGACGTGGCGCCCGCATTGAAGGCCAAGGCCATCCCGCCGTCCGAGGCGCAGGCGCTCGAAGTCGCCACGGCGCTGCTCTTCATCGAATCGGCGTTGGAGAACTACCTCAACCTGGGCCCCGATTTCGCGCGCCAGGCGCAGGTCGTGGCCAACCGCGTGCGCGGCGTGATGGCGCGCGAGGCGCTCGATCCGGTCGACACCATCGCCGGCGGCCTGCTGGACGAGATGACGCGCCGCGCGCAGGAAAAGCTGCTCATCTTCCAGGTGGGACAGGAAGTCCAGGTGAACCTGCAGAACATCGAGCAAGTGCTCGATGGCTTCTTCCGCGATGCGTCCCGCCGCGGCGAGCTTGCAGCGCTCCTCGGCCAGTTCGCGCAGGTGCAGGGCGCGCTCATGATCATGGAGCTCATGGATGCGGCCGCGCTCAACGCCGCCGTCATGGGCCGCGTGCAGCAGTTCGCCGAAGGCTCCGCCGACGGCACGGGTGACGCCGCGGACCTGGTGGCCGATGGCCTGTCCGCGCTCGGCCTCTACATCAACGCGCTGCAGCAGGGGTCGGCCAACCCGCGCGATGTGCTGCTGCCGGCGCTGCGGCGCTTCGGGCTTGCCGATGCTGCCGAGGAGCCCGCGGACACCGAGTTGAACCGCACCGGCACCGTCTCGCCGCAGGACATCGACGTACAGAAGCAGAAGGTGCAGGCGCTTTACGAGGATTGGAAGGAAGAGCCCGGCGCCGCGACGCGCGAGAAGCTCGAGCGCGCCGTGGGCGAGCTGCAGCGCGACGCGTCCGTCGCGTCCGACGCGGCCGCCGCGCGCCACAGCGAGGAAGCGCTGCAGGCGATCAAGCAGCACGAGGAGGATCCGGACGCGACCGGCATCCACCGCGCCATCCAGGAGCTCGCGCCCGACAAGGCGCCCGAGATGCCGGCCCCGCAGGTCGTGCAGCTCGTGGATGCCCCCGGAGCCGAGATCGACGCCGAGCTGCTCGAGATCTTCCTCGAGGAAGCCGCCGAGGTGGTCGAGACCATCGCCGCGAACCTGGCCGTCTGCCGTGGCGCGCGCAGCGATCGCGAAGCGCTCACCACCATCCGCCGCGGCTTCCATACGCTCAAGGGCAGCGGCCGCATGGTCGGGCTGGACGCCCTGGGCGAGATGGCCTGGCAGTGCGAGCAGGTCATGAACAAGTGGCTGAAGGACGAGAAGCCGGCCACGGATACGCTGCTCGATTTCGTCGACCTCGCGCGCGCGGCGTTCGCGGAATGGGTGGGCCAGCTCAAGCAGGGCAGCCCGGTCACCGTCGACGCGAGCGAGATCGCGCGCCGCGCCGAGTTGCTGAAGAGCGACCAGCCCGTCGAGGCCGCTCCCGCCGCGAGGGCGCCTGTGCTCCACGCGCCCGAATTGCCGGCCGTGGAAATCGCGCCGGTCGCCGCCGAGCCGCTCGCGTTGCCCGATGTCGCAGCCGTTCCTGCCGAAGCTGCGGTCGTCGAAGCTGCACCGGTCGAGGCATCGCTCGAGCCCCCCGCGTTCGAGGAAACCGTCGAGCCACGCCTTGCCGAGACGCGGGAAGAGGCCGCCACGCGCGCGGATGCGGCAGCGTTGGCTTCGCTCGAGTTCACCTTCGAATCGCTCGACCTCGCACCCGCTCCCGAGGCTGCGCCGCATCCGGCCGCCACGGAAAGCATCGACCTGGAAGGCCTCTTCGACGCGCCCGCCGTGCCCGGCACGCCCGCGCTCCCGGAGACCGCGGCTCAAGCGCCCGACGCGGTTGCCGCGGCCGCCGCCGAGCAGTTCGACCTCAATTTCACGCTCGAGCCCGCGCCCGCCGCGGCCGCCGGGGAACCTGCGCCCATCGAGGACGAGGAGATCATCGTCGGCGGCGTGAGCGTGCCCACGGCGCTCTTCGGCATCTACATGGGCGAGGCCGAGGAACATGCGGCCGCGATGGACCGGGAGATGTCCGCGCTGGAATCGGATCCGATGGTGCCGGTGTCGCCCGCGTTCATGCGCGCGGCACACACGCTCGCCAGCAGCTCGCGCACGACCGGCTTCGAATCGATCGCCGCCGTGTCGGCCGCGCTGGAGAAGTGGCTCGCCGATGCCATGGAGTTCCCGCCCGAATTCGACCACCACCGCTTGAGCGTCACGCGCAATGCCGTGGACGCGCTCGTCGCGATGGTCCAGTCCGTGCGCGGCAATGCCATGCCGTACCCGCGCGAGGACGTGATCGAATCGCTCGCCGGCCTGCGCGAATCGCTGCGCCTCGCCCGCGAGACCGGCCAGGGCACGCACATCAACATGCCGGGCTTCATCCGTGCCGCGCTGGATGCGGCCGCGATGATGGAGGAGCCTGCCGAGGAGCCTGCTCAGCCGCTGCACGCCGCCGAAGCGGCTGTCGAAGCCACGCCGCCCGAGGAAGCGCCCGCCGCGCTGCTGCAGGCCGCCGAGGCGCCTGTCGAAGCCACGCCGCCCCAGGAAGTGCCTGCCGCGCCGATGCAGGCTGCGCAAGCGCCTCACGAAGTCGCGCCGACCGCGGGAATTCCTGCCGCGCCGGTCGTGCAAACGCCTGCCGCGCCCGTGGTGGCTGCCGCGGCGCAGCCGGACGAGCAGAAGCCTTTCGAGTCCGGGAAGGACCAGCGCAGGATCGTGGACGACCTCGACCGCGACCTGCTGCCGGTCTTCCTCGAGGAGGCCAAGGAAATCATCCCGCTGGTGAGCGAAGGCGTGCGCCGCTGGCGTGCCGCGCCCACGGACCACGCCCCCGCGCGCGACCTGCAGCGCCACCTGCACACCCTCAAGGGCAGCGCCCGCATGACGGGCCTCATGCGCCTGGGCGAGCTCGCGCACGTCCTCGAGACGCGCGTGGACACCATCGACGGCATCGAGTCCCCGCCGGCGCGCGAGTTCGAGGAGATCGAGGAGCGCGTCGACCGCTTCTCCATGTCCCTCGAGCGCCTCGCTCGCGGCGAGGACATCGTCGAAGCCGCCCCGGTGGAAGTGCCGGCCGCGCAGATCTTCGAGGAGCAACGCGACAAGCCGGGCACGATCGCGGTGATCGCGGCGGCGGCGCGCGAGATGGCGCAGCGCGACGCGGGCGTGCCGGAGCAGCGCGAGTCGCGCGCGGCACTGTTGCGCGTGAACGCCGAGATGATCGACCGCTTCGTGAACGAGGCGGGAGAGCTGTCGATCGCGCGCTCGCGAATCGAGGGCGAGATGATCGCGTTCAAGCGCGCGATGGCCGACCTCACGGAGAACATCGGCCGCATGCGTACGCAGCTTCGCGAGGTCGAGATCGCGGCCGAGTCGCAGATGCAGAGCACCATGAAGCTGAAGGAGGAGGCCGGCGAGACCTTCGACCCGCTCGAGCTCGACCGCTTCTCGCGCATGCAGGAGCTCACCCGCTTCCTCGCCGAGTCGCTGGGCGACGTGATCACGCTTCACCAGGGGCTGCAGAAGAACCTCGACGAGGCGGAGCTCGCGATCCACGCGCAGGCGCGGCTCAATCGCGACCTGCAGCAGGGCCTGATGGGCGTGCGCCTGGTGCCGCTCGGCAACCTCTCGGATCGTTTCTACCGCGTGGTGCGCCAGACGGCGAAGGAGCTGGACAAGAAGGCGAACCTCGAGCTCAAGGGCACGCGCACCGAGCTGGACCGCTCCGTGCTGGAGAAGATCACGGCGCCCTTCGAGCACCTGCTCCGCAACGCCATCGCCCACGGCATCGAGACGCCGCGGGAGCGCGTCGCCGCGGGCAAGAACGAGATCGGCGAGATCGCGCTCGACGCCGTGCAGCGCGGCAACGAAGTGGTGCTCACGGTCGCGGACGATGGCGGCGGCCTGGATTTCCGCCGCATCCGCGACAAGGCGGTCGAGGCCGGGCTGCTCGCCCCGGACGTGGAGCTGCCGGAAGCGCAGCTTGCCCAGTTCATCTTCATGCCCGGCTTCTCCACCGCGAGCGAGGTGAGCCAGATCGCCGGCCGCGGCGTGGGCATGGACGTGGTGAGGAACGAGATCACGTCGCTCGGCGGCCGGGTCGAGATCGCATCCACGCCGGGCCGCGGCACCATCTTCACCATCACGCTGCCGCTCACGCTGGCGGTCACGCAGGCGGTGATGCTGCGCGCCGGCCACACGATCTACGCCATCCCGTCGGTCATGATCGAGCAGGTGCACGAATACAAGGCGCAGCAGTACGCCGAGATCGCCGCGCGCTCGCAGGTCGAGTGGAAAGGCAACGTGTACCCGATGCGCTCGCTGCTGCCGCTGCTGGGCGAGATCGACACGCCCACGCCGGCGCGCCAGATCCCGGTCCTGCTGCTGAAGAGCGGCCTGCAACGCGCTGCCATCCGCGTGGACGAGATCATCGGCAACCGCGAGATCGTGGTGAAGACGATCGGCCCGCAGCTGGCCCGCCTTGCCGGCATCGCCGGTGCCACCGTGCTCGGCAACGGCCAGGTCGTGCTGATCCTGAACCCGGTGCAGCTGGTGCATCGCGAGCAGCCCGCCTTCGAGCGCATCCAGGATGCATCCGTCCCGGCGCGCGAGGAGCCCGAGCTGGTGGTCGAGGAGAAGTCCGGCAACCCGCTGGTGATGGTCGTGGACGATTCGCTCACGGTGCGCAAGATCACCAGCCGCATGCTGGCGCGCGAAGGCTTCGAGGTCGCCACGGCCAAGGACGGCGTGGATGCGCTGCAGCAGCTGCAGGACATCCGCCCCGACTGCATCCTGCTCGACGTCGAGATGCCGCGCATGGACGGCTTCGAATTCGCGCGCAACGTGCGTGCGGACGAGGCGACGAAGTCGATCCCGATCATCATGATCACGTCGCGCACGGCCGACAAGCACCGCAACCGCGCGCTCGAGATCGGCGTGAACGAGTACATGGGCAAGCCGTACCAGGAAGACCAGCTCCTGGAGCTCATCCGCCGCTACACGGCGCAGGCCGCGTTCGCCTGACCTCCGGAGCCGGGCCCTGGCCCGGCTCCGGCTTTTCAGCGGAAGTAGGCGAGCACCGCGATGCCCAGCGCGATGCGATACCACGCGAAGGCGTTGAAGTCGTGGTGCGCCACGTAGCGGATCAAGGCCTTCACCGCGACCAGCGCGAACACGAAGCTCGTCACGAAGCCGATGGCGAAGGGCAGCAGGTCCCCGCCGGTGAAGAGGCCGCGGTACTTGAGGAGCTGGTAGCCGGTCGCGGCGAACATGATCGGCACGGCGAGGAAGAACGAGAACTCGGTCGCCACCTGCCGCGACAGCCCGAAAAGCATCCCGCCCATGATCGTGGCGCCGGAGCGCGAGGTGCCGGGGATGAGCGCGAAGCACTGCGCGAGCCCGACCTTGAGCGCATCTCCCCACGACATCGCATCGACGCTGGTCACGCGCGGCGCGCCGTGCCGCTTGTACCAGCGCTCCACCGCGAAGATCACCAGCGCGCCCACGATGAGCGCGATCGCGACGCTCACCGGGTTGAAGAGGTACTTCTTGATCTGGGACTGGAACGCGAGCCCGACGATCGCCGCGGGCAGGAAGCCCACGAGCAGGTTCACCGCGAAGCGCTGCTGCACGGGGTCGCGCGCGATGCCGGAGAACGCCCGCGCGAAGCGGGCGCGATACTCCCAGCACACCGCGAGGATGGCGCCCAGCTGGATCACGATGTCGAACACCTTGCCCTTCTCGTCGTTCAGGCCGAGGAGGTCCGACACGATGATGAGGTGGCCCGTCGAGGAGATCGGCAGGAACTCGGTGAGGCCCTCGACGACTCCAAGGAAGAGCGCGTTCAGCAGTGAGTGAAAATCCATCGCGCGCAGTCTAGCATCCAGGCTCGGGCATCACGGAGGTTGCATGGACCGGCGGCAGGCATTGCGGCTCCTCGCGGCGTCCCCGCTCGCGGCGGCGTGGCCCGCGCGAGCGCAGCAGGCGCCTTCGATCCATACGCGTCCCATACCCGCCAGCGGCGAGCGCATGCCGGTGGTGGGCCTGGGCACGTGGCTCACGTTCGACGTGGGCGGCGCCGCCACGCCCGGGCGGCGCGTGCGTGGCGATGTGCTGCGCGCCTTCCTCGCTGCAGGCGGGCGGCTGGTGGATTCCTCGCCCATGTACGGCTCGTCCGAGGAGGTGATCGGCGCCGAGCTGGGCGAGCCCGTGCCCGCGTCGCTCTTTTCGGCCACCAAGGTCTGGACGGTGGGCGGCCTCGCAGGGCGCAAGCAGATGCAGCACTCGCTCGCGCTGTGGCGGCTGCCGCGCCTGGACCTCATGCAGGTCCACAACCTGCTCGACTGGGAAACGCACCTGCCGACGCTCAAGGCGTGGAAGGCCGGGGGCCGCTTCCGCTACATCGGGATGACCACGTCGCACGGCCGGCGGCATGACGACCTCGAGGCGATCCTGCGCCGCGAGCGCCTCGACTTCGTGCAGTTCACCTATAACCTCGCCGATCGCTCGGTCGAGAAGGTGCTGCTGCCGTTGGCGGCCGAGCGCGGCGCCGCGGTGATCGTGAACCGTCCGTTCGACGGCGGCGACCTCTTCGCCAGGGCGCACGCACCGCTGCCGGGCTGGGCGCGCGAGCTGCAGTGCGCGACGTGGGCCGAAGCCTTCCTGAAATGGATCGTGGCGCACCCCGCCGTCACCTGCGCGATCCCGGCGACGTCGAAGCCTGCGCACCTCGGTGAAAACGTTCGCGCGCTCGTGGGGCCGCTGCCCGACGAGGCGCTGCGACAGCGCATCGCGGCCGACTATGCGCGGCTCTGACCGGGCGTGTCGTGCAGCATGTACAGGGCGGCATATGCGGGCCATGCGACGATGCGGTTGCGGCCCGCGCCCTTCGCTTCGTAGAGAGCGGCGTCGGCCTCGCGCAGCAGCCGTTCGAGGGTGACCGCCGCGGGCTGCGTGACCTGCCGCGCGGCGTCGCGCAGTCCCGTGCAGCCGACGCTCGCGGTAACCGGCAGCGGATGCCCGTCCCCCGAGAGCCGCAGCGCTTCCACCTGCGTGCGGATACGCTCGGCGATCTCGAACACCGCCTCGAAGGGCGCTCCCGGCAGCAGCAGCGCGAACTCCTCGCTGCCGATGCGCGCGGCGAGGTCGTTGGGACGCTGGTGCTCGGCCACGACGCGCGCCACCGCCTCGATCGCGCGGTCGCCCGCGGGATTGCCGCGAGTGTCGTTGATGACCTTGAGGCGGTCGAGGTTGATCACCAGGAGGCCCACGGGGCCGCCGGCACGCCGCGAGCGCTCGAGCTCCTGCAGGGCAGCCTCGAAGAAGCGGCGGCGGTTCGGCAGCTCGGTCATCGGATCGGTCGTCGCGAGGCGCAGCACCTGCGCTTCCGCTTCGACGGCGCGCTGGCGCTCCGCCTCGAGCTGCGCGCGAACATCCGTGCGTGCGAGCGCCACGGCGACATAGCTCGAGAGCGCGCGGAATATCAGCTTCTCGCGCTCGCCGTAGGCATTCATGCGGCGCGTCTGCACCGTGAGCACGCCCAGCGTGCGCTCGGCGATGGCGAGCGGTGCGAACCACAGGCTCGCCATGCCCGCCACGCGGCCGTCCGGCGAAGGCGTCTGCAGCTCGACCAGGAACTCGCGCCGCTCGCGAGCTGCGCGCGCCACGTACGAATCCAGGTCCGACATGCCGATGTCCAGCAGCGGCAGCGCGCGTCCCGCCTCGATCTCGTGCCGGCGCAGCCTCGCACCCGCCTCGTCGCAGACGTACATCGCGACGCTGTCCACCTCGGCGAAGCGCGCGATGGCGGCGGCCAGCGCCTCGACCATACGCGGCGCGTCGACGTGTTGCGAGACCGCGTCACCCGCGGCGCGGATCGCCTCGACCGTGCCGAGCGCATCCTGCGTGGCGCGGCCGTTCGCGGCCTGGGCCTCGGCGAGCGCGCGTTCGTGCTGCGACTGCAGCGTTTCCTGCTCGCGCTTGCGCTCGAGCGCCGCGAGCAGCTGCGCGTTGGCAGCGCGGCGATGGGATTCCACGTCCTGCTCGGCGCGTGCGGCGCGTTCGGCGGCGAGGGCCCCGCGCAGGTCGCCGGCCCTCTCGTGCACACGGCCGACCTCGGCGAGCAGCTCCGCCTTTTCGGGCAGGCCCAGCTCGTCGACCAGGTCCAGGGCGTGCCGGAAATACGCGAGCGCCGAGCGCGGCGTGCGCGCTTCGGTCGGGTGCGCGCTGTGGATCTCGCCCAGCGCGCGCAGCGCTTCCGCTTCGCGCGCCTTGGCGGCGGCGCGCCGCGCGAGCGCAAGCGCTTCGAGCGCGCTGCCTTCGGCCGCATCGGCGTCGCCGAGCCGGGCGAGTACACGCGCCATGCGTACCAGCAACATCGAGAGATCGGCATCGAGCGCCTGCTCGCGCAGGATGCCTTCGGCTTCCCGCAACTGCGCCAGCGCCTGCTCGTGCCGTCCGAGCGCGAACTGCGCCGCGCCGAGGTGCGAGAGCAGTGCGCCCGCGTGGCGCGAGCGTCCCAGGGGTGCGATGGCGATGGTCGCCTCGGTGAGCGCCTCGACTGCGCGCGCCGCTTCCCCCATCTGCGTGAGCGTACGGCCCACGTGCGCCAGGGCGCCCGCGATCGAATGGGGCCAGCCCTTCTGGCGCGCGATCGCAAGGACGTTCTCGGCGGCGGCGAGCGAGGCGCGCGCGTCCCCCAGGCTGGAAAGGACGCCGGCAACGGAGAATTCCGCGTTGAGCGCGAGCTCGCCCTGACCCGCGGCCGCCGCGAGGCGCGCCGCTTCGGTGAATCCGTCGTAGGCTACGCGCGCTTCGCCCGCCTGGTAGGCGAGCAATGCGTCGACGTAGCGCAGCAGGCATTGGGCCGCGGCCGGGGGCGCCATCGAACGGATCGCCTCCACCTCCGCGCGGGCGGCGTCGCGATCGCGCGGCAGCCGGGCGAGAAGGCTGGTGGCACGTGCCACCCCGCTGCGGGCCGGATCTCGTGCGCCGGAATACGCGTCCAGCGCCGCGCCACAGGCAGCACGCTCCGCGGATCCGTCGCCACCGGCTTGCGCGATGCGCGCAAGCAGCAGCCACGCGTCGCCCACGCCCGCAGGATCGTCGAGGGCCGCGAAGGCATCGACGCATTGGCGTGCGCGCTGCCGCGCCTCGTCCACGCGCAGGAAAAGCAGGTCGCATTCGGCAAGGGTCAGGACGGCTCGCGTGGCGACGCTGCGCGCGTGGTCGTCGGCATACGCGACGGGTGGCAGCATGGCGAGCGCCTCGTCGGCGAGCGATTGCGCGCGGCGCGTATCGCGCTGCCGCAGGTGCCAGGCGAGCTCGGCGAGGGATCGCGCACGGTCCGGCGTGGGCAGGCGCACCAGGCGTGCCTCGAGCGCGGCGAGGCGCTCATCGTCGGTAAAGAGATCGCAGTAAATGGCACACGCTCCGGACGCGAATGTAGTCCACAGCATCCGCGTTCCGCACGGCGCATCAAATCGGCGGCCGAGCCACGGCGCTATAGGAATGCGCCTACCGTCCCCGGGCGAGCAGGTACGCGGCCACGAGGAGCGGCAGCGCGGCCAGGACCAGCACGCCGCCAAAGCCCGATTCGACGGTCGCACCGGTGGCGGCCAGCGGCCCCGCGATCTGCCCCAGCGCGAACGCGGTCGTCATCGCGGCCATGAGCCGGCGCGCCGCACCTGCCGCGATGCGCCGCGCTTCCAGCATGGCGAGCATGGTGGCGCTCATGAAGGTGGCGCCCACTGCGAGCGCCGCGATGACGATGCCGCCGAGCCCGTGCAGCACGACCGGACACGCGACCCCGACCGCCATCACCACGAGGCTCGCGGCCCACGTGGCGCGCACAGAGATGCGGTTCGCCAGCCGCGCGCAGGCGAGCGTCGACAGTGCCGCCGCCGTGCCGAACACCGGCCAGGCCCAGCCGAAGAGCGGCGAATCGCCGAGCGCGTGCCGCGCCATCACGGGCAGGAACGTGGCGGGGATGATGTAGCCGAAGCCGAAGGCGGCGTGAGCGTAGATGAGGCGCCAGTACGGCCAGAGCGATGCTCGCAGGTGCGCAGGGGCCGGGCCAGGCGCTGCCGACCCCGCGCCGCGCACGACGGGTGCGATCCATGCCGTCGCGATCGACGCGATCGCACCGAGCGCGATCCAGGCGGTAGCGGAAGTGGCCGCCATCGCGACGAGGACGGCGCACACCACGCCCGCGCAGACGATGCCCACGCCCACGCCGGAGAAGACCGCGCCGCCGAGGCCGGGGCGTCCGGCCGCCGCGAGCGCTTCGAGGGCCCAGGCGGAGACGTAGACCAGCACGAGCGCGCTGGCGATGCCCGGGAGGAGGCGCAGGACCAGCAACAGGACGAAACGATCCGTTGCCGCGGCGAGAAGCGTGCACGCCGCGATCACGAGGAGCGATCCCATGATCGCGCCGGCCGCCGGCAGCCGCGAGCGCATCGCGTAGAGCGCGCCCAACAGGTAGCCCAGGTAGTTCGCCGAGGCGAGCCACCCGCCCTGCGCGAGGGTGAGCCCGCGATCGTGCTGCATCATCGGCAAGAGCGGCGTGAAGGCGAAGCGCCCGATGCCCATCGCGACCGCGAGCGCCGCCAGCCCCGCAAGGGCGATCGTGGCCGCGCTCTTCATGCGCGGCCGGGCGCGTTCCCCGGATACCACCCTAGCCGCGCTGGTAGATCTCCGCGCCCTGCTTCACGAACTCCACCGCCTTCACTTCCATGCCCTTCTTCAGCGCCTCCTCGTTGGACACGCCGTGCTTGGCGGCGAATTCGCGCACGTCCTGCGTGATCTTCATCGAGCAGAAGTGCGGCCCGCACATGGAGCAGAAATGCGCGAGCTTGGCCCCTTCCTGCGGCAGCGTCTCGTCGTGGAACTGCTTCGCCTTGTCCGGATCGAGGCCGAGGTTGAACTGGTCGTCCCAGCGGAACTCGAAGCGCGCCTTGGACAGCGCGTTGTCGCGGATCTGCGCGCCGGGATGGCCCTTGGCGAGGTCGGCGGCGTGGGCGGCGATCTTGTACGTGACGATGCCTTCCTTCACGTCCTCCTTGTCGGGCAGGCCCAGGTGCTCCTTGGGCGTGACATAGCAGAGCATCGCCGTGCCGTACCAGCCGATCTGCGCCGCGCCGATGCCGCTGGTGATGTGGTCGTAGCCGGGTGCGATGTCGGTGGTGAGCGGTCCCAGCGTGTAGAACGGCGCCTCGTGGCACTGCTCGAGCTCGAGGTCCATGTTCTCCTTGATGAGCTGCATCGGCACGTGGCCGGGGCCTTCGATCATCACCTGGCAGTCGTGCTTCCACGCGATGGCGGTGAGCTCGCCCAGCGTGCGCAGCTCCGCGAGCTGCGCCTCGTCGTTGGCGTCGTAGATGGAGCCGGGACGCAGCCCGTCGCCCAGCGAGAACGACACGTCGTAGGCCTTCATGACCTCGCAGATCTCCTCGAAGCGCTCGTACAGGAACGACTCGCGGTGGTGTGCGAGGCACCACTTCGCCATGATCGAGCCGCCGCGCGAGACGATGCCCGTCATGCGGTTCGCCGTGAGCGGCACGAAGGGCAGGCGCACGCCGGCGTGGATGGTGAAATAATCCACGCCCTGCTCGGCCTGCTCGACGAGCGTGTCGCGGAAGATCTCCCACGTGAGCTCCTCTGCGCGGCCGTCGACCTTCTCGAGCGCCTGGTAGATCGGCACCGTGCCGATGGGGACCGGCGAATTGCGCACGATCCACTCGCGCGTCTCGTGGATGTGCCTGCCCGTGGAGAGGTCCATCACCGTGTCGCCGCCCCAGCGGATCGCCCACGTCATCTTGTCGACTTCCTCGGCGATGGACGAGGTGACCGCGGAGTTGCCGATGTTCGCGTTGATCTTCACCAGGAAATTGCGCCCGATGACCATCGGCTCGCTCTCCGGGTGGTTCACGTTCGCGGGGATGATGGCGCGCCCCCGCGCCACCTCGTCGCGCACGAATTCCGGCGTGACTTCCGCGGGAATCGCGGCGCCGAACGATTCGCCGCGATGCTGGCGCCCGAGGAGCTCCGCCATGCGGATGCCGAGCGGGCCCGACGAGCGCAGCTCTTCCAGGTATTCGCGCCGGCGCAGGTTCTCGCGGATGGCGACGAACTCCATCTCGGGCGTGACGATGCCGCGGCGCGCGTAGTGCATCTGCGTCACGTTGCGGCCGGCCTTCGCGCGGCGCGGCGTGCGCTTGAGCTCGAAACGCAGCTCCGCGAGCTTCGGATCCGCAAGGCGCTCACGGCCGTAATGCGAGGTCGGCCCTTCGAGCAGCTCGGTGTCGCCGCGCTCTTCGATCCACGCCGCACGCAGCGCGCCCAACCCGGAGCGGATGTCGATGCGCGCGGCCGGGTCCGTGTACGGCCCGCTGGTGTCGTACACGTAGACCGGCGGATTCTTCTCCGCACCGAACGAGGCGGGCGTATCCGACTGGGACACCTCGCGCATCGGCACGCGGATGTCGGGCCGCGAGCCCTGCACATGGACCTTGCGCGAGCGCGGCAGGGGCTGGACGGCGGCCTCGTCGACGTGCGCGGTCGTGGCGAGGAACTTGGGATGGGCGTTCATGGCAGCTCCTTCGGGCGGACGGACTAAAGGAGCGGGTGATGGGGCACTCACGCTCCCTACGCCGGCATGACCCGGATCAGGTTCGAAGGGACTCTCTCACCGGCGCGCCTGTTGGCGCCGGACCCCTGCGTTGAACGGACAGTATAGCGCCCGCAGGACGGCTTCAGCGCATGCCGGCGCCCAGCCGGAGCAGCGCTTCCGAGAACGCCGCGAGAGGGGCCGGCTGGTCGAAGAGCACGCCACGGCGCTCGACGATGGCACGGCGCAGCAGCACGTTGCGGTCGCGGTCGCGCGCCACCTCGACCGCGAGCCGCACATAGTCCCCGGCGCTCGCGGCGATGAGCTCCGGCAGTCCCATGAGCGCGAGCATGCCCGCTGTCTGCCGCCCGCGCATGAAGCGCCCCGGCAGCGTCACGACCGGGGTGCCTGCCGCGAAGGCGTCGATGCTGGTGTTGCCGCCGGACCAGCGCACGGTGTCCAGCACCACGTCGGCCGCGGCGAGGGCACGGCGGAACTGCCCGCTCTCCATGCGCGGCAGGAACTTGAGCTGTCCGCGCGGGCCGATGCCGCGGCGCGCGAACGCACGCTGCAGCCGCCCGGCGAGCGATTCGGTGGCGAAGCGGCCCATCGCCTGGAAGAACACCAGCACGCCCTCGGGATCGTGCGCGATCACGCCGGCGAGGAGGTCGTCCATCTCCGGATGCACCTTGAAGAGCGACTGCGCGCACATGTAGATGCGCCGTCCTTCCGGAAGGCCGAGCTGCGCGCGCGGCGCGGGCGGGAGCGGCTCCGGCATCGAGTAGCTCACGCCGATCCCGGGCAGGCGCACGAGCCGCTCGACGTAATGGGAGTCCGCGTCGGGCGGCTCCATGGGCTCGCTGGTGAAGTAGGCATCCACCACATCGCTGCCCGTGGTGACCGGGTGCCCCCAGCCCACGCATTGCACCGGGGCGAGGCGCAGGGCCGCGATCTCGTAGGTGAGCGCGTTCATGCCGACCTCCGGCTGCACGAGCACGTCGAGGTCGTCGGCGAAGATGCTCGCGGCCGTGTTCTCGGTGCCGGCGCGCAGGGTGGCGAAGCGCTCGCTCGCCGCGGCGATGCGCTGGGTGTACGCATCGGCCACGGGCGCCGTGTGGTAGACGAAGCGCTCGAAGCGCGCCGGATCGAGGCCGGTGATCCAGCGCTCGAAGTAGCGCCCCGCGGTGCAGTCGCGGAAGATGCTGCCCACGAACCCCACGCGCAACCGCCGCTCCCCGCGGAAGGTCACCGGCCGTCCCGCGCGCCACTCGGGGCGTGCGCGCTCGAGGAGGCGCGCGAGGAAGGCCGAGTAGCGGCGCTGCAGCTCGCGGTCGTCCTCGCCCTGGTAGGCGAGCAGGAAGTTGTTGCGGTTGAGCTCGAAGATCCCTTGCGCCTGCGGCAGCCACGATTCGATGCGCTGCTCGATGTCGCCGAGGCCTGCGTCGTAGCGCGCGCGCCACCGCGCCACCTCCTCCACATCCTCGTACACCTGCGGCAGCATCAGCCGCTCGCTCACCACGGCGCGCATGTTCGCGGGCTCGCGCGCGACCGCCGCCTGCAGCGAGCGCAGCGCGCCGCGAACGTCGCCCAGCTCCTGGCGCACCATCGCGCGATGGGTCTCGATGCGCGGCTCCCCCGGATCGAGCGCGGAGGCGAGGCCGAGGGCACGGTCGGCCTCGTCGTATTTCCACAGGTCCGCATACGCATAGCCGATCTCGCGCCACGTCACGGACGAGGCGGGCATCGCCTGCACGGCGCTGGAAAGTGCCGCGAGCGCGGCCGGCGCGTCGCCATGGTGGATCTCGAGGGCCGCCAGCCGGACCCACAGGCT
>Ga0068851_10000450_pt1 | contig 18356 bp, 15 predicted proteins | sample KBSCornC12_FD_66588 | JGI IMG/M metagenome (GOLD analysis project Ga0068851, IMG submission 66588) | Corn rhizosphere microbial communities from Kellogg Biological Station, Michigan, USA - KBS Corn C1-2 | ecosystem: Host-associated > Plants > Roots > Rhizosphere > Soil ...
AAGGTCGGCGGCTCATGCTAGCGACCGGCTCCGCGACCGGTGGGCGCGGCGGGTGACAACCGCTCGCCCCGGGGAGTATTCCTCAGTATCCTTCCGGCCCGGTAGCGGCGTTTCCGGCAGGTTCGCGCCGCCACCGGCCTCATGGAGGAGCACCCGCAGGGCTGCCGCGGTCCTACTCGGCTTCTCCCCGTCGAGCCGAAGGAGCACATGTCCGAACGCGGACGAAGAGAGCTCGATGACGGCACCCTGGACCAGCTCGGGATCGCCGCCGCGCTCGAAGCCCTCGCCGACCGGGTCGAAACGCCGAGGCTCGAAGTCCGCACCACGGTCGCGCTCGCGGCCGGAGGGGGGCGCCTGCAGGCCCGGCTCGACGGCGAGCGGGAGATCGCGGTCTACCGGATCGTGCAGGCGGCGGTCGACAACTGCGCCGAGCACGCCGGCGCCTCCCGTGTCCTCGTCGAGGTGGTCGAGAGCGAGGAGCGCGCCGAGGTCGCGATCACGGTCCGCGACGACGGCAGGGGCTTCGATCCGGCGATCACGGGCGAGGGGTCCGGGCTGAGGTCGATGCGCGAGCGCGTCGAGCTGCTCGGCGGCTCGCTGGAGATCCGCGCCGCGCTCGACGCGGGCACCGTGGTCAGCGCGGTCGTCCCGTCGGCGCGGGGGATATCGGTCACAACGCTCCGTTAGCGGCCGGGCAACATCTCCGTCCTCGCGGTGCTGTTCCATCCCGGGGGATCTGGTTTAGGTCCACCGGAATGCGAACCGCATCCCCACCCACGGCAACCGAAGCCCCACGGCCGACGCTCGAGCGGCGCCGGCTCCGCCTCGACGACGGCGCCGAAACCTCCCTCCACGTCGCCCGCTTCCGCCGCCGCGAGTGGGGGGTACGCGTGGTGGCGCTGCGGCCCTGCGCGACGGTCCACGGCTGGTGCGAGCGCAGCGGAGCCGCGCACGCGATCGTCGGCGGCTTCTACATGCGGCCCGGCGGCCCGGCCCTCGGCGACCTCTGGATCGACGGCCGGGCGCTGCCGACGGAGCCCTTCGACCCGCCCTGGCACGAGCAGCGCGCCTGCGTCCACGTCGCCGGCGGCGAGGTGAGGCTGGCGGCGCGGGGGGAGCTCGGCGAGAAACCGCACGGCGACCTGCTGCACGCCGGCCCGATGCTGGTCGGCGAGGGCCGGTCGCTGATCCGCGCCGGCGCCGACGCCGAGGGGTTCTCGGCCGGCTCCCGGCAGTTCGACTCCGACATCACCGCCGGTCGCTACCCGCGCGCCGCGCTGGGGCTCTCGGCGAACGACCTGATCGCCGTCGCCTGCGACGGCCGCGCCGACGACGAGGCCGGCCTGACGATGGCCGAGCTGGCGGCGGCGATGGTCGGGCTGGCGGCGGAGACGGCGATCAACCTCGACGGCGGCGGCTCGGCCTCGCTTGTCGTCGGCGGCGCGCTGGTCAACACCCCCCGCGAGGAGCACGGGCGCGAGCTGATCGGCGGCCGCGAGGTCGCCACCGTCCTGCGCTTCGCCCCGCGTCACCCGGCCTGAGCAGACCACCCCGCTAGCCTCGGCGGTTGTGGCCGCTTCCGTGAAGAGGGTGTTGATGGGGATCTACTTCTACCCTCGCGGCGGCTCGGCGCACTCGACCCGCTCGATCGTTCGCGAGCTGGGGGCCAGGGGTTTCGAGGTCACCCTGCTGGCCGGGTCGCGCTCGGATCTGGGCGAGGAGGCGCTGGCGGCGAACTTCTATCCGGGCGGCGATCTGCGTGCCCTGGACTTCACCCCCGCCGTCTCCTCGCCGGATCCGCTGCGCTACCGCGGGCCGGCGGGAACCGCGCCGATCCACGGCTCCTACGAGGACCGCCCGGACGTTCCCGACCGTGTCCTCGCCCGTTTCGACGACGAGGCCTTCGAGCTGCAGGTCGAGGCCTGGTCGCGGGCGATGGCCGAGGCGGTCGAGGGCGGCGTCGACCTCCTCTACCTGCATCACCTCACCCCCCTCAACGAGGCCGCGGCGCGGGTCCTGCCGGAGGTCCCGGTGGTCGGCCACGTCCACGGCACCGAGCTGCTGATGCTGGAAGAGATCGAGGCCGGCGCGCCGGCGACCTGGACGCACGCCGGGGAGTGGGCGGAGCGGATCCGCCGCTGGGCGGCCGCCTGCGAGCGGATCGTCGTCAACGACCGGGGCGGCCTGGATCGCGCCGCTTCCCTGCTCGGGATCGACGAGGACCGCTTCGCCTGCATCCCCAACGGCTTCGACCCGGTCTTCCACCCGGGCCCGGTCGACCGCCGCGCCCACTGGCGCCGGCATCTCGTCGAGGAGCCGAAGGGCTGGTGTCCGGGCGAGGCGCCGGGAAGCGTCTCCTACGGGGAGCGGGACCTCGAGGCGCTGGGGGGGACGGTGCTGCTGGCGATCGGGCGCTTCACCGCGGTCAAGCGCCTGCCGCTGCTGATCGAGGCCTTCGCCCGGGCCCAGGAGAAGCTCGACCGCCAGGTGGCGCTGGTCCTCGTCGGCGGTCACCCGGGCGAGTGGGAGGGGGAGCATCCCTGCGAGGCGATCGAGCGGACCGGCGCCCGCGACGTCTTCCTCGCCGGCTGGCACCGCCACGACGAGCTACCTCCTTTCCTCCGCGCCGCCGACCTCCTCGTCCACGCCTCGGTCAAGGAGGCCTTCGGCCAGGTGCTGGTCGAGGCGATGGCCTGCGGCCTGCCGGTGATCGCCGTCGACCGCGGTGGCCCGGCGAGGATCGTCGAGGACCCCGAGACCGGCTGGCTGGTCGAGCCCGACGACGTCGACGCCTTCGCCGGCCGGATCGTCGATGCCGTCGGGGACGCGCCGGAGCGGCGGGCGCGAGGCGAGCGCTCGCGGCGGCGCGCGCTCGAGCACTACTCCTGGGAGCGGATCGGCAGCGAGCTGGCGGAGGTCGTGCGGGCCGCCGCGGCGACGCCCGCCCGCGCCTACGACCCCGTCGACTAGCGTCCCCCTCGTGGATCTCGTCTGGACCCTGCTCGGCGCCGCCCTGGTCGCGATCGGGCTGCGCGACATCTTCGACGTCCTCTTCCACCCCCTCGGGCGCGGGATGGTTGCCCGCAGGGTGGTCCGCGGCGTCGCCTGGCTGGCGCGGGCGCTGCCGAGGGGCGGCACCATCGGCCTGCTGGCGGGCCCGCTCGGCTACGTCGCGGTGGTCGCGACCTGGGCGACGCTGCTGGCGGTGGGGTGGGCGCTGATCTTCCTGCCCCACCTTCCCGAGGGGTTCAACTTCGATCCGGCTCTGAACCCGGCCGAGCACTCCGGCTTCGCGGACGCCCTCTACGTCTCCCTGGTCAACCTCACCAGCCTCGGCTACGGCGACATCTCGCCGGCGGCGCCGCTGCTGCGGGTGCTGGGTCCGGTGGAGACGATCTTCGGCCTCGGCCTGCTCACCGCCAGCATCTCCTGGCTGATCTCGATCTACGGCGCGATCTCCCGCCGCGACTCGCTCGCCCACGAGGTCCATCTCGCCCGCGCGGCCGAGGAGCGACTGGGGGAGAAGCTCGCCGACGCCGACCCGCAGTTGTTGGAGGGGATGCTGGCCGGTTTCTCGGACCAACTGATCCGCACCCGCCGCGACCTCATCCACTTCCCGATCGTCCACTACTTCCGCACCGAGGACGAGGAGCGGGCGCTGGCGGGCCTGCTGCCCTTCCTCGGCGACCTCGCCAATGAGGCTGCGGAGGAGAGCCGCCCCCACGCGCTGCGGGTGCGGGCCGAGATCCTGCGGATGGCGATCGACGATTTCGCCGAGACGCTGCGCTGGCGGCTGCTGATGCCGGGCGAGAGCACCGACGAGACCCTGCGGCATTACCAGTCAGATCATGGACCAGTCAAAGCTTGACAATTGGTGATTAGGGACATAGCGATACATTTGCGGCTGCGTTCGTAACCGAGGGGAGAGCGCTGTGAGGAAACTGCGGTCACCGGCCGACCGCTCAGCGATTACCGCGACTTTGTTGTTGCTTCTCGTGCTGCTTGCGGGCTGCGGCTCGGGCGGTAGCTCGGGCTCCAGCGCTGGAGGCGGAACGCTGACCGGTACCTACTCGGCCTTCCCGGAATCCCTCGATCCTGGCCTCTCCTTCTCGCTGGAAGGACTGACGGCGCTGCAGAACGTCTACCTGCCGTTGCTCACCTATGCCCACGCGAACGGCGCCGCCGCCACGAAGCTGATCCCGGCCCTCGCCAAGGGCCTGCCGCGGATCGACCAGGGCGGCCGTCGCTACACGCTCTTTCTGCGGCCCGGCCTCAAGTACTCCGACGGCACGCCGGTCAAGGCTTCCGACTTCCGCTTCGTGGTCGAACGCCTCTTCCGGATCAACTCGGTCGGCTCGACCTTCTACACCGGCATCGTCGGCGCCGAAGCCTTCGCGAAGACGAAGAAGGGCGGGATCCCGGGCATCGTCACCGACGACAGCAGCGGCAAGATCGTCATCCACCTGACCGAACCGAGCGGCTACTTCAGCTTCCTGCTCGGGCTCGAGTACGTGGCGCTGCTGCCGGCCGACACGCCAAACGAAGACATGACCGACCATCCGCCGCCGGCGACCGGTCCCTACGAGATCACCGACGTCCGCAACGGCCGCAGCTGGGAATACGCCCGCAACCCGGTCTGGGCGCAGACCAACGCCGAAGCGCTGCCGCAACTGCCGGGCGGCCACGTCGACAAGATCGTCTTCAAGGTCCAGCCCAACACCTCGACCCAGGTGCGCGAAGTCGAACAGGGGCAGGTCGACTGGATGAAAAACCCGCCGCCGCCTGCTCTCTACTCCGACGTCAAGCGCCGCTTCGAAGGCACCCAGTTCCGCGAGGAACCGACGATCGGCGTCTACTACTTCTGGATGAACACCCGGCGGGCGCCGTTCGACGACGTGCGGGTGCGCCGGGCGGTCAACTACGCGATCGACCCGGCGGCGCTGGAACGGATCTACGCTGGCACGATCGAGCGCACGCAGCAGGTGCTGCCGTCGCAGATGCCCGGCTACCGCAGGATCGAGCTCTATCCGCACGACCTGGCGAAGGCGAAGGAACTGGTGGCGCGGGCGGACCCGGCCGATCGTCAGATCACGGTCTGGACGCTCAACCTGGCGCCCGCCGACGAAGCCAGCGAATACTTCCAGCAGGTGCTCGAGCAGCTCGGCTTCGACGTGAGGCTGAAAGAGGTGAGCGCTTCCACTTACTTCACCCTGGTGAGCAACTCGAGCACGCCCGAACTCGACGCCGGCTGGAGCAACTGGCTGCTCGATTACCCGCACCCGAACGACTACTTCGAGCCGCAGCTCTCGGGCGAAAGCATCCTTCCGGTCGGCAACAGCAACTGGGCCAACTTCGACGACCCGGCGGTCAACCGCAAGATCGACGAACTCAAGCGCCAGCAGTTGGGGCCGCAGCAGGAACGCGAATACGCCGCGCTGGATCGCGAGGTGATGCGGCAGGCGCCGTGGGCTCCCTTCGGCACCCTGACGCTCGGCACCTTCGTCTCCGACAAGATCGACCTCGACAAGGTGATCGTCAGTCCTATCTTCGGTCAGGACCTGACCAGCTTCCAGTTCAAGTAGCCCGGGTAGCTGCCGCAAGGCAGCCGGCGGCTGTCACGTTTGTTCCCAGGAACTGATGCGATTCCGGGTCCCAATCAAACACGCGGCCGTTACGGCCGTGCTTGCCCTGGCGCTTCTGGCGCTCCCCGGCAGCGCGGCCGCCAAGCCGCGGGCGCTTTATTGGGGCGCCTGGCTCGGTCCCCAGCTCACCGGCGAGGAAGCGCCCTGGGACATGCGCGCGGCCTATCACTTCGAACGGTTGGTGCGCAAGCGCCTCTCACTACTCGAGTTCTCGGCTCCGTTCGCCAAGTGCGAAGCAGACTGTGTCTTCTACACCTTCCCCACCGACGAGATGACGAAGATCCGCCGCCATGGGGCGATCCCGTTCTTCAGCTGGAATTCCGGCGTGTCAGGTGGCAACTGGGGAGACTTCCAGCTCTCCGACCTGCGGTCCGGTCGCTACGACCCCTACATTCGTTCGATCGCCAGGCGCGCCAAGGCCTGGGGGCACCCCTTCTTCCTCCGCTTCGACTGGGAGATGAATGGCAACTGGTTCCCGTGGGGAGCCAACGTGAATGGCAACCTTCCCGGCGAATTCAGACTCGCTTGGCGCCACGTCCACGACATCTTCGAGCAGGTCGGAGCGACCAACGTGACCTGGGTCTGGTGTCCGTACGCAACCGATGAATCGCTCGCATCCTTCTATCCGGGTGATCGCTACGTCGATTGGACCTGCCTCGACGGCTACAACTGGGGACCGGAATCGGCCGAGCCCACGCCGTGGCGAAGCTTCAGCGACATCTTTGCCCCCGCCTACCGCCAGATCGTCACCGAGATCGCCCCCGATAAGCCGATGCTGATAGGCGAGGTGGCAACCGACGACTCGGGGGGGGACAAGGCCGCCTGGATCCGCAACATGTTCATCGACCTGCGCCTTGGCTTCCCGAAGGTCGCCGGGCTCGTCTGGTTCGACAAGTACGACCTGGGTGTTCAGTGGCCGATCGAGACCTCGCCGATCGCCAGCGCCGTCTTCGCCCACGGAGTCAGGAGCGGCCCCTTCCGCGGCAACGTCTACTCGCGGCTGCGCCGGACGCCGATCCCGCCGCCGCGGGGCTGAGCAGCGGCAGAGGCCCCGCTCGGAGTCGTTCTCCGCGCGGGGCCCCTTGCGCCTGGCCGATGATGTCGATGGAGTGTCTGTGCGCTGATCAGCGCTTGCTCTGAAGGCCGGCCGCGATCGAGGCGGGCCCTTCGAAACCGGCGAGCGCAACAACTGTAGGGATCGGTTTCTCGCCGCTCTTGCGCCTTCGGATGTCCGATTCCGCCTTGATTTCGAGCGTACGTTCCAGCACCCGATCCAGTTCGCTCTGGATGTCCGTCCAACCCTGTTTGTCGAGGCCCATCGGGGTTTGGCTGAAGTGGCTGTCGGGCTGGGCGTCCAGCGTCCCCTCCTCGTGGGCTTCCTTGCAGACTTCCAGGAAGTCCAGAAGGGCTCCCTCGCTGACTTCCTGTCGTTCTTGCTCGGTCATCGCCTCGAACTCCCTGTCCGTGATCACTTTGAATCGATCCGCCACGTAGTAGTGCCGCCTGCCTCCGCGCACGGGTTCGGTCCGGCTGACGTGGATCCAGCCTTCCTTCTCCAGCAAGCGGAAGTGGTAGCTGACGGCGGCGACCCGTAGCCCTTCTTGGTCGGCGATTTCTTTTGGCGTGACCTCTCGCAGATGGCAGGCGGCGACGATTCGCACCTGCAATTTGCCCGCGGGGATCCTCTGTCGTTTCCTCCCGCCGCGTTTTTTCTGCGCCATCGATACCTCCCCATAGTTCCCCTCGATTGCTTTTTGCCCTGACACCGGGTCGTTCTTTCCCAGGAACCCGGCGTGTCCCTGAAGTTAGACGGGGAGGCCGAGACAAGACAAGGCAAACGCGCGGTCTTTTAAATTGATTTTCTTCTATTAATCAATTTAACTTTCTCATCTCGTAAAGCGACCCGCCCAGGAGGTGACGAGATGAAAATCATCAGCATTGAGATTCCAATGCCGGCTGTACAGACCCGGAAGTCCGTGTAGGGGAGGCGGGGGGCGGGTGAGAGGAAAGCCCGCCCCTACCTTCCACACGAAGCTTTTTGTCCGGGCGAGGCCCATAGCATGGGGCCGATGTCCACTGGTGAATTTGCCGAGATCGGCGTCGATCGCCGAACGGGCTTTCGTTTCGCCTCGCTGGCAGCGCTGCGGCCCTACGCGCTAGGGCTCTACTTCTTGGCGCTCGTCCTTTGGACCGCCCGCTACGGGATCCCGGTCCAGCGCGAGCTGGTGATCCTCTGGACCTGCGGGGCGCTCGCCTGCGTCTCGATCGGGCGGCCGCCGCGGGAAATCCTCCGGCTGGTGCTCGACTGGCTGCCGATCGTCGCCGTGCTGTGGGCCTACGACCTGACGCGGGGGGCGGCGGACTCCCTCGGGATCGGCATCCACTACGAGACGATGATCGACTTCGATCGCTTCGTCTTCGGCGAAGTGCCGACGGTCTGGCTGCAGGAACGGCTCTACGAGCCGCACGTGGTGCAGTGGTGGGACGTCGCGTTCACCCTCATCTACACCTCCTACTTCATCGTCCCCTTCGTCCTTGCCGGCTGGCTCTGGGCGCGCGACCGGCTCGGCTTCCAGCGCTTCACCCGGCGCCTAGTCACCCTCGCGCTCGCCGGCCTCGCCACCTACATCGTCTTCCCGGCGGCGCCGCCCTGGATGGCGGGGGAAATGGGGCTGATCGGGGAAGTGCACCGGACCACGGCGCGCGGCTGGGAAGTGATCGGCGTCGGCACCGCCTCGCTCTTCTCCAAGGGCCAGGAGACGAGCAACCTCGTCGCCGCCGTCCCCTCGCTGCACTCGGCCTTCACGATGCTGGTCGCCCTCTTCCTCTGGGGCCGGGTGCGCCCGAAGCTGCGGCCGCTGCTGCTGCTCTATCCGCTGGCGATGGGTCTGACCCTGATGGCCACCGGCGAGCACTACTTCTTCGACGTCGTCCTCGGCTGGCTCTACGCCGGCGCGGTGATGGCTGTCTGGGCCTGGTGGGAGTACCGGCGCGAAGCGCGGCTGGGGACGGCTAGCGAACCGGCAGCCGCAGCTGCAGGTTCGAGACGGTGATTGGGGCCTGCAGGTTCGACGGCCGGGCGTAGGGCGGGTCGGAGGGCAGCAGCTCCAGCTTCACGGTGTCGCCGGCGGCGAAGCGGTAGCCCTGCGGGTGGAGCTGGAAGACGACCCCTTTGCCGCCTTTGCCGGGGCGCAGGAGGCCGCGGGCGACCAGTCGCTCTTCGCCGTTCGGAAGGACGTCGAGCAGGCGCGCCGCCAGCTCGGAGTCTTCGCCGACGGTGGCGAGGTCGGCTTTGATCGTCGGCGATCCGAGCAGGGTGAAGCCGGGTGCCGGCACCGATAGGCGGTAGTTGGCGACGCCGAGCTGGTCGGCGCCGGAGGCGGTGGCGCAGGCGCCGCTGCCGGCGATCGGGTCGAAGGCGGCGCCGATCGTCGGGTTGCCGGCGCCCGGAAGGATCGTCTGCGACGCCGCGCTGTTGAGCTGGACTTCGCTGGTCGCGAGTTCATGCCAGCTACCGGCTTTGTACGGACCTTCGGAGGGACCGCCGCAGACCGTGGTCAGCGCTTCGGCGCTCGAGCTCGGTTCCGGTCCGGTCCCCTTCAGGTAGTGGTCGAACCAGGCGTTCTCGCGCTGCAGGAAGAGCGCCTCGTCGGCGGGCTTGTTCTGGCTGCGGGCGTGGCCGTCGTCCATCAGGAAGAGCGAGATCGGGTCGCCGGGGTACTGCGCCCGGGTGCGGTTGTAGAAGCGGACCGCCTCGTCGACCGGGAAGAGGTCGTCGTTCCAGCCGTTCTGGATCAGCAGCGGCGCCGGCGCCTCGGAGTGGTCGATGTAATAGGAGGAGTGGTAGGTGGTGATCTGTTCGACGATCCCGGTCGCCAGCGGGTTCGAGTCGTAGGGCTCGCCGGCGTTGATCAGCGCGTACCAGCCGGTCAGGTTCGCTTCGGTGTCGGTCGCCGAGTAGTTGCTCGTCGCCAAGCCGGTGCCGTAGAGGCCGCTGACGAAGGAGAGCTTCTCGACGCCGATCTTCGCTTTCCCGCTCGGGCCGCGGTAGGGCGAGTCGGTGGCGGTATCGAGGGTGCTGCCGTTGGGCATCAGCGAGTAGGCGAGGTCGCTCCAGGGCCACTGCGGCACCGCCGCCGCCAGTTCCATTTCCTTGCCGCCGGGTGATTTCCAAGGGACGAGGGTGCCGTTGGGGAGCATCGTGCGGTTGCGCAGCGCCGCCAGTGCCAGCGACATGCCGCCGCCGTAAGAGACGCCGGTGGCGCCGATCTTCTTCGGCTCGGCGACGCCTTCGTCGGCGAGGACGGAGATCAAGTACTGGGCGTCGCGGACTTCGTAGCGATCGTCCATCAGGTGGTTGTAGCCCTTGGCGCAGGCGGCGGTGAGGCGGTCGGGGTCAGTGGCCCCGCAGGAGTTGCCCCAGCCGCGGTCGCTCATGCTGAAGACCGCGTAGCCCGCTTCGGCCCACTGCTGCACGCGCGGATCTTCGAGGCCGATCTTGTGCCCGCCCCAGCCGTGGAAGAGGCCGATCAGCGGATACGGCCCGTCTTCGCCCGAGCTCGGCTGCGGCGGCAGGACCACGTTGACGTCGATCTTCGTGGCCCCGTCCCAAGTCGCCGTTTTCCCCTGGCAGAGCCGCACGTTCCCGTTCGTCGCCTGCGCCGCGCAGCCGACGTCACCGCCGAACAGCGGCGGCGAAACCGCCCGCGCCGCAGGCACCACGGTCAGCACGACCAGCAACGCCGCCGCCGCGCCTCCCAGAAACCACCTCATTCGCTCAATGCTCAACCCAGCGCCTCCTCCGCCGTCCGGACGGAGGTGCATCTACCCAGGATCGGCGCTGTTATGCCTTTTGGTCGCTCCTCATCGGTCACTTGAGCACAGGATCGTGTGCTCAAGTGACCGACGGTGCGGTTAGCGCACCATTCGCTCAAGCGAGGCGGCGGGAGAAGCTTTCTTCGAGGGCGTCCTTGCCGTCTTCGCCGGGGACGGTCTTGTCGAGGCGGGCCCAGGCGTTGCGGCCGTCGAGGTGGAGGCTTGCGACCTGGTTGTCGAAGCAGGGACCCTCGAGGGTGCGCCAGCGGATGCCGGGGTCGGGGGCGCCGGCCGCGCGCGCCAGCAGGCTGGCGAAGGCGGTGGCGGGTTTGCGGAAGGCGGCGCGGACGACCCGGCGCTCTTTTTCGTCGAGGGGGTTGCGGTAGGGGGAGCAGACCGCCTGGTAGACGGGGGCGCGACCGTCGGAGTCGCCGCTGGACGCCGGGTAGGCGACCTCGCTCAGGTAGGCGTGGTGGACGTCGCCGGAGAGGACGACGATCGAGGCCGGCGCTTTGCCGCGTTGGCCGGTCGCCACTTCGTGCAGGAGGTCGCGCAGCCTCGCGAACGACTCGCCGAAGGCGGCCCAGTGGTCGAAGTCGACTTCTCGCCGCAGCTTCTCGCTCGCCCAGGCGGCCTGCTTGCCCCAGGCGCCGTCGCAGAGTTGCTCGTTCCAGGCCTCGAGCCGGTCGAAGGTGGGGGAGAGGATCCAGGGGACGGTGGTGCAGATCAGCAAGTGGTCGAAGTCGCCGCTCGCGTGGTCGACGATCCAGTCCCACTCCTCGTCGTCGACGATCGCGCGGCGGTCCTCCTCCAGCACCCGCCCGGCTCGCGAGTCGATGAAGACCGCCCGGGTGCGGCCGAAGTTGCGGCAGAAGCTCCAGCGCACCCCGGCCCCGGTCGAGTCGATCCGCTGCACCCAGGGGAAGAGCTCCTCCTCGCCCGTCTGGTTGCCGCGCACCCGCTGGTAGAGCTCGTCTTCGGCCAGCTCGCTCGGCGAGAGGTTGCCGAGGTGCTGGTAGATCCAGTAGCTGGCGATGCAGCCGACCGCGCGTCGGTGCCACCACGACTTCGTCCGCATCTCCAGCAGCCAGGAGCGAGAGATGTTCCAGTCGTCGCTCATGTCGTGGTCGTCCCAGAGCATCGAGACCGAGACGTTGGAGAAGAGCCAGCGGATTAGCGGCTCCTCCCAGCTCTCCTGGTAGAGCCAGGTGTACTCCTCGAAGTCGGTCACCTCGTCGCCGGGCGGGGTGTCGGTGCCGCGCCGTTCTTTGATCTTCTTGCGCGTCTTCGGCGAGCCCTCGTCGACGTAGACCTGGTCGCCGAGGAGGAAGAGCTGCTCGGGCCACTCCTCGCGGTCGCCGGCGGCCATCTGTTGCGCCAGGACCCAGAGCGCGTCGACCTCGTGGCCCTGGTCGGTCTCGTCTTTGGGTTCGGTGAAGGGCGCCTCGTGCGGCACCGCCACCCGGCAGGAGCCGAAGACGATGTCGAGCTCCTTACCGGCGTCGGTGGTGCGGATCGCGCTCGGCGGCAGCTCCGATTCTGGCTCGGGCCAGCGCACCTCGCCATCGAGCTTCACCTCGTACTCGTAGCGCGAGGCAGGCTCGAGCCCGTCGATGCAGACGATCGCGTAGTGGTGGCCCTCGATCCGGAAAGTGTGCTCGCGGCGACCGAGGACCTCGACCTCGCAGGCCTCGCTGGTCTCGACCCAGACCGTCGCCTCCGTCTCGGAGACGTGGCGCAGCAGTGGACCGAGGACGAGATCAGGCATGTCCCGGTCCTACCCAGTTGGGCAAATTTTCAGATCCGGCCGAGCAGGAGGAGGACGAGGAGGATCAGGGCGATCAGGCCGAGGACGCCGCCGGCTACGCCAACCTTCAGCAGGACCAGCACGATCGCAACGACGATGAGAAGACCGATCAGCGCTCCGACCATCTGGATCCTCCTGTTTCCGCGGAGGGGAAACCCCGCAATTGGAACGAGTTCTTTAATGAAACGGGCGTGCCCCCAATCCGTCAGTCCCTACCGAAAGGCACTGACGCTCTCGCCGACGCCCCGTTTAGTAGGTAGCGGAAATGTCCATATCTATGAACAAATGGCGCGAGATGGGAAAATCGGGCGATGAGCGAAGCGGCAGCCGCGGCGGGATTCAACCGCCTGCTCTCCGACGAGCGTCTCACCCGCCGTGCGGTCGGGGGGGACGAGCGCGCCTTCGCGGCGATCTTCCGCCGCTATCACCAGAGCATCTATCGCTTCTGCCTGGCGATCGTCGGCAACCCGGAGGACGCTCAGGACGCGCTGCAGAACACGATGGCGAAGGTGCTGCGAGCGCTGCCCGGCGAGGAGCGCGAGATCGAGCTGAAGCCATGGCTCTACCGGATCGCCCACAACGAGTCGATCGACCTGCTGCGGCGGCGGCGGGAGACGCGCGAGCTGGACGTCGAGCAGATCGCTCCCGGCTACGGCCTCGCCGAGGACGCGGCGACGCGGGAACGGCTGCGGGGGCTGATCGCCGACCTGAAGGAGTTGCCGGACCGCCAGCGCGAGGTGCTGGTGATGCGCGAGCTGAGCGGGCTCGAGTTCGAGGAGATCGGCGCCGCGCTCTCGACCTCCGGGGCGGTAGCCCGGCAGACGCTCTACGAGGCGCGGCAGAGCTTGCGGCAGATGGAGGAGGGGCGTGAGATGAGCTGCGCTGTGGTGGCCAAGGCGCTCTCCGACGGCGACGGTCGCGTGGCTCGGCGCCGCGACATTCGCTCCCACCTGCGGGCCTGCACCGACTGCCGCGCCTTCCGCGACGAAATCGAGAGCCGCCAGCGCGACTTCTCGGCGCTGGCGCCGCTGCCCGCGGTGGCAGCGGCGGGGATGCTGCAGGGCCTGCTCGGCGGCTCACATGGAGCGGCCGGCGGGGGGCTGGCGGCGACGCTCGGCGGCGGTGCGGCGAAAACGATCGGCGCCTCGGCCGCGGCCAAAGGTGTGGCGACGGTGGCGGTCGTGGCGGCGATCGGCGTCACCGCGGCCGACCAGACCGGCGTCATCCACCTCGGTCTGCCTGGCGAGCAGAGTTCGCAGTCGGCCAAGCAGGCTCCCGCGGCCAGCGGAGCCGCGGCGCGCGAGGTGAAGGGGGCGCACACGGGAGCCCCCGCGGCCAAAGGAGCCGGCAAGGCGGGTACCGCCGCGGGCTCGCAGACCAATGCTGGAGTCACCACGGGCAAGGGCGCTGCCCATCACCAGGAGAACGCCGCCGGCCACGGGCACCATCACGCCAGCGCCAACGAAGACCTTCCCGGTTACGGCCCCGGGGTCGACCATCCCAGCGGGCAGGGCCACGAAAAGCAGTACCCCTCCGCGGCGACCGAGGGGCAGGAAACCGCCGGCGCCCAGAAACCGCCGTCGCCGGAATCCGAAGGCGGCAGCGACGGTTCCGGCGCCGAACATGCGGTGACGCCGAGCAAGCCCTCGCCGCCGAAGTCACCCCCGCCTACCAGCACGCCGCCGGAGGAAGCGCCCGCAAACCCTCCCTCGGCGAAACCGGAAGCGCCGGCTCCGGCCGCGACTCCGTCGACCCCGGCAGCCGAAAAAGCGACGCCTGAACACTCACCCGGGTCCGGCGGCAAACCGGAAGACAGCGGCAAGCCAGAAAACGTTCCCCCGTCGCCCTAGCTAGCGGGCGGCGGGGCGTCCAATCCGCAGCGGCAACAGATGATTGCCGTGCAGGTACTTACGCACCAAGCGCTCGACCGGAGCCGGGCGGGGACGTTTCAGCGAGGGGGTCGGTTTCGTTGACTGGGTCATCTCACTCCTCCGTCGGCCTTCTCCTTCCACCCTCCCGCGGCGCCCCCTGTCGGGCATCCGTGGTTTGCCGCATATCGCACCGCCCTCCGGCCGCCGCTTGACTAAAAGTCCGCTCTTCGCGAGCATCGAACAATGGTCCAGGGGGGTCTTGCCAGGTGGGGAGCTATGTGCTTGGTCGCGATCGGCCTGCTGCTGAGCGCGGCGGCGCCGGCGTCCGCGTCCGTCTACTTCGGGGCGCTGATCGGCGGCGAACCGTACGGCCAGGTAGGCGACGCGCCGGAAAACGAAGCCGCTTGGGATCTCTTCGAGCGCCACGCGGGCAAGAAGGTCGCGATCCTCAACCAGGCCCAGACCTGGTGCAGCTTCGACCCGGGGGAGATGAACAAGACGGCGGCGCGGGGGGCAATCCCCTTGGTGACGATGGGCCTCGGCAGCGGCGTCACCCTGGCCGAAGTGCGGGAAGGCAAACAGGACGCGGCGATCAAACAGTGGGCACAGGCGGCGAAAGCCTGGGGCCACCCCTTCCTCTTCGGTCCCTGGTGGGAGATGAATGGCGCCTGGTTCGCCTGGGGGCGGAGCACCGAATTCGTCGCCGCCTGGCGGCACTTCCACGACGTCGTCGTCGCCCAGGGCGCGACCAACGTCACCTGGACCTGGATCACCAACGCGATCTGGTCCGACCCGGAATCGAACCCGACCCCGTACTACCCGGGTAACGCATACGTCGACTGGGTCGGGATCGACTCCTACAACTGGGGCCTCAACCCGGCGCAGCCGGACAAGTGGCGCAACCCCGACCAGACGCTGACGCCGACCCTCAGCATCGTCAACGGACTGACGGGGGGCGGAAAGCCGGTGGCGATCGTCGAGGAGGCCTCGAGCGAGTACGGCGGCAACAAGGCCGACTGGATCCGGGAAATGCTGACGACCTACGTCCCCCACCACCCGGAGATCGGGGCCTATCTCTGGTTCAACCGCAATACGAAAAAGAACGAAGCCCAGAAGGACTGGATGATCGAGACCTCGGCGACGGCGCAGCAGTCGTTCCGCAAGGCGATCCAGAGCGGCATCTACGTCTCGGCGCCGGTCTCGCTGCCGAACCTGACGAAAGTGCCGCCGCCCCCGGCTGCGAGCCCGGACCCGCCGCAGGCCGCCGACCTCTCTACCCCGGCTGAAGTCGCCACCGGCCCCGACGTCGCGGTGGCACCCGACGGCATCACGACCGTCGTCTGGAGCGCCCGCACCGGCGGCAACTTCGCCGTCTACATGCGCCGGATCGCCGCCGACGGCAGCCCCGAACCAGCGGTGCGGCTCTCCGATCCCGCCCAGGACGCGCTGGCCCCGCAGGTGGCGGTGGCGCCCGACGGCACTGCCACCGTCGTCTGGAGCCGCTTCGACGGCCAGAACTTCCTCGTCCAGGGGCGCCGGGTCGGTCCGGGGGGGACGCCGGACGCTGCGACCAAGAACCTCTCGGTGACGGGTAGGGACGCGGCGGACCCGCGCGTCGCCGTCGGCCCCGACGGCACCGCGACCGTGGTCTGGAAGCGCTTCAACGGTTTCTACGACCGGGTCGAAGAGCGCCGGATCACTCCCGCGGGCGAACGGCTGCCGGCCGAATCGACCAACCTCCTCTCGGCGGACGGGCAGGATGCGGTCGAACCGGAGGTCGCCTCGGCCCCCGATGGCACCTCGACCGTCGTCTGGAGCCGTTTCGACGGCAGCGACTCGATCGTCCAGCGGCGGCGGATCGGCCCGCTGGGTGCCACTCAAGGAGAAGTCGCCGATCTCTCAGGGGTGGGGGAGAGCGCGATGCAGCCTGAGGTGGCGGTTGACCCCGATGGCGAGGCAACCGTCGTCTGGAGCCGCTTCGACGGCGGTAACTGGCTGATCCAGGGGCAGCGGCTCGATCCGGCCGGCGCTCCCGATGGCGCCGTCGCCAACCTCTCCGCCAGCGGCCGCGACGCCGCCGAGCCGCAGCTGGCGATCGACGCGAAAGGCGCTGCGACGGTCGTCTGGGAGCGTTACGACGGCAGCAGCTTCGTGGTGCAGGCGCGGCGCCTCGACTCCGCCGGCGTGCCGGCGGCGGTGCAGAGCCTTTCGGCGAGTGGCGGCGACGCCGCCGAGCCGCAGCTCGCGATCGCCCCTGACGGCACCGCCACCGTCGTCTGGAGCCGCTTCGACGGCTCGGACTTCGTCGTCCAGCGCCGCGACGTCGCGGCGGACGGCAGCCTCGCCGCCACCGAAAGTGTCTCGGCGCCCGGTCGGCGCGCCAGCGCCCCCGCGGTGGCCTGGGGAAGTGACGGGACCCTGGCAATGGCCTGGCGGCGCTTTGCCGGCAGCGGCGACGTGGTCCAGGCGGGAACGGTCCCTTCACCGCTGCCACCTCCTCCTCCTCCACCTCCACCACCGCCAGGGCGCGAAGAACCCGGGCCGGCGGGCGGAACCCGCAGCACCGGCTCGACCGCGCCGTCGAGCGGCTCCGCAACCGCCGCTTCCTTCCAGATCGAGAAGGTGATCGTCAACCGCAAACACGGGACGGCGACGCTGAAGGTCTCGGTGTCAGGGCCCGGACAGCTGACCCTTTCTGGCGCCGTCCCGCGCAGCCAGACGCTGGACGGGGCCGGCGTCGCTTCTCTCCGCGTCGTCCCGACAGCTGCGAAACGGCGCCTGCTGAGCCAGCGCGGCGCCCTGCGGCTGAAGGTAACCGTCAGCTTCGAGCCGCTCGGCGGCAGCGCGATCAGCCAGCAGTTGACGCTTGGGCTGAAGAAATCTCAGTCAAAAACGGGGTGAGGAAGCGCCCGATCAGCTTGCTCGGGTTGTCGATCGGCCACGGCGGCCGCTCGCTGGCAACCGAGGTTTCGCCGTGCCCGCCGCCGAGCCAGCCGAACAGGTAGCGCGGCTTGGTCCCGGTCCAGAGGATCCCGCGCAAGACTGGGTCGAGCGGGTTCGCCTCGACTTCGCAGCCGAGCTCGGCGGCGATTGCCTCGACCGCGACGTCGGCCTGCTGGGTGGCGATGCCGCCCTGCTTGACCGGGAAGTTGGTGACGTCGCCGATCGCGAAGGCGTGGGCGGCGCCGATGATCCGTGAGTGGTCGTCGACGGGGATGAAGCCGGCGGGGTCGTAGGGCAGCCCCTCGATGTGCCGGCCCTCGATCCGGGGCAGGCTGACGACGGCGTCGGCTTCGACGTCCTCGCCGGGGACGACCGCGAGGGAGCCATGCTCGTACTTGACCGGGTGCGTCCCGGTCACCACCTCGATGTTGTGGTCGGCGAGCAGCTCGGCGACTTGCTCGGAGGCGCGGCGGCCGAAGATCTGCAGTGGCCCGTCTTCGGGAGTGACGATCGTCAGGCGGGTGCCGGTGATGCCGGCGCGCTCGAGTTCGGTCGCCGCCAGCAGGGCGAGCTCGTAGGCGGGCAGGGCCCAGCCGTGGCCGCCGGGCATGGTGAAGACGAGGTGGCGCAGGCGGCCTTCGCGCAGCCGGCTCACCACCTCCTGGACCTCGCCTTCGTCGGCGACCCCCCAGAAGGTGGTCGCTCCCGGCACCGACCAGAGTAGGCGGGCGCCGCAGGCGACGATCAGGTAGTCGTAGGGGATCTCGTTGCCGTCGTGGGTGTGGGCGCAGCGCAGCGCCGTGTCGACCCAGCCGACGTTTTCAAGCCGGAACTCGGCGCCGCAGCGTTCCAATAGGCCCTGGAGTTCGTAGCGGAGGACGCGAGAGGCCCCGTAGGGCTCGCCGACCGCGAAGGGGCGGTAGACGAAGTCGCCCCGCCCGGCGCAGACCTCGATCTGCGCTTTGTCGCCGGCCAGGTTGTGCAGCGCCAGCGCCGCCTCGAGCGCGCCAACGCCGCCGCCGACAATCAAGATCTTCGGAACTCCCGCCCGGTTCATCGCCGGAATTGTCCAGCCAGCGGGGCGGCCACCCATCCGGGGAGCGCCACGCAATCGAATGTGGTTTTCCCCCATCGCGGAGCCCGGGGGCGGCTTAGGTTCTCCCGATGCAGCTGGACCAGCTCGCGATTGCCCTGGCGGTGGTCTTCGCCATCAACCTGCTGCCCGCCTTCGGGCCGCCGACCTGGGCGGTGCTGGTCTTCTTCAGCCTCGACTTCGAC
>Ga0068851_10000452_pt1 | contig 18291 bp, 15 predicted proteins | sample KBSCornC12_FD_66588 | JGI IMG/M metagenome (GOLD analysis project Ga0068851, IMG submission 66588) | Corn rhizosphere microbial communities from Kellogg Biological Station, Michigan, USA - KBS Corn C1-2 | ecosystem: Host-associated > Plants > Roots > Rhizosphere > Soil ...
GAGAAGATCGTCGAGCGCATCCACTGGTGGGAGGAATACACCGCGCGCAACCACGGCGAGATGAACAACAACCCCTCGCCGGGCAACAAGGCGGGCGGCCTCACCACCATCCTCGAGAAGTCGCTCGGCGCGGTCGCCAAGGGCGGCACGACGGGCCTCATGGGCGTCTACGAATACGCGCATCCCGTCACCAGCAAGGGCTTCGTCTTCATGGACACGCCCGGCTACGACCCCGTCTCCGCGACCGGGCAGGTGGCCGGCGGCGCCAACCTCATCTGCTTCACCACCGGGCGCGGCTCCGTCTATGGCTGCAAGCCCGCGCCGTCGCTCAAGATCGCGACCAACACCGCCATGTACGAGCGCATGGAAGACGACATGGATTTCAACGCCGGCGCCATTCTCGACGGCTCCATCAGCGTGCACGAAGCGGGCGAACGGATCTTCGAGCTGATGCTGGCGACCGCTTCGGGGGAACCCAGCAAGAGCGAGAGGCATGGGTTCGGCGCGGACGAGTTCGTGCCCTGGCAGCTCGGCGCCGTCATGTAGCGGGTGAAAAGCGATGGACACAGATGAACACAGATGAACACAGATTGGTTCGATAGTGGGTCTCGGATAGTGCGAGCAGTTGGCACGACACCATCACACGGTTTTATCCGTGTTCATCTGTGTTCATCTGTGTTCCCAATCTTCAGTCGAACAAGGGAGGAACGATGAGAAGAATCACCACTTTGTTTGCGGTCGCGTTGCTCACCGTCGCGTCGTCCGTAGCCGCGCAGACGAAGCTCAAGTGGGCCCACGTCTACGAGACCAGCGAGCCGTACCACACCGCGGCGCTGTGGGCCGCGCAGGAGATCCAGAAGCGCACCAACAACCGCTACGTGATCGAGGTCTTCCCGGCGTCCACGCTGGGCAAGGAAACCGACATCAACCAGGGCCTCACGCTGGGCACGGTCGACATCATCTACACGGGCCAGCTTTTCGCCGGGCGCACCTACGGTCCGCTCGCGATCGGCGGCGCGCCGTACATGTTCCGCGACTTCGATCACTGGAAGCGCTATGCCGCGAGCCCGCTCTTTGCCGAGCTCTCCGAGGGCTACCGGCAGAAGAGCGGGGGCAACAAGGTCGCCGCCATCACCTATTACGGCGAGCGCCACGTGACCTCCAACAAGCCGATCAACAGGCCCGAGGACATGAAGGGGTTGAAGATCCGCGTCCCGGACGCGCCCCTCTACACCATGTTCCCGCGGGCGGTGGGGGCGAATCCCACGCCGATCGCCTTCGCCGAGGTGTACCTCGCGCTGCAGAACGGCACCGTGGACGCGCAGGAGAACCCGCTGCCCACCATCGACGCGAAGAAGTTCTACGAGGTGCAGAAGTACATCGTCCTCACCGGCCACATCACCGACGCCATCATCACCATCGTGGGCGGCCCCACGTGGAGCAAGCTTTCGGAGCAGGACCGGCGGATCTTCGAGACCGCGCTCAAGGAGGCCGCCGCCCGCGCGACGGGCGAGATCGTCGAGGCCGAGAAGAAGATGGCGGCCGAGTTCGAGAAGCGCGGCAAGACCGTGGTGCGCGTGGACCGCAAGCCCTTCCGCGATGCGACGGTCAAGCTGCACAACGGGCCCGATGCCACGTGGCCCAGGGACGTCTACGACAAGCTCCAAGCGCTCTAGGCCGCGCTCCGACAGGGGCGTGGCTTTTTGAAGCGACGACTTTTCCGGTCGACTAGTCCGACCATCCCACGGAATTTCGGGGGACATGCAATGTTGGGGTCGCCGTCCGGGTCTGCGAAGCGTGTAGGACGACTTCGGTGTAGCCGCAGGCGCAGAAAAAGTGGTTCCCCTCTGTTTAGCCTGTAGGAGCCCGGCTACAGGCACCCGGCCTGTTCCGACAGGAGATTCATGGGGTGCCTGACTTCGTGACAAATTGGATCCGCCTACGATGGCTCACAAGTACCCCGCCAAACGGACCGCGACATGGATAACACGATTCTCGTAGTCGAAGACGATCCCGAGCTCCAGGAAGTCCTCACCCTCAACCTGCAGAACGCCGGCTACCGCGTCCTGCGGGCCAGCAACATCCGCCAGGCCGAAGCGCTGGTGAACACCACGCTGCCGCAGATGGTCCTGCTGGACTGGATGCTTCCGGACACGCCGGGCCTCACCTTCGCCCGCCGCCTGCGCTCCGAGGCGCGTACTGCCGCAGTGCCGATCATCATGCTCACGGGCCGCGATTGCGAGTCCGACAAGATCACGGGCCTCGAAGCCGGGGTCGACGATTACCTCATCAAGCCGTTCTCGCCGCGCGAGCTCCTCGCCCGGATCAAGGCCGTCATGCGCCGCTGCGCCCCGCAGCACGCCGACATGGTGGTCGAGATCGCCGGCCTCAAGCTCGATCCCGCGTCGCGCCGCATCGTCGGCGGCGGCCAGGACATCGAGCTGGGCGCCCTCGAGTTCCGCATGCTGCGCTTCTTCATGACCCACCCGGGCCGCGTCTACAGCCGCGCCCAGCTCCTGGACGAGATCTGGGGCAACAACGTGTACGTGGAAGAGCGCACCGTGGACGTGCACATCCGCCGCCTGCGCCAGGCGCTCGAGCCCACCGGCCACAAGGGCCTGCTGGAGACCGTGCGGGGCGTCGGTTACTGCTTCCGCCGCGAGCTGCCGCCGGAAGAGATGAAGCCCGCGCGCATGCCGACGATGATGCGGCAGCCGCCGTCGATCGGGGATTATTTGCCGGCAGCGGCGTAAACGGCGAGGCGCAAAAGCGAGGCGCAAGGCACAAGGCACAAGAGAAGGTCGTCTTGCACTTGTGCCCTGTGCCTTGCGCCTTACTCCGGCACGTTCTCCCGCAACTCCTGCAACCACAACCGCGAATTCCCATCCGAAGGCGCGCGCCAGTCGCCGCGCGGCGAAAGGCTTCCGCCCGCCACGACCTTCGGCCCGTTGGGCAGCGCCGAGCGCTTGAACTGGCTCAGCTCGAAGAAGCGGTGCACGAAGACCTCGAGCCACTTGCGGATCTCGCCCAGTGAATAGCTGCGCCGGTCGTGCTCGTCGACCAGCGCCGGCCAGTCGCCGCGGGCCTTGTCCCGCCACGCGTGCCATGCGAGGAACGCGACCTTCGAGGGACGCAGGCCGAAGCGCGTGATGTAGTAGAGGTTGAAGTCCTGCAGCTCGTACGGACCGATCGCGTCCTCGGTTGCCTGCATCTTCCCCTCCGCATTCGCGGGCACCAGCTCCGGCGAGATCGGCGTGCCGATGACGGAGCGCAGCGTGGCCGACGTGGCCTCGTCGAACTGCCCCGAGCGCGCCACCCATCCCACGAGGTGCCTGATCAGCGTCTTCGCGACCGCCGCGTTCACGTTGTAGTGGCTCATGTGGTCGCCGACGCCGTAAGTGCACCAGCCCAGCGCGAGCTCCGAGAGGTCGCCCGTGCCGAGCACCAGCCCGCGCCGCTGGTTGGCGAGGCGGAAGAGATAGTCGGTGCGCAGCCCCGCCTGCACGTTCTCGAACGTGACGTCGTAGACCGGCTTGCCTTCCGCGAAGGGATGGCCGAGATCCTTCAGCATGCGTTCGGCGGCGGGGCGGATATCGATCTCGCTCGCGGTGATGCCCAGTGCACGCATGAGGCTCCAGGCATTCGATTTCGTGGTGCCCGATGTCGCGAAGCCGGGCATGGTGAAGCCGAGGATGCCCGTGCGCGGCAGGCCCAGCGCGTCGAAGGCCTTGGCCGCCACGATGAGCGCGTGCGTCGAATCGAGGCCGCCGGAGACGCCGATCACGATGCGCTCGATGCGCGTGGCCTCGAGCCGCTTCGCGAGGCCCTGCACCTGGATGCTGAAGGCCTCGAAGCAGTCGAGGTCGAGCTTCGCCGGATCGTCGGGCACGAAGGGAAACCGGTCGAGCTTGCGTTCGAGCCCGATGTCGGCGAACGCGGAGCCATGCTCGAACGCGATGCGCCGGAAGCGCGTCTCCGGCCGGCCCGCCGCGACACCCGCCGCGTTGAAGCTGCCCGTACGCAGGCGCTCCAGCCGCAGGCGCTCGACGTCCACGTCGGCCACCGCGACCTGGCTCTCGCGCGGGAAGCGTCGCGTGTGCGCGAGGAGCGCCCCCAGCTCGTGGATGGTGGCCTGGCCGTCCCACGCGAGGTCGGTGGTGCTCTCGCCGGGGCCCGACGCGGAGTAGAGATAAGCCGCGAGGCAGCGGATGGATTGCGAGGCGCACAACACCGCGCGGTCCTCCGCCTTGCCGATCACCACGTTCGAGGCCGACAGGTTGCAGAGGATCAACGCGCCGGCAAGCGCGCCATCGGAGGAGGGCGGCTTCGCGGTCCAGAAATCCTCGCAGATCTCGACGTGGAAGCTGAAGTCGGGATTGTCCGCGGCAGCGAAGATGAGATCGGTGCCGAAGGGCACCTCCCGCCCCGCCACGCGGATCGTCGCGTCGCGGATTCCGGCGCCCGGCGCGAACCAGCGGTTCTCGTAGAACTCGCGGTAGTTCGGCAGGAAGGACTTGGGCACGACGCCGAGCACGCTGCCCGCGCCGATGACGACCGCGCAGTTGTAGAGCCGCTGGTTGCAGCGCAGCGGCGCGCCCACGACGACGATGCGCTTCGAGCCGCGCGATGCTTCGAGCAGCGTGGCGATGGCGGCCTCGACGCCGTCGAGCAGCGCGTCCTGCAGGAAGAGATCGTCGATGGCATATGCGCTCAGGCACAGCTCGGGAAAGAGCAGCAGGTCCACGGACCTGCCGGCCCCTTCCTCGATGAGCGCGGTGACTTCCTGCGCGTTACGCGCGGGATCGCCGATATGGATGCGTGGCGTGCATACGCCCACGCGGACGAAGCCCTGGCGGTGGGCGGAAAAGAAGCGGTCCTTCACCGGGTCTCCTGGCTCGGATCGAACAGGCTTCCATCATGCCGCAACTGCGCGCCGTCATTCCCGCGGAGGCATCCAACCCGCGAAATGGGGTTCCAGGCTGCGTCCGGGACGGCCTCACGGCTTGCGCAGCTTGCACCCTTCCTGCGCCCACCTCTCGATCGCTGCCGGCACGGCCTTGTCCGCATAGGCCTTCACGGCGGCCTCGAGGCCGGGCGTGTCGAGCTTGAGGAAGCCCGCGTCGCCCAGCTCGTCCACGTTGCGCAGCTCGTAGCGGTGGAATTCGCGCAGCTCGATCACGCCCCGGCTCCTGCCAGACGCGTCGGCGACATCGAGGTCGAGCGCGATATAAGGAGCGATGTACGCGGTGCTGCGGCCGGCCGTGACGCCCGCCTCGGGCAGCCCGACGTAAAGCCCCGCGCCCGTGAGGTGCGTGCCGGTGTAGCCGATGCGGTCGGGCATCGAGGCGGACTCGATGGTGTACTGGGCGTTCGCGAGGAAGTCCGCGCAGGCCGCCTCGGACTTGATATAAGGCGTCATCAGCGCCTTCAGGCGCCCCGGCTCGAGCGCACGCTTCTCGACTTTCGCGCGATTCACGTTCGAGCCCACGCCCGCGGGACGGGACACGAGCGAAAGCTCGTCGGCCGCCTGGGCGAGGGCGAGCATGGGGAGCGACGCGGCGATCAATGCAAGTGCGGATTTGCGCATAAGGGCTCCAACAATAAGGACGTGCATACTCTAGCGGCGAGGCTAAGGGTCGCGTCCTACCTTTACAGGTGGGAAATGACGGCGGGCTCGTGCGGCCGCGCATCAGGCAGAATGGCCGTCCGGGCGTGCCGAACCCAACGCCGGTGCGGGACTACATGCGCTTCCCTGGGAAAATCGTCCTCATGCTGTTCCTGGCCGCCTTCGGTGCGATGGCTGCCGGCCCGCCTGCCGCGCCCGTGGGCCCGGTGGCTCCCGCGGCGTCCCAGGGGCAGGCGAAGCGCATCGTGGTCTTCTACGACGAGGACAAGGACAACTTCCCGGGCTTGGCGACCATCGACCGGGGCCTGCGCGAGGCGTTCCGGGGCGAGGGCGGCAAGCCGGTCGAGATCCACAGCGAATCGCTGGGCCTGTCCCGGTCCGCGGATTCCGCCTACGAGCAGTTGCTTGCGGCTTACTATCGCGCCAAGTACGCCGGCTTCCCGCCCGACCTGGTCGTCGCCGTACTGGAGCCGCCGCTCGATTTCCTGCGCCGGCATGGGGACGCGATCTTTCCCGGCGTGCCTGTGGTCTTCTCGGGCCTCGATGCCGCGGCCGTCGAGGCGAAGCACCTGCCCGCGAACTTCACCGGCGTGCTCCTGAAGCGCGACTACGCGCCCACGCTCGAGATCGCGCTGCGCCTGCAGCCGGACACGCGCAACGTCTTCGTGGTCTCCGGCGGCGCGGACTACGATCGGTACCTGCAGGGCTTCGTCCGCCGCGACCTCGCGCGCTTCGAGGGCCGTGTCGCCGTCGACTGGCTCTTCAACCTGGCGATGGATGACCTGCTGCAGCGGCTCTCGCACCTGCCGCCGCACAGCATCGTCCTCTACGTGACCGTCTTCGCGGATGCGACGGGGCGGCGCTTCGTTCCCCACCAGGCGCTGGCGGCGATCGCCGCCCGGGCCAATGCGCCCGTGTACGTGTTCCTCGACCAGTTCCTGGGCCTCGGCGCGGTCGGCGGCAACGTGTACAGCACCGATGCGCTCGGAGCGCAGGTGGCGGCACTTGGCCGCGAGATCCTCGAGGGACGGCCGCCCGCGAGCCTGCCGATGCGCGCCCCCGATGCGCAGCTCGACATGTTCGACGCCCGCGCCTTGCGCCACTGGCACCTGGACCCGTCGCGGCTTCCGCCCGGAAGCGTCGTGCGTTACGAGGAGCGCTCGGTGTGGGAGCTTTACCGCGGGTACATCGTCGCTGCCGCCGCCGTGCTGCTGATGCAGGGCGCGCTCATCGCGGGGCTGCTCGTCGCGCGCCGCCGGCAGCGCCGCGCGGAGGCGGAAGCGCGCCGGCAGCGCGACGACCTGGCCCACGTGCTGCGAGTCACGACGCTGGGCGAGCTCACCAGCTCGCTCGCGCACGAGATCAACCAGCCGCTCGGCGCGATCCTGCTCAACGCCGAGGCCGCGATCCAGTTCCTCGCCTCCGGCCGGCCCGCGGATGCGACGCAGGCCCGGGAGGCCCTCACCGACATCGTCGCGAGCGCCGGCCACGCGGGCCACGTGATCGCGCGGCTGCGCATGCTGTTTCGCAAGGAGCGCATGGAGCCCGTCGCCGTGGACGTGAGGTCGCTGGTCGACAATGTCGTCCACCTGCTGCATGCCGCGATGCTGATCGAGCGCATCGGCCTGCGGGTGGTGATGGACGAAAGCGTGCCCGCCGTCTTCGGCGACCCGGTGCAGCTCGAGCAGGTGCTGCTGAACGTCGTGAGGAATGCGTGCGATGCCATCGGCGCGCAGGGCGAGAGCCCGCGCAGGATCATGATCCATGCGCGGCGCAACGGGCCGGGCCACGTGATGATCGAGGTGTCCGACACCGGCGCCGGCGTCAAGGGCGACCAGCTCGAGCGCATCTTCCAGCAATTCGTGAGCACCAAGCCGGACGGGCTCGGCATGGGGCTCGCCATCAGCCGCTCGATCATCGACGCCCACGGCGGGCTGATCTGGGCGAGCGCGAACTCCGATCGCGGGCTCACCGTGCACATCGAGCTCGTGGCCTGTGAAAGCGATGCGCTACGCGAAGTGCGGGCGCTGCGCGACGTGACGGCCCGGCGCGCCCGGCGGCCGGCAGCCCTGTCCTGAAACCGGAGGCGGGGCGATTACCGGTCGCTGCGCCGGCGATCGTACTTGCGGTTGGTGCGGCGCAGCTCGTGCAGCTTGCGCAGCAGGTCGTCGATGAGCTTCTGCAGGCCCTGGGCGCACTTCACCGCGTCATCCACGTCCTTGCGCAGGCGGGCGAGGAAGGCGCGGTCGAGGACCGGCGTCTCGGGCCACTCGCCGGTGCGGATGACCTCGGCGTCCTGCGCCCGCGCCCACGAGCCGTGGACCAGGTGGATGCGCTCGGCCCGCATGTTGATGTCGCGCATGTAGACCGAGTGCACGAGGATGTCGCGTGCGCGGTCCGCGGCCTCGACGCGCGTGTTCAGCTCCTCGAAGTCGAACTCGCAATCGATCTTCTGGAAGGCGCAGAGCCCCTGGATGGACGCCGCGTATTGGCGCGGCTGCGGCCGCTGGACCACCGCGCGCCCCTGCTTGATCGAGATCTCGAGCAGGCTGTAGAGGACCTGCCCCAGCACCCACTCCATGTACGAGTGGCGTGCGATGGTGCGCCCGATGCTGGACGCGATCGCCTCGGGCAGTGGCTGGGTGAACGGCTCGAGGGCCGGGTTGAAGACGGACTTTTTCGTCGCCATGGCGCGTAAGGATACCGCGCGCCACGGGGGAATGGGGAAAGCGGGGCCGGGAGCCTAAAAAAAACTTTCAACGCAGATGAACACAGATGAACACAGGTAAACACAGATTAAAAATAGCGAAAGGCTTCCAATCGTTCGCGCACCTTGCCGCAGTGATGCACGGGCACGAAAACCCGGGTTCGCCTTTATCTGTGTTCATCTGCGTTCATCTGCGTCCAATGCTTTTCAATCACTCCACGGTGACGGACTTGGCGAGGTTGCGGGGCTTGTCCACATCCGTCCCGCGGCAGAGCGCCGCGTGGTAGGCGAGCAGCTGCAGCGGCACGGCATGCACGATCGGCGAGACGATCGGATGGTGCGGCGGCAACTGGATCACGTGCAGCGACTCGCCGTTGGTGAGGTGCGTATCCTCGTCGGCCATGACGAAGAGCTCGCCGCCGCGCGCGCGCACTTCCTGCAGGTTCGACTTGAGCTTCTCCAGCAGGGCCCCGCGAGGCGCGATGGCGATCACGGGCATGCGCGAATCCACGAGCGCGAGCGGGCCGTGCTTGAGCTCGCCGGCGGGATACGCCTCGGCGTGGATGTACGAGATCTCCTTGAGTTTCAGCGCCCCTTCCATCGCGATCGGGTAGTGGATGCCGCGGCCGAGGAAGAGCGCGTGCTTGCGCATGGCGAAGCTGGCGGACCAGTCGGTCACCGCGCCTTCGGTCTCGAGCGCGCGCGTGATGACGCTGGGCAGCGTGCGCATCGCCTCCAGCATGTCGGCCTCCTTGCCCGCCGAGAGCTTGCCGCGCAGCTTGGCGAGCGTGAGCGACAGCAGCAATAGCGCGGCGAGCTGCGTCGTGAACGCCTTGGTCGAGGCGACGCCGATCTCGGGGCCCGCGCGCGTGAGGAAGCGCAGCTTCGTCATGCGCACGAGCGCGGATTCGGCCACGTTGCAGATGCCGAGCGTGTACTCCTGGCCGAGCGAGCGCGCGTGCTCCACCGCCGCGATCGTGTCCGCGGTCTCGCCCGATTGCGAGATGCCGATCACGAGCGTCTTCGGGTTCGGCACCGACTGGCGGTAGCGGTACTCGCTCGCGATCTCCACGTTGCACGGGATGCCCGCGAGGCCCTCGATCCACTGGCGTCCCACCAGGCCCGCATGGCTGCTGGTGCCGCAGGCGAGGATCAGCACGTTCTCGACGTCGCCGAGGATCCTGTCCGCGCCGGCGCCGAAGAGGCCGGCGTTGATCTGCTTCGCGTTCACCGCGAGCTCGAGCGTGTCCGCGATCGCGCGCGGCTGCTCGAAGATCTCCTTCTGCATGTAGTGCGAGTAGGCGCCCAGCTCGACCGACTCGGCGGAAAGCTGCGTGTGGTGCAGGGGCCGCTGGATGCGCCGGCCGCTCGCCTTCTCGATGATCTTCACCGTCTCGTGGCTCACCTCGGCGCAGTCGCCCTCGTCGAGGTAGATCACCTGCTGCGTGACCTGCAGCAGGGCGGAGGTGTCCGAAGCGGCGAAGTTCTCGTCCTTGCCCAGGCCGATCAGCAGCGGCGCGCCCATGCGCGCGCAGACGATGCGGCTGGGATCGCGCTCGGCGATGACCGCGATCGCGTACGCGCCCTGCAGTTGCGTGATGCTGCGGCGCACCGACTCGAGGAGGCCGAAGCCTTCCTGCGTGTGCGAGTGCACGAGGTGCGCGATCACCTCCGAATCGGTCTCGGACATGAACTGGTAGCCCATGTTGCGCAGCTTCGCGCGCATCTCCTCGTGGTTCTCGATGATGCCGTTGTGCACCACGGAGATGCCGCCGCTCACGTGCGGGTGCGCGTTGCTCTCCGAGGGCGCCCCGTGGGTGGCCCAGCGCGTGTGCGCGATGCCGATGTTGCCGGTGAGCGCGCGCTGCTGCACGAGCTTGCCGAGCTGGGCCACGCGCCCGGTGCTGCGCAGCCGCTGCAGCCCCTGGTTCACGACCGCGAGGCCGGCGGAGTCGTAGCCGCGGTATTCGAGCCGCTTCAGGCCCTCGAGGAGGATGGGCACCACGTCACGGCGCGCGATGGCGCCTACGATTCCACACATTGTCTAGTCTCCGGAGATCGAAGAAAGGGTCATTGAGGCCGGCGTGAAGACGCCGGGATGCGATTGGTCGATGGCGGCCACGAGCGTCACCAGCACGAACGCCCAGATGGGCCAGCGTCCCCCGATCGCGAGCCAGACCATGAAGGTCACGGCGCCGAAGACGAGGAAGACGAGGGCAGCGATCATGGCGTGGCCTCCTGGGTGACGCGTTGGTAGACGTCCTCGAGGCGGACGATGTCGTCCTCGCCGAGGTAGCTCCCGGTCTGCACCTCGATCAGCTGCAGCGGGATCTTGCCGGGATTCTCGAGCCGGTGGACCTGCCCCAGCTCGATGTAGATCGACTGGTTCTCCGTGAGCAGCAGCACCTGCTCGCCGCGGGTCACGCGCGCGGTGCCGCTCACGATGATCCAGTGCTCGGCGCGGTGGTGGTGGAGCTGCAGCGAGAGCTTGCCGCCGGGGGCCACGGTGATGCGCTTCACGCGGAAGCGCTCGCCCTGGTCGATGTCCTCGTAGGTGCCCCACGGCCGGTGCACGAGACGATGGTTGCGATGCTCGCTGCGGCCGTTCGCGCGCAGCTGCTCGACCGCCTCGCGCACGCGTTGCGTGTCGCCGCGCCGCGCGACGAGCACCGCGTCGGGCGTCTCGACCACCACCGTGTCCTCGAGCCCGATGCCGACCACCAGCCGGTGGCTCGCGTGGATGTAGCTGTTGCCGACGCCGTGCACCTGCACGTCGCCGTGGAAGTCGTTGCCCTCGCCGTCGCGCTCGGCGCGGTCCCAGAGCGCGTCCCACGAGCCGATGTCGGACCAGCGGAAGCGCGCGGGCACCATGGCGGCGAGCTGCGTGCGCTCGAGCACCGCGTGGTCCACCGACATCGAGCGGCAGCGCTCGAAGGTGGCGCGATCGATGCGGCGGCATTCGCCCTCGCTGCGGGTGCGCGCCGACACCTCGCGGCAACACGCGGCGAGCTCCGGCTCCAGCCGCTCGAGCTCGTCGAGGAAGGCGCGCGCGCCGAAGAGGAACATGCCGCTATTCCAGTAGTGGCGGCCGCTTTGCACCAGGCGCGTGGCGATCTCGAGCTCGGGCTTCTCGACGAAGGCGGCCACCTGGGCGCAGCCCGGCGCGCTCGCGAGCTCGCCGCCGCGCTCGATGTAGCCGTAGCCGGTCTCGGCCCAGCGCGGCTCGACGCCGAAGATGACGAGGCGCCCCTGGCGGGCGGCCGATTCGCCGCGGCGCACCGCCTCGGCGAAGGCCTCGCGGTCGGGAATGTCGTGGTCGGCGGCGACGATGAGCAGCACCGCATCCGGATCCTCGCGCACGATGTCGTTGGCCACCAGGGCCACGGCGGGCGCGGTGCTGCGGCCCACGGGCTCGAGGTAGAGCGCGCGCAGCGGCGCGGCCGTACGCTTCGCCTGCTCGAGGGCGAGGAAGCGCTGGTCCTCGTTGGCGACCACGGTGACGGGGCTCGCGCCGGAGACGGCGCACACGCGCGCGATCGTCTCCTCGAAGGGCGAGCGCCCGTCCAGCAGCGGCAGGTATTGCTTCGGGTACGTCTCGCGCGACATCGGCCACAGGCGCGTGCCGCTGCCTCCCGCGAGCACGACAGGGTAGAGGGCCATGGGGTCTCCTTGGGTCCTTAGTAGGCGGTTTCCTGCCGCTTGAAGACCACGAAGATGGTCTTCCAGATGATCGACAGGTCGAGCCGCAGCGACCAGTGCCGCAGGTAATCGAGGTCGTACTCGATGCGCGCCTTCATCTTGTCCACGGTGTCGGTCTCGCCGCGCAGGCCGTTCACCTGGGCCCAGCCGGTGATGCCGGGCTTCACCTTGTGGCGGATCATGTAGCTCTTGATGAGCTTGCGGTACATCTCGTTGTGCGCCACCGCGTGCGGGCGCGGACCCACGATGCTCATGCGCCCCTGCAGCACGTTGATGAACTGCGGCAGCTCGTCCAGCGAGGTCTTGCGGATGAAGGCGCCGAAGGGTGTGACGCGCGTGTCGTTCTTCGTCGCCTGGCGGATCACCGGTCCGTCCTCGGTGACCGTCATCGAGCGGAACTTGTAGACGATGATCTCCTGCCCGTCGAGCCCGTAGCGGCGCTGGCGGAAGAGGATCGGGCCGGGCGAGGAGAGCTTCACGCCGAGCGACAGCGCCACCATCAGCGGCGAGATCAGCAGCAGGATGAAGCTCGCCAGCACGATGTCGGAGACGCGCTTGATCATGCCGTTCACGCCGTAGAAGGGCGTTTCGCACACGGCGAGCACCGGGATGCCGCCGATGGTGTCCATGCGCGCCTGGATGAGGTCGAAGAGAAAGATGTCCGGCGTGAAGTAGACCGAGGCCGTGGTGTCGTGCAGCTCGTCGAGGAGCTTCAGGATGCGCGGCTGCGAGGCCATCGGCAGCGTGATATAGATGAGGTCCACCTTGTTCTGCTTCACGTACTCGGCGAGCTTGTCGGTGCCGCCGAGGATCTTCGTCCGGTCCACGGCGCAGCGGTCGGGGGCGCGGTCGTCGAAGAAGCCGGTGACTTCCACGCCGAGGAACTGCGTGCCCTGGATGCGCTCGGCGAGCTTGCGGGCGAGGATGCCGCCGCCGGCGACCACGGCCTTGCGCCGCAGCCCTTCCGCGGCGACGATGCGCGGCAGCAGGACGGGTGTCAGCATGTGGGCCGCGAACAGGATCGGTGGCGTCATGGCGACCCAGGCCACCAATACACGCTCGTCGAAGGAACCCATCGTGCGGGTCGCCCATCCCAGCAGGAGCAGCAGCGCCACGATCAGCGCCCACCCCGCGAGCACGTCGCGCGCGATCGCCCCCGGACTGGTGCCGCGAGGCGCGGTGCCGGGGAAGGTCAGCGAGAAGACCAGCAGCGAAAGGATGATGTACGGGCCGTGGAAGGGCTCCCCGAAGAACATCCCGCTGGCGGCGAGGGTTGAGATGGCGAGCACGGGCTCGGCCAGCATGCGGACGAGCACTGCCAGGGTAAGGGGTCCCTGGCCGAGCTTGAGGTGGGATTCTTGGGTGGCGATCACGGCAAATGGCTCCGAAGCTTTCAGGCGCCGACAGGTCGATGGCGATGACGCCTACCGTACCGTCGCAATGCGTCTACATCCGGTGCGGCGGACTAATCCGTGAGGACCAAGGAACCGCTCTGCGGCGATTTTTTCTTGAAACTTCATCACCATTTAACAATTGGCCGCTATCGTCCGGACCATGAGACTCGTTAGCCGACAACCCGAACCCCGTCCGCCGCGCGGCCCTTTCCCGGATCAGCCCCTCGAGCCGGAAAGCCCCGATATCGCCGCGAACGAAAGCGCGCCCGCGCGATTGAATGATTCGGAACGCGAGGCGCTTCTACTCAACATCGACGTATCCCTTCGCGTGCACACGCGCCCGCAGCTCTTCAGCTGGGTGCAGGGCACGCTGCAGAGCCTCATCCCGCACGAGGTGCTGGTTTGCGGCCTGCAGGAAGGGCGCCAGAGCGCGATGCGCGTGGACAGCTTCTCCACGGCACCGGTGGACTGCTCCAAGCTCAACGAGCTTTTCCAGCAGGACATCTCGCTCGTCCCGCACCTGATCAAGCTGTGGGAAGACAATCGCTGCCAGGCCGTCACGTGCGACATCGAACGCGGGCCGTTCGCGAGCGGGGCGCTCGCGCGCGAGTTCTCGCGCCTCGGCGTGAGCACGCTGCTCGCACACGGCACGCACGACGCCGGCGGCAACCTCAACAGCATCTTCGTCTTTGCCGGCCGTCCCGGTGCGCTGGGAACGAAGCAGACGTATCTCGCCGACCTGGTGGTGCCGTACCTCCACGCCTCGTGGGTGCGCAGCCAGGTGACGTGGCCGCTCGAGCGCGCCGGCGTGAAGCCCGCGCGCACGGGACTCCTCACGCCGCGCGAGCAGCAGATCCTGCAGTGGATCTACCACGGCAAGAGCAACATCGAGATCGGCATGATCCTCGACATCAGCCCGCTCACCGTGAAGAACCACGTGCAGAAGACGCTGCGCAAGCTGAACGTGCTCAACCGCACGCAGGCGGTGGGCAAGGCGCTGGCGCTGCGCATCGTGAACCCCTGAGGAATCCGTCGCGCTGATCGAGCTCTTGAGACCCGACGACGCCCGCATCTCCGCGAGGAGGGCGGGCGTTTTCCCGCGCGCGGCGGCCGCGCGCGTGCTGCCGTTCGTGGTGTTCATGCTGATGCTGGCCGTGCAGCCGCTGTTCGACGGCCGCGTCGACACGCGCTGGATCGTGGCCGCGCGCGGCGTGCTCGTGGCGGCCGCGCTCGCGCTCCTGTGGCGCAGCTATGTGGAGCTGTGGGACGGCGCACGCGTGCGGGCGGGGGACGTGCTCCTCGCGATCGCGGCCGGCGTCGCGGTCTTCGCCGCGTGGATCGCGTTCGACTCCGGCTGGGGCGTGATGGGCACGGTGGGTCCGGGGTTCGATCCGCGGCGCCCCGACGGCTCGCTCGACCCGCTCCTCACGGCGCTGCGCATCTTCGGCCTGGTGCTCGTCGTGCCGGTGATGGAGGAACTCTTCTGGCGTTCGTATGTCATGCGTCGGATCGACGCGGTGGAATTCCTCGGACGCAATCCCCGGGATGCGACAGCGCTCGCGTTTGGGTTATCCTGCGCGCTGTTCGCCTCGGAACACGCGCATTGGTTCGCCGGGCTGGCCGCTGGCGCAGCGTACGGGGCGCTCTACATGCGCAGCAGGAATCTCTGGATCCCCATCCTTTCGCACGCAACCACCAATGGCATCCTCGCAGCCTGGATTCTGGCGACGCGCAACTGGCATCTCTGGTAAGGGCCTCCTCGCCGCCGCCATCGCCGCTGCCTTCTCGCCCAATGCGCTCGCCCTCTTCGGCGATCGCCTCGAGCTCTTCGCCGACGAGGCGTGGAACTACGACAGCAACGTCTTCCGCCTGTCCAAGAACGTGGATCCGGCCGCCGTCACGGGCTCGGACCGCAAGAGCGACACGTGGTGGCAGACCACCTTCGGCTTCAACCTCGACGTGCCGGTGAGCCTGCAGCGCTTCCAGCTCGCGTATGCCTGGAGCGACTATCGCTACCAGCATTTCGACCAGCTCGACCACCACGGGCACACCGCGCGTGCGGAGTGGGACTGGGCCGTTGCCAAGGACCTCGTCGGCGACACCGGCTACGCCGAGCAGCAGAACCTCGCGAGCTTCGAGAACATCCAGGGCGCCACGCCGGACATCGTGAAGACACGCCAGACATGGTTCAACGGCGCGTGGCTGGTCACGCCGAGCTGGCGCGCGCACACCGCGCTCACCGCCGGGGACGCGCGCCATGGGGATCCGCTGCGCCAGGTGAACGACCTCGAGGCCGCGTCGGCGGAGGTCGGCATGAGCTACGTGACGGCGCAGGAGAATCGCGTCGGGGCGGCCGTGCGCTACGAGCAGGGGCGCAGCCCGCACTCGGTGCTGCTGCAGGGCGTGGATTTCGACAACGCCTACGAGCAGGCGAGCATCGGCATGCAGGGCCGCTGGGTGCTCAGCGGGCACTCGCGCCTCGACGGCCGCGTCGACTACACCAAGCGCGACTACGACCAGTTCGCGAACCGCAACTACTCCGGTCCCACGTTCCGCGGTACGTACACCTGGATCCCGACCGGCAAGACCACCATCGCCACCACCATCTACCGGGATGTCGCGCCGCTGGAGGACATCCAGTCGCGCTTCGTGCTCACCACCGGCGTCAAGGTGGCCCCCCAATGGGACGCCACCAGCAAGATCTCCGTGCGCGGCAACCTCGAGTACGTGAAGTGGGATTACCGCGGCGACCAGACCCTCGGCGCCAATTTCGAGCACCGCGTGCGCACCGGCGGCCTCGGGCTCATCTACAAGCCCACGCGCGACATCCTGCTGCAGGCCACCTACCAGCGGGAAGTCCGCACCTCCACGGTGCCCACCGGCGACTACAAGGACGACATCGTCATCCTCGAAGGCCGCATCGGCTTCTAGAACGGGACGCATTCCGTTCCGCTGTGCGGAAAATAGGGTACGTCCCCATATCCCGGATAGCGGCCCAGCGTTCCGCCATGCGGGAAATGGGGTACGTCCCGATTTTCGGGGGGGCCGCGGGCGTAGTTCCGGAACGCAGGACCTAGTCCATTTGGATCAGCCCCCACTCGCGAGGGCTGGCGGTTGCTGTCACGCGCAGGCTCTAACTTGAGCAACATCACAGGAGCGCATGCACATGACACCCATCACCCGCTGTTTCGCTGTCGCCGTATCCGTCGCCGCACTGGGCGCCGGCGCCGCTTTCGCGCAGACGCCCCCCGCCGGGGCCAACCCGGCACAGCGCGGGACGCACGACTCGTTCTTCTACGGCCCGCTCAACGGCGCGGCCAGGGGGGAGACCCTGAGCAACGGACTCGACACCAACCAGATCGGCCGCCCGAAGACCAATCGCGGCGCCGTGACGCCGGTTCCGGAGCCGTCGCAGTGGGCGATGATGCTCGCGGGCCTCGCGCTCGTCGGCGTCATCGTGAAGCGCCGCAACGCTCAGCGCTGAGAGGTCTTTCCCGGGGGTTCAACGTTCCGCAGCATCGCGGTGGCCCCCGGCTTGCCTGGAGGCGGGCGACCGGCCGGCAGGCAGTACGCAAAGCAACATCCGCAGCACCGCAACGACTCGCAGCAAATCTGAAGCAACGGCCCATCGATTCGTTTCAAGCCAACCACGAGGTGATTGACATGAGCACCCTTACTCATTCCGGTTACAGCCGCGTCGAGCAGCGTCCCTGGCAGGTCGCCGCGGGCGCACTCTTCCTCGCGCTGCTCGGGTACTCCGCCTCGGGCCTCGCGCAAACGCACAAGGTCGCGACCGTGACGCCGGTCGGCACCCCGTCGTCGGCGCAGGTGCCGGCGCAGCAGCTCGCCGCCGCGGCGCCCGCGCCCGTCGCGCAGCCGATCAACGTCCAGGACGTGAAGGACATGCGTGCCGCGCTCGAATCCATCGGCGTGGGCGACATGGTCCGCGTGACCGTCTTCCGCAACCCCGACCTCACGACCGAGACGCGTGTGACCGACCAGGGCACGATCTCGTTCCCGCTGCTGGGCGACGTCCCCGTGGCAGGCATGACGCCGCAGCAGGTGGGCAAGCGCATCGCCGACAAGCTCTCCGGCGGCAAGTACGTCGTGAACCCCGAAGTGGCCGTGACGCTGATGCAGGTGAACAGCCGCCAGGTCTCCGTGCTCGGCAACGTGAACAAGCCCGGCCGCTACCCGATCGACAACATCAACTCGCGCCTCACCGACTTCATCGCCGCCGCCGGCGGTGTCGCCGCCCCGGGCTCCGACCTCGTGACGGTGGTCTCGATGCACGACGGCCAGGCCGCCCAGAAGCGCGACGTCGACCTCTCGCAGATGTTCACCGGCGGCGACGTGCAGGCGAACCTCGCGCTGCAGCCCGGCGACACCATCTACGTGCATCGCGCGCCGATGGTCTACGTCTACGGCGAGGTGCAGAAGGCCGGCGCCTACCGCCTCGAGCCGCACATGACCGTGATGCAGGCGATCGCGATGGGCGGCGGCCTCACGGTGCGCGGCACGCAGCGCGGCCTGCAGATCCACCGCCGCGGCAACGACGGGCACGTGCAGAAGATCGACGCGCACCTCACCGACGAGGTCCGCACCGACGACGTCGTGTACGTGGCCGAAAGCCTGTTCTGAGCGGACGCCGCCTGAACCAACGAATCCGCACGTAACCAGGGAAGAAGCTCGATGAACCTGCACCAGTTCCTCCTCGCGCTGCGCGGCCGGCTCTGGGTATTCGTGTCGCTGCTCGTGGCCACCATCGTGGCCGCGGTCGTGGTGACGCTGCTCATGCCCAAGTCGTACGAAGCCAGCGTGGCGCTCCTCGTGGACAACCGCGACGAGCAGTCGCTCGCGGGCAC
>Ga0068851_10000454_pt1 | contig 18213 bp, 16 predicted proteins | sample KBSCornC12_FD_66588 | JGI IMG/M metagenome (GOLD analysis project Ga0068851, IMG submission 66588) | Corn rhizosphere microbial communities from Kellogg Biological Station, Michigan, USA - KBS Corn C1-2 | ecosystem: Host-associated > Plants > Roots > Rhizosphere > Soil ...
TGTCGCGAATGGGTGGAGCGTTGGCGACGTCGAAGCGGCCGCCGCAGGATTTGCGGACGCACATCGGAAGATCGTGCTGGGCGCGGTCGGCGCACGGCTAACGGCGGGACAGCTCGTGGCTGAGATTCAGCGCAGTGCCGAGGCGGTGTCGGACATCGTGCGCGCGGTGAAATCTTATGCCTATCTCGACCAGGCGGCGGTGCAGCTGGTTGATCTCAAGGCAAGCCTCGAGGACACGTTGATGATCCTCAAGCACAAGCTCAGGGATGTGGCGGTCACGCGGAGCTTTGCAGACGATTTGCCGCGCATCGAAGCCTATGCGGGCGAGCTCAACCAGGTGTGGACGAACCTCATCGACAATGCCGTCGATGCGATGAGCGGCAAGGGCAAGCTCGAGGTCGGCGTCCGCGGGCTTGGCGACAACATCGAAGTGACCATCGCCGACAACGGGCCAGGCATACCGAAAGAGATTCGCGGTCGGATCTTCGATCCGTTCTTTACGACCAAGCCGCAGGGCGTCGGCACGGGGATCGGGCTGCATATCGTCAATAACATCGTCGTCAATCGCCACCGTGGGTCGATCGACGTGACTTCCGACCCGGGAAATACCGTCTTCCGTGTGACGCTGCCGGTGAAGCTCCAGGAAACCCCTAAGCAAAAATAGCAGCCGTCCACCGCTTGATCCGGCTCAAAACCTCCCTACGTGATCTGCAGCAGTTTCGTGCCAGTCACAGGAGGCACTCATGGACGACAGATCGAAGACCAGCTGGAAGTCGTTTGCCGAAGAGATCGAAGTGTCGAGCAAGCAGTTGCTCGCCGAGATCAATCGGCTGATCGCGGAAGGCAATGTCCGCAAGCTCGTCATCAAGTCCGATGACGGCCACGTATTTCTGACCATTCCCCTGACGGCGGGCGCCGTGGTGGGCGGCATCGTGACGCTGGGCGCGCCATGGCTCGCGGTGATCGCCGCGGTCGCTGGGCTCGTCGCCAAGGTCAAGATCGAGATCATCCGCAACGATACCGGCAAGGTCGACGAGGCGGCAAAGCCCGACGAGACGACCCTGCACCATTAGGCGCGCCTGCCCCCCTTGGCGCGCCACGTTGACGCCGGCCTAGCTTTTCCTGAGCTTGGCCGGCGTCATATCGACACCGTTGGCCTTGCCGACATATTCGGGCAGATGTGGAACGTAGTTCTCTGCGCCCGAGCCGCCATTGGCGACCGCAAAACCGAAGCTGTTCTTGACGGCATTGCCGACGGGGTTCAGCAGCTTGACTGAATCGGCCATCGATTCCAGATAGCCCAGATCCTTGAAGGCATTGGCGAGTGTGAATTTGTGCGCCTCGCGATTGCCCTCGATCGTGTAGCCCATGAAGGTCTGGTAGAAGCCATTGTCCATGCGGCCGCCGCGGATGACGCTGTCGAAGCGCTCGGGCGAGATGCCGACCTTGGTCGCGAGCGTCAGCGCCTCGGCATAGATGGCGGCATAACCCAGAGAAACGAAATTGTTGAGCAGCTTCATCCGGTGGCCATCGCCGATGCCGCCGATGTGGACGATCTTGCCGGCCCAGGTCTCGAGCACCGGCTTGATGCGGGCGAAGACCTCGTCGGTCGCACCGACCATGGTGTCGAGCTTGCCTTCCCACGCTTCCTTCGGTGTGCGCGAGAGCGGCGCGTCGGCGTAGTTGATGCCGGCGACAGCGAGCTCTTCGGCGAGTGCCACGGTCGAGGTGGGGTCGGAGGTCGAGCAGTCGACGATCACGGCGCCCGGCTTCAGTCCCGCGCGGAGGCCGTCGGCGCCACGGATGACCGCCTCGACTTCACGTGAGCCCGTGACGCAGAGGAAGACGATGCTGGCGCGTTCGGCGACCTGCCTCGCCGATTGCACTTCTGTCGCGCCGCGATGGACGAGATCGTCGATCGGCGCGCGATTGCGGTGACCAGTAACGATGAGCGGAAAGCCCTTTTCGACGATGTTCTTGGCCATGCCGTGGCCCATGAGGCCGAGGCCGATAAAGCCGATGGTTTCGCGATTGTCGGGCATGAGGGTCTCCAGTCGGTATCAGGGATTTGAGGGACAATAGCCGAAGCGCGGCTCGCGCGCAGCCTCGACGATCAGCGGGACGCGGCCGCCTCGTGCGCGAGGAACCAGCGGTAGGTGTCGGCGATCCCCTGCTCCAGCGGGATGCGGGGGGTCCAGCCCATGGCATTGAGGCGCGCCGAGCTCATCAGCTTTCGTGGCGTGCCGTCGGGCTTGGAGCGATCGTGAACGATCTCGCCGGTGAAGCCCACAACGCGGCTGACGAGGCGCGTGAGCTCAAGGATGCTGAGCTCGTGTCCAGAGCCGACATTGATGTGGCGGGCGTCGGAATAGTTCTTCAGCAGGAACACCAGCGCATCGGCGCAATCGTCGGCGTGGAGGAATTCGCGCAGGGGCGAACCCGTGCCCCAGATGGTGATCGATTTCGCATTGGAGACCTTTGCCTCATGCGCCTTGCGCAGCAGAGCCGGGAGAACGTGGCTGGAGCTCAGATCGAAATTATCGCCTTGGCCGTAGAGATTGGTGGGCATGGCCGAGATGTAGTCGCGGCCGAATTGCTGGCGGTAGGATTGGGCGAGCTTGATGCCTGCGATTTTGGCGACGGCGTACCATTGGTTGGTGGCCTCGAGCGGGCCAGTCAGAAGCGCGTCCTCGTCGATGGGCTGCGGTGCCTCGCGTGGATAGATGCAGCTCGAACCGAGGAAAAGCAGGCGATCGACGCCAGCCTTGTGCGCGGCGGCGAAGATGTTCGCCTCGATCATGAGGTTGTCGTAGAGGAAATCGGCCGGGTAGGTTTCGTTGGCGAGGATGCCGCCGACGCGCGCGGCCGCGAGCACGATGGCGTCGGGCTTCTCGCGCATGAGAAATGCTTCGACGTCGCTCTGGCGTGTGAGATCGAGCGCGGTTCGCGGTGAGGTGACGACTTCGCAATTCTCGTTCGCGAGGCGGCGAACCACGGCCGAGCCGACCATGCCATTGTGGCCGGCGACCCAGATGCGCTTGCCCTCCAGCGCGAACATCTAGGCGTCCCGCGCGATGGGCGCGGTCTGCATGACCTTGAGGTCTTCCTCGACCATTTCGCGTACAAGCTCGCGCACGGATTTCTCATGCGTCCAGCCGAGCTTGTCGCGGGCTTTGGCCGGATTGCCGATCAGCGCGTCGACCTCGGTGGGGCGGAAATAGCGCGGGTCGATTTCGACAAGGCAATTGCCGGCCGCGTCATAGGCCTTTTCATTCACGCCCGCGCCCCGCCAGGTGAGCGGGACACCGGCGTCGGCGAAGGCCCATTCGACGAACTGGCGGACGCTGGTGGTGGTGCCGGTCGCGAGGACATAGTCATCGGGCTTGTCCTGCTGCAGCATCAGCCACATGCCGCGCACATATTCGGCGGCGTGGCCCCAGTCGCGCTTTGCATCGAGATTGCCGAGGAACAGCCGCTCCTGCTTGCCGAGCTTAATGGCGGCGGCGGCGCGGGTGATCTTTCGGGTGACGAAGGTTTCGCCGCGCATCGGGCTTTCATGATTGAAGAGGATGCCATTGCTGGCGTGAAGGCCATAGGCCTCGCGATAGTTGACGACGATCCAGTAGGCATAGAGCTTGGCGACGCCATATGGCGAGCGCGGATAGAAGGGCGTCGTCTCGCTCTGCGGGGTTTCGCGCACGAGACCATACATCTCGGATGTCGAGGCTTGGTAGAACCGCGTTTTGCTTTCGAGCTTCAGGATGCGGATAGCTTCGAGCAGGCGGAGGGTTCCGACGGCATCCGCGTTGGCAGTGTATTCGGGGGTCTCGAAGCTCACCGCCACGTGGCTCTGGGCCGCGAGATTGTAGATTTCGTCGGGCTGGGTCTCCTGGACGATGCGGATCAAATTGGCTGAGTCCGTCATGTCGCCGTAGTGCAGGACCAGCCGCGGATCGGGGTCGTGCGGGTCCTGGTAGATGTCCTCGATGCGGCCGGTATTGAAGGATGACGACCGGCGCTTGATGCCGTGGACGACGTAGCCCTTGGCCAGCAGCAGTCGCGCCAAATACGCGCCGTCCTGCCCGGTAACGCCAGTGATCAGAGCCGTCTTGGCCATGCCGCTCCCTCGCGATGCCGGACGCCCCGGCGCGCTTTCGATGCCACGGCGCGTGGCGCCGGGCAACCCGAGACCCAGCCTTGACAGCCAAGGCCGGCGTGGGGACCCTTGGCGATGCCGTTCGCCGCCATTTTGTTCGATGCCTATGGGACGTTGCTGGATGTGGGCAGCGTGCGGGCCGCCGCCGAGCGCGCGTTCCCTGGGAATGGAGCAGCGCTCAGCGCTCTCTGGCGCGACAAGCAGCTGCTATATAGCTGGCTGCGCACGCTGGCCGGGCGATATGCAGATTTCTGGCATGTGACGGGCGACGCACTGGATTATGCCGTCGCGGCGCTTGGACTTGAGGTGGATGACACGACACGGACCGAGTTGCTGGCTGAGTATGAGCGACTGACGCCATTTCCAGACGCTGCACCAATGCTGGAGGCGTTGGCCTCCCGCGATGTGCCCCTCGCGGTGCTCTCAAATGGCACGCCGCGTATGCTCGACGCGGCGTTCGGCAATACGGGATTGCGGCACCACTTCGCGGCGCTGCTGAGTGTGGATGCCGCGCAGCAATATAAGGTCGCGCCGGCGGCGTATCAGTTGGCGGTGGACCATTTCGGAGCGAGCGCAGACGAGTTGCTGCTGGTCTCGTCCAATGGGTGGGACGTCGCCGGTGCCGCGGCGTTCGGGCTCCAGACCTTCTGGGTCAACCGGCAAGACGCGCCGGTCGAGCGGCTGGGCGCCGAGCCGACGGGGATCGGCCGTGCGCTCGCGGACCTGCCCCGCTGGCTCGACGAGCGGGGCTAGATCCCCAGCCAGCGCGAGAGGATGTCGTGCGAGGCTTTGAGTTCGGTGCTCGCGCCTTCGTAGACGACGTGGCCGTTGTTGAGGATGTAGGCGCGGCTCGCGATCGACAGCGCGGCGGCGATGTTCTGCTCGACGATGATGATGGTCTGGCCCTCGGATGCGAGGCGCTCGCAGATGGCGAGCAGATCGCGGACGATGATGGGCGCCAGTCCCTCGAAGGGCTCGTCGAGCAGCAGCACTTTCGGCGAGCGGGTCAGCGCCCGGGCGATGGCGAGCATCTGCTGTTCGCCGCCGCTGAGATCGGTGCCACGGCTGGTCCGGCGCTCCTTCAGGCGCGGGAACATGTCGTAGACACGCTCTAGCGGCCAGGCGGGCTTGGCCGTCAGTCCCGCAAGAACGATGTTCTCCTCGACATTTAGGCTGCCGAAGATGCGTCGCGCTTCGGGCACCAGCTGCATACCGGCATTGGCGAAGGTGTGGCGGCGCTGGCCGCGGAGCTCGCGGCCATCGAGCTTGATGCTGCCGGACTTGGTGTCGACGGCGCCCATCAGTGAATTGAGGGTGGTGGATTTGCCCGCGCCGTTGCGCCCTAGAAGCGCGACAACTTCCTTCTGCTCGAGGCGCATGGAGACGTCGAACAGGATGTGCGAGTCCCCATAGTAGGAATTGATCTTGTCGACCTCGAGAAAGCTCATGCGTGGACGCCCCCAAGATAGGCGTCCTGCACGGCGGCGCTGTTCTGGACTTCGGCCGGCGTGCCTTCGGTCAGCACCCTGCCCTGCGCCAACACCGTGACGCGATCGGCCATCCCGAACAGCGCATCCATATCGTGCTCGACGACGACGACGGTGCGGCCGACGGCGAGGTGCTTGATCAGCTGTACCGTGTCGGCCCTCTCCTGCGGACTCATTCCGGCCAGCGGCTCGTCGAGAAGCAGGATTTTTGGGTCGGTGCCCAAGGCGAGACCGATTTCGAGCCGACGCTTTTCGCCGTAAGCGAGCTGGCTCACCGGCACGTCGGCGCGCGCGGTGAGGTTGAGCAGGCGCATGGTCTCGTCGATATCGGCGTTGAGTTCGGCAAGACGATCGACGTTGCGCAGCATGTCGGGCTTGTAGGAGCCGCGGGCGCGGGAGAGGGCCGAGATCATCAAATTGCGGCGCACTGTGAGCTTCGAAAAGAGCTGGTTAATCTGGTAGCTCTTCGCCACGCCGCGCTGGCAGACGGCGGTGACGTCGAGGCCGGTGGTTTCCTCGCCGGCCATGAAGACCTGACCGGTGGTCGGGGCGATTTCGCCGGTCAGCATTTTGAAGAACGTGCTCTTTCCCGCGCCGTTCGGGCCGATCAGCCCGCGGATTTCGCCCTCGTGCACAACGAAATCGACGTTCTCGTTGGCGACGATGCCGCCGTAGCGCTTGCCCAGGCCGCGCGTCTCGATGGCGATTTTTTCAGAATGTGGCGGGGGGCGATGCGCGGTGACCTGAGCCTCCGCCGGTGCGGCGCTCACGGCGACAGCGGTAGGTGCGCGCGTCGGCCGGACCAAATGCCAGAGATCGGCGACACCGCCCACGATGCCGCGCCTCAGGAACATGATGAGGATGACGAAGACAAGGCCGAGCACGAGCTTCCAGGCCGCGCCGAGTGAGAGGGCCGATTGCAGCTCGTTGCGCAAATAGAGCCAGAGCGCGCCACCGACGAGCGGGCCGAGCAGCGTACCGGCACCACCGATCACGGTCTGCATCACGAGCTGGCCGGAGGTGTCGAAGGTGAAGGCTTCCGGCGACATGTAGCCCTGGAGCGTGCCTTCGAGCCCGCCGGCGAGGCCGGCATAGGCGGCGGCGATGACGAAGACGGTGAGCTTGTAGCGCTGGATGTCGTGGCCGACGGCGCGCGCCCGCATCGGGTTGTCGCGGATGGCGGTCAGGACGTGGCCGAAGGGAGACGCGACGATGCGGCGGGCGATGATGAAGCCGATGAGGAAGATAACCGCGAGGAGGCCATACATAGCCCAGGGATCGGCGAAGGAGATCTGGAAGCCCGGCCAGCCGAGGCTCGGCTTGGGCACGTTGGGTAGTCCGTTCTCGCCGCCGGTGAAGGGATAGAGCACCGAGTTCTCGAGAAAGAAGAACATCTCTCCAAACGCGACGGTGATCATGGCGAAATAGATGCCGGACCGGCGCAGGGCGAGGACCCCGACCACGAGGCCGATCAGCGCGGCGCCGATGAGGCCGATGACGAGGGCCAGGAACACATTGGGGATGGTGTGGGAGACGAGCAGGTAGGACGCGATGAAGCCGCCCGAGCCGTAGAACACCGACTGGCCGAAGCTGAGGAGCCCCGTAAAGCCGAAGATCAGGTCGAAGCCCAGGCCGAACAGGCCCCAGATGAGGATGCGGCTCAGCGTGTCAGGTGTGCCGCCGATAGACGGCAGGACGAAGGGCGACGCGATGAGGACGAGCGCGACGATGATCTCGGCGAGATAGGGCAAGCCGCGGCGGGGAGCTGTCACGCCGGCCTCACCGCGTTCCGAACAGGCCCTGCGGCCTGGCGATGAGCACGAGGGTCATGACGGCATAGAGCATCACCTGGCTCAGCTGCGGATTGAACATCGAGGTGAGACTCATGATCTCGCCGGCGATGAGGCCGCCGACGATCGCCCCGGCGAACGAACCGACGCCGCCGATGACGACGACCACGAAGCATTGAATGAGGATATCGTCGCCGACATTGGGGGTGATGGAGATGATGGGGGCGTTGATGATGCCGGCAAAGCCAGCGGCCATGGCGCCGATACCGAACACGGCCATGAAGATGCGCTGGACGTTGATTCCCAGCATGTCGACCATCTGCGAATCCTCGATGCCGGCGCGTACCACCATGCCGATGCGGGTGCGATAAAGCAGCAAGTAGAGCGCGGCGAGCGCGACCACGACGATGGCGAAGGCCACCAGCCGGTATTCGGGATAGATCACGAAGCCCAGATTGATGATGGGGCTGACGACGGTGGGCGCTTGCACGGTCTGCGACAGGCTGCCGAAGAAATAGCGGACAATCTCGACGATTACGATGCCGATGCCGAAGGTCACGAGGATCTGGTCTTCCTCGGGCCGGCTGTAGAAATAGCGGACGATGACGCGCTCGATGAGGATGCCGACGATCGCGACAAAGAGGGCGCCGACGACGACGGCGATGGGGAAGCTGCCGGTTGCCTGGAACGCGACGAAGCCGGCATAGCCGCCCAGCATGAAGAGCGCGCCATGGGCGAGGTTGAGCACGCCCAGCGTGCCATAGACGATGGTGAGGCCGGCGCTGATCAAGGCCAGCAGCGCGCCCGAGACGAGCCCATTGAAGAGCTGCGAGACGAAATTGCCCCAGTTCAGCACGGCGCGGTCACTCCTCGCCCGAGTGGCCGCGCGTCCCGACGACGAAAGACGGGACGCGCGTTTGGTTGCGGTGAGCTTACGTGGGGCTGCCCAGATTGCAACCGAAGGCAGTCGGGTCGGGCAGGAGCTTGTCGCCGGGCACGATCTCGACGACCGAGTAGTAGTCGTCCTTGCTCTTCATGTCGGAGGCCTTCTTGCCCTGCACCACGATCACCGGGCGGATCAGCTGGTGGTCGGCGGCGCGCCATTCCACCGGGCCGACCAGGGAGTCGGCGTATTTCTTGCCGGACTCGTAGGCCGCGATGACCTTGGGCGGATAGAAGGTGCCCGCGGTCTCGACCGCATCGGCCCACAATGCGATCTGCATGTAGCCAGCTTCGGCACCCCATTCCGGCTTGTAGCCGTACTTAGCCTCGAACTTGTCGACGAACTGCTTGGCGAGCGGGAACTTGTCGCCGATGTCCCAGTAGAAATCGAGGCCGGCATAGACGCCCGCCATCAGGTCCTGTCCCACCTGCTGGACGAGGTAGGGCGACATGTAGGGGACGACCAGGGTCATCTTGTCGAGGAGGCCGAACTGCTTGGCCTGCTTGATCGAGTTGACCGCGTCGTTGCCGAAGCCGATGACGACGAGGGTATCGGCGCCCGAGTTGGCGATGTTGAGCGCATAGGCCGAGTAGTCGGTGGCGCCGAGCGGGAAGAGCTGGTTGGTCACCGTGGTCCAGCCGCCGGCTTCGGTGAACTTGGTCATCGAGTCGAAGACGGTGTGGCCATAGGTGTAGTCGGGGGTGAGGTAGGCGGCCTTGCGGGTCTTGCCGAGCTTGTCGAGCAGCACGGGGCCGACGGCAGCGGAGGCCATGTAAGCATAGAAGCAGGCGCGGAACGAATAGCGTGTGCAATCCTTGCCGGTGGTGTCGTTGGAGCCCGAAATGCCCGGCAGGTAGATGACCTTCTGGTCCTGCGCGAAGTGGTTGAGCGCCACCGCGGTGCCCGAGGACACAGAGCCGATCAACACCGAGGCCTTGTTATCCTGGATGAACTTGGTGGCGTTCTGGACGGCGAGATCGGGCTTGGCGGCCTCATCGGCGGCCCCGGAGACGACCTTCTTGCCGAGTACGCCCTTGGTGGTCTTGGTCGAAATCGCCTTGATCAGGTCATCGCCATTGTTGAGATGCTCGATGGCAAGTTCGATGCCCTTCTGCTCGTCGGCACCCGCGGCGGCGTAGGTGCCCGTCAGCGGCATGTCGATACCGACGAAGACGCTGTCGCCGGCCTGGCCGGCTGGGAACGTGCCGAGAGCCGGGTCGTCCGCGAGTGCCCAGCTCGGCAGGGCCAGCGGTAGCATGGCACCTGCGGCTGCGCCGGCCGTGCCCAGAAGCATGGCGCGGCGGCTGATTCCGGCGCGCGGGTTTTCAGTGTCAGACATGGGTCTTGGTCCTCCCTAAGCTGCGCGCCGGACTGGCCGGCAACGTCAGACGTGCTTGGCGGGTAGGATGCGATGCGCGAACGCTGCGCCCTCGTTGCGGGGCGCTTTGCCGTCCGGGCCCTGGCCTCCTCCTGCCAACTCCCGCCGGCAGTAGAGGCGTAGAAGCTGATCGAAACCTGACCCGAAGCTGACCTCAGGCTGACTTTTCGGGCTTGCCGAGAGCTTGTTCGAGAGCGGCTAGAAGGCGCGCGAGGTCGGTTGCCGCCAAGGCGTGGCCGGACCGCAATTTGTCGTCGAGCTCGATGGCGATCTCGCCCACGGCGGAATAGCCGAATGTCCCGGCGGCGCCCGCGAGGCCATGCACCACGCGTGCAAGCTCGGCGGTGTCATGGCTATCGCTGAGCTGTGCGAGCGCTTGACGGTCCGCCTCGAGCCGTTCGCGAAAGCGGCCATCGGGATCAAGGAGGTTCAGATCGGCGGCGCTCGGATACGGTGGCCGTTTCAATGCGCTGCGATATCGGTCAGCGCGGCGAGCCGATAGCCGATGCCGCGGCGGGTCTCGAGCGCAACGCCGGCGCCGGCACCCCGCAGGGCGCGCCGCAGTTTTGAAATCTGCGCCTCGATCGAATTGGCCGAAACGGAATCGTCGTAGCCGTAGAGCGCTTCCTCGATCATGCGCTTGGGCGTCATGTGATTGCGTCGGCGGGCGAGCAGCTCGAGCAGCTGGAACTGCTTGCGGGGCAGGACCAGCGGCGCGCCATCGACCACAGCTTCGAGCGCCTCGGGATCGACGACGAGATTGGCGACCGCGATGCGGCGCGACCGAAGACGCGATGGCCGCCGCAGCAGCGCGGTGACACGGGCACGCAATTCGGGGACAGCGAAGGGCTTGACCAGGTAATCATCGGCCCCGCTCGACAGACCGATGACGCGATCCTCGATCCGGCGCCGCGCGGTCAGCACAAGGATCGGTGCCTCGATCGAGCGGCGGCGCATTTCGCGCACGAGATCGAGGCCATCGCCATCCGGCAGGCCGAGGTCGACGATCATCAGCGCATAGTCGCTAGCGCGGGCGGCGGTGAGCGCTTCGTCGGCCAGTTGCGCGATATCGACGGTGTGGCCGAGGCCGCGCAACTCGCGAGTGAGGAGGCGGCAGATATCGGCATCGTCCTCGACGACGAGGATGCGCCCCTCCGGCGCAGCGGCGACGCGCGTATCGGCATCGGCCTGCGCACCACTGGGCGAGCGGGCTCCATCAAGCATCATCGTCGCGCTCCTCCCCTGTGGCGACAGCGCGATAGTGGGAGCCTTGTCGCTCAAAGGCAAGCGGATTACGCTCGCTGCTGGGGCGTGAGGGGACGAGTTTGCCCGGGGAGTGAGCCATTCCAGCGTCGGTACTGATCGTTGACGACGATCCCAACATCCTGAGGGCGCTGACCTTCCTGATGCAGCGCGAGGGGCATCTGGTCCGCACCGCGACCGATGGGCAGGCGGCGCTGGACGCCGTCGCCGAGGCGCCGCCCGATGTGCTGCTGCTCGATCTGATGATGCCGCGCGGCAATGGCTACGACATCTGCCGGACGCTGCGCGCCTCGGCGCGCTATAACGACGTTCGCATCATCATGCTGACGGCGCGCGGGCAGGACGCCGACCAGCGCAAGGGGCTCGAGCTAGGGGCCGATGCCTATATCACCAAGCCCTTTGCAGTCGCGGACGTGATCGACTGCCTGGCCTCCGTTCTGACGCGGCCGCGCGCGCGGGCGGTCTAGCGATGCTGCGCCGTACCACCCGCCGCGACCGAATGATCGGCCTGTTCGTGCTGGGGGCGATCCTCTTCAACCCGCCGATCCTAAATCTGTTTTCAGGCACGATCTTCGGCTGGCCGGCGCTCTATGTGTACCTGTTCATCGCATGGGGGCTGATCATCGCGGGCGTGGCGTTCGTGGTCGAACGCACGCCGCCTCCGACACGTATCGACGAGCCGAGGCCATGAGCCAGGAGCTGATCCTCGGCATTGCGATTGCGTATCTGCTGAGCCTGTTCGCCATTGCCTGGTTCGTGGAGCGCGGCGGCCGGCGCGCGAGCAAGCTCTCGGGATCCAGCATCGTCTATACGCTGTCGCTGGCCGTCTATTGCTCGTCGTGGACGTTCAATGGCGGCGTCGGTCGCGCAGCGATCAACGGCTTTGACTTCCTGCCGATCTATCTGGGGCCCACGCTCGCCTTCTGCCTCGGCCCGATCCTGATCCGGCGCATGCTGCGGGTCAGCAAGGCCAACCAGATCACCTCGATCGCCGACCTGATCGGCGCGCGCTTCGGCCGCTCGGGCGGTCTGGCGGCGCTGGTGACGATCATCGCCGTCATCGGGCTCATCCCCTATATCGCGCTGCAGCTCAAATCGATCGCGCAGGGCTTTGCGGTGCTGACCGCGACCTCGCCGGACCCCACGACCCAACCGCTGGTGTTCGATACCGCGCTGTGGGCGACGGCGATCCTGGCGGTGTTCGCGATGCTGTTCGGCAGCCGCTCGATCCATCCGGGGGAACATCATCCGGGCATGGTGGTCGCCGTCGCGGTCGAATCGATCCTCAAGCTCTTGAGCCTCACCATCATCGGGCTCTTCGTGGTCTATGGGCTGTTCCACGGCTTCGGCGATCTGTTCGGCAAGGCTGCGGCGGTGCCGGACCTGGGCGTGCTGTTCAGCCCCGCGCCCGGACGCTACGGCTATTCGTGGATCGCCATGACGCTGCTGGCGATGCTGGCAAGCTTCTGCCTGCCGCGGCAATTCCAGGTGATGGTGGTCGAGAATGTCGACGAGCGGCACCTCGACCGCGCGGTATGGCAATTCCCGCTCTATCTGCTGGTCATCAACATCTTCGTGTTGCCCATCGCGTTGGCCGGCCGGCTGCTGGTGCCTGGCGCGGGGAACCCCGACACCCTCGTGCTGGCGCTGCCGCTTTTCGGCAACCAGCCGGTCGTTGCGCTCATCGCGTTCCTCGGTGGCCTATCAGCGGCGGCGAGCATGGTGGTGGTCGAAACCACCGCGCTCTCGATCATGGTGTGTAACGACGTGGTCATGCCGGCGCTCTTGCGCATCCGTGCCCTCGGGCTGGCGCAGCGGGCGGACCTGACCCAATTGCTGCTGTGGGTGCGGCGCGGCGCGATGCTCGGCGTCATGGCGCTGGGCTATCTCTACATGCGACACGACGCGGCTGAGGTGACGCTGGTCTCGATCGGCCTCATGTCGTTCGTGGCGGTCGCGCAGTTCGCGCCGGCACTGATCGGCGGGCTGTTCTGGCGGGGCGCGGTGAAGTCGGGCGCGATTGCCGGCATCTCGGCAGGCTTCATCGTCTGGTGCTATACGCTGCTGGTCCCGAGCTTTACGCAGACCCCCGCGGTCGCCGCGTTCGTCGCGACCGGGCCTTTCGGTATCGACCTGTTGCGGCCCTATGCCCTGTTCGGCCTTGGCGGCCTCGATCCGGTGACCCACGCAACCTTCTGGTCGCTGCTCGCCAATGTCGGGGGACTGGTCGGGGCCTCGATCCTGACGCAGCAGCGGCCGGTAGATCGCGCGCATGCCGCGCTGTTCGTTGATCCCGACGCCCCGGCGGAAGCGGCGCGCATCTGGCGGCGGACGGGGCTCATCCCCGATCTCAATTCGCTCGCGGCGCGCTTTCTGGGACGCGAGCGCACGTCGGCGGCGTTCGCAAGCTGGGCGCGTGAGCGCGGGCTCGATCCCGCGACGGCGGTCAGGGCCGACGCCGAGACGGTGCTGTTCTACGAGCGGCTGCTGGCGAGCGTGATCGGTGCGGCCTCGGCGCGCGTTCTCGTCGGCGCCATCGTCGAAGAGGAGCCGCTGGGGGTCGACGAGATCATGCGCATCCTCGACGAGACTTCGCGGGTGATCGAAGCCAACCGAAGGCTCGAAGAAAAGTCGGAGGCGCTCGAAAGCGCAACCGCGGAGTTGCGGCAGGCCAATGCGCGGCTCAAGGAACTCGACCGGCTGAAGGACGATTTCATCGCCACGGTAAACCATGAGCTGCGCACGCCGCTCGCATCCATTCGTGCCTTCTCCGAGATCGTGCGCGACCATCCCGATCTCGACGATGCGCAGCGCCACGAATTTCTGCGGATCGTCGTGCATGAGACGGAACGGCTGACGCGGCTGATCGGCCAGCTGCTGGATTTGTCGCGGATGGCCGAGGGCGGGCCGCCCGCGAAACTCGTGCCGGTCGATCTAGTGGAGGTCGCTAAAGACTCGATCGCGGCCATGCAGCAGATGTTCGCCTCGCGAGAGATTGCGCTCAGCACCAGCATCGACTTGCGCCGCGCGATGGTGCAGGGCGACCACGACCGGCTGGTGCAGGTGCTAATCAACCTCCTCGGCAACGCGGCGAAATTCGCACCTGCCGGACGAGGCGCGGCGAGCCTCTCGCTGCAGCGGGTCGGTCGCGATTTCGCGTTCGCGGTGCGCGATAACGGTCCAGGCATCGCGCCCGAGGACCGCGCGGTGGTGTTCGAGCGCTTCCGGCAGCTGGGCGACACGATGAACAGCAAGCCCGAGGGCGCTGGGCTCGGGCTCGCCATTTCGCAGCGGATCATCATCCAGCACGGGGGACGCATTTCGATCGAGGATGCCCCCGGCGGCGGCGCGGTGTTCAGGGTGGAACTCCCCGCGGATATGTCGGCGCTGTCCCCAGAGCCCGTGGCCTAGACGCGGACCTCGTCCTCGTTCGGGCGGCGGCGCTGGCTCAAAAGCCCGACCACCATGGCGATGTAGACGAGCGCGACGACCGCAATGACGGCCCACCCGGGGATAGGGCCGAGCGCGGCATTGGCGATGATCGTGGTGACGGGACGCGCGGTGTCGGCGGTCGCCGTGCCCTCCTGCAACTTGGGCGACGAGATCTTGAGGATCCAGGCGAGCAGCAGGATGGCGAACATCCAGACATAGTTGCGGCGCAGGCGGCGAATAAGGGCGAGGCGCAGGCTGACGCGAAAATGCGGATGGCGCAAATCCTCGGCGAGGACCTTCAGCCACGGCTCCTCGCCGCCCTCGGCCCCGGCAAAGAGCTGGCCGAAATAATGCCGTTCGAACTGGCGCACGCGCATGCGATAGACGTCGTAGAAGCGATAGCGCCGTCCCTCGACATAGAGCAGCAAGACCACCAGCAGCATGCCGAACAGCAGCACGCCGTGGTGCGCCGTCGGCGTGGACAACGACACCGAGAGCAGCGCGGCGGTGACCGTGAAGGCCCAATTGCTGGTGCGGTCGAGCCGGTCGCGCCAGCTCGACATGCGCGCCATTTCTGCCCGGTAATAGTGCACGAGCGCAGTCGTGACCTCGGCGGCGCGCGCCGGCAGGTGGGCAGCGATGAACGCAGGGGGCTCGGGGACGCGTTCGTCCATTCGAGATGAGGACGGAGCGAACGCAAAGGTTCCACGCGCTGTGCTCGTGGCGCCCGAGGGAACCCCCCCTGCCCCCTTTGGCGTTATATGGAGTTGTCCGTGCGGGCTTTTTTGGGCGATCTCCGAGTGACAGTCAGATTTGCAGCTGCGCTGCCGTGGGCCCTGCTGGCCTTTGGCGTGTCCGTCGGCCCGGCCATTGCCGCCGCCCCCACGGGGACCGGAGGATCGGCCGAAACGCTGATGCTGGCACAGGTGACGGTCCTGGTGGTCTTCGGGCGGCTGCTCGGCGAATTGATGCACCGGATCGGCCAGCCGACGATCGTGGGCCAGATCCTGGCCGGGGTGCTGCTCGGGCCATCGGTGCTGGGCTCGATCTGGCCCGCGGCGGAAGCGGCGCTGTTTCCGCCCGCTCCGGAGCAGCAGGCGATGATCACGGGCATTTCGCAGCTGGGCATATTGTTTTTACTGCTGCTGGCGGGCATGGAGACCGACCTCGGGCTCGCCTACCGGCTGCGCGCCAAGGCCGCCGCAGTTTCGGTGGCGGGCATTGCCGTGCCCTTCTTCTGCGGTTTCGCGCTCGGCATGCTGCTGCCCGACGCGCTGCTGCCCGATGGCGGCAAACGTCTGGTGGCAGCACTGTTCCTCGGCACGGCGCTCTCGATCTCCTCGCTCAAGATCGTGGCGACGGTGGTGCGCGAGATGAACTTCATGCGGCGCAATGTGGGGCAATTGATTGTCGCCTCGGCGGTGATCGACGACACGCTGGGCTGGGTCATCATCGCGATTACGCTGGGCATAGCGACAACCGGTTCGGTGGCGCTCGGGCCGCTCGCCTTCACGGTCGGCGGCACTCTGCTCTTTCTGGGGCTTGCGTTCACAGTGGGGCGGCGGGCGGCATTCGAGGTGATCCGCTGGACCAATGATAATCTCCATTCGGATCTGCCGGTGACGACGGCGATCATCGGGCTGATGGGCGTGCTGGCGCTGATCACTGCGGGCATCGGGGTGCAGACCGTGCTCGGGGCATTCATTGCAGGGCTGCTGATCGGGCAGTCGCCGATCCTCACACGGCACATCGACGAGCAATTGCGTGGACTGACCACGGCGCTCTTCATGCCGGTGTTCTTCGGGCTCACCGGGCTGCACACGGATCTGCGCGTGCTGCTCGACCCGACAACGGCCCTGCTCGCGCTCGGGCTCATCGCGATTGCCAGCATCGGCAAGTTCGGTGGCGCGTTCCTCGGGGCGATGCTCAATCGCATGAGCCGCGCGGAGGCGCTGGCGCTCGGCTTCGGCATGAATGCGCGCGGCTCGACCGAAGTGATCGTTGCAACCATCGGGCTCAATATCGGCGTGCTCGACCAGCGGCTCTTTGCGTTGATCGTCACGATGGCGCTGGTCACGACGCTGATGATGCCGCCGACACTGCGCTGGGCCCTGGCGCGCCTGCCGGTGAGCAAGGAGGAACAGGAGCGGCTCGAGCGCGAGGCGTTCGAGGATGCAAGCTTCGTGAGCAAGCTCGAGCGCATCCTGCTGGTTGCCGATACGTCGCCCGGTGGCACGCTGGCGGCGGGACTTGCGGGCCATCTGGGCGGGCTGCGCAATATGCCCGTGACGGTGCTCGATACAGCCGACACACCAACCGGCGACGGCGCAAAGGAAACGGCCCAGCAGGTCAAGGCGACATCGGAAGATGCCATCGCCAAGGCCAAGGAGGCCGACGAAATCCGCGAGAGCACCATCCATGTCGAGACGAGGCCACCGCGGGAAGCCGACATCGGCACGGCGGTGGCGGCTGCGGCCGAGAAGGGCCACGATTTGATGTTCGTCGGGCTGGACGACGCGGCCGAGGGCACCGGCTATCCCGTCGGAGTCGAGGCGGCACTCGATGCCTTCCAGCAGAACGCGGCAATCGTGCTCGCGCGGGGTGGCCTCAGGCGAAATGCCGGGGCGGCGCTGCGCATGCTGGTCCCAGTGACGGGCGACAATCGCTCGATGCGCTCGATCGAGCTCGCGGTGCTCATCGCCAAGGCCAGCGGTGCGCGGGTGCGGGTGATCTATGTGCCGCCGGAGGGAGACAGTCCCGGCCGTACCATGCCGCAGATCCAGGCGATCTTCGAGCGCGCGCGCGAAATCGGACGGCATGGCGGTGTCGCGGTCAGGACCGCCATCGGCACGACCGGCGAGCGCGAACTGTCGATCCTGAGCGAAGCGCGTCGCGGGCGGTACAACCTCATCGTGCTCGGGGTGAGCCGCAAGGCGGGGGACCGGCTCTCCTTCGGCTCCCTTGCCGACACCCTGCTCGAAACCTCGGACCGCTCGCTGCTGCTGTTTGCGACGGAGTGACCCTCAACGGCTTGATCTCTTAGCGCGCGGAGCCGCGTCAGCCTGCGGCCGGCCAAGCTCCACCCACACCGGCGCATGGTCGCTGGCATTGTCCTTGCCACGCACGTCGCGATCGATGCCCGTACCCTTGAGCCGGGTGCGCATCGAGGGTGGGATGAGGATGTGATCGATCCTGAGGCCGGCGTTTCGTTCCCAACGCTGCCGCCGGTAGTCCCAGAAGGTGTAGATGGTCTCGTCGGGATGGGTGTGGCGCAGCGTGTCGATCCAGCCCTGCGCGAGCAAGTCGGCATAGGCCGCGCGTGGCTTTGGCTGGACGAGCGCGTTGTCCTTGTAGGAGGTCGTGACGTAGATGTCGCGCGGCTCGGGCACGACGTTGAAATCGCCGGCGATGATCACCGGCAGGTCGCTATCGAGCAATTCCTGCGCGTGGGCGTTGAAGCGCGACTGCCAGGCGAGCTTGTAGTTGAATTTCGGGCCGGGCTGCGGATTGCCGTTGGGGGCATAGAGGCAGGCGATGATCGTGCCGTCGACCGCCGCCTCGACGTAACGGGCCTGGCCATCGGCGGCATCACCGGGCAGAGCGGTCTGGGTCACGATCGGCTCGAGATTGCGCGCCAGGATTGCGACGCCGTTCCAGTTCGGCTCGCCGACCCAAGCCGCGCCATAACCCGCGTCGGCCAACGCCGAGGCGGGAAACTGCCGATCGGTGGCTTTGAGCTCCTGCAGGCAGACGATGTCGGGCTT
>Ga0068851_10000459_pt1 | contig 18021 bp, 19 predicted proteins | sample KBSCornC12_FD_66588 | JGI IMG/M metagenome (GOLD analysis project Ga0068851, IMG submission 66588) | Corn rhizosphere microbial communities from Kellogg Biological Station, Michigan, USA - KBS Corn C1-2 | ecosystem: Host-associated > Plants > Roots > Rhizosphere > Soil ...
CAGGGCCGCGGCGAGGTGCAGCGCCGCGAGGGCCTGCCCGACGTGATCGCCACCTATCATCCCTCGTTCCTGCTGCGCATCAGGTCGCGGCCCGAAGGCGAGGAGGCGTACGGCCAGTTCGTCGGCGACCTGCGCGCCGCCTCGCGCTACGTGCAGGACTAGTCCGATAGGTGATTCAGCGCTCCGAGGACAGATCGCCGCCACCACCCGCGACATGATGTGGCTGCAAGCACACGAATCCCGGAGAAACCAGACATGAAGATCTACAGCTTCGCGCACGCGCGAGCCCTTTCGCGGCAGTTCTTCCCCACGTGGTCGCGTCGCGCCCGCGCGCGATGGGTCCTCGCGAAGATGCGAGCGCAACAGCCCAAGGTTCCCATCTCCGCGGGCTGGAGCCACGACCTGCGTGCCTACTGGTACCAGCGCACCTCGCGCGCCTGAAGGCCGCATACCGGATGCGGAAGGGCCTGCCGTCGCGGCAGGCCTTTTTCGTTTCGAGCGCTAGCCCTTGAGGCAGGTGCTCATGAAGGCGCGGCGCTCGTCGCCGTGCAGCTGCTTCGTACGCGCCTCCTCGTTGCAGCGAACCATCTTGTGGGTCTGCGGCTCGCGCACCGGCGTCTCGACGCAGTCGTCCCTGGGCGAATTGCCCTTCGCGTCCTTGTCGTGCACGCACTCGATGCGCTTTTCCGCCTGGGCGGTATGCGTGGGCTCGCTCGCGGGCGCGGTCGCATCGGCGCGCGCCGGCGTGGCGATCGCGAGCGACACGGCGGCGGCTGCCAGGGTTGCTTGCAGGATGAGCTTCATGGGTTCCTCGCTGTGATGGATGGTGGGATGCGGCGCGGCCTTGCTGCCTGCGCCGCCGCCATCACACACGAGCCTGCACTGGGTCGCGAGCCGAAATCGCCATCCATCGCATGCGTTTTCCGGCGTTCCGGTGGTGGACACGCTAGGACAATTCCCATGCCGGCCGGGCGCTATTCCTACTCGACGAATCAGCGAAGCGCTGGGCCGCGATTGGGAGTTTAGGCAATGGTTGCCGCGCGCCCTTGCGCGGAAACTGTCATTCATGGACGCGAGGCTTGCGTCGGCGGCGGCGAAAACAGGAGGTCTCCGTGAAAAGCGTGACGATGATGAGCCAACAAGTGCTGCAGCAGGAAAACGAAACCCATCGCGACACCGGCGGCCGCAGCGAAGAGAATCGTGACCTCGGCTTCCGTCCCGCCTTTCTCGATTTCGAGACGCAGGTGATCTACCCCTCGCGCTTCGCCGACGGACGTCCCGCCCCCGTGCACATGCTCGACGGGCTGCCCGACGAAGTGATCGTGGATCGCGCGCCCTCGGGCCGCGTGGTGCACGCCAAGGCCTCGCTCATCTCCGGCTTCGTGCGCAACGGTTACTTCTACACGCGCTCGGCGGCGGCGAAGGCGGCTGCGGAGTGGGCGCGCGCGTAACGAGAATACGGCTTCGCAGTGAAGGGCCTGTCGTGGAGACAGGCCCTTTTCATTTGGGCAAAAGGTGCAATGGCGCCGATGGGGGCAGGTGCCATCACCCGTGCGGGAAACTGCAAACGTGAGCCCCTCCGGTCCAATCCTGCGTGAGTACCGGCGACTCCTTTCGGGCGCTCGTGCTAATTGCGTTTGCCGCGGGTCGCCGTATCACGCACGGACCGTTCGGGCTCGCAGTTTCACGCACGGATGATGGCACCTGCCCCATCTGCGCCCGATGCCGCATCACGAACTATTGAGCACGCAGCTTCCCCGTGCTGCGCACGGTCGACGCAGCCGCCACAACCCGAATTTGGCACGTTGGTGATTGGCAGGCACCTCGATGAACGCAGCGGCTGTGGGGGCCGCGTCGACCGTGCGCAGCACGGGGCAGCGGCGTGCTATTTATCAGTCGTGGTGCCTGCGAGGGCGATGGGGGAGACGTCCCCTCGACCATCCCCGTGGAAATGCGAGGCCGAGGGTCCATGCGTGATACGGCGACCCGCGGTGCCAAGGCGCGCACGTCGTCCGAAAGGAGTCGCCGGTATCACGCAGGATTGGCACCCGAGGACTCACGTTTGCATTTCCCCGGGGATGGTCGAGGGGACGTCTCCCCCATCGCCCATCCGGTGAACGCGCTAGTTCAGGCGCGGCTGACCGGCCGTATCCTTGTACCAGTCGAACGGCTGCTCATCCACCTTCACCATCACGCTCTTCGTCTGGAAGTGCGCATCGAAGGACTCGGTGCCGCATTCGCGGCCGATGCCGGAAAGGCCCACGCCCCCCCAGGGCGATGCGGGATCGAGGCGATGGTGGTCGTTGATCCAGACGATGCCGCAACGCAGCCGCGCCGCCACGCGATGTGCGCGCGCGATGTTGTTGGTGCGCACCGCGCCCGCGAGCCCGAAGGGCGAGTCGTTCGCGAGCGCGATCGCTTCGGCCTCGTCGCGGAAGGGCGTCACCGAGACGAACGGACCGAAGACTTCCTCCTGGAAGATGCGCATCGTGGGCTTCACGTCCGCGAACACGGTCGGCTCGACGAAGAAGCCGCGGGCATACTGCGCGCCTTCGGGGATGCGGCCGCCGGCGACCAGGCGCGCGCCCTCGTCCAGGCCGATCTGCACATAGTTCATCACTCGCTGGCGCTGTCGTGCGGAGATCACCGGGCCCAGCTGCGTCGATGCATCCGCCGGATCCCCGATGCGCAGGGTCTTCGCCTTGGCCGCGAGCTTCTCCACGAACTCGTCGTACACCTTCTCGTGCACGATCTGCCGGCTGCCGCAGATGCACGTCTGGCCCGCGCCGATGAAGGCGCCGAATGCCGCGTAGTTCACCGCCTGGTCGACGTCGAAGTCGTCGAACACGAGCACCGGCGTCTTGCCTCCCAGCTCGAGCGTCTGGTGCACGAAGCGCTCACCCGCGAGCGCGCCGGTGATGCGGCCGGCTTCGGTGCCGCCGGTGAGCACGAACTTGTCGAGGCCGGGATGCGAGGCGAGCGCCTTGCCCGTGGTAGGACCCAGGCCCGTCACGATGTTGAACACGCCGGGCGGCAGCCCCGCCTCCGCGAAGATCTCCGCGAGGCGCAGCGTGGTGAGCGGCGTGTACTCCGAGGGCTTCACGACCGTCGTGCAGCCCGAGGCGAACACGGGCCCCAGGCTCTTCACCATGATCATCAGCGGATGGTTGAAGGGCGTCGAGTTGCCGACCACGCCGAGCGGCGTGCGGATGGTGTAGTTGAGGTACGGTCCCTGCACCGGAATCACCGCGTCGCGGCGCGCCAGTGCCAGCCCGGCGTTGTAGCGCAGGAAATCCGGCAGGCGGCTCACCTGCGCCCGCGTCTCGTTGATGGGGCGGCCGTTGTTGGTGGTCTCGAGGTGGTAGAGCTCCTCCAGGTGCGCCTCGAACGCGTCCGCGAGCTTGTTCACGAGGCGCGCGCGCTGCCGGTCGGAGAGTCCGCCCCACTCGCGGCTCTCGAAGGCGCGGCGCGAGCTCCTGACCGCCCGGTCCACGTCGGCATCGCTCGCATGGGCGATTCGCGCGATCACTTCCCCGGTCGAGGGATCGAGGACGTCGAGCAGCGCCGGGTTGCTTCCCGCGACATGCTGGTTGTCGATGAACAGGCCGTGCGTGCGCACGGCGCCTTGGGAGCGCACCGGCTCCTGCATGACTTCGGACATCTGTATCTCCGGTAGGGACGTTGATTGCGGCGGCGCTATTCCACCACCGCGAGCTTGAGCAGCGCATCGCACACGCGGCGCTGCGCTTCCTCGACGTGGCGCGCGACCAGGCCCTGCGCGCGCCGCGCCTCGCGCGCCTGCAGCGCGTCGATGATCGCCGCATGCTGCGCGACGAGCCTGGCGGGCTCGCGCCTGCGCAGGGCGCCGACGCTCATCGCGACGACACGGTCCATCTGGTCGATCTGCCCGGCGACGGCGACGAGCAGGCGCGCGTTGCCCGAGAGCCGGCCGAGCGCCTGGTGGAAGCCGCGGTTGTAGCCGACGAAGCCATCGGCATGCGCCGATGCCACGAATTCGCGAAACGGGTCGAGCGCGCGCAAATCCGCCTCGCTCGCGGACTCCGCCGCCACCCGCACGCACGCGCACTCGAGCACGGCGCGGTACTGGAACATGTCACGCACGTCGCGCAGGGAAATAGGCGCCACGCGATAACCCTGCCGGGGCATGACGTCGACCAGGCCTTCCTGCACCAGCCGCGAGAGCGCGTCGCGCACCGGCGACTTGCTCACGCCGAAACGCTCCGCCAGCTCCGCCTCGCGCAGCTCCGCGCCGGGCGGCAGGCGGCAGGCGAGGATGTCCTGCCGCAGCTCGCGGAAGATATCGACGCGCAGGAGGCGGCTCGGGACCGCTGGAACGAGGGCGAGCGAACTCATTCCTGATATCTTACAGGAGTCAGGCCACGAGGGGAAATACCTCATGGAAGTGCGTGGGATTCGTTGACGCCGTTTCCGGCCGTGGAATATCATCCGCCCAGCTAGCCTCGCCACAAAAACCAAATTTTCCCGGAGGAGCAATGATCAAGCGGCTCATTTCGCGCGCGCTGTCGGGCGTGCTCGCGTCCCTCGCGCTCGCACTTTCGACGGCGGCCACGGCCCAGAACGAGCCCATCCGCGTGGGCTTCCTCACCGTGAAGTCCGGCGCCCTCGCCGCGGGCGGCCGCCAGATGGAGGAAGGCCTGGCGCTCTTCCTCAAGGAGCGCAAGAACACCATCGCCGGCCGCAAGGTGGAGCTCTTCACGGCGGATACCGCGGGGCAGCCTGCGGTGACCAAGACGAAGGCGCAGGAGCTGGTCGAGCGCGACAAGGTGCAGGTCATCATCGGCCCGCTCGCGGCCTTCGAGGCGCTCGCCATCGACGACTACATCCGCCAGGCCAAGGTGCCGATCATCTCGCCGTCGGCGGCCGCGGAGGACCTCACCCAGCGCAAGCCGAACCCGTGGTTCGTCCGCGCCGTGGGCACGTCCGCGCAGCCGATGCATCCGCTGGGCGAATACGCCGCGAAGACGCTGGGCTACAAGCGCGTGGTCACCGTCGGCGACGACTTCGCGTTCGGCCACGAGGGCGTTGCCGGCTTCCAGCGGGCGTTCGAGGACAACGGCGGCAAGGTGGTCCAGAAGCTGTGGTCGCCGCTGAACGTCGCCGACTACGGCACGTACATCTCCCAGATCGACGCCAAGGCGGACGCGGTGCTGATCGCGTTCGCCGGCGCCAACGGCCCGCGCTTCCTGAAGCAATACCGCGAATACGGCGTGAAGCTGCCGGTGATCGCGAGCATGACATCGGTGGACGAGGGCGTGCTGAAGAACATGGGCGACGAAGCGCTCGGCGTGATCTCCAGCGGCTGGTACACCGCGGGGATCGATTCGGCGGTGAACAAGAACTTCGTGCATGCGGTCAACCAGGAGTACAAGGCGGACCCCGGCTATTACACGGTCGGCGCGTACGGCGCGGCGCTGATGCTCGAGGAGGCGCTGAAGAAGGTGAACGGGAAGATCGAGGACAAGGACGCGTTCATGAAGGCGCTGCGCAGCGCCGCCGTCACCAACGACCCGCGCGGCGTCGTGAGGCTGGACGATTACGGCAATCCGATCATGAACGTCTACATCCGCAAGGTCGAGCGCAGCAGGGACGGCAAGCTCGTGAACGCGGTGGTGAAGACCTATGGCGGGGTGAGCCAGTTCTGGAGCTACGACCCGAAGCAGTTCCTCGCGAGCCCGGTGTACTCGCGCGACTACCCGCCGGCGAAGAACCTCGAGTAAGTGGGATTCTGGATCACGCAGAGCCTGAACAGCCTCGCCCTCGGGGGCCTGCTGTTCATCCTGTCGGCGGGCTTCTCGCTGATCTTCGGGCTCATGCGCATCGCGAACCTCTCGCACGGCGCGTACTTCATGCTCGGCGCCTATGTCGGGCTCACGCTGCTGCAGAAGGGCGTGAACTTCTGGATCGCGGCGCTCGCCGCCGGCGCCGCCATCGCGATCCTCGGGGGGCTCGTCGAGCGCATCGTGCTGCGGCAGCTCGCCGGGCGCACGCTCTCGCAGGTGCTGGCCACGCTCGGCATCGCCTTCATCATCGCGGACGCGTGCCTGTGGATCTGGAGCGGTGACCCGATCCCGCTCACGGGACCGGCAAGCCTGCGCGGCGCCGTGCCGGTGCTCGGGACGCATTTCCCGCTCTATCGCCTCGGCGTGATCGGCATCGCGGCGGTCATCGCGCTGGCGCTGTGGCTGCTGGTGGAGAAGACGCGCATCGGCGCGATGATCCGCGCGGGCGTGGACGACCTCGACATGGCGCGCGCGGTGGGCATCCCGGTGAAGGCGCTCTTCACCGCCGTCTTCTGCCTCGGCTCGGCGCTGGCGGGGCTGGGTGGCGTGATCGCCGGACCCATCCTCTCGGTCTATCCCGGCCTCGATGCCGACATGCTGCCGCTGGCACTCGTGGTCGTGATCCTCGGGGGCGTGGGCAGCCTCGGCGGGGCGGTGCTGGGCAGCATCGTGATCGGCTTCATCTACACGTTCGGCAACGCGCTGCTGCCCGACCTCGCCTACGTGATACTCTTCCTGCCGATGGTGATCGTGCTCGTCGCGCGGCCCCGCGGGCTCTTCGGCCGCATCCCGACTTGAGGTACGCGTCCTCCATCGCCGCGCTGGTGGCGCTCGCGGCATTGCCGTTCGCCCTCGGCAACGAGTACTACGTGAACCTCGCGAGCCAGGTGCTGATCGCGGCGATCTTCGCCATGAGCCTCAACCTGCTGGTGGGGTACGGCGGCATGACTTCCCTGGGTCACGCGGCCTACCTCGGCGTGGGCGCGTATGCGACCGCATGGCTCACGTTGCGCCTGGGACTGGGACCGCTCGGCGCCGGTGCCGCCGCGCTCGCCATCACGACGCTCATGGCCGGCTTCTACGGCGTGCTGGCGCTGCGCGCGAGCGGGCTGGGGTTCCTCATGATCACGCTGGCGCTCGGCCAGATCCTGTGGGGCCTCGCCTATCGCTGGGTCGGCGTGACCGGCGGCGACAACGGGCTCTCCGGCCTCGCGCGCCCGGCGCCGCTCGGCATCGACATCACCGGCGCGCGGCCGTTCTATTTCTTCGCGCTCGCCGTCTTCGCCGTGGCGTTCGCGCTGGTGGCGCTGTTCGTGCGCTCGCCCTTCGGCGCGAGCCTGCAGGGCGCACGCGACCAGCCGCGGCGCATGCGCGCGCTGGGATACAACGTGTGGATGATCCGCTGGATCACCTTCGTGCTCGCGGGCTTCTGGGGCGCGGTGGCCGGCGTGCTGTACGTCTACTACAACAACTTCATCAGCCCGCACGCGCTTTCGCTCACGCAGTCGGCCGAGGTGCTGCTGATGGTGATCGCGGGCGGTGCCGCCACGCTCACCGGCCCGGTCGTCGGCGCGGCGCTGGTCGTCGTGATGAAGAACGTGGTTAGCGCGTACGTCGAGCGCTGGACGCTGCTGCTGGGTGTCGTCTTCGTGCTGATCGTGATGTTCCTGCCCGACGGCCTCGTGCCCGGCGTGCAGCGCCTGTACTCGCGTTGGAGGACGCGCCCGTGACGGCGCTTGCCCTGCGCGGGCTGCGCAAGTCGTTCGGCGGCCTGCCCGCCACCGACGACGTCACGCTCGAGATCGCGCGCGGCGAGCGGCGGCTCATCATCGGCCCGAACGGCGCCGGCAAGACCACGCTCTTCAACCTGATCAGCGGGGATCTCGAGCCCGACGCGGGATCGGTGCTCCTGTTCGGCGAGGAGGTCGCGCACCTGAGGCCCGACCAGCGCGCCCAGCGCGGCCTCGCCCGCACCTACCAGATCATCACCCTCTTCCCGAAGAGCACGCTGGTGGAGAACATCGTGCTCGCGCTCATGGGCCTTTCGCCGCTGCGCTGGCATTGCTGGCACGGGCTGGCCGGACGGCGCGATCTCTACGACCAGGCGCGCAACGTCCTCGAGCGCGTGGGCCTCGCACAGCTTGCGGCACGCCGCGTGGCGGACGTCTCCTACGGCGAGAAGCGCCGCGTGGAGATCGCGATGGCGCTCGCCCAGCAACCGCGCCTGCTGCTGCTCGACGAGCCGCTCGCGGGGCTCTCGGCCGAGGAGCGGCGCACGGTGCAGGACCTCCTCGAGGCGATTCCACGCGACATCTCGATCGTGATGATCGAGCACGACATGGATACCGCGCTGGCATTCGCCGAGAAGATCACCGTGCTGCACTACGGCAAGGTGATCGTCGAAGGCGACCGCGCGCACGTCGTGGCCCACCCCCGCACGCGGGAGGTCTACCTTGGCGCATGAGGCCGAGCCCGCGCTCGCCATCCGCGGCCTGAACGCGTACTACGGCGACAGCCACGTGCTGTGCGACGTGGGCTTCCGCCTGCGCGAGGGGCGCGTGCTGGCGCTCCTCGGCCGCAACGGCGCCGGAAAGAGCACCTGCATCCAGTCGATCATGGGCCTGGTGAAGGCGCGCAGCGGCTCCGTGGAGCTCTTCGGCCAACCCATCCGCGGGCTCGCACCCGAGGCCATCTCGCGGCGCGGCGTGGGCCTGGTTCCGCAGGGGCGGCGGATCTTCGCCAACCTCACCGTGCACGAGAACCTTCGCGTCGCCGAGCGCCGCGCGCGCGCGGGCGCCGGACGTGCGTGGAACGACGCGGCGGTCTTCGAGCGCTTTCCGCAGCTCGGACGGCGCCGCGGCCAGCTCGCCGGCTCGCTCTCGGGCGGCGAGCAGCAGATGCTCGCGATCGGCCGGGCGCTGGTGTCGAACCCGCGCGTGCTGCTGCTGGACGAGCCCTCCGAGGGCCTGGCGCCGCTCATCGTGCACGAGGTCGGCCAGACCCTCCTCGAGCTCAAGGCGCAGGGCTTCTCGATCGTGCTGGTGGAGCAGAACACCACGCTGGCACTGCGCGTGGCCGACGACGTCGCCATCCTCAACACCGGCCGCCTCGTGCACGAAGGCACGGCGGCGGACCTGCAATCGCGCCCCGAGGTGCTGCACGCGAACCTCGGCGTTTTCTGAAATCCCGGGAGACCCGCATGTCGCTGCTCAAGCTGCCCCACGCCACGGTCGAGTACTCGCGCGAGGGCGCGGGTCCCGACCTGCTGCTGATCCACTCGCTGCTCACGGAGATGACGGTATTCGACGCGGTGGCCCCGGCGCTCGCGCGCTCGCATCGCGTCACGCGCGTGAACCTGCCGGGCTTCGGCGCCTCGAGCCCGCTGGAGCTCGCCACCGTGGCCGATTGGGCCGCGCACGTGGCGGGCGTCATCGAAGCGCTTTCCCTCCCGCCCACGACGACGGTCTTCGGCAACGGCTTCGGCGCCTTCGTCTCGCTGGAGCTCGCGGCGGCGCACGGCGATCGCATCGGCGACCTCATCGTGGCCGACGTGGTGCCGGCTTTTCCGGAGCCCGCGCGCGTGCCCTTCCGCAACATGGCCGCGAAGGTGCGCGAGTCCGGCATGCAGGCCGTCCTCGACGCGGCCATCGGGCGCATGTTTCCGGCCGACTTCCAGGCGCGCGCGCCGCAAACGATCGCCGAGCGCAAGGCGCGGCTCGCGGCAGTGGACCCGGGCTGCTTCGCGCAGGCGTGCCTGGGCCTGGCAGCGCTCGACCTGGGCCCGAAGCTGCCCGCGATTCGCAACCGCTCGCTGGTGATGTGCGGCGCGCTCGACCAGACGACGCCTCCCGCCCTCGCCCGCGAAGTCGCCGCGGCGATCCCGGGCGCTACCTGGCGCGAGATTCCCGGCAGCGGCCATTGCCCGATGCTGGAGCAGCCGGAAGCGCTCGTGGCCGAGATCGAGGCCTTCGACCGCGCACGCAGCCTCGCGTGAAGGCGGTCCGCGCAGGGCGCTACGACATCGCCTTCGCCGACGAAGGCGCGGGCGAGGCGGTGCTGCTCATCCATGGGCTCGCGGGCGACCACACCGCGTGGACGCCGCAGGTCGAGGCCTGGCGCGGGCGTTTCCGCGTGATCGCGCCCGACAATCGCGGCGCGGGTGCGAGCACCCAGGTGGACGAGCCCATCACCACTGCGGACATGGCGCGCGACATGCTGGCGCTCCTCGACGCGCTGGGCATCGAGCGGGCGCACGTCGTGGGGCGTTCCATGGGTGGTGCGATCGCGCAGCACATGGCGCTCACGGCGCCGCAACGGGTGCGCTCGCTCGCGATGTGCGCCTCGTTCGCCCGGCTCGACGCGTTCGGCGCGCGCGTGCTCGCCAACATGCGCGAGGTCCTGGAGATGAGCGGCTCGTGGGCGGTCCATGCGCGCCATTCGGTGCGCAACTTCGTGTCGCCGGAATTCTTCGATGCGCACCCCGAGCGCGTGGCGGCGATCGAGGGCCTGATCGGGGGCGAGACGCGCCTGCAGGCCTGCTACATCCGCCAGAACCACGCCTGCCTCGAGCACGACACGCTCGCGCGCCTGCCCGAGATCCGCTGCCCCACGCTGGTGCTCTCGGGCGGCAGGGATCCGATCTGCCCGCCGGTGTGCGCCCGCTGGATGGCCGAGGGCATCCCGGGCGCCGAAAGCCTGGTGTTCGAAGGCGCCAGCCACTTCTTCCTCATGGAGGACACGCCGCGGTTCATGCACGCGATGGAGGCTTGGCTCGCGCGGCATTCCGCCTGACGGAACAGCCGGGAACGGCGTTCGCGCCACCTCCATCGAATGTGGTGAGCGACGGAGGAGGAGACCCAAAATGTCCAGGCTGGTCCGGCGGCAGCGAACCGCCCCATACGAAATCACCATCGGCGGCGAGACGCAGTACATCTGCGCGTGCGGCCTGTCCGCGAACCTGCCCTTCTGCGACGGCAGCCATGACATGGCCGAGGGCGAGCCGCCGGACAAGCTCTGCTGGTACGACGAGGAGCTCGAGCGGCACGAGGCCAACGAGCCCTACGCCGGCATCCGTAGCGACACCGCCGGCTGAGGGGCACGGTGGCGGCGTACGTCACCCGCCTCCTGAAGCGGCGCGACCTGACCGACGACACGGCGGCTTTCGTGCTCGCGCGGCCGGAGGGGTTCGCGTGGCGGGCGGGACAATCGATCAACCTCACGCTCGTCGAGCCGGCGGAGACCGACGCGAAGGGCGCCACGCGCACGTTCTCGCTCGTGAGCGCGCCGGGCGAGGCCAACCTCGAGATCGCCACGCGGCTGCGCACGAGCGCCTTCAAGCGCGTGCTCGCCTCGCTCGTGCCGGGCGCGCCGCTGCAGATGCGGGGGCCCGGGGGCAAGTTCACGCTGCCCGAGGGCGACCGGCCCGTCGTGATGGCCGCGGGCGGCATCGGCATCACGCCGTTCGTGAGCATCCTGCGCGACGTGGCGGCACGCGGCGTGGCGCGCCCCATCACCCTGCTCTACTCCACCCGCCGCGCGCAGGATGCGCCCTACCTGGAGGAGCTCACGGCGATGCAACGCCGCGGCGCCGGCGTGCACGTGGTGCACACGGCGACCAGCCAGGAGCACGGCAGCCGTGCGGTGAATGGCGGGCACGGCCCGATCGACGCGGCGATGATCGGGCACCACGTGGCAGACCTCCAGGCGCCCGCCTGGATGCTCGCCGGCCCGCCCGGATTCGTGACCGGCCTGCGCAGGACGCTGATGGATGCCGGCGTGGAGGCCGCTGCGATCCTGCTCGACGAGTTCTACGGTTACTGATCGGATTGCATCGGTAAGCGCAATACCGTTCGTCGGACCGCAAGCACCGTTCATGCTCCTGGCCGCGGAGAATCCGTGCGGGAATGAGGACTGGTTCACAGTCTCGCGGGGGCGATAGCGGCGACACTGTGCGCGACCTTGGAAGGGGAGCGCATGAAGCGACTGAGCATCGACTTGCTGAAGCAGACCGAAGCGCACCAGGACAACGTCGCCCCGCGCGACGGCCCGAGCGACGACCCGCGCGACATGGGGTTCCGCCCGGCATTCTTCGATTACGCCACCGGCCTCATCTACCTGTCGCGCTACCGTGACGGGCGCGAGGCGCCGTTCCACCTGCTCGACGGCCTGCCCGATGCGGCCGTGATGAGGCGCACCTCCTGCGGCAAGGTGGTGGCCGCGAAGCCCACGCTGATTCGCGGGTTCGAGCGCTCCGGCTATTTCTACACGCGGCGCTCGGCGGCTCGTGCCGTCGTGGAGTGGTCGGTGCCGTTGCTGCCGGGCGATATCGACTGAGCTTCGCCGAGCCCGCTACGCCGCGACGACCTTCCAGCGGCGCAGCACCAGCTGGCGCAGCTTCCGGTACTCGGCCTCCGAGAGCCGCTCGCCGTCGGCCTTGAGGGCGGCTTCGAAGGCACCGAGCGCGTCGCGCGTCTCGGACGCGAAGAGCTTCTCGCGCAAGGTGTAGAAGACCGGCGCGTATTCGCCCAGCATCTCGTGGATCACCGGGAAGGACATGCGGTGATGCGGGCACGGCCCCAGCTTGAGGAACGCCTCCCGGTGCTCGGCCGTGGGGTAGCCCTTGTGCGCTGCGAACCCGTAGCCGGGATGCTCGCGGTCGAGCGCTTCCATCATCGCATCGCGCGCCGTCTTGGCGATGATCGACGCGGCGGCGATGCTGAAGTTGAGGCCATCGCCCTTGTTGAAGGCGTTCTGCGGCATCCCGATGCCGGGGACCGTGCGCGCATCGACGAGCACGTGCTGCGGCGGCCGCGGCAGGCCTTCCACCGCCCGGCGCATCGCGAGCAGCGCCGCATGGTAGATGTTGATGTCGTCGATCTCGGCCACGGTCGCGATGCCGACCGAGACGCCCGAGGCCCTGGCGCGGATCTCGATCGCGAGGCGCTCGCGCTCCGCGGCATCGAGCTTCTTCGAATCGTCCACCCCCGCGATCTCCGTATCCGGCGGGAACATCACCGCGGCGGCCACCACCGGTCCCGCGAGCGGCGCCACACCCGCCTCGTCCACGCCGGCGATGTCGCTGATGCCCGATTTCCACAGCACGCGCTCGAAGTGGCGCATCGCATCCATGCGGATGCGCTCGTCGCGCTCGCGCTCGAAACGCTTCTTCAGCGCCGCGTAGAGCTTCTGCACGCCCTGGCGCTTGTCGCGTTGCAGGCGGGTGAGGATCTGGGGAGAGACGGGGGTATCGGCTTCGACGTAGCGCTTGCGGATCTCGTCGACGGAAAGCTCTTCTACTCGGGCCATGCGGGGAATTTCGGGGCTGGATGGGATACCCGGTGATTGTAAGGCGCACCAGGCGCGCGTGCATAATCGCGAACACAACGAGGAGGAGACCGAATGAGGTTCTCGATTCACGCGTCGGTGGCGGCTGCCGCCCTCGGCGTAGCACTCGCGGGCCACGCGCTCGCACAGGGCTTCACGCCCACGCATGCCGTGACGCTCACGGTCGGCTTCGCGCCCGGCGGCGGCACCGACACGATGGCACGCGTCGTGGCGCAGAAGCTCTCGCAGGACATCGGCCAGTCGGTGGTCGTGGAGAACCGCGCCGGGGCAGGCGGCAACATCGCCGCCCAGCACATCGCCACCGCGCCGCCGGATGGCTACACGATCCACCTTTCGTCGGTGGGGCCGCTCACGGTGGCCCCGGCGATGCAGAAGAATCTTTCCTACGACCCGAAGAAGGACATCGCGCCGATCACCATGGGCGCGGTGTTCCCCAACGTCTTCGTGATCCACATGGGCGTGCCGGCGAAGAACCTCGCCGAGTTCGTGGCGCTCGCCAAGCATAAGCCGCACGAGCTCACCTATGCGTCTTCGGGCGTGGGCGGCGCGGGGCACCTTTCGGGCGAGCTCTTCAAGCAGCGCGCGGGCATCGACATGGTCCACGTCCCCTACAAGGGCGGCGGCCCCGCGATGACGGACCTCCTCGGCGCGCGCGTCACCATGTATCCGGCCGTGCCGTCGACGGCGCTGCCGTACGTGGAAGCCGGCAAGCTGCGCGCGCTGGCCGTGACGGGATTGAAGCGCCTGCCCGCGATGCCCGACGTGCCGACCGTGGCGGAGTCCGGCTATCCGGGGTTCGAGGCGGTGAACTGGTACTGCTTCGTGGCTCCCGGCAAGACGCCGAAGGAGATCATCGATTTCTGGAACCGCGCGATCCTGAAGGCGCTGAACGACCCGCAGGTGAAGGCCGAGCTCGCGAAGCACGGCCTCGATCCCGCGCCCGGTACGCCGGAAGAGCTCGCGCGCTACATCGACAGCGAGACCGAGAAGTGGGGCAAGGTCGTGCGCGACGCGCACATCAGCGCCGACTAGGGCTGCGAGCCTCGCACACGAAGGGTCACAGGATGCCCGCACGCCTGCCCGGTGCGGCCCTCACCGCCGATCTGGTATTTTTGCCACCGGGTTCCTCCCTCTCCCCACGAAAGGAATGTCATCGATGGCTGATACCGGAAAGCTTCTCCTCAGGCTCGCGCTCGGGCTGATGATCATCCTGCATGGCATCTCCAAGGTCATCAACGGTCTCGGCCCGGTCGTCGGCGCCGTCGAGAAGGCCGGCCTGCCGCAGCCCATCGCCTACCTCGCGTACGTGGGCGAAGTCCTCGCCCCGCTGCTCGTGATCGTGGGGTTCTGGACGCGCCCGGCGGCGCTGGTGATCGCCATCAACATGATCTTCGCCGTCGCCCTGGTGCATACCTCGCAGTTCTTCACGCTCGCCAAGACCGGCGGCTGGGCGCTCGAGCTGCAGGGCATGTACTTCTTCACCGCCGTGGCGATCTCCCTCCTCGGGGCGGGACGCTACAGCCTGGGTGGGGCCACGGGCCGCTGGAACTGACGCACGCCCGCATCGTCGCCAAAGGGAGAGCCCGGATGAAATGCATCGTCGCCGCCGCCGCGCTCCTCGCGGCCGCGTTCCAGGCATTCGCGCAGGCCCCCGCGGAGCCGATCCGCATCGGCTTCCTCAGCGTGCGCACCGGCGCGCTCGCCGCGGGCGGCAAGCAGATGGAGGAAGGCATCACGCTCTTCCTCAAGGAACGCAACAACATGCTCGCCGGCCGCAAGGTGGAGCTGGTGATCGCGGACACCGGCGGCTCGCCGCCCCAGGCGCGCGCGAAGACGCAGGAGCTCATCGAGCGCAACCACGTGAACGTGATCATCGGTCCGCTCGCGACCTTCGAGGCGCTGGCGATCGACGATTACATCAGGCAATCGCAGGTGCCGCTCATCACGCCGACGTCGGCCGCGCAGAAGGACCTCGCGCAGCAGAAGCAGAACGACTACGTGATCCACGCCGTCGGCACCGCCGCGCAGCCGATGCACGTGCTGGGCGACTACGCCGCCCGCAAGCTCGGCGTGAAGCGCGTCACGGTCGTGGCCGACGACTTCACCTACGGGCACGAGGGCGCGGCGGGCTTCCAGCACGCGTTCGAGGACGCGGGCGGGCGCATCGTGCAGAAGCTGTGGCCGCCGCTCAACGTGGGCGACTACGGCTCCTACGTGGGGCAGATCCGCAGCGACGCGGACGGCGTGTACGCGGGCTTCGCCGGCATCAACGGGCTGCGCTTCCTCAAGCAGTACGCGGAGTACGGCCTCAAGCAGACGGTCTTCGGCAATCCCACCTGCGTCGACGAAGGGGTGCTGAAGAACATGGGCGACGAGGCGCTCGGCGTGTATTCGGCGAGCTGGTATTCGGCGCAGATCGACTCGCCCGAGAACCGCAGGTTCGTCGACGCGGTGATGCGCGAGTACAAGGTCGTGCCGGGCTTCTACACCGCGAGCACGTACGTCGCCGCGATGGTCCTCGAGTCGGCGCTCGAGGCGATCCACGGCCGCTTCGAGGACAAGCCCGCGTTCGTGCGCGCGCTGCACGGCGCACGCGTGGCGGCGAGCCCCATCGGCCCGATCCGCATCGACGAGTACGGCAAGCCGGTGCTGAACATCTACGTCCGCCGCGTCGAGCGCAAGGATGGCCGGCTGGTGAACAGCATCGTCGCCACCTACCCGTCGGTGAGCCAGTTCTTCAACTACGACCCGAAGGCCTTCCTCGCGGCGCCCGTGTACTCGCGCGAGTACCCGCCGCTCAAGCCCTGATGCCCTTCAAGTTGTAGGCCCGCTCAATCGCCGCTCAGTCGCCGCTGCGCAGCGGCGCGAAGAAGCCCGTCTCGAAGCGCGCGGTAGCGCGGTCGCGGCGCAGCATGGCCGCGACCTCCTCCGCCTCGATCGCCGGGCTGAAGAGGTGGCCCTGCATGAGGTCGCAGTCGTTGTCCACGAGGAAGGCGAGCTGCGCCTGGGTTTCCACGCCCTCGGCCAGCACCCGCATGTCGAGGCGGTGGCCGAGCGCGATCATGGCGCGCGTGATCGACTGGTAGCCGGCATCGGAGAGCACGTCGGCGATGAAGCAGCGGTCGATCTTGAGCGTGTGCACGGGGAACTGCCGCAGCGCGCTCAGGCTCGAGTAGCCGGTGCCGAAGTCGTCGATGGAAAGGCGCACCCCCATCGCGGCGAGCTCCTCCATCGTGCGGATCGCGCGCTCGGGCTGGCGCATCAGCACGCTTTCGGTGAGCTCGAGCTCCAGGCATCGCGGCGCGAGCCCGCTCTCGCGCAGCGCGTGGCCCACCTGTTGCGCCCAGTCCGCCTGGCGGAACTGCTTCGCCGAGACGTTCACGGAAACCACGATCGGCGCCAGCCCCAGCGATTGCCAGTACGCGTTCTGCCTGCACGCGGTGCGCAGGACCCACGCGCCGAGCGCCACGATGTGGCCGCTGTCCTCGGCGAAACCGATGAAATGCTCGGGTCCGAGGAGGCCGCGCTCCGGATGCTGCCAGCGCACCAGCGCCTCGACGCCCACGGGCCGGCCGGTGGCGAGGTCCACCAGCGGCTGGTAGAGCACCCGCAGCTCCCCGCGCTCGATCGCGTGTGCGAGGCCCTCCTGCAGCTCGACCTTGCGGCGCACGCGTGCATTGAGCTCGCCGGTGAAGAAGCGATAGCCGTTGCGCCCTTCGCCCTTCGCGGCGTACATGGCCGCGTCCGCGTGCATGAGCAGCTCGTCCGCGGAGGCGCCGTCCTGCGGGAAGGTGGCGATCCCCATGCTCGCGGTGACCTGGATCGCGCGGTCGCCGAGCCGCAACGGTTGCGCCAGGGCCGAGCGCAGCCGCTCCAGCGACGGTGTCACGCCCTCCGGCGCGCCGGGCAGGTCCAGCAGCACGATCACGAACTCGTCGCCGCCCAGGCGCGCCACGATGTCGCTCGAGCGCATGCTCTCGGCCATGCGCGCCGCGACCGTGCGCAGCAGCTCGTCGCCCTGGCGGTGGCCGAGCGTGTCGTTCACGTCCTTGAAGTGGTCGAGGTCGAGGTAGATCAGGGTGACGGGCGTGCCGTTGCGGCGGCTGCGCCGGATCGCCTGTTCGAGGCGGTCCTGCAGCAGGGCCCGGTTCGGCAGGCCGGTGAGCGCATCGTGCTGCGCCATGTGCTCGAGGCGCTGGCGATAACGCCGCAGCGCATTGAGCGGGAGCTGCCGCAGGACGAAGGCGATCAGCACCGCGATCAGCGCGCTCATGACGGTGACCGCGCCGGTCGCGATCAGCTCGCTGCGGATCGAGCGCTCGACCACGACGCTGCCGACGACGAGGCCGGAATCCAGCAGCGGGGCCGAGGCACGGATCGCGGGCGTGTCGACCGGCGTGTCGCCCGCCGCCAGGATGGTGCCGTCGGCATGCACGATGAGGTAGCGCGTGTCGCCCGGCTCGCTTTCCAGTTCCGTGCGTGCGAGCGCATCCAGGCGCTGCTGCTCGTAGCGCCACACTTCGGGCAGGCGGTTGATGCCCTCGGAGACCACGCGCGCCTTGGCATGGGCGAGCGCCTCGGCGGCGCCGCGCTCGAACTTGTAGAGCGCGGCGAAATAAGCCGTCGGGAAGACCACGAGGACCACGGTGGCCACGCCATAGGCGATGTACGTGATCGCGCGTTCGACCGCGAGGCCCGAATCCGCCGCTTCCGAGCGCCGGGGCACGACCGTGCGCCGGACACTTCTCTCCCCCATCCCGCTCCCCGTCCCAGGCGTATTCGCGTCCCGACCGGGCTCCCCCATGGCGCCCGGTCCGCATCCCCGCTGCAGCAGCTTAGCAGCCGAGTGTTGCAC
>Ga0068851_10000463_pt1 | contig 17891 bp, 20 predicted proteins | sample KBSCornC12_FD_66588 | JGI IMG/M metagenome (GOLD analysis project Ga0068851, IMG submission 66588) | Corn rhizosphere microbial communities from Kellogg Biological Station, Michigan, USA - KBS Corn C1-2 | ecosystem: Host-associated > Plants > Roots > Rhizosphere > Soil ...
CCAGGTGCCGATCATCATGCTGACCGCGAAAGGCAGCGAGACCGACAAGGTCGCCGGGCTCGAGGTCGGCGCCGACGACTACATCACCAAGCCCTTCTCGATGCGCGAGTTCCGCAGCCGCGTCAAAGCGGCGCTGCGGCGCTCGCGGATGGTCGAGCGGGCGAGCGAGGACGGGGCGATCGAATGCGGCAAGCTGACGATCGACTTCGACCGCCGCATGGTCACCCTCGGCGACGAGGAGGTCAAAGTCACTTACGTCGAGTTCGAGATCCTCGGCGCCCTCGCGCGCTCCCCCGGCCACGTCCTTACTCGCGAGACCCTGCTCGAGCACGTCTGGGGCGACTCCGACTACCGCGACCCACGCACCGTCGACGTCCACATCCGCCACCTGCGCGAGAAGCTGGAGAAGGACGCAAAGGAGCCGGAGTACCTCTTCACCGTGCGCGGGGTCGGCTACCGCTTCCGGGAGTAACCCAAATGCGGCGTCTCCGGCTCAGCGACCTCGCAAGCCGCATCACCCTGATCACGATCGCGATCGCGATCGGCGCCGCCGCGATCGTCTACGTCTATGCCGTCGCGATCGGCGGCTCGGCCAGCGGCGACAACGAAGTCAAGCTGCAGATCCTCACCGGCGGCCTGATCGCGGTAGCGATCGCGGCCGCGGTCGGCCTCTATTACACCCGCACCGCCGCCAGCAACATCCAGCGGCTCCAGGAGGCGGCGCGCAAAGTCGCCGACGGCAACTTCGAAACGACGATCCCGGTCGCCTCGGTCGGCCAGCTCGGCGACCTCGCTCGCACCTTCAACGAGATGCAGCGCCGCCTCGCCGAGCTCGACAGCGCCCGCAAGCAGTTCATCGCCAATGCCTCGCACGAGCTGCGGACGCCGATCTTCAGCCTCGGCGGCTTCGTCGAGCTGCTCGAGGACGAGGACCCGAGCCCGGAGGAGCGGGCCGAGTTCGTGCGCACGATGCGCCAGCAGATCGAGCGGCTGACGAAGCTGACCACCGACCTCCTCGATCTCTCCCAGCTCGACGCCGGCGCTGTGGTGATGCAGGCCGACAGCGTCGACCTCACCGCCTTGGCGCGCGAGGTGACGCAGGAGTTCGGCCCCCGCGCCGATCTGCGCGGCTCGCGCCTGCAGTTGCGCACCCCGGCGCAACCGGCGATTGCCCTCGCCGACCCCGATCGGGCGCGACAGGTGATCCGTATCCTGCTTGACAACGCCCTCACCCACACCCCCGAGGGCACCGACGTCACCGTGACCACCTATTCCGCCAACGGCCGTGCCGAGCTGACCGTCTCCGACGAAGGTTCGGGCATCCCCCAGCGGGTCCAGAAACGGATCTTCGAGCGCTTCTACACGGCTGACAAAGCGGGTGGCTCCGGCCTTGGCCTGGCGATCGCCAGCGAGATCGCTCAGCGGATGAAGGGTGAGATCACGATCAGTTCCAGCCGCCGCTTCACCGCCTTCACGCTTGACCTGCCGCCGGGACCCGCCGCGGTGGCCGCACCGCGGCCCTCTCGCACGCCCGCCAGGGCGGCGACGTGAGGCGGCTGGGCGCGCTCGCTGCGCTGATCGCCTGCCTGGCGTTCCTTGCTGGCTGTGGATCGAGCGGAGGCGGCGATTCCAGCTCGACCGACCAGAACCAGTCGAATCCGGCAACGACGACTGCCGAACCGGCGCCCACGCCCCAGGTCGCGATCGAGGCCTCGAGCCCCGGCTTTGACGCCACCCACGTCTACGAAGAGGCTTCCCCCGGCGTGGTCACTATCCGCTCGGTCTTCGAGGGGGTCGGCGCCGCCGAGGGCTCGGGCTTCGTCCTCGACGAAGGCGGCGAAATCGTCACCAACGCCCATGTCGTCACCGACGACTCGACCGGAGAACGCAAGCCGGCGAAGAACGTCTACGTCGAGTTCCCCGACCGCAACGTCGTCCCGGCCGCGATCGTCGGCTTCGACCCCTTCAACGACGTCGCCCTCCTGAAGGTCGCACCGAACGGGCTGCCCCTGCACCCGCTTGAGCTGGGCGACGACAAGGACCTGCGCGTGGGGCAGCCGGTGGCGGCGATCGGCAGCCCCTTCGGCGAGCAGCAGTCGCTCTCAGTCGGCGTCGTCTCCGCCACCGACCGCTCGGTCGAATCGCTAACCCAGTTCGAAATCTTCGGCGCGATCCAGACCGATGCCTCGATCAACCCCGGCAACTCGGGCGGACCGCTGCTCGACGCCGGCGCCCGGGTGGTCGGCATCAACCAGCAGATCGAGACCAACTCGGGGGCCAACGACGGCGTCGGCTTCGCGGTGCCGATCTCGGCGATCGAGCGTTCGGTCGCCCAGCTGCGCGAAGACGGCAGCGCCGAATACGCCTACATGGGCGTCTCCAGCCAAGCGCTCTATCCACAGCTGGCGCGCAAGCTCGGGCTCGACACCACCTATGGCGGCCTGCTCTCGGAAGTCGTGTCGGGCGGCCCGGCTGAGAAGGCCGGGCTCGAAGGTGGCGACGAAGAAGTGCGCTTCCAGGCAGGCAAATACCGCGCCGGCGGCGACGTGATCCTTGAAATCGACGGCCAGAAGATCGTTGAGGAAAACGACCTCGCGCGGGTGATTGCCGCCCACAAACCCGGCGAAAAGGTGACGCTGACCGTGCTCCACGACAACAAGCGGGAGAAGGTCGTGCTGACGCTCGGCGCACGGCCCGACAATCCGTCGGGGGGGTAGCGTCGCCCGCGATGCTCGGCGCCTGGACGCCGTGTCGCCGCCTATCGGTGTAGAACTCACGACTTGCTTCAGGAAGTCGCCCTCGGCCACAAGACCCTCACCGACTACACCCACATCGTCGGCAAAGAGCTGACGGAGCAGATCCGCGAGCTCGCAGAGCCGCTGAAAGGGAAGCGGGTTCTGCACGTCAGCGCCACCGCTTTCGGCGGCGGGGTCTCGGAGATCCTCTACACGCTGGTGCCGCTGATGCGCGACGTCGGCATCGACGCGCACTGGCACGTGATCTTCGGCAAAGAAGAGTTCTTCAACGCGACCAAGCTCCTCCACAACTCGCTGCAGGGGGCGGAGGAGACGCTGAGCGAAGAGCAGTGGGAGGTCTTCGACGAGATCAACCAGATGAACGCCGAGGGGCTGCAGGGCGACTGGGACGTGGTCGTCGTCCACGACCCGCAGCCGATCGGCCTGCGCCGCGGCGCCCTCGCCAAGGGCAAGAAGTGGATCTGGCGCTGCCACATCGATCTCTCGACCCCGAACCCGGCGCCGATCGAGCGGCTGCTGCCGATGATCGAAGAGTACGACGCCTCCGTCTGGCACATGGAGCAGTACGTGCCCAACGACATGGGCCACCACCGCGACGCGGTCAACATCATCCCGCCGGCGATCGACCCGCTCTCGCCGAAGAACATGGCCTTTTCGCCCGAGGACGCCGCCTTCGTCTGCCGCCAGTTCGGGATCGACGTCGACCGGCCGCTGATTACCCAGGTCTCGCGCTTCGATCCGTGGAAGGACCCGATCGGCGTCATTGACGCCTACCGTCAGGTGACCGAGCAGGTACCCGAGGCGCAGCTGGCGATGGTCGGCTCGATGGCCACCGACGACCCCGAGGGCCTCGAGTACTTCCAGAAAACCTTCGAATACGCCGACGGTGACGAGGACATCAAAATCCTCAGCAACCTCAACAACGTCGGCGCGATCGAGGTCAACGCCTTCCAGTCCCAATCCGACATCTGCCTGCAGAAGTCGATCCGCGAGGGCTTCGGTCTCACCGTCACCGAGGCGCTCTGGAAGGGACGGCCGACGGTGGCCGGCAACGTAGGCGGCATCCCGCTGCAGATCGATGACGGCGTCAGCGGTTATCTCGTCGACTCGCCCGAGCAGTGCGCCGAGCGCTGCGTCGAGATCCTCCGCAACCCCGAGCTCGGCAAGGACCTCGGCCGCCAGGGCAAGGAGCACGCCCGACGCCACTTCCTGACGCCGCGCCTGCTGCGCGACTGGCTCAACCTCTTCGGCGAGCTCGACTCCTAGCGCGGCGCGAACTCTTCCGACCCGTCGCCGGCGGGCGGGGGCGGTGAGGGAGCGGGAACAAAAACAGGCGGAGCAGGGGGCGGTTCGGGCGGCGGCACGTAGGTGGACGTCGGTTCGGGAGCGGGTGCCGGCTTCGGGTGCCGCCGCCGCGGTTTCGTGGTTCTTTTCGGACGTATTTCGTCCGTTTGGAACCGCGCCTTGGCCGGATCTTCCTCTCGGGGCCCTTCCGTGGTTCCTTTCGGACGAATGCCGTCCGTTTGGAACCGCTGTTTCTTCGGCGCCGGTTTCGGCGCAGGCTCGACGGGGGCGACCCGCGGCAACCCCACGTCGGGAGCCAGCGGTGGCGGCTCGGGTGGCTTCAGGAGAGCCGGCAGCGCTTGCAGCGAGACCAGAGCCACGACGGCGATTGCCGCGACCTTGACCGCACTCCCCCACCTGACCCGAACTCCGCGCATGCCCTCCTAAGGCTGCGGCGCGGCAAACTCTCCCCCCTCAAGCCAGGGAGCGGCGCAGGGACTCGATGTCCTGCAACTGGTCGTCTACCCAGTCGCCGGGGTTGCGGCTGAAGATGATCTCCCGCAGGCCCTCCGCCCGGCGGCGCTTCTCCTCGGGCTCCATCGTCAGCGCCCGGTAGATCGCGTCGGCCTGCTCTTGAATGTCGAAGGGGTTGACCGAGATCGCGTAATCGATCAACTCCTGGTGGGAGCCGGTGTTCTCGGAGAGCATCAGCACCCCGTCGCGGGTGTTGACCGCCGGCGCCTCCTTGGCGACCAGGTTCATCCCGTCGAAGAGCGAGTTGACCATCAACAAGTCGAAGTGCTTGTAGCGGGCGACCGCGTCGTGGAAGTTCTCATAGATCTTCAGGTCGATCGGCATCCAGTCGGTGGTCCCGTGGCGGTGGTTGACGACCGCCACCAGGGCCTCGATCCGCTCCAGGTACTCGGCGTACTCGGGCACGTCCTGGCGCGAGGGCTGCAGGTGGGCGATGAAGGTGACCTGTTCGCGGAACTCGGGGTGCTGGGCGAGGAAGGTGTCGAAGGCGGTGAAGCCGCGCAGCACGTTCTTCGAGAGGTCGGCGCGGTCGACGCGGATGATCAGGTACTGCCGCCGCCGCTCGAGCACCTCGCGCTCAGCTTCGGCGACCTCGCGCGAGGCAGCGGCCCGCTGTAACCGCTCGGCGTCGATCCCCAGCGGGTAGGCGCGGGCAAGCGTGCGGTGCTCGCCACGACGCACTTCCGCGTTGATGTAGTCGACCTCGACCCCGTCGAGGAGTTCGTCGCAGCAACGGAGGAAGTTGATGCAGTAGGCGTGGGTGTGGAAGCCGATGATGTCGTTGGCCAGCATCCCCTCGAAGACCGCGTTGCGGATCCGGGTCGGCAGGATCCTCCAGCTGTCCGGCTGCGACCAGGGGATGTGGACGAAGTGGTGGAGGAAGGCGTCGGGACGCTCGGCGCGGATCATCCCCGGGGCCGTGTAGAGGTGGTAGTCGTGCAGCATCACCAACGGCTGCTCTTGCCCTTCGATCTCGGCGAGCACCGCTTTGGCGATGTCCTGGTTGACGGCTTGGTAGCCGTAGTCCCAGGCGTCGATCTCCTGCTGGCGGATGTCCGGCGCGTTGGAGATGTCCCAGAGGTAGTGCTGGATGAACCAGAGGATCGGGTTGGCGATCACGTTGTAGAAGCGCTCGTAGGCGGTGGCGTCGCTGCCGACGAGGCAGACCCGGTAGTCGATCTCGTCCAGCTCCTGCTCGATCGGCCCGCCCGCTTCTTCGGAGACCGCGATGTCCTCGTCGCTCATCGCCGAAGCGATCCAAAGCGCGTCACGGTGGGAGACCAAGCCCGAGAGCGCCGTCACCAGGCCGCCGCCGCCGCGGCGCACCGTGCGCTCGCCATTCTCGTCGCGGTCGAACTGGAGCGGGCCGCGGTTGGAGACGATGATCAGCGGCGAGGAGTCCACGCCCAGAGACTAGATGGTCGATCCCGGCGCCGAGCGGGGCTCCTCCGGCGGCACCTCGCCGCTATAGTCCTTCGCCGTTTTGGCCGCACCACGCGAATACGAGCTGGTCCTGATGCTGGACCCCCAACTCGACGCCCCCGCGCGCGACGCGTTGGCGGTCGAGGCCCGTGGGCAGATCGAGGCCTCCGGCAGTCTCAAACACGAGAACAGTTGGGGCCTGCGGAAGATGGCCTACGAGATCAACCACCGGACCGAGGCGGATTACCGCTGGATGCGGTTCGAGGCCCCCAGCGAGCTACTCGATTCGCTGGACCACAACCTGAAGATCGCCGACGGCGTCCTCCGCTTCCGCATCTTCAAAGTCGATCCCGACGCGCCGGTGATCGTCCCGCCCGCCGTCACGGCCTCTCCCGGCCCGCGCGAGCGCAGCGCCCAGGGAGCCCGCGATGATCGCGGCGACTCTCCTGACGAGCCCGACGACTCCGACGAGTAGCGCCCCAAGGGCACCGCTGTTTGCGGGAATCCCCCTTCGCAGGGGGGAGAGTCGCGCCGTCCGCCTCCTTAGACTGGAACTAGATATCCGATTCCAGAGGAGTGAGTGCTTTGGCAGCTTCGAACGTGAACGTGGTGGTGATCACCGGCAACCTGACCCGTGATCCGGAGCTGCGTCATCTTGGTAGTGGAACCGCCGTCTGCAAGCTTCGCGTCGCGGTCAACAGCCGCCGCAAGGACGGGCAGACGGGGGAATGGGTCGACAAGCCCAATTACTTCGACGTGACCGTCTGGGGGGCGCAGGGTGAGAACTGCGCCAGCTACCTCTCCAAGGGCCGTCCGGTGGCGGTTGAAGGCCGCCTCGACTGGCGCGAGTGGGAGGACCAGGGCGGCAACAAACGTCAGAGCGTCGAGATCATCGCCAACACCGTCCAGTTCCTCGGCTCGCGCGACGGGTCGGGCGGCGGTGGCAACGGCAACGGTGGTGGTGGAGGCGGCTTCGCGCCGCCACAGAGCGACGTCCCGGCGGATGAGAGCGACTTCGCCCCGGCACCAAGTGGCGGCGGCGGAGCACCTTCAGAAGACGACATTCCCTTCTAGGGAACCTTCGAGATGACGTGACAGGGCGCCGCCAAGCGGCGCCCTGTACCATGCCCGGCCGATGGCTAGAGCAAATGAGTCTTCATCTCGAGGTGGCGCCCGGCGCGGCGGCAGACGCGGTGCCGAGCGCGCGCGTCCGCGCAAATACACCCGGGTCAATTCCGAGGTCGTCGACTACAAGGACCTGAGCCTGCTGCGGCGCTTCCTCTCCGACAAGGGGAAGACGCGCGGGCGCCGGGTCACCGGACTTTCCCGCCGTCACCAGCGTCAGCTCTCGGTGGCGGTGAAGCGGGCGCGCGAGATCGCCCTGCTTCCCTACGTCGGAGAGCGCTGATGGCGCAGGCGATCCTGCTTGCAGACGTCGAGTCTCTCGGCGAGCGCGGCCACGTCGTTGACGTTGCCCCCGGCTACCTGCGCAACTACCTGATCCCGCGCAAGCTGGCTCAGCCGGCGACCGCCGGCGCGCTGGAGGTAGCCAAACGGCGGATGGAGGCGGCCGAACGCGCCGAGGAAGCACGTCGCGAGCGCGAAACCGAAGCCGCCGGGCTGCTCTCGAAAACGGTCCTCACGATCCACCAGCGGGCCGGCGAGGACGGCAAGCTGTTCGGCTCGGTCGGGCCGAAAGAGATCGTCGACGCCCTGCAGGAGGCGCGCGACCTGCGGTTCGACAAAAAACAGATCCAGCTCGAGCAGCCGCTGCGCGAACTCGGCACCTTCATGGTCGAGATCCAGCTCTCAGACGGCACTACCGCTGCCGTCAAGACGATCATCAGCGAGGAGAAGTAGTCCAGCTCCGTCCTCGCAGGTCCGGCTGGGTGCGCTCCGAGCGAGCGACGGTTGGCCTGGCCGCAGTCTCCCTCGGCGCTGCCGGCGCCGTCCTCGCGGGTCAGTTCAGCCGCATGTTCGCCCGCCGTGCGAGCGAGGCGCACGATCCCGAAGCGCTGCTGGAATCGGCGCCTGCGGCGGCGGCGGACACCGTCGGCGTCGCCGTCCGCGGCTACGTCGAGGCTCCGCGCAGCGAAGCCGTCCTCTTCAACCTTCTCGCCGGCTTCCTCGGTTCGTTCGCCGCTGTCCGCCTCTCGACCTGGGCGATCCGCGACGGCCGCGGGCCGTTCCGCAACGTCCATGTCGGCGGCCGCCATATCCACCACTTCGTTCCTGGCATCTTGCTCGCCTTCAGCGCTGGCACCGCCGCCCTGCTGACCGACGACGATGAGCTAGAGCAGAAGCTGGCGATCCCGATGGGCGCAGGCATCGGCCTCACCTTCGACGAGGCCGCCCTCCTGCTCGACCTGCGCGATGTCTACTGGACCCGCGAAGGCCTGCTCAGCGTCCAGCTCAGCCTCGGTGCGACCGCGATCCTCAGCATCGCCATCCTCACCCTGCGCATGCTCCGCCGCGGCGAGCGCCGCCAGGAGCAGGAGGGTTTGATCCCGCCGGCGCACCCCCACCAGCTCTCCTTCGGAACTGCCGCATAAAAGTCACGGAAGTGTGAATTCCTTTCGCCGGGATTTGCACGGAAGGCGCACGCCACCGTGACTTCCCTTTGGTTTGCTTGACGGGCGCCCCGTCTCCCCCCGGATCCGCCGCCTGGGCGCCTATACCTAAACGATGCCCCAGCCCCCCACGACCCACGTCCCACCCCAGAACATCGAGGCCGAGGAGTCGGTCCTAGGGGCGATGCTGGTCGCCGAGGCGACGCTGACCCGCGTCATCGACGAGGTCAAGCTCAACGCGGCCGACTTTTATCTCGACAAACACCGCGAGATCTTCGATGTCGTCCACGACCTCTATGCCGCTTCGAAGCCGGTCGACGAGCTCAGCGTCAGCGAGGCGCTAACGCAGCGCAGCAAGATCGAGGAGGTCGGCGGCAGGCACTACGTCTCCGAGCTGGCGGCAAAGGTCCCGGCCGCCGCCAACGCCAAGCACTACGCCGAGATCGTCCAGCAGAACTCGCTGCTGCGGCGGCTGCTCGGCGCCGGCCAGGAGATCCAGGGCTGGGTCAACGAGCGCGACGGCGAACCGCGGGAGCTCTCCGAGCGGGCCGAGAAACTGCTCTTCGAAGTCGCCCACAAAGAGCAGGCAAGCGACTTCCGCATGCTCTCGGAGATCCTCCACGACGAGGTCGACCGCCTCGAGAAGCTCTCCACCGGCGAGATCGAGCTGACCGGCACCCCCTCCGGCTTCCGCGACATCGACGCGGTCACCGGCGGCTTCCAGCCCGGCAACCTGATCATCGTCGCCGCCCGCCCGGCGATGGGCAAGAGCGCGCTGGTCGCCAACATCGCCGAAAACGTCGCCGTCAAGAAGCAGAAGCCGGTCGCCTTCTTCTCGCTCGAGATGTCCGAGGTAGAGCTCGCCCAGCGCTTCATCGCCTGCCGCGCCCGGATCTCCGGCGACAAGCTGCGCAAGGGCCAGGTCAACCAGCGCGACTGGCCGAAGGTGGTGCGGGCCTGCAACGAGCTCGAGGAAGCGCCGCTCTGGTTCGACGACTCCTCCGACCTCGGCATCCTCGACCTGCGGGCGAAGGCGCGGCGGCTGCACGCCCAGGAACAGGAGCGCGGCGGCCTCGGGTTGATCATCCTCGACTACATGCAGCTGATGCGCTCCGACGACCACCGCGCCAACCGGGTCGAGCAGGTGGGTCAGATCAGCCGCGGGCTGAAGATCCTCGCCCGCGAGCTGGAGGTGCCGGTGGTGGCGATCTCGCAGCTCTCGCGCGCCCCCGAGCAACGGACGCCGCCGAAGCCGCAGCTCTCCGACCTGCGCGAGTCGGGGCAGATCGAGCAGGACGCCGACCTCGTCGCTTTCCTCTACCGCGAGGACTACTACCGCGACCCCGAAGAGGAGCCCGACGGCCTCGCCGACCTGATCATCGCCAAGCACAGGAACGGCCCGATTGCGACCAAAAAGCTGGTCTTCCTCGACCGCTTCCCGAAATTCGCCGACCACGCCCACCAGGAAGCGCCGATCGAACAGCCGGCGGGAGAAGAGCCGCCCTTTGCCGACGCTGCCGCCGCGGGGCCTGAGTTCTGATGCCGGCGATCGCTCGCTCGGAGCCGTTCCGCGAACAGGCCTGCCCGCTCGGCGTCTGCGATGGGTCGGGCTGGATCCTCGGTCCCGAAGACGTCGCCCGCCCCTGCGAGTGCCGGGCCGAGCGCCTGAACAAGGGCCGTAGCCGCGGCATCGCTTCGGCGATCCCCGCCCGCTACCGCGGCGTCTCCTTCGACCGTCCGCCAGTCTCCGACATGGCCCGGGACATGACTACCCGGCACGTCGTTCAGGCGGCACGCGACTACGTTGAGAACCTCGACGCGAACATCGCCGCGGGCCGTGGCGTCTGGCTGATGGGCGACACCGGCACCGGCAAGACGACGCTGGGGATGCTGATCGCCAGCGAAGCGCTGAAAGCAGGCAAGTCGGTCGGCATCTACTTCACGCCGAAGCTGCTGACCCGGATCCGCCAGACCTACCAGGAAGCCGAGAACGAGAACGCCTACGGCAAGTTCTTCGAGCGAGTCACTTCGGTCGACCTGCTCTACATCGACGACCTTGGCTCCGAGCGCCACACCGACTGGGTGGTCGAGCAGCTCTATGCGGTGATCAACGAGCGCTACGAGAACCAGCGGCCGATGCTGGTGACGAGCAACGCGGCGGGCGACGTCGACAAGGGCCAGCGGCAGCTGGAGGATCAGATCGGGCGGCGTACGGTCTCCCGGTTGATCGAGATCTGCGGCGATCCGCTGCCCCTGTTCGGCTCCGACCACCGCTACCGGGCTCGCGCCGCCGGCTAAACCCGTCAGAATCCCCGCCGCATGCCAGGCGTGGTCATAGTCGGAGCCCAGTGGGGCGACGAGGGTAAGGGCAAGGTCGTTGACCTGCTCGCCGAGCGGGCTACCACGATCGTCCGCTTCCAGGGCGGCAACAACGCCGGCCACACGATCGTCCGCGACGGCGAGGAGTTCAAGTTCCACCTGATCCCCTCGGGCATCCTCCACGAAGAGAAGACGTCCGTCATCGGCAACGGCGTCGTCGTCGACCCGCGGGTGCTGCTGGGCGAGATCGACGACCTGAAACGTGCCGGCGTGAGCGTCAGCAAGCTGCGGCTCTCGGCCAACGCCCACCTGATCATGCCCTACCACGTGCTGCTCGACTCGGCCGGCGAGACGAAGCTGGGGAAGAACTCGATCGGGACGACCCGGCGCGGGATCGGCCCTTGCTACGCCGACAAGGCGCTGCGACTCGGCATCCGCGTCCAAGACCTGCTCGACGAGAAGATCCTGCGGACGAAGATCCGGGCGGCGCTGGAGCCCAAGCAGCAGGCGCTACGCGAACTCTCGGTGCAGCGACGCAAACGGCTGAAGGAGGCGGGTGAGGACGCGAAGCCGATCGAGGAGTCAGCGCAGGTACCGGATCCGCGGCTCGACCTGCACGCGATGGTCGAGGAACACGTCAGCTTCGGCCACCGGCTCGAGCCCCACATCGCCGACACCGCCCGGCTTTGCTGGGAGGCGTTGGACGGCGGCGAGACGGTGATCTTCGAGGGAGCCCAGGCGACCCTGCTCGACCTCGACCATGGCACCTATCCCTTCGTCACCTCCTCGAATCCGATCGCCGGAGAGGCCTGCGTCGGCGCCGGGATCGGCCCGAAGGACATCGACGAGGTCTGGGGGATCGCCAAGGCCTACGCGACCCGGGTCGGCGCCGGCCCCTTCCCGACCGAGCTCTTCGACGACGTCGGCGAGCAGATGGTGCAGCGCGGCCATGAGTTCGGAACCACCACCGGCCGGCGGCGGCGCTGCGGCTGGATGGACCTGGTCGCGCTCCGCTACGCGGTCCGGCTCAACCGCATGGACGCGCTGGCGATCACCAAGCTTGACGTCCTCAGCGGCATCGGGCCTCTCCGCGTCGCGGTCCGCTACCGCTCCAAGGAGGGTGCCGTCCTCGACACCTTCCCCTACCACCAGTCGATCCTCCACTCGGCCGAACCAGAGTACGAGGAGCTGCCGGGGTTCGACCTCGACCTCACCGCCTGCCGCAGCGCCGCCGACCTACCGCAGGAGGCGCGCGACTACCTCGGCTTCATCGCCGAGTTCGTCGGGGTGCCGGTGCGCCTGGTAGGCGTCGGACCTGACCGTGAGCAAGTGATCTGGCTGGGGGACTGAGGAGAACCGGAAGCTACTTGTTGCGTTCGATCGGGGAGGCGATCGAAACCTTCCAGCGCCCGTTGTCCCGGTTCATCGGCACGATCCAGTCCATGCCGTCGTTTCCGTGGTACTGCGCGTACCCCTGGTTCAGCTGTTCCTTATAGAGGCCTACCCGCAGGCTGTCGATAGGGCCGGCCAGGTTGTTGACGTAGTCCCCTGAAGCAGCGTGTTTGAAGTAGGCGAGGGCCTGCGGGCAATTCTTCACTTTCCCGCCAGTGACGCCATGCGCGTCGTCGGTGATGTTTGTGTTGTAGCTCTTTGAGAAGTAGCTGCAGTCCTTCTTCCAATCCTGGACCGCGCGGGCGCGCATCCATGCTTCGATCGTTTCCGAAGCTTGTTCGCGTTCGGCCTTGGTCCCCTCCCGGCCGAACGTCTGGACGACGTTGTCTCCCGTCGACACGAGGAACTCTCGGCTGGGGCCCTTGAGCCACGGATAGGGACGCGATTCGGTCTTGGCCGCGTCGGTCGAACCGCTGGAGTCACCACCACAACCGCCCAGAACGAAGACCAGCAAGGCGAGCGCACACGCGCTCCGAAAGATCGTTCCGCCTCCCATAGGTGCTCAGTTTAGAACAAGAATCGCCGAGCAGTCACTATTCTGTTCTACCGTCTGTCGATCGGAGACCTCGGTTGAACTGCCCCGGCGTCACTTCCCTCGCATCGCTGACGGGATCAACCAGCTCCTCTACAGCGAGATCCTCCATCCGCCTGATCTTTTGGATCACGCTTCCTTTCTTTGGGGCCGATGGCGCTGCCACCCAGCGGGAGCGGGTCCGGAACTCAATGCAGCGCTCCTGACTCCTGCAAGAAGCCGCTCTTTTTCGGGCATCGACGGGTTTACGAACAGGGGTCGAGTGGTAGTTTGACCCGCTGAATAGAAGTTCAAGCTTCCAATGGCACTGGCCCAGGGACGGGCAGGCCCAAAGGAGAGGTAAAGGGATATGCGTAAGTACCTAATGTTGATGATGGCCCTTGTTGGCCTGATCGCCGTCAGTGTCGCGGGCATCGCCAGCGCCGCGGGCGGAGGACCCGTCACGGCCGAAGCAGGGAACATCAAATTCACGGTGGACGGTGATTTCAGCCCCAGCAAGCTGCCGAAGAAGAAGTTGGCTCCGATCGTCCTCTCGACGAGCGGAAAGATCCAGACCAAAGACGGAACCCACCCACCGGCGTTGAAAACCGTTGAAGTCGAAACCGACAAGAACGGGACGATCAACACCAAGGGCGTCCCCGCCTGCACCTCCGGGAAACTGCAGTCGCGCGACACCAAGGCGGCGGAAAAAGTCTGCAAGAGCGCCATCATCGGCACGGGTACGACCAACGTCGAGATCCAGTTCCCGGAACAGAACCCGATCCCGGTCAGCTCGAAGCTGCTCGTCTTCAACGGCGGCACCTCCGGCGGTAAGACCACGCTCTTCATCCACGCCTACATCACGGTCCCGACCCCGGCCGCGATCGTGACCACGGTGAAGATCAAAAAAATCCACAAAGGCCGCTACGGCCTGCTGTCGGTCGCCTCGATCCCGAAGATCGCCGGCGGCAGCGGTTCGGTGACCTCGTTCAGCCTCAAAGTCGGCAACAAGAAAAAGGTCCTCTCCGCTAAATGCCCCGACGGCAAGCTGCAGGCCCATGCAAACGCGATTTTCGCCGACGGGACCAAGGTCTCGGCCGGCATCATCCGGACCTGCACCGGCACCTGAGGCTCGCAGCGTCCAGGGAGTAGTCCTTGAGACGACCAAGATTCATGAAGGGCGGCCAACTGGCCGCCCTTCTCTTTGCCTTAGCGCTGTCCTTTCCGGCGGCGAGGGCCGCTGCTGACGACGTCCCCTGGGGTGCTGGCTGCATGCCAGTGCCCGAGGGCGCGGTCAGGACAGCCGCCAACTGCGGAGCGAGCCTGGTGCACGGGCGGGCGATCGCGCCGCCCGGCGCTCCCGCGGCCGTCAAGCGCGTGATATCCGCCGCGAACCAGATCCGCCACCGCCCCTACGTCTGGGGTGGCGGCCACAGCAGCTGGCTCAGCCGCGGCTATGACTGCTCGGGGGCGGTTGGCTACGCCCTCCATGGCGCGGGACTCCTCGACGTGACGATGGTCTCCGGGCAGCTCGCAAGCTGGGGGGAAGCCGGGCCGGGAAAATGGATCACCGTCTACGCGAACGCTCAGCACGTATTCATGGTGGTCGCCGGTCTCCGCTTCGATACGAGGGGAAATCCGCCTGGAGTCTCAGGACCACGCTGGCACCGAGCCTGGGCCGATCTGCACAAGTTCGCTGCTCGGCACCCCGTTGCTTCCTAGGCCTCGGTATGGACGGCGAGTTCCAGGATGGAGCGTTGCGCCGGCGCGCTCAACCTCACGGTCGACGCAACGCTCACGACCTGGAGCTAACTTTGACGAATCGCTGCGGAGGCTCGTAGCTGCGCCTCAGACTTTGCATTCCTTGAGGCCGTATTCTTCGACGAGCTTATTCGACTTCTTGAAAGCGACAGTGCCGCTGATCACCGAGCTAGGGTCGGCCTTCGCTTGAGCAAAGCCTTCTTCCATGGCCTTGATCATCGCTTCGACCTTCGCCTCTTCTCCGGCCGGCGGATCAAGTTCGTTGAGGCCCTGAATGGATTCTCCGTAGGGCTTCAAAATAAAGAGGACTGCTTCTTCCCGTTTCGCCTGCGTCACAGGCGGTTTGAATTTCTGGCTGAGTTCTGAGAAGGCAGCGGTCCGGGCCTGCTGCCATTTCCCGCAGATAGCGTTGCCTTGCCTGACGAAGTCGGCTTTGGTCACGGTTTCGTCGCTGCCACCGCCGCCACAGCCCGCCGCCACGAGGGCAACCAGCACAGCCAGCCCCACGATTGATCCGATCGCTCCCTTGCTCACTATTTTCCCCTTACGCAGCTTGACTAAAGAGGGAAAGCTTAGCGTCTGCCGTCCGCAAATGCTTCTAGATCGGCGATAATCCTTTGCCCGGTGCCTATCGCCGGAATTGCGTTACGGCTTGCGCCGGGGATGACAACATCCCCGGCGCAGCAAGTACTTCGGTTGGAGCCAGCAAGTCCCTTGGGACTTCTAACCCTATTCGGTGGTAACTGCCCAACTTCCGCGATCGTAACCGCCTTCCGCGTTTACTTTGTATGGAAGCGTTACGCCGAATTCGTGCGCAGCTTCAGATTTGCTGCTGTTAATGAACGGCACTCCCACCGACACGTTTTCCTTCTCGTAGATGCAGAGGAAACCGGGTGACGCTGCTGGCGCACTCGCGCTCCCAGGGCAGGCTTCTTTGTAGGCTTCTTCGTCTTTTTCAACTTCTTCTGCGGTTCCCGGGAGAGGGAACGGGCCATAGATAACCGCCGCTCCATCTTTCATTTCGACGCCGAACGTGGGTCCGGGGGAGAAGGTGGTCAGAGCCGTCGGCGCAGGAGAGACCTGGAGGGGGAACGAGATAGCCACCATCGAAAAGTCACCTTCGCCACCCGAGGTCCCCCAAGCGCCGGTGAAGGTGGCCCCGGAGGGTGCGACGCAGTTCGAGTTTTCTTTGCTGCACACTCCAGCTTCACCGGTTTTGCCCGGTTTGCCTTCCGGGCCCTGTTTGCCTTCTGCGCCAGTGTCGCCCTTCGCGCCAGTGTCGCCCTTCGCGCCAGTGTCGCCCTTGGCACCAGGTGCACCAGGCTTGCCGGCGAACTGCTTGGCGATCTTCTTCACTTCCTTTTTCTGCTTGCTGTTGAGCCCGGCGGCGGCAATCGCAGTGCCGGCGAGTGCGGCAACCAGCGCAATGACCGCAATGACCAGGCCGGCCGTGCCGAGCTTGTTGTGTATGCGAGAGAGCATCTATTCCTCCCTAGTGGTTTGACGATTGCTGGCGTCCATAAGCGACGTTCTGGTCGCGGAACACTCGGCGTAGGCACGCCGGTAGAGGGTGTCGTCCCGCTGCCGTAGCGCGGGCTGGCGTCCTCTTTTGTTCCCCTCCGGTCCCCACATTTGCTGGTCCGGGCGCGTCCCTGGCGCGCCAGACATCGAACTTAAAGTACGAGCGAACCCATGTCAAGGATTCCGCCTGGTGAGCGCGTTTGCCCAACTTTATTGCTCAGCGTATGATGGTCTAAATGTCTTCTTACTCCGAGCAGGATCGAAAGCTGAAGCTGGTCACCCTCGGGCCCGAGGGGACCTGCCACGAGCGCGCGGTGCGGCGCTACATGGCCTTCCAGGGCATCGACGACTTCGAGATCGAGTTCATCCGCGACTTCCTCGACGGCTTGGAGCGAATCCGGGGGAAGGAGGGGACGTTCTTGATCCAGTGCAGCGCCCACCCGAAAGTCCACGAGGTCACCGAGCGCTACTGGCAAGAGGTGTTCGTGGTCGACACTTTCATCTACCCGACCAAGCATTTGGTGGTTTTGACCCGCCGCGAGGTCGAGGAACCCCGCTCGCTGGGAATCGTGCCTGCGACCAAGGGCTACGTCGATCTATCCCAATGGGACGAGATCATCGACGTCGTATCGAAGCCCGTCGTCGGCGAGGAGCTCTTGCAAGGACGCTACGACTCAGGCCTGACCCACATGGAGCACTTCGAAGAGCATCGTGACGAGCTGCGCCTCGACCTCGACATCGGCGAAATCGATACGACCTGGCTCGTCTACGGGACGAAGAAGCGCTTCGAGGGAGAAGTGATCGGCATTCCTTCGAGGGAGATCTTCCCGGTCACTAGCCGGATGGATTAAAACCCGCGGCCACGCGAAGGCGGCCGCGGTTTTCCGAGCATCAGATCTGTCTAGCTGCTCGAGACCGAGAATGTTGTGCCGGATGGCGATGTGAGGACGTACGTGCCGGTCATCCTCGTGGTTGACGGGCAGAGGAAGTTGCTTCCGAACCGGGTGACTACGGCGTTCACATGGAAAGTGACGCCCGTGCCAGACCCCTCTGTGATGGTTCCGAGATCGCTACCCGCCGCAACTCCGTAGAAGCAGCTACCGAAGGCGCCGGTGGTTGTTGTCCATTCAATCGCAGAGTCCGCTGTAACTGTACCGGTCGAGGTACCAGCGATCTTGTGGATTTCCAGCTTTCCGAGGGTCACCGTCGTCGTCGTGAAGGTGCATTTGCCCCAGGTTGTTTCTTCGACCGGCCATGTAACTGTGTCAGTCGCGCTGCCGGCATTGGTGATCTTGCCCTTGAGTGTCGAAATCCCGCATCTACCCAGTTCGTTGCCGCCTGTGTCTTTCAGGACGATGCTGGCTTCGGGCGGAATGCTGAAGTCGACAACAGTGTTTGCCGGCCACTTCTGCCCCGCGGGACAGGGGTCCGCTGTTGTCGAGCAGAGCGCGGTTGCCGAAGCCGTGCCGACCCCGAACAGCGCCATCACGGCGGCAGCCGCGAGGGCGGCAACGCCGAACAACTTGACGTACTTCAATATTCCTCCTTAACCCAGCACCTCTCTCCGGACGCCGGGGTTGCCGTAATAGGTGGAGGAAAGTTTACTCAAGAACAGCTGCGTATTTAGCAGCTACGCTACTTCTTCTTCCCGCAGCTGGTCGTGATGAACGGGTTGGAGACCCGCTTCAAGCCGTTCTGAGCCCTGAATTCAAGGCTGGCCCGGCGCTTGTGGCGGCAGATGTCGACCGAGTTTTCGATCAG
>Ga0068851_10000466_pt1 | contig 17864 bp, 12 predicted proteins | sample KBSCornC12_FD_66588 | JGI IMG/M metagenome (GOLD analysis project Ga0068851, IMG submission 66588) | Corn rhizosphere microbial communities from Kellogg Biological Station, Michigan, USA - KBS Corn C1-2 | ecosystem: Host-associated > Plants > Roots > Rhizosphere > Soil ...
TGCGTGCGGCCCTCGCTGCGCACATCGACGCAAAGCGTGCGTACATCGTCGAGCGCGGCGTTGCGCCCGAGCATGCACTGGATCGCTCGTGCCTCGCGCGAATCAGCACGCACGGAAGGGATGCGTTCTTTCGCGCGACGCCGGCGCCCACGGCTCGCTCACCCGCGCCCGCGTTCGAGTACGCGTGGAAGCTCAAGTGATTGACGTGGATCGCGAGCGCGTCCTCTACTCGCTCGGCCGAGCGGTACTTCAGTGCGCTATCTGATCCCCGCGGCCGGTGTCGGGCGACGGATGCGCGGCGCGCTCGGCGGCCTGCCCAAATGCATGATCGAAATCGCCGGCGAGCCGTTGATCGTCCGGCTATTGCGCCAAATTCGTTCGATCGACCCCGCGGCGGACGTTCACGTCGTGCTCGGCTATCGCCGCGAAGTCGTCATACCCGCGCTCGGCGATGCGACCGTGATTCTGAATCCATTGTTCGATGTGACGGGTATGGATACGTCACTGTGGTTCGCGCGACAAACGTTCGACCAGCCGTTGATGGTCGTGCACGCCGACCTCGTCTTGTCGGACCCGCTCGCAAGTGTTCTGTTGACGTCGGAGCTGCCGACGTCGATGGCGTACGACGGCTCGATTCGCAATACAGGCGACATCAACATCGCCGTCGAGGCTGGACGCGTCGCACGCTTCGACGAAACGCTCGATGACTTCAACGGCGTCTATGCGGGCGTATTCAAGCTGTCGCAGCACGCGGCGCTCACGTTTGCCAGGACGCTCGATCGACAGATCCGCGGCGGACTGCACGATCCCAAGGCGTATTACTTTCACGTCGTGCGCGCATTGGTCGAGGAATACGGCATCGAAATCGGCGCGCTCGATATCGCGGGCAACGATTGGCAGGAGATTGATCGCCCTGATGACGTTGTCGCGGCCAAGGCACGCTTCGAGCGCGAGGGTCCAGCGGTGCCTTCGGCGCGAGCAACCTTCGCTGCGCCGGCCGGTCATACCGACTGGGCGATGAATACCAACCATGACCCAGCCGGCGAGTCGCTCGAGCGCGAAACGGCTAATGCGTGCGCGGCGGTTGCGCGAACAGAGCGGGCCTGACGCATCGCCGAAGTCGATGCGCCATGGCGGCAATCCACCCGCACAGAAAGGATGATGATGACTACGTTCAAGGTCGGCTACCTCATCGGCAGTCTCGCGACTGCATCGATCAACCGCAAGCTCGCGAATGCGCTCGTGCGAATGGCGCCGCCGCAACTCGAAATGAGCGAGGTCTCGTTCCGCGATTTGCCCATTTACAGTTACGACTACGACGCTGATTTCCCGCCGGTTGCCCGCGCATTCAAGGACGCACTCGCGCGCGTCGACGCCGTGTTGTTCGTCACCCCGGAATACAACCGGTCGATTCCGGGCGGGCTCAAGAACGCAATCGACTGGGCGAGTCGGCCGTACGGCAAGAACTCGTTTTCTCGCAAACCCTCGGCCGTCATCGGCACGTCGCCGGGTGCAATTGGCACCGCGATCGCGCAACAGCAATTGCGCAGCGTGTTGAGCTTCTGCAACTCACCGCAGATGAACGCTCCCGAGGCGTACATCCAGTACAAGCCGGGACTCATCGACGAACAGGGCGACGTCACCGTGGAGTCGACCGCGACATTCCTGCGCAAATATATGGAGGACCTGCACGCGTTCATCGTGCGCGTGTACACGGCGCTGCCGCGGAATACCTGAGCAAGCAGGGCCTGGCGAAATCGCGTGCTACCGCGCGCAGCGTCGTTGGTTGATTCTCGAACGCATGTGCTCGATCAATGCCGCAAGCGGAGCAACGCCTCCAAGAGTTCAGGCTCATCCCACGGAACGTCCGATGGAAAGCGCGATAGTGCCTCGCTCCGGGGATCGCGCAACCATTCCTGCGGGAAATGGACGGTGATGCCCTCTTCCCCTTCGTCGAGACCCACGCGCGACTTGGACGGTGTCCCATGGATCGCTGCCGCAAGAGCGGCACACAAGTCGACATCGCGCGCTGCACCACGATGCGTCGCGGGGCTGACACGCCGATTGATTTCGAGCAGATACGGAATTCCGCTCCTGGCTTCGACGATGAACTCGGCGAAGAAGAACCCGCTGATGCCAAGGGCTCGCGCAAGCTCGGCGGCGATGGCGCGCAACTCCAATCCGCGAAAATACCGTGTTACCGTCGGCGGCCCGGTGGATTCCGGACTCCCGATCAACTTCTGCAATGCCCAACCGGCGAGCAGAGTGCCTTGCCACGCCGCCGCGTGGAAATACTGAACGGGACCTTCGACGTGCGCTTGAAGAAGGTATCGATGCCGCGACGCGAGCGTCATCTCGCGCGCGTCTGCCATAGCGAATGCATCGAAGGCCTGGCCGAGCGAACTGCGATTCGCGCAGATCCTGACGCCTTGCCCGGCGAAATCGTGTGGACGCTTCAGGACGACTGGATAACCATAACGCGCCAGGAAAGGGTCAGCGTTCCCGATCCCGCCGACGATGGCATTCGGCGGAACGCGTACTCCCAGCGTTTCGGCAAGCTGCGGAAGCGTGGTTTTGTCAACGCTTGCCTGATAATGCACGGGGTTGCCGAGCGACGCCTGAATCAGGTCCACGAGTTCCACGCGCACGTTTGCGCGCATGCCCCGCGGAGGGTCCACCACTGCCGATGCAAGCAGTCGAAAAGCCATGTCGTCGCATGGAATAACGAGCCGTGGGCTCGTCGCAGCTGTGATTGCGACAAGGGCTTCAAGCCACTGGGCAGCCGTTGCGGAATCCGGAACGTAGGCGCGCCGCGCGACGTAGCGGCTGAATTCGGCCAGCGAATTCCGGGGCGAAAGCAGCGCGACTTCGAAACCCGCGTCGAACAGCACCTTGGGGATCCGCGCGGTCCCAAGCCACGATGTGGTTGTCGCGGCGAGCAGCGTTGAAATGCGCATCCGTCGCCTCCGGTTTCGTACCATTGTATGGTTGCAAGGCGTGTTTGACCCAGTACCTCTCACGCTCTTTGACACTTGTCGCTGCGCTAAAACGGGTTGGGACGCGGCGTGCCTCGATCGATGATGAAAAGCGCTTTCCTGTTGCTGCGATTTGCCGTGCTTGCAATGGTTGCGACGTCCGCGTCGCTCGCGAGCGCGCAGGATAACTATCCGACGCGACCGATCAAGCTCGTCGTCCCGTATCCGCCAGGTGCTCTTACCGATTTGCTGGCGCGTGCCCTCGGTCAGCGCCTTGCCATCGAGCTCAAGCAACCCGTCATCATCGACAACAAGGCGGGCGCCGGCACTTTGATCGGCGCGGAGTTCGTCGCGAAGTCGCTGGCAGACGGCTACACGCTGCTGATGGCAACTTCGACAACCCTCGGCATCAGCCCGCTGCTGTATACAAATTCACCCATCGACCCGATAAAGGACTTCGAGCCGATTTCGCGCGTCGGTTCAGTCAACTTCTTTCTGGTCGCCAATCGGGAATTCAAGGCGACGACGGTGCAACAAATGCTCGAAGCCGTCGAGCACGCGCCCGGGAAATACAACTACGCGTCCGTTGGCAGCGGAAGCCCGCATCATCTTTTCATGGAAATACTCAAGGCTCAGTACGGCCTTTCGTTGCAGCACGTTCCCTACAAAGGTACGGCAGCCGCGCTCGGCGATCTGCTCGCCGCGAGAATCGACTTGATGTTCCTGGATGCGACGGCGGCGGTGCCCAACATTCAGGCAGGCAAAGTGATCGCACTCGGAACTTCATCCGCGCAACAGACAACGTTGCTTCCATCGGTTCCTCCGATCGCAGCAACGGTCCCGGGTTTCGATTGGATGGCGTGGCAGGGTATCGTTGCACCGGCCGGAACGCCGAAAACTACGGTGATGCTGCTGGCGGCGGCTTTGGAGCGAATTGAAGCGTCGGCGGAATTCAAGGAGGAGTTGCATCGGTTCGGCATGGAGCCACTTCCTTTGCAAAGTCCTGCGGACTTCGCCGCCGCCATCAGCGCGGAGCGCCCGCGCTGGGCGTCAGTGATCAAAACGTCGGGCGCTAAAGTCGAGTGATACGCGTCACGAGCGTAACGCTGGAATAGGGACACGGGAACGCCCAATTCGTTGTTCGCGTTCGCAACAAGCATCGTTTCCCTGATCGCGCGCGGCTTCGAACGATCGAAGTCCTGTTCGCATCCAACAGGAACCCTAATCGATCAAGGAGTTCCCCATGGCTCAGGATGCCGTCAGCGCGCGTACGGAGCTCGACTCCGAGCGCGAGGGCCTGCTCTCACGCTTCCACGACTGGCTCGAGAAGCCGATGCTCGTGCTGTCGTTCGTATGGCTGGCGTTGTTCGTCGTCGACGTGATCTGGGGGCTCAATCCGCTGCTTCAGTACACGAGCGACGTCATCTGGGGGCTGTTCGTGCTCGAGTTCGCGATCGGGTTCCTGCTTGCGCCGAACAAGCTGCCCTATCTGAAGCACAACTGGCTGAAGGCCATCGCGCTGCTGGCACCGGCGCTGCGGTTGTTCCGCTTCGTCGCGATCGCGCGTGCGGCTCGCGCAGCACGCGCCGCCCGTGGTCTTCGATTGTTGCGTGTCGTGAGCTCGGTCAACCGCAGCATGAACGCATTGTCAGCAAGCCTTGGCCGGCGCGGCTTTGGTTATGTCGTGATGCTTACGTTCGTGGTGCTGCTCGCGGGTGCAGCCGGCATGTATGCGTTCGAGTCGTCGTCGACTGGAACGAGAGGCTTGCACAACTACGCCGAGGCACTGTGGTGGACGGCGATGGTGTTGACGACGATGGGCTCCGAGTATTGGCCGAAGACGCCCGAAGGCCGGCTGTTGTGCTTGTTCCTGGCGCTGTACGCGTTCGCGATGTTCGGCTACGTGACGGCGACCCTTGCGACATTCTTCGTCGGCCGCGACGCCGCGAACGAAGCGTCAGAGAGCGCTGCTCAGGTTGCGATCGACAGGATGCGCGACGAAGTGAAGAAGTTGCGCGATGAAATCCACGCGCTCTCGTCCAAGGTAGGCGCAAAGCAAGTTGGTCTAGTTGCCGCCGGACGTGAGCCCAAGGCGACGGAGTAGCCAAGGACGATGCGTCAAGGTGCTCACAACGATGCGAAACTCGCTCCGTTCTTCACTGTGGTGGAGCACAGAAAACGATTCCCTCGTCGCGCCATCCATACCGTTCGACCAACGTGCCGATGTCGTCATGATCGGCGCTGTACCGGTGCGCCGAATCCCACGGATTCCTGGCACCAAAGACGGGAAACGCATTGTTGTACGCGCGGTATATGGCGACGCTCGGCGGCATACATTCCGGGCCCGCTTTCGACGGGTGAGGCGGCGCTTCGGCGAATACGAGCCCTTCGTAATTCCATTGCGGAGTGTCGGCAGGCGTCGGCACCTGCTGCTGCGACCTCAAATAGCTGCACTCCCCATCTGAGAGCGTGTAGAAGTGCGAGTTCGGCCCCGGCGTGATGCTGCCGTAGAAGCGACACAGCCGCTTTGCACCTCCGGCGTTGAACGTCTTCCCGGTGCGAATGAAATGACCAAAGACGCCGCTGTCGACGAGCGCCTGCTCCGCGGGATCATCCGTATAGAAGAAGTGGCCGCCGGGACTGCCGGGAAAATCTTCAGTATTGGCATACTCGACCACCGTCGTGACCGGCACCAGCATCAAGGCGTGACAACCGAGGTTGCCACAGCCGAAGGCGATGATCTCCCCAGCTGCGTTGATTCCCGTCACCTGCGAGATTTCCCATCCGCTGTTCGGATCGATCAATTCGCCGAGATCGCGCATCACCCCACCGCTATAAAGCCATGAGCGCACTCCCGGCGTGCAATACGGGAAGACGTTCGTTGGAATGCAGTATCCGAAATTGCCGACGATCTCTCCTCGCTGATTGATTCCGATCGCCGCGTAGCTGGTGCTTAACGGGTCGATCATGGGAATCTCCGCATAGCTGGCAACGCCGCCCAAGTCCGTCATCACGCCGTCTTTATAGAGAAACGCCTGCCTGTCGCTCCAGCCGACGACATCACCGTGGTCGTTGATCGCAGTGGCCTCGCTTTGCCCGGCCCCTCCATTCAACGTACCGAGGTCGCGGAGGACTCCATCGCCGTACAGAAACGCATGTCGAGCCTTGGGGACGTAGAAGTTCCCGACGACCTGTCCGCTGGCGTTAATGGCGTTGGCGATGCCATTCACATCGGGCGTCAGGACCGTCATCGTGCCTGCGCTCCACAGGAATGCGTGCGGACCATCGCCGCCGTTGGCATTCGGCACACCCAACCATCCAACGATCTGGCGGCTGGCGTTGACACCGGTGGGCGCACTATCGAAATCAGATGTCGTGAGCCAGGTGATCGTTCCACCGCTGTATAGGAACGCATGCGGGTCACCGCTCTGATCTTGTGACCAACCTGCGACATCGCCCGCATCATTGATCGCGTATGCCGCGGTGTTGTCGGTCAAACGCGGATCGAGGCTCTTGATCGTTTCGTTGCTATAGATGAACGCATGGCCCCCACTGTTTCCGACGACCTGGCCATTGGCGTTGATCGCGCGCGGGAAGCTGCCGGTGCCGCCAAGGTCGCCGAGATCGATGACCGTGTAGCGCTGTGCAATCGCTGACCCGCATGCCAGTGCGAGAAAGGTTCCGGCGAGAACCGCCAGATGCGTTTTGAGTCGCAGCGAACGCACGTTTCGGGCGTGTGATGACACTTCGCCAGCGGGAACGGGTAACTATCGATCCCTCCGACGAATGGGCCTGCAATTCGCGTGTTGGCCGGGCTCTCGGACCGAATGTGCGCCGAGCATCACGCGTACCGGCAGCATCAACTCCTTAAAAACAGGGCGTTGTGGTCGATGCAAAAGAGCATTGTGGCACGACGTGTAAAACTGTTCGACACAATGGCGCAGACGCAACGCGCGGAGCTAGCGAAAGCTCGGGATGAGCGAGGCGGCGCTACACAAGACACCGATTGCACACGCGTTCGATTGCGCGCTCGGGCATCCAGCCTCATCCACGCTCGGCGGCGCGAACACACATCGAGTGTTTTGCCAGTTATAGTCGCGCCCGACAACAACGCCACGCATCGACTTGTCACTCGACAAAGAGGTGCGATTCGAGGGATCCGATGGCAGACACAGATAATCTCAACGGCGGCCGATCGCGCCGCAAGTTCCTTCAAGCACTCGGTGCGGCGGTCGGCGGAGTCGCCGTCAGCGGAGCGGGTGCAACCGGTTTCGGTTCGAACCTTCCGCCAGGCCAGCGAACGGGACCGACAGCGATCCCGAGCAGTTATGCGTTCTATCGAGTGCTCAGCACAGAGCATTTGTTGCCGTGGCCCGGCAATCCCGGAAAGCTCAATCCCGTCTCGGACATGACGGGGGTTGTTCTGATGGGCGGCGCCACGCCGCGCATCTTCATGCATGTGACGCTCGATAAGTCTGCCGTTCCACCAGACATCCCCACGGATCCGCTGCCAAGTGCATTGATGCTCGCGACGATGGACTACTCGCAGCGACCGACGATCGCCGATCTGCGGATCGTCGCGTACGAGGGGCAATTGCTGGACGGCAACAACATCATCGGCGCCGCGCCCGAACTGCTGCCGGTGCGCGTCGATCGCATCGGCACGGGCGACACGAATTACAACGGGCTCTACGCGACGACGATCACCAGCGAGGATCTGAGTGAATCGGTCGCGGTCAACTCGGCGCCCGGCGTTTATCTCTACGACCCCGCCACCGATCGCTGGACGCAGAAGGCGCGCTTCGGCGACGTCGTCGATGACGACATCGAATACGGCGGCATCTTCGGCGACGTCGCACTCGCCGACGACGACAGTGTCGTCTTCACCGCGGGTACGACCGAGCCGGTCGCGGGATACGGTGGCTCCCAGTCCCTGATGCTTGCGCCGCCGAATGGCGGTCCACGCGAGCACAAGGCCATCGTCCGGACCGGTGACATGCTGCAAGGTTCCAATGCCGTCGTCGACGGTATTGGACTGATCGATGCGAGCGGTTTTGACGGCAGCGTGGCGGCACAGGTCTTCGCGTCACGCCGCAATGGCCGTAATCGCGAGCTCGGCACGGCGCTCGTTCACGGCAACATCTATCAGGGTGCGCGGTCGATGCGAGTGCTGGCGGCGTCACCGCAGCTCGTCTCACCGCAGCGAAACAATTTCACGATCGGCGAGACGTTCATGGGCCCCCGCGTCGCAGGCGGAGGTATGGTGAGTTACATCACGCACACGGATGCGCAGCATTCGAAGGAAGTGCTGAGCTTCACGCGCGGCTCGCGACAATTTCAAATGCAGCAGTCGGGCAACGTCGTGCAAGGCATGCAAAGCGCGATCGCCGCCGTCAACGCGCCCGTTGTCAGCAGCACCGGCCTCGTGTTCGACACGGCGTTCCTTCAGGATGGAACGACCGCGCTCACGGTGTCGGATGGTGAGACGACGCGCGTGCTGCTAAGCAGCGGCGACTTCGTGGAAGGGTTGATGATCACGAACATCCTGTTCGGCTGCCATCCGCGCAACGTCGATGGCGGGAACCGTCTTGCGTTCACAGCGGAATTCCTCAAGCAGGCAGGAGGCAATCCGAACGATCCTGACAACGTACTGACGGCAATGGTCGTCGGCGTTCCGATCTGAGCGAGGACTTGATCGTGGCCCAAAACGAATTCTTCGCCCGGTTTCCTGTAGTTCCCATCGGGACGTCCAAGCCCGCCAGCCTGCTCGACGGTCTCGAGCTCTTGCCCGGTGTGAAGCCAGCGCGCGCAGGCGTGCAAGTGTCCGACAGCTTCACACGGATCCTGTATCAGGCCGGAACGTTCCTGTTCGCGCGCACGAAGGTCGCCGTCGATTACAAGCTGCTCCTCGGTGTGGCCGGCCCGTCGATCGCGTTCCTGTTCGATCCCGTCGCAGTCACGGCGCGCAACCAGGGTGGAACCGGAAAGGTCGATCTCGATTTCTCGAACACCCAGGAAGTCACCGCTCAGTCCGGTGTGATGGCCGGCGTCGGTTTCACCGCCAACATTCACATCGTGCAGGAGCTCTACCTGCCGTCGAGCTGGTACTCGCCCTGGCGTTTCAAGTGGACATCGGTTCTCGACAAGAAGCTGACGTTCAACATCGACCTTCTGCAAATGCTGGTAATGCTGATCACCTATCTGATCGGTCGAGGAAGCGGGAACGGCACGCAGCGAGGCGCGATACAAAAGGACACCGCCGACACGCTGAAGAAATTACTCAATGGGCAAACGACGTGGCGGCTGTTCGACGCGGTGAACGGCGGATTTCCGGCGTCGCGGTCGCTTTCCCCGGCGCCGAGGATGACCATTCCGTGGAACATGGCGAGCTACGTGCCGGTGCTCGCACAGTTTGCAAAATTCTTGCAGGCGCTAAAGGGGGACCTGTTCCTCGGGCCGACGCTGTCGATTCAGTTCCCGACGACGCTGGAGATGGATTACTTGACCGTCGCGAACGGTCAGGGTCAGAACACCACCGAAGAGTACAAGCAGCTCGACTACACGTCGACGACGATCACGGGTTCGGGCAAGCCATTCACGCCTGGCGCGACGCCATCGAGGCTTACGACGCACGTCAAATATCAGACGCGACTCGGCGTGCTGCTGTCGTGCGTATTCAATATAAGCGTTGCCAAGATCTTCAGCGTTGGCGTCAACACGCCGTCGCTCGATTTGCTGCGGCTCTTGCGACTGCCGCGACCTTCGCTCGGCGCGCTCGAGAACACCGTATCGTCGACGCTGCCCGCGCCGCCGGTTGTGCTGGTGCCGCAGCTTGCGTTGTCGATCACGAACCAGTCGCTCGAGCAGTGGCCGATTTTTGCCGGCATCTCGAGCCTCGTGTCGATCAAGCTTCGCGATCCGTGGCCCGGCCCCAACGACTTGAGGGTCAATCTCACCAACGATCAGAACCTGCCGGACTTTCCGACGCAGCTCACGATTCCGATCGGGCAGGACTCGGTCAACGCGCGCTATGTATTTCCGAACCGAGGGGTTGCGACGGGCAACCCCGACCAACCTGCGGAAACAGTCTCTGCCAGCCCGGAAGCGCCGGAATACACGGTCAGGATCACTGCGCAGGGCTCACCTGCGCAAATCGGCGATCGGCCCGATTTCGAGAGCATCCAGGCGATCAGGATCGAAAATCCGATCATGAGCATCGTGTCGCGGATTCGTGCGCCGTTCCAGCAGGCCGATGGGCCGGTGTGGGCGCCGCTCAATGGCCAGTACATGAATCCCGGGAACCGAGCCGACCCGAATCAAGTGCCGCCAGGGTTCAATTTCGCGGAGTTCTTCGTACGGTGGAACGGCGATATTCCGCGAGGTCCGGTGCCCGTTCGCTTCACGTTGCTCGATGAAGAGCGTGATCCGTGGACGGTGAGCTCCGTCACGGTGACCGTGCCGGGCGCTGTTTCCGGAATGGAACTGCGGCCGTCGGTCACCATCGACGTCCCGGCGTTTTCGTTCAGGGAATGGAGATTCACGGTCACCTGGAACAGCATGGGCGCGCCAAACGGCTATTCCAACCGCTTCATCGTCGTCGTGGATGCGGGAGTCGACTACGGCCAGGACGAAGTCTGGTTGTACGTTTCGAACTGGTCGTGAGTTCGGTGGAGATCACGTCGGCAGCAAAGCTGCACGCGGCATTGACGGCGCCGGACGCCGAGACGCGCCTCGGCACGCTCGAAGCCGTCGTCGCCGATCCGAAGACCGCGCTGACCTTCGGCCTGCACGCCGATCGCGATCTCATCGACGTGTTGCTGCATCAGGCGCGCTCGACGCCGGTTGCAGCCGAGTGGCTGACACTCGTGAATGCATTGGCGGTATTTTCAGATCCGCGCGTCGTCGCATTCTTCACCTGCGTGCTGGCAGAGCACTGCGAGCCGTCGGTCCTCTTCCTCGCCTCGGACTATCTAGCAACGAGGAGAGCCAGAATTCCGCGCGCGACGCTCGAGCAGCTTCTGCTGCAGAACGATTCTCCTGCGCGCGCTCGCGCCACCGCGCCCTTGATGATGGGGATCGGTGTGCGAACGCCCGCCGAGCGCTTGCGTGTCGCGCTTCTTTGCGAGGGTGCCGGCAAAGCGCCGCCATTCGCCAACGCTATCGATGCGTATCTCGCCGAGCTGCGCGGGCCTTTCGTTCATGACGCGCGGGCGGCGCTCATCGCACAGGATGACGACGCAGCGACCGCCCTCTTCGCCTATTGGGCTGCGCTCGACAACGCGACGAAGGAGTGGCTGATCGAGTGGAGCATCGCGACGCTGCCTGCGAGCGCGATCGACGAGGTCATCGAACGCGTCGTGGATTCGAACGACGAAGGTCTGCTTCGCATTGCATTGCTTCGCGTTGCAGAGCGTCCGGACGTTTCGATAACGCCATCGGCCGAAGTGCTCGCGCATTGGCTGCGGCACCGCGACCCCGGAATTCGCCGCGCGGCTATCTTGAAGAGCGCTGCGCCGTTTGCGTTGCAACGTCTGGTGGCGATCATCGATACCGACGTCGACGCGGGTGTGCGCGCGGCCGCGACATGGCGCCTCGCCGTCGACTTCAATGCGCGTGCGTTGCCGCAGTTGCTAAACGCACTCGGCGATGAGGACTGGCAGGTGCGCGCAGCCGCGGTCGAGGGGCTCGTCGCTGTGGGTGACGACGTCCGCACGGACGTCCGATCGTTGGTACATGACGCGCGACTGCCTGTGCGCGTCGCTGCGGTCGACGTGCTGCTGGGCTTGGGCGACGACGCGTGGCTCGCCGAGCATTTGCTCGGCGGCGTGAACGTGAGCTGATGAGTCGACCCGTTAAACTTTGACGGCTGTGCGAATTGCGGCCGCATGTCGACATGTAACAACGCTTGCCCGCCGGAAAAAATCGGGCATACACTTTCAAGATAACGACAGGCGCATGCGATCCGGCATGCGGGTAATCAGCTGGCAAAACGCTCCGGCGGCCGGGGAGGGTCGCGCAGGGACGGGGTTCGTTCTTGACGTCCGGCATTACACCGCTCGCTGGTGGTCTCCAGCGGGAAGCCAGCATCGTTTGGCCGATGCTGATCGAAGCATCGCTCGTGGTGGGAGCGATTGCGATCCTGTTTCCATGGTTCGGCGCGCTGGCCCTGCAGGAAACGGGGCGCGCCGACCGGTTCGCGAACGTTGCGCTCAGCGCGCACGATCTTCCTGCTCCCGTCCTTCCCGGTCTCTGCTCGAGCTTCGCAGCTGACGCCGACGCGTTGATCCGCGACAAGCTGTGCAGCGGCGGCGCGCTCAAGCACGCACCCGTCCCAATCGATCGCCTTCCTCGCGCGCTGGTGGAAGCGAAGGCGGAGGCCAGGCGCGCCATTGCGCTGTACCGCGCCGACGACGCCCGTGCAATCGCCGTCATCGAGTGTGCATTCGCGCGCACCGCCGCAGCCGTGACGCCGCGAGGCAAACCCGCAGCAACGCGCGATGCGTCACCGGCGAACCTCATCCTTCTGCTCGGCGCGGCAGTCGATGGTCAGGCGGCGACGGCATCACTGTCGCAAGCGGTCACCTCATCCGACACGCGCGCTTCGGCCGATGGATGTGGCGGCGCAGATGTTTTCGGCGCAACGGCCGCGCTGATGGCCGACGTCCGAACCGCGGCCCAAGGCAGCATCAAGGATGAAGCCATGCGCGGCTTGCTGCGAACCGCGGGATGGCAATGGACATGCTGGGCGCTGCTCGGGCTCGTGCTGCTGCAACTGAGCCGGCGAAGCAACGCGGGCGGTTACGGCGTGGCGGTAGCACTTGCCGCGTGGGCTGTCGCTGCGTGGGTCGGACGGGTGCCCTGGCCGCTCGCTTCGTCCCATACGATGGTGCTGGCCCGCGACGCGTCATGGCATGCGATGCCTGCAACATTTGTCATGGCGTTGCTCGCGGCGGCCTTGCTCGCATTGCTCTGTGCGCGATGGCTTGCGCCGGCGTCGATCACCGGGCCGCAACGCATCGCGTCGGTCTTCGGTTATCCGGGCCTCGTCTTCCTGACAGGCATCGGCTGGTTGTTGATCCTCGACCTTTCGGCCAATGGACACGGGGGCAATCGCTACCTCGCGCTGTACCACCAGGGTCATCTCTGGCTTGGAATGCTGGCGCTGACGATCGTCGCGATGATCCGTCAGCCGATCGGTCATGGACTCGCATGGACGTTGTCGCTGCTCGAAACCGCCTTCGGTCGTGTCGCCCGCTCGCTCGGCGCCGTGGGTTCGACGGTGCTGCTCATCGTGGCGATGCTTGCGCCCATCGCGGTGATTGCCGCCTTGCTGCTCAACGTTCGTCAGCTGACGTCGGAAATCGGCAAGCTATGGCTCATCGTCGGCGCGGCATGGTTTTTCTTTCTGCGCGGCACGCCGCTCACCGAGCGATTCGCGCAAAGCGGCAGCTCCATCGGTTCACTCGTTCGCTACGTGCGGCCGCTGTTGTTCGTCGTGGGCGTGCTGATAGGCGCAATGGTGGCAACGCGTGACATGGGGCCGTTGCTGATTGCCGGATACGCCGCAGGCGCGTTCATCTCCGCTTCGGTCGCAATGTGGTTGTACCAGCGTCGCGGGACCACGATCACTGCGTATCTGCTCGCCGTGCTGCTGTTCGTGACATGGATCGTTGCGATCACCGTCATGCTGTTCCAGGTCGGCTCGCTCGATGAAGTGGCGGCCGCACGGCTCGAGAATGTCGCGGCACCGCTCGCTTCCGCCAACGACCAGCTCGCGCTGGTCACCTGGTTCCAGCGCGCGGCGCCGGCAGCAGGCTTCGGCCCGGGCGCAGTGCCATGGTGCGGCTACGGCGCCGCGGGCACGTGCGCGGGTCTTCCGGCGCAGATCCAGAGCGATTACACGTTCACCGCACTTGTCGGCGAATTCGGCACCACCGCCGCGTGGGCGATCACGCTCGGCTGCGCGCTATGGCTGCATCTCATCATCAGCCGCCACGGCAAGGCGACGAGCGGCGAGCCGCGCTTCGTCCGCCGTGGCCGCCGCATGGTCAATGACGATCAGGCGTTCCTGAGCTGGCTCTGCGTGATGTGGGTCGTGCTGACGCTCTGCCAGCTCGCCGTGACGGTTGCGGGCAATCTTGCCGTCATCCCGCTGACCGGCGTCACGTTCCCTTTCGTGAGCTTCGGCATGACGTCGATCGTGCTCAACATGGCGATGATCGGGCTGGCGCTCAACGTCAATACATCGCCGGGAGGCTCGCGTGGCTGAGCGGCCCCGCCGGCGTGCATCGCTGCTCGACCTCGCTATCATCGCCAGCACGGCGGTCGTACCGGTGCTTCTGGGAGTGCTATTGACGGTTGCATCGGCGCGGGAAGCGGACATGCTTGCGCCGTCGAGGGCCAGTGATCGCCACGTGAGCGTTCGTCATGTCGCCGCGTTGAAGACGTTCGAGCGCGCGGTGGTCCCTCGCGATCGCATCGCGGCGGCGTTGCCTTCGCCGCAGACGCTGCTGGAGCAGGTCCCATCGTGTCGCGAAGCCTGGCAAGGCGGCGGTGGAAAGATGGATCGACTGCGACGCTTGGTGACCGGCGCATCTTCGCGCGGCACATCACCCGCAGCGCGCATGGGCGCACAATTGAAGGACATCGACGCGGCGCTGCAGTCGTTCAGCAGCCGCGAGAACCGTCGCGTGAGCGAGGTTGTCGGATTCGATTCCGCGGCGTGGTTCGCCGCAGTAAACACCGCGCTGCAAACGCCAATCGAAGCGCCGGACTACCCGGGTCGTCGCTTCGCACTTCAATGCGCCGATATCGCGGCGGCCGTAGCAGCACTTGCGCGCTCGAACGGCCGCATGCTGCCTTTGCTTGCGTGGCGCGGAACATCGATCGACCGCGTTGTCGCGCGGTGGACGCAGGATCAGTTCGTCGAAATCTCGGCGCGCGACATCGCACGCGCCAATCCGTGGGCGGGTATCCCCGGTTGCATCTACCTAGGTTCACGACCCGGCGACGCCAACGATAAGACGTACTACCTCGGCGGCATACGCGGTCTGAACGATCGCTTGTGTCAGCGCGCGGACATGCGCGGCATCGACACTGCGGACGCGCATGCGCCGGACGCGCTTCGTCTCGCCGGCGAGCCGACGCCCGACCTTCCTGTCGACGACGAGCGCTGGAAGGTGCCGCCGTCGCTCGGCGAGCTGCTGCAACCGCTGGAGACGCTGCACCGTCCCGGTGGAACCCTCTATCGTCACTACACGACGGCGCACGACGGAGCGGCCGCAAGCGGTGGCGCGAATCGAATCGACATCAACGGTGCCTCTATCGACGTCGGGTTTTCGATCGACCTCACGATCGATCCGTCGCTGCAGGCGCTCGCGCAACGGGTCGCTGCGTGCTACACCGGGCGCGACGACGTGTGCCGCGCAGTCGGCGTGACTCGCAAGGAGGACGCAGGTCGCGCGCTGGGTTCTCGCCTGCTCGAGCACGCGCAGGTGCGAATGGCCGCCATCGCAGTGATCGACGTCGCAAGCGGCCGCATCGAAGCGCTGGCCGGGGCGATGTCGCCGTGCACGCGCCATGAATTCGACGGTCCGACGCGTGCCGCGGAGTGCGACAAGCGACTGCCCTATCCGGTTCGCTATCGACCCGAAGCCCTGCAGAACGCGGCGGTGTTTCGGGACGCGATGCCCGGCTCGACCATCAAGCCCATCATGGCGGCAGCGTTTCTCACCGATGGCGCCGACGGTGCGCGTCTGCTCACGAGCGAACGCGCTGACATGGCGCGGTCCGCCACTGCCGTGCCGACACACGACATGCTGCGCGGCCAGCTCGCGCACTCGGATTCGACGCGTTTCCTCGATCGAATGTTTTGCGCCGATAAGGGATTCTCCGCCGCATGCTCACGCGCTCGCGCCATCCAGTCGATGGCACTCGCGTTCGGATGGGACCTGGGCTGTGCGGAGGCGAGCGATGGCTGCGGCAAGCACGACCTCCTCTTCGGACGCGCCGTCGATGCACCAAGCGAGGACGGTGGCACGCGACCGATGGCCTTCGACATTGCGTACGGACGGCTCCTTGCCGAGCCCGTCGAAGACAAGATAACGGCGCCCTTTCACCTGCGCTCCGATTTCACCCTCGACACCATGAAGTTGCAGCAATGCGCCGCCGGCGCCGATGGGCGCCGTCACACGACCGACGATTGGGGCAAGTGCCGCCGCGAAGTCGTCGACGTGGTGTCGGAGGGCTGGGGTCAGGGCCAGGCACGCGCGAGCGTGCTCGGTGTCGCCGGCATGATGGCAACGCTCGCGGCTGCCGCCAATGGCCAGAGCGAGGTGCGGCCACCACATCTCGTCGAAGCCTTGCGCGGTGCCGGCGCTGCAACTGGAGCCTCGTCGATCGTGACGCGCGTCGATCTTTCCAGCGCGCGTCCGAATCGCATTCCGAAGGAAGTTGCGGAGGTCATCGTCAGCGGGTTGTCGTTCAGCCATCGCGCGGGTACGGCTCGCCTCGCGTGCGAGCAGGTGTTCGACGCGCGCACCTGTGCACAAATCGACTGGATCGCCGGGAAGACCGGCACGCCGTCGTTCCGCAATGACGATCGCTCGCTGTCGGAGCTCGCGAGGCTGTGCGCACCAGGTTCGATAACGTCGGCGAAGTCCCAGCGTGACCGTGATAGCTGCGGACCCCTGCGTCCGTACAAATGGTATGTCGCGACGTATCGCACGGATCCCGCCGATCCTCGCTGGACCAAAGCGATTGCGGTGCTCACCGAGCGCAACTGGCTGGCCGACACGGGCCGCGTGCATGGTGCAGGCGATCGCGGTCCCAATCCTGCAGCGGAAATCGCGATGCAGATCGCCGGACGCCATGCCGGCGCCATCGTCGGAGCCGCGCAATGAGCGCGGCCCGCGGTTTGCGGACATCGACAACGCCGGCCGTGGCGGAAACCGTAGCCGGCCCGTTCGTCTGGACGTTCGACGATTCGCTCGCCGACTGTGTTGCCGACATCGAGGACACGCTTCGACGTGCGATCGTCCAGCTCGGCGATGTCACGTCGATCGTGGTCCTGATCGAGCTTTCGCTTCCGGCCTTGCGGCGGTGCGTCGACTCGGGCGAAACGATACAGCCCGCCTGGGCGCGGTTCGTCGAGCGGCTGTCGACTCGTTACGGACTGCCGGAACCCCCGCGGATTCGGATGCTGAAAGGCGAAGGTCCGCTCGCCACTCTCGTTATCGCTTATCGGAGCTGATCATGACGCTGAAACGGTGGATGCTGGGAAAGGCGAACGACACGGCCAAGCGAAAGACGCGGCTGCGCACGCCGATGATCGGCGGAGGTGCAGATCTCGATCCGCCAGGATCCGGATTCAACCGATTCGGCAAACGCACGGTGCGCGCGGCGGAGCCCGTGCACCTCGGCCCATACGCGCCACTCATCGGCGCCATTCGCGAGGAACTCGAGCAGTTCGCCGCCAACCAGCTGCGCCTGCATCTTGCGATCGCCGAGCGCGACCGCTACGTGCTGTCATCGGTCGAGGTCGAATGCGAGGGCGGTGATGGCGACCACGAGCTGCTGCGCCGGTTCGTTCGCGAGTTCCGTCCGGAACAGGTCAAGCAGTACCTGGCGAAGGAAGTCATCGCCGGACTCCGCAACGCGAGCTCGATCGATCTTTCACAGTTCGCTGGCCTCAATGCAGAACGTGGCGATACTCAGGCAAACGACAATGAGGAGCGCTACGGCGACCTCATCGCCGAGCTGTCGAGCGGTGCCGCGAGCAGCCCTGCGCGCGCCTTTCGTGTGACGCTCGTCGGCCGCTGGTCGGAACTTCCTGCACCGACAATCGATGCACGAGCATCCGCTGCACAGGCGCCGCGTACGCCGCTCGCG
>Ga0068851_10000468_pt1 | contig 17827 bp, 17 predicted proteins | sample KBSCornC12_FD_66588 | JGI IMG/M metagenome (GOLD analysis project Ga0068851, IMG submission 66588) | Corn rhizosphere microbial communities from Kellogg Biological Station, Michigan, USA - KBS Corn C1-2 | ecosystem: Host-associated > Plants > Roots > Rhizosphere > Soil ...
TCACACCCGAACACGCGACCAAGTCACAGTCGACGGAGATCACCTTCGACATCGACGTCAACCAGCGCTCGGAGCTGGAGCGCCACCTCCGCGAGCTCTCCGACGAGCTCTGCCGCCGCCTCCGCAAACGCGAGCTCGAGGGGCGCACGATCGGGATCAAGATCCGCCTCGACGACTGGACCAACGTCACTCGCTCGCACACGATCGACGCACCGACCAACGACCCAGCGGTCGTCGGCCCGGCCGCGCTCGATCTCCTGCGCGCCTACGACCCCCAGCGCCCCGTGCGCCTGCTCGGGGTCCGCGTCGCCTCGTTCGACTCAGGCGAAGCAGCCGAGCCAGAGCCGACCGACGGCCAACTCCAGCTCGGACTTGCCTCTTAGCGGCCTAGCGGGTCGCCATCACCGTGCCGACGCCGGGGAAGCCAAGCTTCTCCTTCACGGCCTCGGTCAGGTCGTAGTCGCGCCCGGCAACGTACGGCCCGCGGTCGATCACCGGCACCGTCACGCTGCGGCCGTGGTAGCGCAGCTTCACCTTCGTCCCGCAGGGGAGCGTCTTATTGGCCACGCCCATCGTCCCCGGCATCAGGGTGCCGCCGCACGCGACGCCGTTGCCGTAGAGGCCCGGGCCGTAGTAGGACGCCCCGGCCAGGCGGTAGGTCGTTAGCTTGCGGCGGGGACTCCTCGACCCGCTCGCCCGCCGATCGTGCACGCCGTAGGCACGCACCGCGTAGGTGCCGGTCCGCTCGGGCGCCCAGCGCAGCGCGAAGGTCCCATTGGCCTTGGTCGTGATGCCGCGCACGCCCCCATCCGGGCCGCGGAAGACGACTTTGACCCGGCGGCGGCCGCTCGGCCGCACCTTGCCGCGCACCGCCAACCCGTTCCCCTTCAGCAGCGAGTGCGTCGAGAGGTGCAGGGTGACGTGGGAGCTAGACCGCTCCTGGTGGTGGTGCTTCGCAGTCTGCGCTGCCGCCGGCGCGAGGCCGATCGTCAGCGCGATGGCAGCCGCCACCGCAGGCAGGAGTTTTCGCATGTAGTTCCAGCTCGCTTTCTTCTGCCTACGGGGTTAGCTGACGGGCTCGCGATCGCCGGCTTCTCCGGCTTCTCTCGCTACGGGCGGCTCGCCGCCCGATTCGCCCCGGCCGCGCCTGGCGCGGCAGTGGGTCCCCCGTTCCCCCGCGCATGACGCGGGAGACTCGGCAGGTCGTTTAGGTCGTTCTCAGGTCGAACACCGTAGGGACGCCCTTGTCGCGGGGATGTGAGCGGACGCACATAGAACCCACACAAATCAAAGGCTGCACGAAACCCTGCCAAATTGGCTTCAGCAAGCCTTTCGCGCCGCTTTAGTCAGCCCTGGACACCTGTGCGAACATGTCTTCTCCATGACCCGACCGGAACGACTCAGCGGCCTCGATACCTCCTTCCTCCACCTGGAGCGCTCCGGCGCCCATATGCACGTCGCCTCGGTCAGCATCTTCGAAGGCGAAGCGCCCACCCATAAAGAGTTCCGCGACCACATCGCCTCGCGGCTGCATCTGGTCCCGCGCTTCCGCCAGAAGCTGCGCTTTGTCCCCTTCGCCCAGAGCCGGCCGGTCTGGGTCGACGACCCGCACCTCAACCTCGAGTACCACGTGCGCCAGACCGCGCTGCCGGCGCCGGGCTCCGACGAGCAGCTGCGCAACCTCGCCTCGCGGATTTTTTCCCAGCAGCTGGACCGCTCGAAGCCGCTCTGGGAGCTGTGGCTGGTCGAGGGGCTGACCGGCGACCGTTTCGCGATCGTCGGCAAGAGCCATCACGCGCTGGTCGACGGCGTCTCCGGCGTCGACATCACCACCGTCCTCTTCGACCTCGACCCCGAGCCGCAGGGCGCGCCCGACAAAGCGCCGCCGTGGCTCGCCTCCCCCGAACCGACCGACATGCGGCTTCTGGGCGAAGCGCTGAAGGAGCGGGTGACGAGCCCGACCGAGATCTATCGCGGCTTCCGCGCTGCGCTGCGAGGCCCGCGCCAGGTGCTGCGCGGGCTCGGCGCCACCTCGAAGATGGTCAGCGCCGGAATGTCCGCCCCCGACAGCGTCTTCAACGTCGAGATCGGCCCCCACCGCCGCTTCCAGATGACCCAGGCCGACCTCAACGACCTCAAACGGGTCAAGGACGCCCACGGCGGCACCGTCAACGACGTGATCCTCTCGATCGTCGCCGGCGCCCTCGGCAAATACCTGCGCGCTCGCGGTCACGACACCGAGGGCCTGGAACTGCGGGCGATGGTCCCGGTCAGCGTCCGCGCCACCGACGAGCACGGCGCTCTCGGCAACCGGATCACGGCGATGTTCGCGCCCCTGCCGGTCTGGTGCGAAGACCCGGTCGAGCGGCTGCACCTGATGAGCGCCGAGATGGGCGATCTCAAGTCCTCCGGCCAGGCGGTCGGGGCCGAGATCCTGACCAAACTGACCGACTTCGCGCCCTCGACGATCGCCTCGCAGGCGGCGCGCCTGCAGCCGGCGCAGCGCTTCTTCAACCTCGTCGTCACCAACGTGCCGGGGCCGCAGTTCCCGCTCTACGTGCTCGGTCGCAAGATGGAATCGATCTTCCCGATGGTGCCGCTGGCGCGGCGCCAGGCGCTCTGCATCGGGATCATGTCCTACAACGGCCAGGTCAACTTCGGCCTCGTCGGCGACTACGACGGGATGGCCGGTCTCGACAGCTTCGCCCTCGACCTCGAGGCGGCGACGCAGGAGGTCATGGCCACCGTGCCCAAGACCGCCGCCAAGAAGAAAGCGAAGAAGTCGAAGGCCAAAGCCGCGGCGGCTTCCAGCAACGGTGCCGGGCCGGTCGCGACCGAGTCGCGCTCTTAGCTATCGAATCAGCCTGCCGCTGACTTCGAACGGCAGGCCGTCGGTCAGATAGAGCCAGTCGAGGCGGCGGGCGCTGAAGCCCTTCGCCCGAGCGTCGGCGTTGACCACGACTGCGGTGATCCGCTCGAAGCGCCCCGGCCGGGAGAGCCGCACCGTCAGCTGCCCTCCCTCACGCTTAAAGTTGATCCGGGAGACGGTGCGGCCGCCGCGCTCGTTGCCGATCCGCCCGATCAGCGCCAGCCCGGCGGCGGTCCCGCGCGGCGCGGTGAGGTGCACGACGACGGCCTTGCCGTCCCTCGCCCGCACCCGCAGCAGCTGGAAAGTGGTGTGGTTGAGGAAGCGCGTCTGCGACTCCCCGTTCAGCCGCAGGTGGCCCTGTCGGTGCATATCCGGGAAGAGGCGGCTCTCGCGGAACCCCCTTCCGGTCCGCCACTCGGCGACAGCGGCGGCGAAGCGGGTGAAGTCCTGGCTGAGGTCCGAGGGTCCGGCGGCGCGGATCGCCCGTTCGTAGCTGGAAACCGAGAACCCACCCGGTTTGGCGTCGATCGCCCCCGCCCAGGCCTTGCGGATGATCGCCTCGCCGTAGCGCCGCGCCAGCCACTGGTTCCAGACGGCGCTGCCGTACTCCTTGATCGAGTTCGTCGTCAGCGGCGTTTCCCACAGTTTCACCCAGCGGCGGACGTAGCGCAGGTAGTCGTCGATGCGGTCGTAGACCTGGTCCTCCATCCAGGTAGCGGTCGACTCGGCGAACCAGGGGTCCTGGTAGGCGTCGTAACCGAACTGAAGGATGTGGTTGTACTCGTGGGCGAAGGTGACCTCGAGGTCGTTCAGCGGCTTCGTCCCCGGAAACTCGAAGGCGCTGTAGTCGTTGTCGAGGACGAGGTAGCCGTGCAGATGGCGCGGGATCCGGTGCTGTTTGGTCGCCTGGCCGCGGTCGGGCGCCGCGTAGCCGAACAGTTCGCCGCCGATCTGCGAGAGGTAGACGTCGGTCTTGCCGTTGCGCCCGCCCTTGCGCCCGTCGCTGCGCGGCTCGCGCCAGCCGAGCTTGTCGTTCTCGACCGTGTGCACGTGTTCGGCGACCTTCAGCACCCGCTCGACGAATTCGGGGATGCCGTTGCCGTCCTTGTCGGTCAGGCTGGGCGCGTCGAGCCCCTGGTCGACCCAGTGGACGCAGAAGTGGCGCGAGCAGGCGGGAGAGTTCTTCGCCTCCGGCACCGAGTAGGCGTTGCGGTTCGGGTCCGGGTCGTCGGTCGGCCGCAAGCGGTGTTCGGTCGGCCGTTCCTGGGGCATAAGGAACGGCTTCTGCGCCTTGGAGGCGAGACTGGCCGGAGCAACGTCGACGGCTGCCTGCGCAGCGGGCACTGCGGCGAGGGCCAATAGCAGGGCCGCCGAGGTACCGACCAGGTGGCGCCGGCGGTTCCGCATGGTCTGGAGAACCCTAGCGGGGGCCGAAAGTCGCTCTCGGGCGCGGGGAGACTGCGGGTAATAGCCTCCGCAGGGCTCGATGCGCGTAGCCCTCGCCCAGATCAACCCCACCGTCGGCGCGATCGACGCCAACGCCGCCAAGGTGGCGGAGTGGATCGGCCGCGCCCGCGACGAGGGCGCCGAGCTGGTGATCTTCCCTGAGCTCTGCATTCCCGGCTACCCGGCCGAGGATCTCTACCTGAAGTGCCACTTCCTCGCCGCCAACCAGCGCGCGGTCGAGGAGCTGGCGCGGGAGGCGACCGGAATCACCGTCCTGGTCGGCTTCGCCGAGCCCGTCGGCGACCAGGCCGACTCGCGGCACGCCCACAACTCGATCGCCGTCCTCGCTGACGGCGCCGTGCAGGCGGTCTACCGCAAGAACCGGCTCCCCAACTACTCGGTCTTCGACGAGCAGCGCTACTTCATACCCGCGAGCGAGCCGCTGTCGATCCAGGTCGGCGGCGAAGAGGTCGGATTGACGATCTGCGAGGACGTCTGGCTTCCCGGGGACCCGGCGCAGGCCGAGGCTGAGGCGGGTGCGCGGCTGATCGCCAACCCCTCCGGCTCTCCCTACCACCGCGGCAAGGGACGCGAGCGGGAAGCGATGTTCTGCGAGCGCTCGCGCGCCTACGACGCCTACTTCGCCTTCTGCAACCTGGTAGGCGGTCAGGACGAGCTCGTCTTCGACGGCCAGAGCCTGATCACGGCTCCCGACGGTTCGGTGATCGCGCGGGCGGCGCAGTTCGAAGAGGAGTTGCTGGTCTGCGAGGTGCCGCCCGCGGGGCCCTGCCGCTTGGCCGAGCCACTTTCCGACCTCGACGAGGTCTACGAGGCGCTGGCGCTCGGCCTCCGCGACTACGTCTTCAAGAACGGCTTCAAGCACGTTGGCGTCGCCCTCTCGGGTGGGATCGACTCGGCCCTGGTGGCGATGCTCGCCGACGACGCAGTCGGGCCGGAGCGGCTGAGCTGCGTCGTCATGCCCTCCCCCCACTCCAGCGCCGAGACCCAGCAGGACGCGCGCGACATCGCCAGCAACCTCGGCTGCGAGCTGCTCGAGATTGCGATCGAGCCGATGATGGAGAGCTACGAACGGGGACTGAGCGGCTACCTGAGCGAGCCCGAGGCGGCGGTGCCGCGCGACCCGACCAAACCCTCCGAGCCGGACCTGACCGCGGAGAACATCCAGGCGCGGATCCGCGGCAATCTGATGATGGCCCTCTCCAACCGACATGGCTGGCTGGTCCTGACGACTGGCAACAAGAGCGAGATGTCGGTCGGCTACGCGACCCTCTACGGCGACATGGCCGGCGGCTTCGCGGTGATCAAGGACGTGCCGAAGCAGCTGGTCTACGAACTGGTGCGGCGCCGCAACGAGCGCGCGGGCCGCGAGCTAGTGCCGTCGAGCGTGATCGAGCGCGCCCCCTCGGCCGAGCTGCGCCCCGACCAGCGCGACGAGGACTCGCTGCCGCCCTACGAGCTGCTCGACCGCATCCTCGAGGCCTACGTCGAGCGCGACCAAGGCCGCGAGGAAATGATCGCCGCCGGGCTGCCGGCCGAGCGCGTTGACGAGGTGATCCGCCTAGTCGACCGCGCCGAGTACAAGCGCCGTCAGGCCGCACCGGGGATCCGCATCACGCCGAAGGCCTTCGGCAAGGACCGGCGCCTGCCGATTACGAACAGGTTCGGCGGCTAGCTCGGGCGCGGCCGGACCGCGATCGTCATCCGAGCGAGGGCGCAGAGCTTGCCCTCGTCGTTGAGGACCTCGGCCTCCCAGATCCAGGTGGTGCGGCCGCGGTGGCGGGCCTTCGCCCGTACTTCCACCCCGCCCTCGGTGACGGGGCGGATGAAGCTGACATCGATCGACTGGCCCATCGCCGCCATGCCGTCCTCGTAGACGGCGCCGGCGGTGGCGCGGGAGCAGACACTCTCGACCAGGGTCGACATCACGCCGCCGTGCATGAGGCCGAAGGGCTGGCGCAGCTCGTCGCGGATCGGCAGCCGCACCCGGGCGTCGTCGGGGTCGTCGCTGAGCCACTCGGTGCCGATCAGGCCGTCGAAATGCTGCGGCTTAACCTGAGCCTCCTCGTTCACGCCACGCACCCTAATAGTCTTCCCGTCCGGTGGCGCTGAGCGACGACCAGAAGGCGATCCTGCGGCTGCTCGCGCAGCGGGGTGCGCAGGGCTATGACGATCTTGCCGCCCTGATGGGGATCTCGGTCGACGAGGTCCACCGGCGGGCACAGAAGGCGGCCTCCGATCTTGAAGCCGAAGGGATACCGGCGCCCGACATCCCCGAGCCGGGGGGCGCCGGGACCTCGTCCGGCGGAGCAAAAACTGGGGAGGCTCCGGCGCCCAAGACTCCGAAGCCGGCTGCGCCGTCCGAGAAGGCGAAGGACAAAGCTGAGCCGGTTGTTCCGATTCCGCATCACGAGCATGGGCATGGGCCGAAGGAGATTGCTCATGAGGCCAAGCTGTTGGAGAACCGGGGGTTGTGGGCGATTTTGGCGGGGGTTGCGATCGTTGTGCTGTTCGTGGTGATTCTCTTCGTCACCGGGGGCAGCGATTCGGGTTCGGACAGCACCACTACCGCCTCTTCGGGCGACAGCTGCAAGGTCGGAACGGCGCCCAAGCCGAACGGCAAACTCCTCACCGGCCTCGCCGCGGCGGCGGTGAAAAGTCCGAAAGAAGTGACGCGAGCGGTCCTCAACTCGGTCGACGGGAGCGAAGCGCAAGGGCTTGCGGTCTTCGGGCGCGTCAAGAACAGCCTGGCACTGCAGGTGGGCGCCGAAGGCCTGGCGCCGAGCAGCAACTGCGGCTACACGATCTGGATCGCGGCGAACCCGAGGAAAATGCTGCCTCTCGCCTCGACCAAAGTAGGCAAGGACGGGCAGATCAGCGCCCAGGTCGAAGTGCCGGTCGAAGTTCTCGCCTACCTGGCGAACGAAACCTTCGGCCAGATCGCGATCACCCAGACCGACGAATCGCAGCTGAAAGCCTCGCTGGCGCAGGCGACGAAGAAGAAAGAAGCTCCGCTCTACACCGGCACCGAAGTCCTCCGCGGCACTGTGCAAGGCCCGATCGTCGGCGCCGCCAAGAAGACCAAAGGCGAATAGCTAAGCGGGGAGCAGCTTCCCGGGGTTCATGATGCCGGCGGGGTCGAGCTGCTCCTTCACGGCACGCAGGACGTCGATCCCGACCTCCCCCACCTCGGCCTCCATGTAGGGGGCGTGGTCGCGGCCGATCGCGTGGTGGTGGGTGATCGTGCCGCCGTGGGCGACGATTGCCTCGCAGGCGGCGCGCTTGACCGCCGCCCACTGCTCGACCTCGCCGCCGCGGCGGGAGCGGGAGATGAAGGTGAAGTAGAGCGAAGCACCGTCGGCGTAAGCGTGGGAGAGGTGGCAGAAGACGAGACCGGGCGTGCCTTGCTGCTCGAGGGCGGTGCGGATCGCGCCGCTGACCGCCGCGTGCAGCTCGCCGAAGCGGCTCCAAGTGTGCGAGGTCTCGAGCGTCTCCACCATCGCCCCCATCCCCATCAGCGTGTCGCGGAGATAAGGCCCCTGGTAGCGGCCGTGCTCCCAGGCGCGCCCGGCGGCCTGGCCGAGGTAGGCGGCACCGCCTTGGCGCAAGGCGCGGACCGTGAGGGCGCGGCGGCGGGCGACCGACTCCTCCTCGCCCTCGAAGCCGACGATGACCAGGGCGCCGCCGCGACGCCCGCGCACGCCCAGGTAGCGGTCGAAGAGGTTGCCGCTGAGGCCGCGCGGGCCCGACAACGCGAGCGTCCCCTCGGTCTCCTCCTCGTCGGAGACGCGGATGATCTCCGGCAGGCCCGGCCCCTGCGCCAGCGCCCGCACGATCTCCGACCCGGCCTCGAAGCTCTCCGCCATCCAGGCCTCGTAGCGCTTCACCGATGGCGCGGGACGCACCCGCACGGTGACGTCGGGGATCACCCCGAGCACGCCCTCGGAGCCGATCACCAGCTCCCGCAGCGCCGGTCCGGCGGCGGTATGCGGAGTCTCCAGCGTCGTCAGCTCACCCGCCGGCGCCATCAGGCGGACCGAGGAGACCAGCGCGTCAAAGCGGCCGTACCCGCTCGAGGCCTGTCCGGCAGAACGGGTTGCGGCGAAGCCGCCGACGGTCGCGTACTCGAACGACTGTGGGAAGTGGCCGAGAGTGAGCCCATGCGAGCCGAGCGCCGCCTCCGCCTCGGGGCCGCGCAGGCCGGCGCCAAGGCGGGCGGTGAGAGAGCGCTCGTCCACCTCGACGTCGCGCAGCGCCCCGAGGTCGACGCTGATCACGCGCCCGTGGGTCCCCCGGAGCGGCTCGACCCCGCCGACGACGCTGGTACCGCCGCCGAAGGGAACGATCGCGATTCCCTCCGCGGCGCAGACGTCGATGACTCGCCGCAGGGACTCCGTATCGGTCGGGGTCACGACAGCGTCGGGTGCGGCCTCGAGCGCCCCGTTCCGCAGCCGCGCCAAGTCGACGTAGCCGCGTCCGGTCGCATGCCGAACACGGTCCTCGTCGTCCGTGAAGACGTTCTCCTCTCCCACCGCTTCGACCAGCTCCTGCGGCAGCGCCTCCGCCTGCGGCAACTCGAATTCCCCGAGCTCACGCGCGAGCGGCCAAGGCTCCAAATCACCTATCCGCTCCCGCAGTACGCCAAGCGCCTCGTCGTCCAAGGTCGGCTCGACCGCCGGGTCCCCCCATCCCCACCACTTCGCATCTCGCCGCGGGATCACGTCAGCGCCCTCTCGATCCCGTCGAGAGCTTCGTTGAGGATGTCGCCTCGCGCCTTCCGCATCAGCGGCGAGCCGAGCTTGGACATGCCTTTCAGCGACTGTTCCTCGGTGAGGCTGACCTTGGTGCCGCCGTCGCGCTCGCGCAGGCCGATCTCGACTCGCAGCCCTTTCAGGTGCCGCTCGAACGGCGTTCCCTCCAGCTCCTGCTCCCAGACGTAGCGCTCGCGCTCCGCCGAGCTGACGCAGCGGAAGTCGGCCCGTACGCCACGCCCCTCCGCCGTCTGCAGCACCTTCGTCCACTGCGTCCGCTTGCCCCCCGGCTTGGCGTCGACGTTCTCCACCCGTGCCGTCCGCGGCCACCAGCGCGGCAGGTTGTAGGGGTCGGAGACGAGCTTCCAGACGTCGCCGATCGGCGCCTCGACGGTGCGCGTGCGGGTGACGCGGGCCACTTACTCGCCGGCGAGCCGGCGCAGGTCCCGGACCAGCAGGAGGTGCTTGAGGTGGCTGACCGTCGCCGCCAGGCTTTCCAGACTCTGCAGCGCCTCTTTGCGCCGCTCGGGGTTGCGCGAGCGCAGCGACGGGCCCAGCAGCGCTTCCAGCAGGTTCGCCTCGCGGTCGGCCGAGGAGCGGAAGACGCGCAGGTTGCGCGCCCCCACGCCGACCCGCGAGAGATCGTTGGCGGCGCGGACGATCTCGCGGTCGGTCTCGTCGTAAACGGTCTTGCCTTCGCGTTTCTCCGGCTGCACGATCCCGAAGTTCTCGAGCTCGGAGATCAGCTCCTCGCGGGCGCCGGTCTCCTCGACGATCTCCTCCAGCGTCAGGTAGGCGCGCGAGGTGTCGACGAGGATCGCCCGCCGCACCGACCCGGTCGCCTGCTTGCGCTCGCCGTCGCCGCCGAGCACGAGGTCGCCGCCCGCCGCCAGCTCCTGGCGGATCACCCGCAGCGGCAGGAACTCGTCGCGCTGCAGGCGCAGGATCGTCCGCAACCGTTCGACGTCGGACTGGCTGTAGAGGCGGTAGCCGCCGGAGGTCCGCCGCGGGCTCAGCAGCTTCTGGTCCTCCAGGTAGCGGATCTTCGAGATCGAGACATCGTCGAACTCGTTCTGGAGGATCTTGCAGACGGCGCCGATCGTCAGCGCCTTGCGCGGCCTGCTCGGCGATTCGGCGCGCGCGGTCTGTTCGGACACGGCCATCGGATGCCTAGCGCTCCAGGTAGCTCAGCTTGTACTTGCCGACCTGGATCTCGTCGCCGTCGGCGAGCCGGTGCGACTCGATTCGGCGCCGGTTCACGTAGGTGCCGTTGAGCGAGCCGAGGTCGTCGATGTAGAGGCCGTCGCGGCGGCGCACCAACAGCGCGTGGTTGCGGGAGACGGTGACGTCGTCGAGGAAGACGCCGGCGTCGGGACTGCGGCCGATGCTGACCCGCTCCTCGGCGATGCTGAAGCTCTCCCCAGCGCGGCCGCCGCCGCTGCGGATGACCAGCGCCGCGCCGCTCTCCTCGACCACCTCGTCGATGTCGACCGGCTGCATCTCGCCGGTCTCGTCGACCCGGTAGGTCATCGTCGTCGGCTCCTCGCCGGGCTCTTTCGGGCCGCCGAGGTAGGCGCCGCATTTCTGGCAGTAGTTCGCCCCCTCGGGGTTCGCGAAACCGCACTCGGGACAGTGGATCGCCATGGCGGGTCCCGCTCAGGCCGCGGGGTCGTCCTCCGGTAGCGGTTGGGCCCTCCCGGCGAGGATCTGGGTCAGCTGCTCGACGTCGTCGCCGGAGATCACCGACTCCCCCGCCTCGCGTTTGTGGCGCAGGCGGTTGACCAGCTCCGCGCGCAGGATGTCGATCTTCCCGTGCAGGACGCGCCGCTTGTAGGAGATCTCGTTCTCCTCTGCCGTCAGGTTGTCGATCATGTCCTTCAGCTCCTTGTCGCTGAGAGAACCGAGATCGGGAAAGGTCTCCTCCATCGTGCTCCTAACTCGAGGAGGCATTGCCTCCGTTTGCGCGGGAGCCGATGATAGCTCCCCACCCGCTAAAGGTTCAACCGCAGGTTAAGGGTTTGGGTGTAGCTGAAGCTCAGCTTGCAGGACGGGTGGCGTGAACGGCGCGCAATCCCTCGCGGGCGTAGAGCACGGTGGCGATGATCGCCATCACCAGACCCCAGATGAGGAGCGCCGTGGCGACCCAGCCCGGAGCAAGCAACGCCAGGAAGATCCCGCCCATGATCGGGAAGACCGAGATCCGGCCCGGCCAGTTGACTTCGATGTCGACGCCGTGGCGGAGACCGTAGGAGGCGAGCAGCAGCATCGCCAGCTCGCGCAGCGCCAGCAGGGCGAGCGCCCAGCGCGGCAAGAGCTCGAAGCTCCAGCAGACGACGGCGCCCGCGAGGATCGTGAGGCGGTCGACGAGCGGGTCGAGCAGAGCGCCCATACGGCTGTACTGGCCGGTGATGCGGGCGAGGATGCCGTCGAGGTAGTCGCCGGCCGCGATCGCCCAGAAGACCATCGCCGAGGCGAGCGAGGTGCCGTCGTCGGTGTTGTAGGCGAGGACGAGGAAGACGGGCAGCGCCGCGAGGCGCAGGTAGCCGACGGCGTTGGGAATCGTCCACGGGTGCAGCGGCTCGCCCTTGCGGGTTTGGCGCGGCGGCGGTGCGCTGCGGTCGAGACCGAAGAGGCGGCGCACGCGGCCGCGGCCGAAGGGGTCGTGCTCAGTCATCGAGGAGCGACAGCGCCTGGGCGGCGGCGTCCTCCAGCGGCAGCTTGTGCTCGGCGCCGGTGGCGCGCTCGGAGGCCTCGACGACGCCCTCGGCGAGGCCGCGGCGGCCGGCGACGATCCGCAGCGGGCAGCCCAGCAGCTCGGCGTCGGTCAGCTTCTCCCCCGGTCCGGCGTCGCGATCGTCGTAGAGGACCTCGGCGCCGGCGGTCTGCAGCTCTTCGTAGAGCCGGTCGGCGGCGTCGCGCTCGGGCTCGCCTACCTTCGCCAGCGAGACCAGGTGGATCGCCCATGGCGCGATCGCCTTGGGCCAGACGATCCCGCGCTCGTCGGCGCGCTGCTCGATCGAGGCGGCGACGATCCGGGCCGGGCCGATCCCGTAGCTGCCCATCACGATCGGCTTCTCAACCCCGTCCTCGTCGAGGTAGGTGGCGCCGAGCGGCTCCGAGTAACGGGTGCCGAGCTTGAAGATGTTGCCGACCTCGATCGCCGTTTCGATCTCAATCCTGCCGCCGCCCGGCGCGGTGTCGCCGGCCTCGACCACGCGCACGTCCATCTCGTAGGCCTCGAAGTCGCGCGCGGGGTCGATTCCCCGCAGGTGGGTATTCGGCTTGTTGGCGCCAGAGACGTAGGAGTTGCCGGTCAGCGCCGCGTCCTTGATGATCGGCAGACCACTGCCGACCGGGCCGAGGTAGCCGACCGGGCCGAGCTGCTCCTCGATCTCCTCGGTGCTCGCCTGGCGGAAGTCGCTTTTCATTCCGTTGCGCAGCTTGATCTCGTTGAGGCGGTGGTCGCCGCGGAGCAGCACCAGGACCATCCCCCGCCCCTCGACGATGATCGGCAGGGTCTTGATGAAGGCGCCGTGCGGGAGCCCGAGGTGCCCCGCCACCTCCTCGACCTTGGCCAGGCCCGGGGTGTCGACCTCCTCCGGCGTGTCCAGCGGCGCCGGCAGCTCGACCGGCTGCGGCTCGGCCGAGGCGATCTCGACGTTGGCGGCGTACCCGGGCGCCAGCGCGACCTCGTCCTCGCCCGCCGGGCAGGGCGCCATGAACTCGTCGGCGCCGGAGCCGCCCATCATCCCGACGTCGGACTCGACCCGGTACCACTCGAGCCCGCAGCGATCGTAGATCCGCGCGTAGGCATCCGCTTGCAGCTCGTAGGAGCGCGCCAGTCCTTCCTCGTCGCGATCGAAGGAGTAGGCGTCCTTCATCGTGAACTCGCGCGTGCGCAGGACGCCAGCGCGCGGACGCGCCTCGTCGCGCTCCTTGGTCTGGATGTGGAAGAGCATCAGCGGCAGGTCGCGGTAAGAGCGCACCTCCCGCGCCACGTGGTAGGTGACCGCCTCCTCGTGGGTCAGGGCCAGGACCAGCGGCGACCCCTTGCGGTCCTCGAGCTTGAACAACTCTTCGATCTCATACCGGCCGGTCTTCTGCCACAGCTCCGCCGGCTGCATCACCGGCATCAGCATCTCCTGGCAGCCGATCGCCTCCATCTCCTCGCGGATGACCCCCTCGACCTTCCGCTGCACCCGCCACCCCGCCGGCAGATAAGTCCACAACCCCGCCCCCATCTGCCGGACCAACCCGGCCCGCACCATCAACTTGTGCGAAACCGCCTCCGCGTCGGCGGGCGCATCCTTCAGCGTCGGGAGGAAGGTCTGGGAGAGGCGGCTCACGCCGCGAAACCTATCCGCTCAGGCCCGCGTGAACCGGCGGCCCGCCGTCGGCGAGGCCTCCTCGTCGAGGAGGACCTTGTCGGACTCGCCTCGTTCGACGGCTTCCTTCTCCATCTGGGCGATCTTCTCGGGGGTGAGTTCGCCCTCGTTTTCGCGCTCGATGTTGGCGACCCACTCGGCGCCCTCGCGGGACTCGGCCTCGTCGAACTCGACCTGGCCGCCGCGGTCGAGGGACTTGTCGATCTCCTCGAACAGGGTGTCGACGAGATCGGCCTGCGGGACCTTGCGCAGCGGTTTGCCGCCGGCGAAGATCAGGCCCTCGTTCTTGGCCCCGGCGATGCCGAAGTCGGCGTGGCTGGCCTCGCCGATGCCGTTGACCGCGCAGCCGAGGACGGCGACCTCGACCGGCTCCTCGTAGGCTTCGAGTCGCTGCTCGATCTCCGCCACCACCGAGTCCATGTCGAACTGGAGGCGGCCGCAGGTCGGGCAGGCGATCAGCACCGGCCCGCGCTCGCGCAGCTGCAGCGCCTTGAGGATCTCCCAGGCGACCTTGACCTCCTCCTCGGCGTGGAAAGTCGAGAGGCTGATCCGGATCGTGTCGCCGATCCCGTCGGCGAGCAGCGTCCCCAGGCCGACCGCCGATTTCAGCGAGCCGCCCCATTTCGTCCCCGCCTCGGTGACGCCGAGGTGCAGCGGGTAGGGGATCCGATCCGAGAGCAGCCGGTTGGCGGCGATCGTGTTCGGCACGTTCGTCGACTTGATCGAGACCTTGAAGTTCTCGAAGTCGAGGCCCTCCATCAGTTCCACGAACTCGATCGCCGCGGCGACCAGCGCCTCGACCGGCGCTTCGCGCTCAAGCGCGTGCAGGTGTTTGGGCAGAGAGCCGGAGTTGACGCCGATCCGCATCGGCACCCCAGCCGCGGTCGCCTTCACGGCCACCTCGGCGACTTTGTCGCGACCGCCGATGTTGCCCGGGTTGAGGCGGATGCAGTGGGCGCCGGCGTCGATCGCTTTCAGCGCCAGCGTGTGGTTGAAGTGGATGTCGGCGATGACCGGGATCGGCGACTCGCGCACGATCGTCTTCAGTGCCTCCGCGTCCTGCTCGCGCGGGACCGCGCAGCGCACCAGGTCCGCCCCTGCGTCAGCGACCTTGCGGATCTGCTCCATCGTCGCCGCCACGTTCGCGGTCTCGGTCTTGGTCATCGTCTGCACGGCGACCGGAGCGCCGCCGCCGATCGGCACCTTGCCAACGAAGATTTGCCTTTTGGAAGCCATATCTGAAGCTTATTGAGCCGGGGGCACGGGGCCCTCGCCTAGCGGACTTCGAAGCCTTCGCCGGTGATCCTGCCGATGTCGTTGGAGAGGCCAAGGAAGAAGAGCATTAGGACGAGGGCGATCCCGATCATCGTCGCCCGCTCCATCACCCGCAGCGAGACCGGCCGTCCGCGCAGTTTCTCGACCAGGCTCCAGAAGATGTGGCCGCCGTCGAGCGGCAGGATCGGCAGCAGGTTGACGAGGCCGAGCGAGAGGCTGACGAAGGCGAGCAGGAGCAGTGCGCGTTCGAGGCCCTTTTCGATCACCTGATGACCGACGTCGCTGATCCCGACCACGCCGGAGACCTGCTTGCGCTGCTTTTCTTCGAAGAGGTGGGTGAAGACGTGGGCGGTGCCGCGGGCAACCGACCAGATCGCGCCCCCAGCGCGGTCGGCCGCTTCTCCGACGCTGATGTCAGTCGCTTGGGAGCCGAAGGCGAACCCGACCAGCACCTGCTGAGCTGAAGCTTTGTATTCCGGGCGGATCGCAACCACCCGCGTCTGGCCGTCTCGCACGATCGTCAGCTTCACCGGGGTCGCCGCGATGCACCCGTTCTTCTGCTTTCCCTTGCATTCGTGGGAGCCGATCTCTTCCCGGAACTTCGCCGTGCGATCGCTGGGGCTGAGGCTCAGGTATCGACTCCCGTCGACCGCGACAATCCGGTCCCCCGGCTTGAGCACACCGACGGCGGGGCTCTTGGGGACGACTTCGCGTATCGACTGGGTGGCTTCTTCGGAGCCGACGTATGCGACCCCGAAGAGGATCAGGAACGCGAGCACGATGTTCACCGCCGGCCCCGCCGCGACGACGACGATCCGCTTCCAGACCTTCTGCCGGTAGTAGGCGCGGTGGGCGAACTCCGGAGGGACGTCCTCCTCCGGGTTCATGCCGGTGATTTTCACGTAGCCGCCGAGCGGGATCGATTTGACCCCGTACTCGGTCTCGCCGCGTTTGAACGACCAAATCGTCGGCCCGAAGAAGAGGAAGAAGCGCTCGACCCGCATTCCGGTCGCCTTGGCAGCGGCGAAGTGGCCTGCCTCGTGGAGGATGATCAGGAAGCAGAAGCCGAGGAAGACGAAGAGCCAGCTCATGCGGGCGCCAACTCTCTGATCTGTTCCTGGCTGCGTTCGCGCGCCTCTGCGTCAGCGGCAAAGAGGTCGTCGAAGTGGGTGACCGGCTGGGCGGGCATCGCTTCCATAACCCGCTCGATCACCGCAGGGATCGCCGTGAACGGAATCCGCTCTTCGAGGAAGGCGGCGACGGCGATCTCGTCAGCGGCGTTGAGGACGCAGGGCGCCGTCCCTCCCGCGCGGCCCGCCTCGATGGCCAGTCGCAGACAGGCGAAGGTCTCGAAGTCGGGCTCCTCGAAGGTCAGCGAGCCGACGGCGGCAAGGTCGAGCCGCGGCACGTCGACGTCGGCCCTCTCGGGGTAGTGCAGCGCGTAGGAGATTGGCACCCGCATGTCGGGATAGCCGAGGTGGGCGAGCGTGGAGCCGTCGTTGAGGTGAATCAGCGAGTGGACCAGCGACTGTGGGTGGACGACGACCTCGATCCGCTCGTAGGGGACGGCGAAGAGGTGGTGGGCCTCGATCGCCTCGAAGCCCTTGTTCATCAGCGTCGCCGAGTCGATCGTGATCCTCCCCCCCATCCGCCAGGTGGGATGGGCTAGGGCGTCGGCAACGCTGACCTCGGAGAGGTCCTCGCGGCCGCGGAACGGGCCGCCTGAGGCGGTCAGCACCAGCCGTTCGACCGTCCCCGGCGCCTCGGCGCCGATCAGCTGGAAGAGGGCCGAGTGCTCCGAGTCGACCGGCAGCAACCGCGCCCCGGTCGCCTCGGCCAGCGCCATCACCAGCTCGCCCCCCAGCACCAGGCTCTCCTTGTTGGCGAGGGCGACGTCGATCCCCTCAGTGAGGGCGACGATGGTGGAACCAAGCCCGGCGGCGCCGACGATCGAGTTGAGCACCAGGTCGGCGCCGGAAGAGGCGGTCAGCTCGCGTATGCCCTCCTCGCCGGAGAGAACGCGCCCGCTCCAACTCCCCCGCGCCTTTTCCGCCGGCTCCTCGTCAGCCAGCGCGATCGTCGGCACCCCGTGCTCACGCGCCTGCTCGACAACCGTCTCCCAGGCCGTGCCGGCTGCAAGGCCAACGGCCTGCAGCTCATCCGAGCGCCCGATCACCTCCAGCGCCTGCGTTCCGATGGACCCGGTCGACCCGAGTACGAGGACCTTCTTCATGCCTGACAGAGGATAGGGAGGCGACTGGCCGGCCTAGCCGCCCAGTCCCCCGAGGAAGGCGAAAGGATCGGGTGGGCGCTCCGCGTAGGCCTCGCGCCACGTTCCCTCAACTGCGACCGAGCTGCCGGGCGGCGCCTCGTTGCGGATTCGCTCAGCCAGTTCGTTCGCGCTGTCCTCGTCGGTTGCGCCAACCAGGACGAACTTCCAGCGGTGGACGGTCGGCAGGCCCTCGTCGCGGAGCCGATCGGCGAACTCTCCAGCCTGGTGGTGCGAGGGCAAGTCGATCCTCACCTCGTACTCCGGATAGCCACTTTCTTTCGACTCCTGGCGTTCGTGGGCGACCCGCGCCGCGTGCTCGGCAACCTTCGCGGCCACGTCCGCCGGCAGGGGTTCGTCGGCCGGGCGCCACTCCTCGGCTTCGGGGTGCCAGCGGGTGAAGTTGACTTCGACCTCCTCCTTGTCCTCCTCGGTGAGCCGTTCGACCAGGGTCTGCGCTGCCTCGGCCTGCTCGCGGTCGCCGGCGTAGAGGAAGATCGTCGTCCCGTTGCGAGAGACGATCACGCGGTCGTAGAAGGCGCGGCTGAGGTCGTGTTCAAGCTCATTGGCGTCAAGCCGGTCGTGCAGAGCGTCGGCAAGGCCCTCCTTGACGAAATCGATCTGCAGGCGCCAGTCGTCGTTCATCGGCTCAGTAAACCAGGGCCACCGCGAGGTAGTAGCCGACGACGATCGTGAAGAAGACGGCGTCGAGGCGGTCGAGGATGCCGCCGTGGGGGCCGAAGAGGGTGCCGGTGTCCTTGGTTCCGAGATCGCGCTTGAGCATCGACTCGAAGAGGTCGCCGACGGGGGCGAT
>Ga0068851_10000469_pt1 | contig 17817 bp, 17 predicted proteins | sample KBSCornC12_FD_66588 | JGI IMG/M metagenome (GOLD analysis project Ga0068851, IMG submission 66588) | Corn rhizosphere microbial communities from Kellogg Biological Station, Michigan, USA - KBS Corn C1-2 | ecosystem: Host-associated > Plants > Roots > Rhizosphere > Soil ...
GCCAGGCTTCCTCGCGACTGCCTGAGCGGGCGCTTCAGCGCTTCCCGGCCTGCTGTTCCTTCAGCTCGCGCCAGCGTTTCTTGTCGGTTTCGAACTGCTCGGTGATGCGCCGGCTTTCCGCGTCATAGCCGGCGATGGCGTGCTCGAGCGACTGCTGCTCGCCCACGACCGATTGCAGGTCCGCCTGGCCCGTGGCGGGCCCCGACTCGATCTGCTGGCGGCGCTTGGTCACCTGGGCCAGCCGGGTTTGCGCCGTCTCCCGGCGCGAGCGGATGAGGTCCAGGCTGCGGTCGCGTGCGGTATCGATCTCGCGCTCGTTGGCGAAGGTATCGAGCAGGGTGCGGTCGCGGCGCTCGCGATCGATCGCGGAGCGGTCGGGCGGCTCCGTCTTCTTCGCCTCCGCCGCGGACGCATTCGCAGCCGCCGGCTCGATCTTGCGCACCACGAGGCCCGAGCGGTTGACCTCGTAGATCACGACGTTGGCGCACATCGCGGGCGGCACGTCCTCGTAGTGCGCCTTGCCCTTTTCGTCGATGCACTTGAACGCCGCCGGCGCGGCAACCGCATGCGCGGCAAGCAGGAGGAAAAGCGGGATTCGAACCATGGGGGCACCCATGATGCCATGGTGCGCGGACAAAAAAATACCCGGCGGAACGCCGCCGGGCAAGGCCACGCACCGGCTTGCGCCGGCGCCAGGAGGAGAGAACAGAGAGGCCATCCTACTCCCCCGGGAAAAGCGATACCCTACCTGCGCCGGTAGGATCGGAAGGCTGGGCGAAAGATTTCTAACGCCCCAGGACGTCGATCACCCGCACCTTCACGCGCCTCTCCTTGCCATCGCGGATCACGGTGAGCTCGGCCGCCTGGTCGATGCCCACCCGATCGAGCTCGGCGATGAACGAGGTGAGCGATTCGACCGGCCGCCCGTTCACCGCAACGATCACGTCGCCCAGCTCCACGTTGCCGCCCCGCTGCGACAGCGGCTTCAACCCCGCCTGCGCCGCGGGCGAGCCGCGCACGACTTCCGCGATCACCACGCCCACGACGCCCGCGCGCGCAACGAGCTCCGGATCCACCGGCACGATGCCGATGCCCGGCTGCGGCGCGCGTCCCTTGGCGATGAGCTGCGGCACGATGCGGTTCACGAGGTCCACGGGGATGGCGAGGCCTACGCCGGTCGAGCCGCCCGAGGGCGACTTGATCGCGGTGGTCACGCCGATGAGGCGCCCGGCGCTGTCGAGCAGCGGTCCGCCCGAATTGCCCGGATTGATGGCCGCATCGGTCTGGATCGCGCCCGAGATCTCGCGGATGTCGGCGGTGGGCAGGTGGCGGTCGAGCGCGCTCACGATGCCCGAGGTCAACGTGCGCGTGAGGCCGAACGGATTGCCGATGGCGTAGGTCTTCTGCCCGATGCGCAGCTCCTTCGAGGTGCCGATCGCGATCGGCTTCAGTCCCGGCGGGACCTCCTCGAGCTTGACCACGGCGAGGTCGTACTGGGGCGCGGCCCCCACGACGCGTGCATCGTAGGTGCGGCCTGCATCGAGCTGCACCTGCACCTTCTGCGCCCCCTCGACCACGTGGTTGTTGGTGACGATGTGGCCGCGCTCGTCCCAGACGAAGCCGCTGCCCGCGCCCTGCGCCACCTCCGCGGTGAAGAAGCCGCGCCGGGCGATCGTCTGGGTCGTGATGTAGGCGACGGAGGGCGCGGTGGTCTCGAACAGCTTGATCACATGTTGCTCTTCGGCGAGCAGCGGCCCGCGCGGGGTGACGGCCCGCGGCTCGGCGGCGGGTCCCCGCTGTGCGCTCGCGGCGCCGGCGAGGACGACCGCCGCGACAGTCCACGCTAGCCGGGAAGCGAGGCCGCTCATGGCGCCGGGGATGGTCCGAAGGGACCAACTCGTTATGGGGTATGTTTTCAGTGCTTTCAATGACTTAGTGGGCAAGGTGGCGGATGGCGTGTGAAAACTAATTACGTATAATGAACTTCGCAGTGATCGGGTACGGTAAGAAAACTCGGGATCTGGCGCCAATGCCGGCTCCCTCCAGTTTCCGCTTGCGTTCCTTTCGTCGCTCGCCCCGCGTCCCGGGGGTTTCGGGATTTATTCATGAAAGGCAACGCAATGAGCACCGGCACCGTCAAGTGGTTCAACGATTCCAAGGGCTTCGGCTTCATCAAGCCGGATGGCGGCGGCGAAGACCTCTTCGCCCACTTCTCCGAGATCCAGGGCAGCGGCTTCAAGACCCTGAAGGAGAACCAGAAGGTCGAATTCGAAGTGAAGGATGGCCCCAAGGGCAAGCAGGCCGTGCAGATCCGCCCGCTCGGCTGACGCTTCACTCGAGGCTTCGCAGCAATTTGGAAAACGGCGCCCTCGGGCGCCGTTTTCGATTTCGAGCCACTTCAGGGCTGGACGGTGTTCGCGCCTCCGTTGACCACATTCGTTCCACAACTCCGATACCGATTCGTGTTGGCGACGAACGCCCCGTTCGACCCCCCGTCCATTTGAACTCCGACGGTGAGACCGGAGAACATGTTCTGCGCGACCAGCACGGTCTCGTTGCCAGGCGTCGCGGCAACGTATACGCCCCACGTGGTGGGCACGAAATTCACGGCTTGCGGCACCACGTACAGGATCTGGTTGTTGCTGAAGGTCACGTCCTTGTTGGTGGCGCCGAACGTGGTAACGCCGGTGTGCACGCCTATCATCAAGGACTGTGGATGGGCGTTGTCCGGGATTAGATAGATCAGGTTGTCCGTGATCATGGCCTGGACCATGCTATGAATGCCGATGGCGACATACCAGGCACTCAAATGGCATCCACGGATGTTCAAGCCGGGAAAGCCGTCCGGCGTCAACGGCGTGAAGACCGCGATTCCACAATTGCAAATATTGCTGTCCGCAAGCATCAATCCCTGTTCGTAACCCGAGAACTTCACTCCGATCTCGGAATTGAAGACGGCGATCTGGTGCAACTGCGCCATGCTCACGCTGGTGGCGCCCGCCGCGGACGAGATTTCGATTCCCGTGGTTCCCGCGATGCCGGTGTAATAGCCCACCGTCACGCCGTTCATCTTGCAATTCTCGAGTCCCTCGAAATAGACGCCTCGAACAAAGTACCCGGCCGTTTCGGGCGTGCTGATGATCTCGACGTTCTCCAGCAACGCCTGCTGCCTTACCTGTGGCGGGAAAGTGGCGGATTTCGTCGCGAAGATCGCATTGCCGATTGCCCGCTCGGCCCGCAACGTGATGTCGTGGATCTCGAAGCGGTCATATGAGGTCGTGGTCCTGGTAGTCGACCATTGGATGAATGTGTCGGTCGATCCTCCGCTGGAGGGCTGCCAGATGAGTTGCGTTGCCTGCTGGCCGTCGCCCATGACGATCAACGACTGATTCGAGCGGGTAAGCGCTGCGCCATTGATCGCCGCCCCCGTGAGCCTGTACTGGCCGGCGGGGAAGTAAAAAACATCGAAGCTCGGATTGGCCAAAACGGCGCGAAGCGCGGCCGTGCAGTCGGCGCCATCGTTCGTCACCCCATGGTCCATCACATTGCAGACTCGCCCCGTGGAAACGCCATGCGCATCCGAATGCGATGCGGCCAGGAGTGCGACACCGGCACCGGCGCCAGTAAGCAGACGCCGCCTTGTCGCCTTCAATCCGCTGCTCGAGTCCTCGATCGTCCGCGCCATCCCAATCTCCTTGTGGCACATGGGGAAAGTGTCTGCCCGTCACGGATCACCCCGTACAGCGCCTGAACATCACCACTTTTCACCCTCTCTAAGCAACCCGGCTGCTCTAAGCGCACCCTCCAGCCACTTTGGCCGCAGGTCCTTCCCCGCCTTGATCCCGGCGATGCGCGAAGTCTCGTCGGCCACCTTCTTCGCCGCAGCATCGAGGAGCGCGCCGGCCTTCTCGCGCTCGATCGCGACCACGCCGTCGGCATCGCCCACGATGAGGTCGCCGGGCTGGATCGCGATGCCGCCGCACGAGATCGGCCAGTTGATGCGTCCGGGCACGAACTTGGTCGGCCCGTTGGGGTTGGAGCCCACCGCGAACACGGGGAAGCCCAGCTCGCGCAGCTCGAGCACGTCGCGCACCGCGGCATCGATCACGACGCCTCCCAGCCGTAGCACCTTGCACGCGTTCATCATGATCGAGCCCATCAGCGCGCAGGTGCGGTCGGCCTTGCCGTCGATCACGAGGATGTCGCCGGGCTTCGCCATCGTCATGGCGGCGTGGATCATGAGGTTGTCGCCCGCCCGCACCTCGATCGTGAACGCGGGGCCGGCAAGCTTCATCCCGGGCGCGACCGCGGCGATGCGCCCGTCGAGCGCGCCACGGCGGCCGGCGACGTCGGCGAGAATGGAGGCTGCGAACTGCGAGGCGCCTTTCACGACCTCGGGCGCAACGCGCTCGAAATCGCGGCGGATGTCTTCGAGGGAACTCTGGCTGCTCATGGAATCTCCGGCGTGACTGGACGGGAAACCCCCAATTATGGCGAAAACGCTCACCGACACCCCGCTCTCCATCCTCGACCTCGTCACCTATCCGCAGGGAGGAACGATCCCGGCGGCACTGGCGCAGTCGCGCGAGCTCGCGCAGGGCGCGGAGCGCTGGGGCTACCACCGCTACTGGATCGCCGAGCACCACAACCTCGACGGCATCGCGAGCTCGGCCACCGTGGTGGTGATGGGCCACATCGCCGACCACACGAAGACCATCCGCGTGGGCTCGGGCGGCATCATGCTGCCGAACCACGCGCCGCTGGTGGTGGCCGAGCAGATCGGCACGCTCGAAGCATTGCATCCGGGACGCATCGATCTCGGCCTCGGCCGCGCACCGGGCACCGATCCCCTCACGATGCGGGCGTTGCGCCGGCACACGATGAGCGACGGCTCCGATTTCGATGCGCAGGTGGCGGAGCTGGTGTCGTACTTCGCGCCCGCCCAGCCCACGCAGGCGGTGAAGGCGATCCCGGGCGCGGGCACCGACGTGCCGGTGTGGATCCTGGGCTCGAGCCTCTACAGCGCCCACCTCGCCGCGCGGCTGGGGCGCCCGTATGCATTCGCGTCGCACTTCGCACCCGGCGATCTCATGGAGGCGCTCGCGATCTACCGCGCGGAGTTCCAGCCTTCGCAGGCGTTGCCGTCGCCGCGCGTGATGGTCGGCGTGCCGATGATGGCGGCGGATGACGATGAATCGGCGGAACGGCTCGCGACCAGCATGTACCAGCGCTCGCTCGGCATCCTTCGCGGCGAGCGCGCACCGATCAAGCCGCCGGTGGAGAGCATGGAAGGCCTGTGGAGCTATGCGGAGCGCATGGCCGTGGCTTCCCGCATGGCCCTCTTCGTGGTCGGGGGCCCCGAACGCGTGCGCGCGGGCTTCCAGGCCATCCTCGACCACACGCAGGCCGACGAGCTGATCCTCGTGAGCGACACCTACCGCAAGGAGGACCGGCTGCGCTCGTTCGAGATCGCGATGCAGGCCGCGCGCTGAGGCGCGGTCACTCGATCGGGGTCGATGCGAACGCCGGATGCGTCCCGGCGCGCGCGGTGTACGCGACGAGGGCCGGGAACTTCGCGGCATCGATCTCCGCCGCGGTGTAGATCTGCGAGAAGCGCCACGCCACCGCGACCGCGACATCCGCGGCGTTGGGGCGATCGCCCTGCAGCCACGAGGCGCGATCGCCGCACGCCTTTTCCAGCAGCGTGAAGGCCTCGTGCGCCTGCTGCGTCACGCGCTCGAGCCACGGCATGTGGCGCTTGTCCTCGGGGCGCATGGCCTTCTCGTAGTAGAGCTGCACGCATTTCTCGTTCGCCGCCATCGCGAGCCCGATCAACCGCAGCGCCTCGCGCCGCGCCTCGCCGTCCTCCGGCATGAGCCGGCGCGCGCCCGCCACGCAGTGCTCGAGGTAATCGAGGATGAGCGTCGAATCCATCAGCACCGTGCCGTCGTCGCAGACGAAGCTCGGTGACTTGACCACGGGGTTGATCGCGCGGAACTCGTCGTACGTGCGAAAGACCGAGAGCGAGCGGTGCTCGAAGGGCAGGCCCATGAGCTTGAGCGAGATCGCGACGCGCCGCACATACGGCGAATCGAGCATGCCGATGAGGATCATCCGCGCAGTCTAGCAGCGCGGGCGCTCAGCCGTTGTCCGCGAAGCCCGGGTAGAGCGACATGCCGCCGTCGACGAAGATGGTGGCGCCGGTCACGTAGTCCGAATCCTCGGAAGCGAGCCACACCGCGGCGCGGGCCACGTCATCGGGCTCGCCCACGCGGCCATAGGGAATGAGCTCGAGGAGCTTCTTCTCGGCTTCCTGCGTCTCCCACGCGGAGCGGTTGATCGGCGTGCGGATGGCGCCCGGCGCGATGGAGTTCACGCGGATGCCCTTCGGTGCAACCTCCTGCGCGAGGCTCTTCATCATCAGCATGACGCCGCCCTTCGACGCGGCGTAGTTCACGTGGCCGGCCCACGGAATCACTTCGTGCACCGAGCTCATGCAGATGATCTTGCCCCGCGCGCGCGAAAGGGGAACCGGATCCTGCGCGAGGAAGCGCCGCACGCCTTCGCGCGTCGTGAGGAACTGCCCGGTGAGGTTCGCGCCGAGCACGCCATTCCACTGCTCGAGCGTCATGTCGGCGAAGCGGCTGTCCATCTGCAGCCCCGCGTTGGCGACGACGATGTCGACGCGCCCGTGCGCGGCGACGAACCGCTCGAACATCGCGATGACATCGGCTTCCTTCGACACGTCCGCGCCCACGGCGAGCGCCTCGCCGCCCGCGGCGCGGATCTCCGCCACGATCGCCTCGGCATCTTCGGGCTTCGAGCGGTAGTTCACGCCGACCGCGGCGCCGGCGCGCCCGAACGCGCGGCAGATCGCGGCGCCGATGCCGCTCGATCCGCCCGTCACGATGGCCTTCTGTCCCGCCAGCGGTTTTGCGTCCATGGGGTAACCTCCGCGGATTGCGACCGGCAAACCATCGCCGAGTTCAGGAGCCTGCATCATGACGCAGCATTGGGACGTGATCATCATCGGCAGCGGCGCGGGCGGCGGCACGCTCGCGTGGCGCCTCGCTTCCACGGGCAAGCGCATCCTGCTGCTGGAGCGTGGCGGCTTCCTGCCGCGCGAGCGCGAGAACTGGGACGCACACGCGGTCTTCCTCGACGAGCGCTACCGCGCCAACGAGACATGGCACGGCGCGGACGGACGGGCGTTCGAGCCGGGCATCCACTATTGCGTCGGCGGCAACACCAAGGTCTACGGCGCCGCGCTCTTCCGGCTGCGGCGCGAGGACTTCGGCGAGATTCGCCACCACGGCGGCATCTCGCCCGCCTGGCCGCTCGACTACGGCGATTTCGAGCCGTATTACGCCGCCGCGGAAGAGCTGTACCACGTGCACGGCGAGCGCGGGACCGATCCCACCGAGCCGCCAGCGAGCGGGCCCTATCCGCACCCGCCGGTTTCGCACGAGCCGGCGATCCGGCACATCCACGATCGCATGGTGGCTTACGGCTGCCGCCCTTTTCCCTTGCCGCTGGGCATCCTTCTCGACGAGCGCGACGGCAAGCCCAGGTACGACAGCGCCTGCGTGCGCTGCGACGCCTTCGACGGCTTCCCCTGCCTCGTGCGCGGCAAGGCGGATGCGCAGGTGATCTGCGTGGAGCCCGCGCTGCGCCATCCGAACGTGACCCTGCGCACCCACGCGCGCGTGACGCGGCTGGAGACGGATGCAACCGGACGCAGCGTCACGCGCGTGCACGTCGAGCACGGCCGCGAGCACGAGGAATACGGCGCGGACATTGTCGTGGCGGCGTGCGGCGCGATCAACTCCGCGGTGCTGCTGCTGCGCTCGGCGAGCGAACGCCATCCGGACGGGCTGGCGAACGGCTCGGGACTCGTGGGCCGGCACTACATGCGCCACAACAACTCGGCGCTGCTCGCCATCTCGCGCGAGCCCAATCCCACGGTGTTCCAGAAGACCCTCGCCCTCAACGACTTCTACTTCGGCACGAGCGAATGGCCGTGGCCGATGGGGCACATGCAGATGCTGGGCAAATCCCACGGCGCGACCATCAAGGGCCAGGTGCCGGCGCCCGCAGCGCTGCTGCCCGACCTGCCGTTCGACAAGCTGGCCGCGCACGCCGTCGATTTCTGGCTCACCTCCGAGGACCTGCCCGCGCCGGAGAACCGCGTGACGCTCGACGCCGATGGCGGCATCGTCCTGCACCTGCACGAGAACAACATGGAGGCGCACCATCGCCTGCGCGCGGAGCTGCGCAAGATGCTGCCCGCGATCGATTGCCACGCGCACGCGTTCGACCGTTCGCTCTACCTCGGCCGGGACATCCCCATCGGCGGCACCGCGCACCAGTGCGGCACGTTGCGCTTCGGGCGCGACCCGGCGGCCTCGGTGCTCGATGTCGACTGCAAGGCGCACGAGCTGGACAACCTGTACGTGGTGGATGCGAGCTTCTTCGTCTCGAGCGGCGCCGTGAACCCGTCGCTCACGATCATCGCCAACGCGCTGCGCGTGGGCGAGCGGCTCGCCGAAAGGATCAGGTGAGCACGAGCCGGTGGCCGTCGGGATCGAGCACGGTGCTGGCGCCTTCCCCGCCATCGGCGGCGAACACCATGCGCGTGGCCGCGATATCGTTCTCCTCCGGCGGAAAGGGACGCTGCCGCACGCGCGGCGAGCGATAGGCGAGCAACTCCACGTGCGGCGTGGACTCGGCCGCGGGATGCAGCGCGAGCACCTCGACCACGGGCCCGTCCAGGGCGTCGAGCCGGGCCTGCTCGTCGCCGGTGTTGAGCGAATGCCCCCCTGGCGTGAGGCCGAGCCGCTCGTAGAATGCGCGGCTCGCGCCGCAGTTCGCGACCACGATCGCGGAGTGGTCGATGCCGAGGAAGAGCGCGCCGCGGCGCGCGCGCCATGCGGGCGGCCGCATGAGCGCGGGGAAATGCAGCAGCTCGAGCGGATGGCCGTCGGGATCGCGGAACTTGAACGCCGCGACTCCGCCGGTATTCGCAGGCAGCGTCTGCGGCCCGCCGAGCGTGATCGGGGTGAAGCCGCCGTGCGCGACCAGGTGCGCATGCGCGCGCGCCATGTCGTCCACCACGATCGCGAAGTGCTGGAACCAGGCGTCGGCCGCGGTGCTGTGCGGCGGATAGGGCGCCCCGGGCGGGTCGAACGCGAGCAGCTCGATCTCCTGCAGTCCCAGCCGCAGCACGATACCGTGCGCGCGCCGGCCGCCGCCGAACGCCTGCGCCACCGGCTGTGCGGTCCCGTCGCGCTCGAAGCCGAGGGCCGCGCAATAGAAGCGCTCCGCGACGTCGATCCGCGACACCGTGAGGCTCACGCGCGAAAGCTGCGAGGCGCGCCTCATGGCCGCTGGATGCCGCGCCGGTTGAGGTAGATCGCGTAGAGCGATCGCGAGGCGCAGATGAAGAGCCGGTTGCGCATGGAGCCTCCGAACGCCACGTTCGCGACGGTGGATGGCACGAGCACCTTGCCGAGCAGGTCGCCGGAAGGGGCGATGCAATGCACGCCGTCGCCCGCGCTCGACCACACGTTGCCGTCCTCGTCTACCCGCATGCCGTCGGCCGCCGGGGGCTCGACCTCGTGGAAGATGCGGCCGTTGGCGAGGCGCTGCCCATCCGCGCTCACGTCGAAGACGCGGATGTGCCTTGCGGCGTTGTCGTCGCAGGGCCGCCCGGTCTCGGAGACGTAGAGCCGCTTCTCGTCGGGCGAGAAGCATAGCCCGTTGGGCCCCTCGAAATCGTCGGCGACGCACGTGAGCTCGCCGCTCGCAGCGTCGATGCGATATACGGCGGGCGGCGTCTCGGACGCCGCGCGCATGCCCTCGTAATCCGATGCGATGCCATAGAGCGGATCCGAGAACCACACGCTGCCGTCGGATTTCACCACCACGTCGTTGGGCGAGTTGAGGCGCCTGCCGCGGTAGCGCTCCGCCAGCACCGTCACCCGCCCGTCGTGCTCGATGCGGCGCACGCAGCGCTCGCCATGGCTGCACGCGACGAGGCGCCCCTCGAGGTCGCGCGTGTGGCCGTTCTCGTAGCCCGCCGGCTCGCGGAACACCTCGACGCCGCCGCGATCGGTCCAGCGCATCACGCGATCGTTCGGGATGTCGCTGAAGAGGAGCATGCGCAGGTCCGCGAACCACACGGGACCCTCGGTCCAGCGAAAGCCCTCCGCAAGCTTTTCCAGCGGTGCGTTCGACAGGACGTAGGCGCGGAAGCGCGCATCGACGATCTCGAATCCGTTCATGCGAAGCGGCACGGCCCCGCGGGCGCCGGGCCATCCTCGAGCTGCACCAGCATCAGCACCGCCGGCGCATCGCCCACGGTGCCCGAGCGATGCCCCGTGCGGCCCTGCGCATCCGGCACGCACCCCTGGTCTTCGCCGAAGGAGATCTCGCCCGCGCCCATCTCGACGCGCTCGCCGTCCATCGTCTCGACGAACCAGCGGCCCGAGAGCGGCACGATCCATTGCGGCTTCGGATTCTCGTGCCATTCGCCCACCCAGCCCACCGGCAGCACGATCATGCTCACGCTCGCCCGCGACGTGCCGAGGTCGTCCCACCATTGGGGAGAAGCGCCGGGGATGGTCTTCATGCCGAAGCGCTCGATGCGGCAGCGCGCCTGGCGGCTCACGCCACGATCGACCCACACGTGCCAGTACGCGACGACGGGCGATACATCGGTCATGGTTCGCTCGCTCCCCTGCGGTGGCATTGCGACTCGCAAAGGCGCGCCGAGTTCAGCGCACGCCCACGGCGTAGTCGCGGCCTTCCCACTCGCCGCGTCCGGTCCAGAAAAACGTGAAGCGCAGCGGCGCCTGCTGCCCGCGATCGACGGCGATGTCCACGAACCCGATGCCGAGGCCGGAATCGCTCGAGGCGATGTCCTGCGACGTGCGCCATTCGTCCTGCGTCCAGCGCAGCCGGAAGGGTGCGGCCGCCTGGATGCGCAAGGTGCATCCCGCGGGCACGTTCGCGACCTGGCGCTGCGGCTTCCACACCTCGAGGGCGGAGCGGCCGCGATGGTTGAGGTAGCGCGCGGCCACCGGCTCGATGCGGTCGAAGGGCACGCCGTCGCTCACCGAGCGCAACAGCGCGATGTATTCCGCGTGCGCCCACAGCAGCGGCATCGCCGAGCCGGTGGGACGCCCGAGCGCCATCCCGAGGAGCGCATCGTCGCGGTCCCACACCTGCTCGGGCAGCAGCCCTCCCGCGCCCGCAAAGGCCTCGAGTGCCCGCAGGTGCGGCATGGCCGCACGCCCCGCGGCGAGCTCGTAGTGGCCGCGTTCCCCCGTGAGGAGCGGCCAGGGCCGGCCCACGCCGTGGCCCAGGTACGGCCCGCCGTCCGCGCGGTTGCCGTAGCCGTCGTGGTTGTAGCGGTACCACGAGGGGCCGAACGGCGTGTCTACCTTGAGCACCGCGTCCACCACGCGCAGCGAATCCTCGATGAGCGGATCGTCCGCCGGGCGGATGCCGTAGCGCACGAGCTCGAGGAAGCCCGCGTCGATCACGTCGCGCGCCGGCCATTCGTACGGCTGCCCCGGGGGCTGGTTGGCGAGCACGAGGCGGCCGCTATCGGGATCCTCCGGCGCCACGGGATCGTCCACCGCGACGGGATTGATGCGGATGTAGTGCCGCGCGATCCCCGGCACCAGCTCGCCCGCGCGCGTCACGGTCCAGCGCTCGATGTGGCTCTCCAGGTAGTCGGCGTGCTCCTCGATGAAGGTCGCAAGCGCCGTATCGCCGCGGTCGCGCGCGAAATCCGCCGCACAGATGAGCGCCGCGATCGACGCCGCGAGCGTCGAGGGCGAATAGCCGCTCGCCTCCTCCCAGCGCTCCTGCGCCGTGACCGGCCCTTCGCGAATGAGGAACTGCGCACCCGCGCGCACCATGGGATAGGGATCGAAGCGGTAGAGCCCGCCCGCGCGCCACACGCGCCATGCGAGGATCATCGGGAATGCGACCTCGTCCAGCTGGACGCCGCGCCAGTACGGTTCGCCATTCACCCAGAAGTTCTGGCAGAAGCCGCCGTCGTCGTGCTGCGAGACCGCGAGGTAGACGAGCGCGCGGCGCGGCAGGTCGAGGTTGCCGCAGGCGAGCAAGGCGGTCGCGCTGTGCACCATGTCGCGCGTCCACACGAGGTGGTAGCCGCCGAGGTCCTCGTCGCCCTTCGACTCGCCCCACGGGATGCTTGCGGAGGCGATGAGCGCGCCCTTGAAGATCTTGTCCTCGTGCGCGAGCAGCAGGTTGTGGCTCATGCAGAAGAGGCGCCCGTCGTCGCCCGTGAGCGGCGCCAGGTCGGGGAGCCTCGCGATGGCGCCCAGCCATTGCGCCACATAGGTCTTGCGCTGCATCGCGAAGGGCAGCGACAGCGATTGCATGAGCGCGGTGGTCGCGGCATGCAGGCCGTCGCCGAACGCGAGCCCCAGCGTGAACGTGCCGTCCGCCGCGGGCTCGATGCGGCCGACCATGGCGACGTTGCCGTCGTCCGCGTGGCCGAAATGCCAGTCGAGGCGGAAATTGTCGCGCAGGTCGCGCCAGCCGTCGCTCGCACCCACGTACCCGCACGAAGTCTCGAGGAAACGGGTGCTCACGCCGAGCGCGAGGCACGTGCCGCCCTTCTCGGCCACGAGCACCTCGTGCCGCGCCGCCGTGTGCCGCCGTGCCCAGTTGTTGCGGCCGCCCACTTCGAGGTGCGGCGAGAGCAGCACGTAGATGCGCAGGCGCTCGCGCCATGCGGCGTCGCACTCGAGGCGCGTGTCCACCAGCACGCAGGCGCGCCACGGATCGGCGATGATCTCCTTCACGATGAGGTAACGGCCGAGCGGGTCGCGCGAGGTGACGCGGTAGCCCAAAGCGCCGTGCTCGAGCGTCTCGATGTCGCTCGCGAGGTCGCGCTTCTCCTCGTGGAAGAAGGTCTCGCCGTCGGTCACGAGGAACTCCAGGTCGCGGATCTGCGGCCGGTCGACCGTCGGGTAGTAGACCTCGTTCAGGATGCCGTGCGACAGCGTGAACCAGACGCGGCTCGCGTCGGACCACGCGGTGCCGACGCCTTCCTTGGAGCTCGACGTCCAGCGCGGCTCGATGCCCGGCGCGCCGAATGCGAGTTCACCTGCTTCGCCCATGTGGAACCTCCGGGTGGGGAGCGGGCATTCTCCGCCAGCGCGCCATCCGGCTCAATCGCCGCAGGAACCGCACCCCGCTGCGCGAGTCTTCCGCTTTTGCGCTGCGCGGGGGAACCCATGTCCCGGAACGTTTCCGAATTCGTCGTGGAAAGGCTGCAGGCGTGGGGCGTGCGGCGCGTCTTCGGCTATCCCGGCGACGGCATCAACGGCGTGATCCTGGCGCTCGCCGGCGTGCAGGACAAGGTGGAGTTCGTGCAGGCGCGGCACGAGGAGATGGCGGCATTCATGGCTTGCGGCCACGCGAAGTTCACCGGCGAAGTGGGCGTGTGCATCGTGACCGGCGGGCCCGGCGCGATCCACGTCCTGAACGGCCTCTACGACGCGAAAATGGACGGGCAGCCGGTGGTGGCGATCGTGGGCCAGCAGGCCCGCAGCGCGCTCGGCAGCCAGTACCAGCAGGAAGTCGACCTGCCCGCGCTCTTCAAGGATGTGGCGAGCGAGTTCGTGCAGACCATCACCACCGCCACGCAGGCGCGCCACGTCGTCGATCGCGCCTTCCGCGTGGCGCTCGCCTCGCGCCGTCCGACGTGCATCGTGATCCCGACCGACGTCCAGGAAGCCGACGCGAAGGAGCCCCCACGCGCGCACCTGACCGCCCATTCCTCGGTGGGCTATGCGCGTCCGGTCATCGTGCCGCGCACCGAAGACCTGGAGCGCGCTGCCCGAGCGCTGAACGCGGGCGAGCGCGTCGCGATGCTGGTCGGCGCCGGTGCGGCGGGCGCTGCAAGCGAGGTGCTCGCGACCGCGGAAGCGCTGCAGGCCGGCATCGCCAAGGCGCTGCTCGGCCTCTTCGTGCTCCCCGACGACATCCCGCACGTGACCGGCGCGATCGGGCTGCTCGGCACCAAGCCCACGCACGAGATGATCGCGCACTGCGACACCCTCCTCATGGTGGGCTCGAACTTCCCCTACTCCGAGTTCCTGCCGAAGGAAGGCCAGGCGCGCGGCGTGCAGGTCGACATCGACGGCCGCAAGAGCTGTCGCCGCGGCTGCCGGACGACGCCATCGTCGCGACCGACACCGGCTCGGCGGTCTTCTGGTTCGCGCGCCACGTCCGCGTACGCCAGGGGCAGCTCGGCGCGCATTCGGGGATGCTGGCCTCGATGGGTGCCGCGATGCCGTATGCGATCGCCGCCAAGTTCGCGCATCCCGGCCGCCCCGTGGTCGCGATCGTGGGCGACGGCGCGATGCAGATGAACGGCATGAACGCGATGATCACCGTCGCCAAGTACTGGCGGCGATGGCGCGACCCGCGTTTCGTCGTGGTCGTGCTGAACAACCGCGACCTCGAGTTCGTGAGCTGGGAGCAGCGCATCACGGGCGGCAGCGCCAAATTCCCCGGCTCGCAGGACCTGCCGGACGTGAATTACGCGCAGTACGCGGAGATGCTCGGCTTCCGCGGCTTGCGTGTGAGCGCGCCGGGCGAGGTGGCCGCGGCGTGGGATCGGGCGTTCGCGAGCGAGCGGCCGGTGCTGCTGGAGGCGATGGTGGATCCTGCGGTGCCGATGACGCCGCCGCACCTCACGCTGGAGCAGGTGCGCAACTTCCTCAAGGCCCTTCGCAGCGGCGATCCCGACGCGGCGCAGATCGTGCGCGCCTCGGTGAAGGACATGCTCGCCTGATCGGCGCGGGGAACGCGGTGCCGCGCGCGTCCCCCGCCCTCATCGGATCTCAGCGATCGCGAATGAGGATCGCCCTCGCGGCGGTCGGCGTGCCGAAGAGGTAGGCCGAGTACACGAAGCCCGAATCGAGCTCCGCACCGCTGATGGTGGCGATCACGTTCACCCCACCCGGCGTGGTGAAGGTGATGGTGTAGTTGGTGCCTGACGCGATGGTGAAGTACTGCGACGCGGTGCCCGGCGCGATGTTGGTCGCCTGGCTCGCGAAATTCACCAGCACATCGACGTTGAGGCCCGTGACCGCGTTCACGAAGCGCAGGCGCGAGTTCCCGGTCGAGGGCGTGGTGTTGTCATCGGCGAGCACGGACAGGGTCGGCGCGGCGATCGTGCCCATGGCGAGGATGGTGAAATCCCGTGCGGGGTCCAGCGTCTTGGTGATCGAGGCGATGTTCGTGCCCGGGACGTTGGAGGCCTCGATCTGCAGCGCGTGCGAGCCCGCGGCGGTGTTCACGTAGGAGGAAACGCCCGTGAATGGCACCGCGGTGAGCAGCACCGTCCCATCGGCCTTGAAGTTGAGCGTCGTGTCGCCCGGGATGCCGTTCGCGGCCTTCACGCGGGCGACCGGGTTGGCGAGCGGGCTCACCGTGCCCGCGCCCTGGTTGATGATCAGGCCGTTCACCAGCTTGCCGCTCAGCGACGGAACGACGCCGATGGTGAACGTCGACCCCGCGGCGATGTCCTGCGGCGCAGCGGTCTGGAAGACGATGTCCTGGGTTCCGGCAGTGGTGACGATGATGTTGTAGCTCTTGCCGGGAACCTCGACCGCCGGCGTGGCGATGCCCACGCCCACGGCAGCCACCGTCGGCGTGGCGCCCGCGAGGGTGTTGCCGGTGACGAGGTAGAAATCCACGGAGCCTGCGTCCGGAGCCAGGCCCACGAAGCTCACGCGGGCATTGCCCGAGCCCGGGGTGATGGTGTCGTTCGTGAGCAGCGTGGCGCCCATCGCGGCGCGCTTGCCGAAGATGACCAGCGTGCCCCGGGAATCGCTCGGGAAGTTGATCTGGCTGGTCGAGAGCGTCGCCAGCGTGGTCGACGAACGGATGACGACCGAGCGGGTGCCGGAATCGAAGTTGGTGAAGTCGGTGGTGGCGCCGGAGGCCACCGCGGCGAACTTCACATCGTTGTCGACGAGGACATCGAGCGGCTCGGCGTCGACCACGACGTTGAGCGCACGCAGGTCCGTGGAATTCTGGTTGGTGCCGCCTTTGTTGCAGCCCGCCACGAGGAATAACGCGGCGAGCAAAGCGAGGAGCCATTTCATGGGTTTTCTTTCCGGAAGGGCCGCTCGGGGGCGGCGGATGCCAATCTAGCGTGGAATCGTGGAGACTTCATGGAGCTTTCGCGACACTTTCCCCGGCGATGCAATAATGAAACCGGCCGCAAAACAGGGTTCCGCCATGAGGAAAATCGACATCTTCAACCACGTGATGCCCGCGAAGTTCTTCGAGCGCATCGGGGATTATAAGGACATCGGCAAACGCATGCGCGAGGTGCCGATGCTCTACGACCTGGACGAGCGCTTCCGCGTCATGGACCGCTTCCCCGACTACGTGCAGGTCCTGTCGGCCGGCATGCCGCCCATCGAGGCGCTCGCCGGGCCCGATGCCAGCCCCGAGCTCGCGCGCATCTGCAACGACGGGATGGCGGAGCTCTGCCAGGCGCACCCGGACCGCTTCCCGAGCTTCATCGCGTCGCTCGCGCTGAACAACCCGGAATCCTGCGTGGCGGAGATCCACCGCAGCGTCCGCGACCTCGGCGCGCGCGGCGTGCAGGTATTTTCCAATGTCGACGGCAAGCCGCTCGACCTGCCGGAGTTCGAGCCCATCTTCGACACGATGGCCGCGTACGACCTGCCGATCTTCCTGCACCCGGCACGGGGCGCGAATTTCCCCGACTACCTCACCGAGAAGAAGTCGCAGTACGAGATGTGGTGGGCTTTCGGCTGGCCGTACGAGACGAGTGTCGCGATGGCGCGCATCGCGTTCTCGGGCCTTTTCGACAGGCATCCGGACCTCAAGATCATCGCCCACCACTATGGGGCGATGATCCCGTTCTTCGAGGGACGCATCGGCCCGGGCCTCGACCAGCTCGGCGCGCGCACGTCCGGATTCGACAAGTCGGCGCTCAAGTTCAGGAAGCGGCCGTTCGACTACTTCAGGATGTTCTACGCGGATACCGCAGTCTTCGGCTCGCGCGCGGCCACCGTCTGCGGCCTCGAGTTCTTCGGCGCCGACCGGACCGTGTTCGCCTCGGACGCGCCGTTCGATCCGGAGAAGGGCCCGATGTACGTGCGCGAGACGATCCGGGTGATCGAGTCGCTGGAGCTTCCACAGGCCGACCTCGAGAAAATCTTCCACGGCAATGCCGAGAAGCTCCTCAAGCTGGGGCAACCTGCGGCGAGCCTGGGACGCCAGGCGGCCTAGGGCGCTGAACAAGGCTTCCGCCGCCACGTCCAATGCGGCGGAGGTCTCCATGATTCATCGCGCATTCCTCGCCGTGCTTTTCACGGCCCTCGCCGCCGCGGCGGAACCCAATCTCACGCTGGTCGACGGGCCCGGAAACGTGGGCCAATTCCCGTCGATCGACGGGACCATCGGCGGCGGCGTGGTCGCGAGCTATTACGACGCCGACAGCGGCGACCTCAAGTTCGGCGTCTGCACAGCGCTTTGCGACCGCGCGAATGCCACATGGACTACCAGCACCGTCGATAGGGCAGGCGACGTGGGCCGGCATTCGGCGGTGGCCGGCGGCGCGGTTCCCAGGATCGCGTACTACGACGCCACCCTGGGGGCGCTCAAGCTCGCGACGTGCACGGCGGCATGCACGACGGCCTCACCCTTCTGGGTGATCTCCATCGTCGACCGGGGCAGCGGCGACACCGGGCTGTATCCGAGCCTCGGAAGCGTCGGTGACAGCAC
>Ga0068851_10000471_pt1 | contig 17764 bp, 10 predicted proteins | sample KBSCornC12_FD_66588 | JGI IMG/M metagenome (GOLD analysis project Ga0068851, IMG submission 66588) | Corn rhizosphere microbial communities from Kellogg Biological Station, Michigan, USA - KBS Corn C1-2 | ecosystem: Host-associated > Plants > Roots > Rhizosphere > Soil ...
AACAGATCCGTAGCATACTGGATGATAAAGGTGATGTACGTCCGGATGCATCTCCGCAATTGCTCAGCATATCAAGAGCAAAGGATGCAGAAGTTTCGCGACTGAACAGAGAATTTGTCAAGCTGATTTCTAAATATAAAAATGATGGCTTTCTCGCCGATACAGTTGAATCTATTCGGTCAGGAAGAAGAGTACTCTGCGTATCAGCCGAACATAAACGTCAGATCCGCGGAATCATACACGACGAATCAACAACTGGTCGCACTGTTTTCATTGAACCTGAATTGATAGTTGAGATCAACAACAACATCATTGAACTCGATGCTGAGTTTAAAAAAGAAGTGTATCGACTACTAAAGGAGTTGTGTGCAGAACTCCGACCTTATAAAGAAGACATAGAAAACATAAGCTTATTGATCCAGCATTGGGATTTGATCCAGGCACTGGCATTGATGGGCATCAGCTATAAAGGCAATCGCGCAAGACTACAGAAAGAAGGCACCTTGCATTTGCTTCAGGCCCGTCATCCCTTATTATATTTAAAAAATAAAGCAAAGGGCAGGGACATTATTCCATTTGATCTCCGCTTACAACCACCGAATCGCATCCTCATCCTGAGTGGTCCTAATGCGGGAGGAAAATCAATTCTTTTAAAAGCTGCAGGATTGATACAAGTGATGGCCCAATGCGGCATGCTCATTCCCGCCGATGGTGGTTCGATCATCGGTATTATGACCCGCATCTCTGTCGATATCGGCGATCAACAATCTATTGAAGAAGATCTTTCGACCTACAGTTCCAGGTTGAAAAACATGAAAGAGGCTTTGACAGCTGCCAGCGAGTCTACATTAATACTTGTCGATGAATTTGGTTCCGGTACGGATCCTAAAATCGGTGGAGCCATTGCTGAAGCCATTCTCGATGCTATTGTTAAACGTCAGGCCTTTGGTGTCATCACCACTCATTATCCTAATATCAAAGCTTATGCACACAACACAAAAGGCGTTGTGAATGGAGCAATGATGTTTGATAAAGAGAAAATTATACCGACCTATCAGTTGAAAATCGGAAAGCCCGGCAGTTCATTTGCATTTGAAATTGCTGAACGAACCGGGCTGCCTGAAGAAGTGATTTCCTATGCACGCAAAAGGGCAGGAACGCAGGCCGTGGAAATGGAGGACCTCATTCACGATCTTGATGATAAAGTATTGAAACTCGATACTGAAATAAAAAGTCTTGCGGATAAACAACGTGAGCTGGACCGTCTCATTGTCAATTACGAACAATTGCGGATGGATCTGGAAATCAAACGCAAGAAATTTAAGATCGATCAGAAGAAAGCTTCGCTGAATGAAGTTTCTCAATATAGCCAGGAAATGAATCGCCTCATGAAAGATTTGAAAAAAGAAAAGGATACTGAAAAAGCAAAAGAACAAATCGAAAAAATAAAAGCGAGGCAAAACCAGGTGCATGCCGAGATCAAGACATTGGCCGAAGAACTGGTCGATATACCCGGAGTGAAAAAGGATTTTAAACCAGGCGATCATGTCAAATTGAAATCCACTCAACAAACCGGTGTGATTGATCGCATGGAGAAAAACAGGGCCGTTATCACCATCGGTCAATTGCAAATGACATTGCCTCTCGATGAATTATTGCCAGCCAGTGCTCCTGTTCAAACAAACCCGCATCGCAGTGTGCAATCCGACACCGTTGATTATACAAGGTTTGAAAACGAACTTGACATTCGTGGAATGCTGCCTGAAGAAGCGACAATGTATTTGGAACGATTCATTGATGCAGCATTCATGAGTTCGCGGGATACTATTCGCATCGTGCATGGAAAAGGTACTGGTACGCTTCGTCAATTAGTATCCAGAACGATGAAAGGCTATCCATTCAAGTCCATCCGTCATCCGGATAATAAAGAAGGTGGAGATGGTGTAACAATTGGGGAGTTGTAGATTTTAGATTTTAGATTTTATTTTGGATTTTAGATTTTCAATTTGTAAGAAAATAAGTCATTGAGCGGAGTCGAAACGATGTCAGTAGGATTTCTTGCCCGGTCGTTGAGCGGAGTCGAAACGAACGAGGATCACTTCATCCAACTCAAATTTCCCCCATAGATATACACAAAAAACATCCCAATCACTAACGGGATCACAATCGAGATCACCAGGACGTAGTAATACCATTTCGGTATCCGGGATTTCTCGATCAAATCAGCAACCAGGGAAAAGAGTAAAATCACCAACATCATCCCGGAGAGAATAACAGTGGAGTAAGTGGCTACATATTGATTCCACAACCAAAGAGACGTAAAGCCTATGGACTCTGCCAGAACGACAATCAGCAATTTAGCGGATAAGGGAGTAGAATCTTTAGAATTCATTAAGGAAGTACTGGCAACAGTGTGCAATATAACCAACGAAATGATGGTTTATCTTTCCAATATGATTGGACGACTTACTGTATTGGGGATGATAGGTTTACTGTTCCTGGCGGAGAAAACTTCCGGCCAGGGGGAGGCAGAATACCAGGCAGAATATGCCAAGCGGATCACCATGGAAATGATCAATGGCGTTTATATTCCAACAGACCTTGAAGACGCTTTCAGTGAATTAAGCCGGTTGTCGGATCCGAAAGGAGTAGCTGAATTTCAAACGGCGCCGGAGGACAGCATTCGAAGGAGACTTCATTTCGGCCTCGGTAAATGGATACTGATCAACTGGAGTCTCGAAGAGGGCTCCCGCATTTCACACTACCTCAAACAAAAAGGAATCACAGCGCCCGATGATATGGTGGAATTCATCATCGTCATGTGGCACCGGCAATTGAATGGCGTGCCTTTGAAACAAGAAGAGGAAATTGCCAACATTCAAAAGCGACAGGCGGAGGAACAGAAGAAGCGGGATGAGAAAAAGACAGTTATCATTCTTGAGAAAAAGCCTCACAAAGAGTAGCGATTTACCCCTAGGGTATTAAGCTTATATGATAGCAATTATTATTCTCCTGCCCTATGCTGTAGTTCCTTTGTTGGTTTCTCTATTGTTTGCAAAGATGAAATGGAAGGATATCGGGCTTATATATTATTTAACAGGGTTGATAATTTTTATTTACCCATTCATAGTGTTTTATATAGATGATCTCTTGCATACTCCAGAACCAGGTGCCCGATGCCTGCTCCCTCAGACTTCTTTTGGATTAGGAAGCATATTTATTTTTCTTCTTTTTACTTTGGTGATCCAAAATTTTATAAATTACTGGATATTGAAAACTCGCTGAATTATTATCCAATAAAAAGTATTAGCTAGTGACTTCTCAGAATGTGAGGAATAACAAACGAAATTTAATAAAAAGTCCCTTTCAGGGGATTTAGGGGCAGAGCAGAAAGCTAAACTACCTTGTCAGCACAATATGAAGAGGCAAATGCATCCGGCTTGGCTTTAAACACAAAGCCCATTCCTAAAATATAGCCCATCGCTTCGCGCAAAGCTTCATTGGATTTGAAGTGGGGATCAGTATTGATGTCTGCATGCACTTCGAGGCCGATATCATATTGATCCAACAGGTCACAAAGTTTGTAGGCAATATCAACGGATTTCCATACTTCGAGGATCATGCGTTCACGCAGGCTGACGGACTTGTCGGATTTTTCATTGTGGATAAACATGAAGCCACCTTTCTTTTCCCGGAGGAAAACGATAACAGTGGCATACTCTGTGGTGGTGCCGCGCACTTGTGAATCGGTCCCGATGCATACCTTGAGTCGGTAACCATCTTCGATCTCCCGTTCGACGGTGGACCGCACAGCATCCAGGATGTTCCCTTCAATCCTTTCGCCATTGAATCTTCTCCAGGCCATATGGTGGATTTTTGCTACACGTAAATATATCAAAAACAATATGGAATGTGAAACACCGGCCTTGTAAAGGAATTGTCAATGGGGAATGCCCTGAAACGTGGTACGTAAGATAAAGACGGTTCCTTGGCTGAGCTGACTGCTTGTCACTTTGGTTTTAGCAGTGTCGCAAGAGCTTTTGCTCTCATAAGTAGACGCATGTTTCAGGAAAACATGTTTCGTTTCAGGAGATTACGATATGGAATCTCCGGCTTACAGAAGATAGTGCATGTTTCAGGAAAATATGTTTCATTTCAGGCAAATACGAAATGGAGCTTCTTTCAGACGATGGGGCTAACATGTTTAAGGAAAATAATGAGGCCCCAGGCTGACGGTCCCTGAGCGGAGCCGAAGGGAGGAAAACATGTATCGTTTCAGGTAAATACGAAATGAAATCCCAGTCTGTCACCCCTCGCAGTCGACGCATGTTTAAGGAAAACATGTTTCATTTCAGGCAAGTACGAAATGGAGCTTCTTTAAGACGATGGAGCTAGCATGTTTAAGGAAAATAATGAGGCCCCAGGCTGACGGTCCCTGAGAGGAGCCGAAGGGAGGAAAACATGTATCGTTTCAGGTAAATACGAAATGAAATCCCGATCTGCTAATTATTTCGCAGTCGACACATGTTTAAGGAAAACATGTTTCATTTCAGGCAAATACTAAATGGAGCTTCTTTAAGACGATGGAGCTAGCATGTTTAAGGAAAATAATGAGGCCCCAGGCTGACGGTCCCTGAGCGGAGCCGAAGGGAGGATAACATGTATCGTTTCAGGTAAATACGAAATGAAATCCCAGTCTGTCACCCCCTCGCAGTCGACGCATGTTTAAGGAAAACATGTTCCGTTTCAGGTAAATACGAAATGCATTCTTACTCTCTCACACTCTTACCATCTTACCCTCTTACCCTCTCACCCTCTCATTTCTCACCCTCTCACCCTCTCACCCTCTCACTAATTCTGCATCGCAAGTATATCCTTCTCATCAAACGACCTGAAGTCCACCTGGCTCAAACCAGATACGCCCTGCTCTTCCATATAGACCCCATAAATTGTGTCCACAGCCGCCATCGTAGACTTGTTGTGCGTGACAATGATGAATTGGGATTGAGCAGAAAACTTCTTGATGATCTTGTTAAACTTCTGGATGTTGGCATCATCCAATGGGGCATCCACTTCATCAAAGACGCAGAAGGGCGCCGGCTTCATGAGGTAAAGCGCAAAGAGCAACGCAATAGCCGTTAATGTTTTTTCACCACCAGAAAGTTGTGATAGCGATTTAGGTCGCTTGCCTTTTGGTTTGGCGATGATATCGATTTCGGATTCAAGCGGATCATTAGGATCGATCAGAACCAAGTCACAAGTGTCATCATCCGTAAACAGGCTACGGAATACTTCGACAAAATTTTCACGAACCTGGTTGAACGATTCCATGAACTTACCCGTTGCGGTTTCTTCAATTTCAGTGATGGTAGCTAATAGAGAAGTCTTGGCACTCAGGATATCCTGGCGCTGACTATTGATCGTGTCAAAACGGGTTTTGATTTCTTCATGGGCTTCAATGGCCAACGGATTGATTTCACCATAATTCTCAAGCCGGTTACGTAAGCGATTGACCTTGCCTTCCAATTCCTCAAAAGGTAAATCCGTGTTGAGATGTTCTTCGGTAATTTCTTCCAGTCGAATTCCGAACTCAACCTGCATACGCTCAGAGATCGCTACCATTTTATATTTCAGTTGGTTGTGCTGATCCTTCATTTCATTGATGAGGTATTGCAGGTTGCTTCTTTGCTTGTCAAGAACTTTTACTTTGTCTTCAGCAAGACCGATCTCATGACGTTGCTGGAAATAACTGTGTTCAGCTTCCGTCAGTTTCTCCTCTTTGCTCCTTTTATCTTCATAAAGCGTGATCAGTTCTTCCTTCATGGCAGCTGACTGCGCAAGCATTCGCTCCAACTCGTTGGAATCCTGCTCAATTTGGGAAGTTTGAGTTTCACTGGCCTGGCTGAGTTGTTCAGCCTGGTCCTGTTGATATTTCAATTCCCGTTCAATCGTTTCCAATCTATTGGCCAGGTGAATTTCCTGCAGACGCAATTCATTGACACGGCTTTCAGCTTCATTGACCTGCTGTTGAAATTCGAAATATTGTTCTTCCGATTGCTCGAGCGAAACGGTATAAGAGGAAAACTCATTCTTCTTCGCTTGCAAAGACTGAACAGCATTCAAAGCACCAATTTCTGTTTCCTGTAAGACATTAATATTTTTATTTCGACGCTCGGTAACATCAAATACACGCTCGGTGATGTGGCTCAACCGGCTGTTAAGCTCAGCCCAGGATTGAAGAAGTGTTACAACTTTAGATCGCAGTATTTGCAATTCAGCTCCGTGGTCAATAGCTTGCAGAGACGCAATTTGTGTTTGCGTACGGTCAACTTTGGACTGTAACTGGTGCCATGCATGTTTGAGATCAATGATCTCTTTTTCAAGAACTTCAAGATGTTTTTTGCGGCCAAGACGGTTTCCCTCAAACAATCCAACACTTCCTCCTGCCAGTTGCCCTGCACGGCGCATCATTAAGGCTTGCTGATCTATGATGGTAGCATCAGAAGGCAATCCATCATGAAATTTATATTCTAATGGCGAGCCGTTCGAAACATATACGTCCTGCAACAATTGCGTAACTAAATGTTCATATCCTTTTTCGATCTCAAGATGATGAAGCAAGGGAGACAAACCTTCAATCTCTTTAGTTTCTGTACTGTTTCCAAATTCGCTCAGAATGAAAAAATTAGCGCGTCCTTTTTGAGCAAAATTTAAAAGTCGCACTGCACGTGATGCTTCTTCCCAGGACTGAACGACGTAATAATTGAGATAAGGTTCAAGTATTTGCTCTACGATCACCCTGTATTGCTGATCGCAATAAATGATATCAGAGAGTAGGGGAGCAGTAACATTCCAATCTTGTGCCTTATTGAGAAATTTGATCGATTCAGGAAATCCTTCCAGGTTGGAGATCATGTCTTTCAATAAATCGGCTTCATGACCACGGGCATCCAACGTCCGTTGCAATTGACGAAGCTGATCAAGTTCAATATTCAGCGTGGATTCCAGTTCCCTTATGGTGCGCAACCTGTTCTGCTCGTTTTCTTCAAGTTCCGCAAGCGCGATAGATGCCGCATTTTTCTTTTCTTCTTCTACCGATAAGTCGTCCGCCAGGATTTGCTGTTCATTTTCAAGCTTTGCGATTTCTTCGCCCAACATCCGGTTTTCATTGCGGATCATGTCAGCATTGTGATGCATGACGGCGATATTTTTCTCGAGGTCGAAGACTTCTTTTTCAAATTGCTGATGCAGTTGGTTGACCGTTTCACGGTTTTGCATCATCTCACTGTATCGATAGGACTGTTCATCTCGATGTTGTTGAGCATCGGTGACCAGTTGTTTGTGTTCATTCAGTAGAATGAATTGATCTTCCTGTTGTTGACGGAAGATTTGAATTTCCTCAAGGATCTTATGGAGTCGTTCAGCTGCAGAGGAAACCTGGAGCTCAAGTTTGTTTTTATTCTGCTCGATGAAGACGATCTTTTGATCAGCCAGGCTCTTCTCACTTTCAATGCCACGGATCTTCGCGACTAATTCATTGAGTTCACGTTGAAATGCATTGACCGACATTTCATCATTCAGGTGAGTGGACCGTAATTTTTCAATTTCGGCATGCATCAGGTCAATCTCTGCTTCCAGCCCGGTGTATTGATCCAGTTCCTGCTGGATTCTTTTTTCCGATTGATCAAACTGATCTTTTAATTCAAAATTGTTACGCGCACCAAGTGTTAAACTCAGGGCTTTATAATCTTTCTTTAATTCAAAAAACTTGGCGGTACGTTTCGCTTGTTTTTCAAGGATTTCCAGGTTAGTCTGGATTTCTTTGAGGATGTCATCAATACGGGTGAGGTCGTCCGTAGTGAGTTTAAGTTTCAGCATCGTCTCATGCTTACGCTTTTTGTATTTAGAGACTCCGGCAGCTTGTTCAAACATTTTGCGCCGTGCATTATCCTTGTCATACAAAATATCATCGACCATGCCCAGGGCGATGATGGCATAGGAATTGGAACCAATACCTGTATCAATCAACAAGCTTTGAATGTCTTTAAGCCTGCACGTCACGCCATTCAGTTTGTATTCGCTTTCACCACTGCGATAGAGGTGGCGGGAGAGGACGACTTCCTGGTATTCGGAAGGAAGGATGCCTAGATTATTATCAAACGTAATCGCGACCTGGGCTACCGGTGCGGCTTTTCTTTTCTTGGTACCATTGAAAATCACATCGCCCATATTTTCCAGGCGAAGCTCTTTTCCTTTTTGTTCGCCGAGCACCCAACGGATGGCATCCACGACATTCGATTTTCCGGCTCCGTTAGGACCGACAATTCCGATTACATCTTCATCAAAGTGAATGAGGGTATCATTGGCAAAACTCTTAAACCCCTTTAATTCCAGGCTCTTCAAACGCATGTCGTAAAGATATGATTTTCATCTATAGAAGGATTTTAGATATGAGAATTCATGGCTGAAGGACCTTTTTGTCCAATATTGTAAAAGGTTGAAATATAGCCTATTGCGCTGCTGCGTTGGTTTTCATTTCAGCCGCAAGGTCATGCCCGAGATATTTTTCGATCAGGCCATGCACGCCATAGATCACCGGGGTGAGGGCGATGGCCATAAAAAACTTGTAAGTGTAGTTGACCACGCCAATCGCTAAAACCCTGACCAGGTCCCAATCTGAACCAATCCAGAAGGCAATAAGCAGGACGACAAAGCTGTCCACAAACTGGGAGATCACAGTTGATCCGGTGGAACGAAGCCAGATTTTGCTTTCTCCTGTATATTTTTTGATTTTGTGAAAAATAGCCACATCGATGACCTGTCCTACGAGGAAGGCGACCACCGATCCGGCAATGATCCAAAGCCCTTGACCAAATATACGTTTGAAGGCCAGGTTCATATCAGAGATGCTGTTAGCAGCAGTATCACGCACACCACTGATAGATTGCCACCAATCATTCGGTGGAGCCTTAATGGCAAAGAAAGCCATCAGGAACGCATATAAGATCAGCACCACGGTCAACCAGGAAAGAAACTTTACGCCTTTCGTTCCATAGTATTCATTGATAATGTCGGTCATAACAAAAACGACAGGCCAGAGTAAAACACCCGCAGTGAGATTGAATCCCAGGTCCTTGACACCAAATAAGGTCATGGCTAATGGAGCAAACCCAAATGTTTTTTCTAAAGAGAAAATCTTGATGCCAATAAATTCCGCCAGCATGGCATTCGCAATAAAAAAGCCCCCAAGGAAGATGTAGAGTTTAGTGGGTTTCGATGCCAGGATTTGAGTGACCATTCGCTTTGTTGTTGCAGGAAAGATACCAAACAACTTTCTTTGTAAAATTGGAATTCTAAGTAAACCGTTATTGAAATAAATAAATACTGCATGGAGATGGGTGACAAAATCAAAGATCTGAGCGATTTGAAAAACCTCTTTCCTGAAATGGAAAACTATAAGCCGGATCCAACGGAAGCTCTGAAAGAAGATCCTTCATTCCCTTCGATGAGTGATAAGGAAAAAGCACAAATGAAACTCTATGTCTCCCGTGACAAAAAGAATCGCGGTGGTAAGCAAGTCACCTTGATTGAAGGCTATGATGCATCCCAGGAAGAATGTGATAAACTCTTATCGAAGCTAAAGTCCCTATGCTCAGCTGGAGGCAGTTATAAAGATGGCGAACTCATCATCCAGGGTGATCATGTGAAAAAAGTGATGGCTTATTTTTTGAAAAATGGATATAAAAATGTGAAGCAAAAAGGTGGGTAAGGGCAAAAAACCTGCCTGAATAAGTTTAAAGGATTGTTAATCTGATGCCCCATAACCTCCTGAACCTTACCTTTACGAGGCTGTTAATACAGTAACCGGCCTGGAACGATTACTTATTCTCTCCTTTATTGATCGTCTTTATAAATTAAGAGGGCCATTTTTTCAAAACTCATTAAAACTCAACCCTAATTCAACCACCCTGGAATGTATTATTGATCTTAATTGGTCACCTTTATAAATAAACCTGATTAACCTCAATAGCATAACACACACACCAATGAAAATGAAAAGAGTTAACCCCGCAGTACTGTTGTTATTTGGAACCCTATCGCTTTGCATCCTGGGCTTCAGTTCATGCAAGAGTGATAGTCCTGAAGCCAAACCGGGAGCATTGTCTTTGCACATACACACCATGGTTGATACTGCAGAGGTAGAAGACTATGGGGGCTTGCTCAATTTACCGGGTGGACGAGCCATTTCAGTAACCATGGCTCAGCTCTATATTTCCAATGTTAAACTGATTAAAACAGATGGTGGTGTGGTCGACGGCCCATCCACAGTTGTTTTGGTTCAACAGGGAATCGAAGATTACGACCTCGGGGATGTTCCTTCGGGAAATTATAAATCGGTTCGGTTTGATATCGGATTGAGCAATACGGATAATGCATCAACCCCTTCCTCCAGTGATCATGCATTGTATCAGCCAACGATGTGGTTCGGGTCCACACCACAACCAGAAGGTTTTGTTTTTATAAATTTCCAGGGATCGGTCGATACGACAACTAATGCAAATGGAAGCCAACTGATACCATTCGTCTATAAGATTGGCACGAATGAACATCGAGTTACAGTTACTTTGCCCGATCAACCTTATACAGTTGTGCCTGATGAACTGACGGTGATTCATCTCTCTGCAGATTATGGAAAACTGCTAAATGGCATTCCATTGAACAAAATTGAAAATTTAAATATAGCTACCGCTGAAGCCAATGCATGGTCCTGGATCGTAGACATTGAGACTAACATGGCGGCGATTATCCAATACGAATTCTAACTGCTGTATTTCACCGGATGATCAGAACTTCAGGAATCTTTATTCTGCTACTTCTCTTTGGAATAATGTCTTATTCCTGCACTTATGATTACGCAAATGAACAAGCCTGCAGCGATATGGTGCCGGATACGGTTTCATTTAATAATAATGTCATCCCCATATTCGAAGCGAATTGCTCCGAATCCGGATGCCATGTTGGTGCATATCCCGCCGGCAATCTTAACCTGGAAAGGTTAAACGCCTACCAGGAGCTTTTACATCCAGGAAGCGGGTACATCAATGTCTCTAATCCGAAACATAGCATCCTATACAGCCAGCTGATTTCTAAATCAACACCGATGCCACCAGTAGGTAAATTAGAACCCTGTGAAATCGATTTGATTTTGAAGTGGATAGTGCAAGGCGCAAAAAATAATTAGCAATCAGTAATCGGCAACTATCAATTACTGATTACCGATTACCGATTACCGATTACCGATTACTGATTACTGATTACTGATTACTGATTACCGATTACCGATTATTCCTGGTGCACCGCTTTGAGCACGGTGCTTCCTTTATCCGTTTTCAATTCAACCAGGTAAATCCCCGAAGCAAGATTATCCGTGTTTAATTGTTTCGTTACAGGACCACTTCCAAATTGAAGAACACTGTAAGAAATAATTCTTCCGGCAACGTCCCTCACGATGACATTCATCTGTCCATCACTGGTGGGCTCACCATAGAGATTCAGCAGGTCATTAAAAGGATTGGGTCTGAGTTGCCAGTTGCCTTCATTCAACAATGGATCAGAAGTGCCGGCAATCACGATATTAACTACAATGGAAGAAGTATCGGATCCGCATGAATTGAATACGATCAATTGAATTTCATATTGACCAGTTATAGTGTATTCAACAGTTGGGTTTAAACTATTATCAGTGCGGCCGTCACCAAAACTCCAATGCAAACTGTCATAATCTGTGCCGAGGTATTCAAGCGATACAATATTCTCTATTTGGGTATGATTGAAGGTAGCATCAGGCTGACCAGACACTTCAATGAGATCATCCAAAACCAGGGCATCGGAGCCTTGTCCATTAGTTGCTGTAAGAGCGACCAGGTATTGACCTGGAACATTATAAGTGACAATTGGATTCTGATCATTGGATGTAGCGGGTTCGCCTCCTTCAAAGGTCCAAGACCAGGACGTAGGACTGTTTTGTGATTGATCTATGTATTGAACCTGGAAGGGTGCACATCCATTGTGAACATTGTAACTAAAGAATGAATTGGGTACAGTACCTAATTCAATCACTACTTCCATTGAATCCGCACCACAACTATTAGTGGCAATGAGCAGCAGATTGTAGGTGCCGAAATTAGCATAGGTATGTGTAGGATTTTCCTCGGTGGATGATTGTCCGTCATCGAACAACCAGATATAGGAATTAGCACCAGTGCTTTGATTTTGCAGGGTTACTGTTGTGCCTTCTGTTGATAGTAAGAAAGCTGCATTCGGAACATCGCCAACCGTCACCAGGTTGTTTGATACCATGGTATCAGAACCTCCAGCGGAGTAAGCAATCAATTGTACGTTGAATGTGCCGGCAGTCGAATAAGTTACTGTAGGATTCTGAAGGGTTGATGTAGCCGGAGAGCCACCATCAAATGTCCAGGCAAATGAAGTCGCATTGCCTGAGCTTTGATTCACAAAAGATACAGATGCCGGAATACAGAAATCTGATTGTTGCACGGAGAAGCCAGCTTGTGGAGGAGTCTGAATGGTTACCTGGTGGGTACTGGTATCAGGTCCGCAAATACCTGCAGAAATAAGCATAACAGTATACACGCCATCCTGATTATAAACATGGGTTGGATTGTTTGCATTGCTCTGCTGGCCATCACCAAATAACCAAAGCGATGAAGTGGAGTGGGTAGATTGATTGGTGAACGTAGCCTGAAGTCCGACGACTATGAAATTAAATTCACTTGTGGTTGGAAAATCTACGTTGATGAAATTGTCATAAGTAACTGTATTGTTACCCGATGTATTGGATACCGTTAAAGAGACATCCCATGATCCGGGAGTTGAATAGGTAACGGTTGGATTAGCGGCAGTACTGGTATTGGGATTGCCACCTTCAAATGTCCAATTAAATGATGTTGGATTGCCTGCAGATTGATTAGTGAAATGTACTACCAGAACCGGGCAGCCGTCTTCTACATCAGAACTGAATTCCGCTACAGGTGCTCCAGTCACTATAACAGTCTGCTGAATCATATTCGATCCACATCCATTACTTACGGTCAGGGTTACTGTATAAGTTCCGCCTTGTGCATAAGTGTGCACTGGATTGACAGCAGTGCTCGTCTGGCCGTCGCCGAAATTCCATGTAAAGAAATCACCAAGACTGCCGGCAGAATTGAAAGTGATCTGCAAACCGCTTCCAGTATGGGTAAAGGCTGCAAGCGGCAATGGATTTACAGTAATATAATTACTTACGGTATAGATATCCTGGCCGGCAGCATTGACAGCTTTAAGCGTAACATTATAATTGCCAGGAGTCTCATAGACAATAGCGGGTTCAAAAGCTGTAGAGGTTGGAGGGGATCCACCCGGGAATGTCCACAAGAAACTGGTAGCATTGTCAGAAGATAAATTTTGAAACTGCACTTCAAATGGATCGCATCCTTCCACTTCATCAGAAGAGAAATCAGCATATGGCGGTGTGATGATGGTGATCACATGAGTCACCATATCGTTTCCGCAAATATTCGTGGTCGTCAGTTTTACAGAATAGGTTCCATCCTCATTGTAAGTATGGACGGGATTGAATTGAGTGGATGTGTTTCCATCACCAAAATTCCACAAATAAGAAGTTCCGAATTCGCTCTGGTTATCAAAGGTTACGGTACTGCCATCAACGGTATAATCAAAGTCAGCAAAAGGATCCTGGTTCACGGTGATAAAACCGGCAATAGTTTTGGAATTTGATCCTTGCGCATTCGTTACAGTTAAAGTGACATTGAATGTTCCCGGATTATTGTAGGAGATAATAGGATTTTGATTGGTGCTTGAACTTGGCGTTCCACCAGGAAATGACCAACTCCATGAAGTTGGATTATTTAGACTAAGATCATCAAAGAAGACTTGCAAAGGAGCACAACCTGTTGTAGGATCAGCAGTAAAGTTGGCAACCGGTGCTGCCGGAGGTGAACACGTAGCCAGGCAATTGATACTGGCTATGTAATTATTGATTGAGGTAAGGGAGGCCGCTGACCATTGCGTGGTGTTTTGAACAGCAGGGGCCATGATAAAAGGAGAACCTGCAGCATCATGGTCAGCACCGAAATTGTGCCCCATCTCATGAGCCTGCAGAACGCGTAATAAGTTTGCATTGTTAGAAAAATCTTCCAATACATCATACTTGAAACTGGTGCAGACAGCGTCCAGCCAGGCGAGACCGATGACATTGCCATCAAAATTGCGTGCACTCCAAAGACTGGCGACATCATGGGTCACACCAAAACCAGTTGGCCCCCATGCAGTAAAGCTATCTAGCAGATCTCCGGGATCAGTACTAGTGGTAAATGGATCGTTGCCGGCAGAAGTGGCAACGAAAATAGTCATGATGGTAAACTGAATATCATCATTGAATTCAAAATCATAATTCGTCAGTACATCATTAATAACCGCCGTGTTATGATCTTGTACATCCGCAACACTTCCATATTTATTAAACATGAGATGATCATCCGCGAGAGCAATTTGTACAACCTTACAAGATCTGTTTCTTTCATCCTGGTTGACTGGGTCGTTTTTCTCTTCAGTTGGGCTGACCTGGGAAGCGGGTATAGTTTTCGCACCGCACATAGCATTGTCGAATTGCTTCAGGTTGTCGCTTTCCCAATAAATGACAAATTGATTTTTTGGAGCCGAGGAGACGATGTCCCTCGCAGGTTCGATGTAAAGCACATCATGTGCCTGAACGATGAGGGCATGAAAAAAATCTTCATCACAGGTGACCCGGACATCGTAATGGCCGTCCTGTGTAAATCCGAAATAAGTTTCATTTGGTGACCTTGGGTATTCAACGATTCCATTTTCGGTGAGGGCTCTCAATTTGTAATTCGCATCACGCACATCATGTGCGATCAATGAAAATTGAAATTCCTTTTCATTTACCTCAAGGGACAGGTTGGCAAAGTAATTCTGGGACCTCAGCAGGGTAGAGATAGTCTCCGTATTGAGCGTGGCCAGCGTATAGGCTTTGAATTGTTTATGATATGTTAAGTCGTCTTCTGTTGTAGCCCTTACAGTCCTGAATCGGATGGTTTGTTGGCCGGAAACGGAATGAAGGAGGGACAAGAAGAGGAATACGAGGAGGAAATGGTTTTGGAATAGCTTTCTATACATGCCACTTAAAGGTTTGTCAAACAAGGATTTATATCTCAAATGTGGTTTTAGGGATTCTTTCAAACTAGGTGGGTAAACAGGGGCACAATTTACGCAAATTATGTATTTAATATTTCCTTAATAGCGAAATATGTCCGCTATTCGTTAGAGATTTGTGTCTACTTACTAAAGAGCCATTTTATGAGTAATTGTACCAGGTTCCTGAGATTTCTATTTGTTGGATTCCTTGCTTTGTCCATCATCTCCTGTCAAACCAGTCATGGTAGTTATGGCAATACAAAGCATCACAAGAAATCCAGTTCTAAAAGTTCAAGTTCCAAGAGTTCAGGCACAAAGAGTGCCCCAGAGAAAACTACTCCTGAAAAACCAGCTGCAGAACCTGCTGAAAAAGGTACCAGTGAAAATGGTGAAGGCTATAAGAGCAACGCTCAAGGTAATGCTACCGGTAAGAAATCGCCAATGGAAAAGAGATTGGGCTATGGCGTTAACCTTGGCGCATTGCAGTTTTCGAACAGCACTTTCCAGTTTGGACTTTCTCCAAACATTGCCTATAAACTTACAGATTCGTGGGCCGCAGGATTCATGCTCAAAATAGATTTTTATTCTTTCAAGCTGTATGACGGCAACCTGGCTTATAAGTATAGTTCTTTTGGACTTGGTCCAACTGTATTCACCAGGTTTAAACCTTTATGGAAAGTGGAAGGCGCCACGCCTTTCATGAAAGGTCTTTTCCTCCAGGGAGAATACGAACACGCATCCATTTCCCAACCTTATGATGAATATGGCAATATCACCGTTAACGGAGATAAGATTGTCGGCGTTCGACGATGGGAGGATTATGCTTATTTCGGGATAGGATCCTCAAGTGGTTACCCATTTTCCACTTTTTTCTCGCTTCATTATAATATCCTGGATGATATCAATCATAGTCGTGTTCCCTGGAATTGGCGACTTGGCTTTACCTGGAACTATTGATTTAGGACGTGGCTATAGGATACTTTCTCAGAAGGTAAAATTCATTTGTACCATGATGTTCCTCCACGCTTGTGGGAAATAACCTTTTTGATGGTATAAGGTGCCGCCTTCACTTGCCGCATAAGGATCATCCGGAACAGGATTGTAGTCTTCCGATCTAAACCGATAGATCCAGCCATTGGATTCATATTCTTCATCGAAGAGGTTATTGATCCTTAATCCCAGTGAAATGTCTTTAATGCTCTTAGTAAACAGATGGCAAGTCAATCCAAAGTCTGAAACGAAATAAGCTTGTAGCTCAGAAGCTGCCAGGGATGTATTGTCGACATATTGCTTGCCGACGTATCTGTTGTTGAGATCGAGAGCAATTTCCCAATTTGAATTGGAAATGACTTTGTAATTGAAATTAAGGGATGATAAAAGCGACGGAGAAAATGCCAGGTAACTGTTTTCGTGAGTAGTTACTTCCTGCAGTCCTGTGGTCCAATTGTCAATATATTCATCATAAGTTTTGAGGCGATTATCACTCAATGTTGCATTAAACTGCACTTCCAATTTTTTAAATGGAGTGACCGTTAACGACGATTCGATACCCAACCGATGGCTGTCCTCCACATTGACGCGTGTGTAGGCACCGACATCATTCAGTCGTCCGGTGGGCACCAGTTGATCCTTATAAGCCATATAATAACCGGTCAGTGTAAGATTCCAGGATGAACTTCGATGTCGAAATCCTAATTCCGAGTCCCAAAGCTGCTCTGCTTTTGGTCTGCTCAATGGAGTAGATTCAACATAGTCATCCCGGTTAGGTTCCTTATGATTGATGCCGGTCAAAGCATAGAAAGAATTTTTTTCAGATAGAGAATATGTAAGTCCAAGTTTAGGATTGAAAAAAGCATGATTGACTTCCTGGTCAATGACGCTACCCGTATTGTCGGGTCCATTAAATTGGTATTTTATCCATCGGCCTTGAAGATCCACAGTCAAATCAAATTGCTTGGTCATCTTCATGTTGGTGCGGCCAAAGAGATTCCAATCTCTTTTTTCTGCATCATCCTGGTAATAATTATGCGGACTTAGGAACTCGCCATCTTTCGCTGTCCATTGCACATCATTGAAGTGATCACCGAGATATTTGTTCCAACCTGTACCAATAATAAAATACCGCGATTCCGGTTTTCCAAAATGTAAAGTGGACGTGAATCCATAAAAATCATTGTCAAGCCACAATCGCCTTACCAGATCCGAAGTCAGTGTTGTATCCGACAACCCATATTCTTTCAAATCCTGGTCAGCTTTGTATTGCTCAAAAAATCCTTTTCCTTTCGTGTAATGCACTGCCGCTGTCAACCGTGCAAATGGTGTCACGGCCTGATCAAAATGTAATTGGTAATTAGTCTGATGGTAATCATCAACTTCATTATCATAAGGTTCCCCGGGTTTTTCAGTTCCTGCATTGTTGTAAGTCCTAAGAGTGGAATCAAAAACATATTGCTCGGGCACACCGTCCCAGGCCTGGTAGGTCAGCTCATCACCTAATGCAACTACAAACCGGATATTATTCTGA